>Ga0210398_10001968_pt1 | contig 20474 bp, 17 predicted proteins | sample IncBWC4OmetaG_FD_161047 | JGI IMG/M metagenome (GOLD analysis project Ga0210398, IMG submission 161047) | Forest soil microbial communities from Barre Woods Harvard Forest LTER site, Petersham, Massachusetts, United States - Inc-BW-C-4-O | ecosystem: Environmental > Terrestrial > Soil >...
CTTTCACATCGCAAAATCGCCGTTTTTGCGCGGAAAAACGCGATTTCTGGCGTTCTCTAATGCAGAGAATGATATCTAACGACTGCATGGCGGAGGGGGCAGTCCGGTGCGAACCTCTCCCTCAAGCAACAACCTGTTCCCTGCTATCAGGGAAGTTTACAGGGAAATTAGCCGTTCGAGACGCTCAAAGTTGAGAGAATAACCCTCATTTGAAACACTTGTGGGCAAATTTCAGCTAGACGGAACAGGGAATTCAAGATACGAGGATCAGGGATTATTCGATCGACCCCCCGGGCTGGCAGAAACGGCGGTGTCAGTCTGCGGCGTCTTCGAGTACCAATCGCGGACCGGTGCTCGGCGAGGGGGGCCCTAGAACGTGGAATCAATCTCGATCGTGTCGAATCGCGTGGCTAGGAGCTGAAATAATCCCGAGCTTGCCATGCCTTGGGGGAGAAGGGTCCACGCCAGCCGCTTGCGGCGAACGAGGAAGTGCGGATCCGGTCGAAAAAGGAGTCGTCGGTCAAAATCCGCGGGCGTTGAAGGAGCCGCTGCGATCGTCAGCAAATGTGGACTTTACCCCTGGCAACTGCCATGACAGAAGTGTTGAAGGTTTCGTCACTTACAGTGAGTAGCTCTTGAGGCGATCGACAAGTACCGGGTTATATTGGATCATCCGCTCACGGCCGCCCTGCCACTGAGAGCGCGAATCATCCAAATGCTCGCCCCCTTCGACTCCCCGGTTGACGTGCTGCTGCCGGCGCAGCGCACCTTGCCTGCAAACGGAAGTCCCACATTGGGCCGCGCCTTGGCCCTGCTTCGCGCTGCGCTTGCACTTCTGGCATTGTTCTTCTCGCTGGTCATATCAACAGCCGTCGAGAGTCGTGCGGATGACGCTCAAACGGATCAATCCGGCAGTGTGAGCCTCAAGCAGCTGAGCCTGGAACAGCTCGGCGACGTTGAAATCACGACCGTCTCCAAGGACCCGCAGCAGGTTCTAAAGACACCCGCAGCAGTCTTTGTCATCACGCAGGAAGATATTCGTCGGTCCGGAGCCACAAGCATCCCGGAGGCGCTTCGCTTAGCGCCTGGCGTGGAAGTTGCACGCATCGACGGGGATCATTGGTCTGTCGCGATTCGCGGATTGGCCGGCCAGTTCTCAAAGGACCTGCTGGTCTTGATTGACGGCCGGAGCCTGTACACGCCGCTTTTCGCTGGAGTGTATTGGGATGTGCAGGAGGTGGTGCTCGAAGACGTTCAGCGCATCGAGGTAATCCGCGGACCCGGTGGCACAATTTGGGGAGCGAATGCCGTCAACGGTGTGATCAACATCATCACGAAGAGCGCGGAGAATACGCACGGAGCCTTGGTCACGCTGGGCGGTGGAAATGTGGATCAGGGGATTGGCACGGTCCGCTATGGTGGCACGGCTGGCAGTGATTTCAACTATCGCGTTTACGCCACAGGATCTCTTCGCGGACCGGAGTTTCATTCTGACGGGGACGAATTCGATCACTTTCGGATGGGGCAGGCGGGTTTCCGGACGGACTGGAAAGACGGCGAGAAGGATACCTTCACCGTGCAGGGGGATATTTACAGTGCGGGGAGCGGGGAGATCTCCTTTCTTCCCTCGTTTTCGCCTCCCGCTGAGATCACTCGGAACGCTATAGCCTCGGCCTCAGGAGGCAATCTGCTTGCACGCTGGCTGCATACGACGGGAGAAGGATCCGACATTCAGATTCAGGCGTACTTCGACCGTACGAACCGGGTTGATATCGAAGGTGGCGAGACGCGCGATACGTTTGATGTTGACTTCATCCAGCATGCGCCCATATTTGGCAAACTCAATCTGACCTGGGGCCTGGGCGCAAGGGTGAGCCCCAGCAATTCATTGAGACAACCCCGGGCATAACCTTTCTACCGAACAGCCAAACGGACAGCGTCTACAGCAGCTTTCTGCAATTCGAGATTCCTATCGTTCGCAACAAGCTCACTCTCACAGCGGGCACCAAGCTGGAGCACAACAATTTCAGCGGTTTTGAATTCGAGCCTAGCGTACGGGTGCTGTGGTCTCCGACGGAGCACCAGTCTTTCTGGGCTGCGGTGACGCGCGCCGTTCGGACACCATCGCGCCAGGACCAGGATGTTGCGTTCGCCATCCTGGCGGTCGCGGAACCAACGCCACCGAGTGTCTATTTCGACGTTGTGGGGAATCCCAACGCGAAGGCGGAGCAATTGATCGGCTACGAAGCGGGATATCGTACACAAGTCAACAGCAATTTATACGTCGATTTCACCCCATTTTATAATAGCTACAACGGGCTGGAGGGCTACGGGCCACCCGGAGTCAGCGAATCAGACGATCCGCCCCCTCTTCACCTTTTCTTTGTCCTACCCTACGCCAACATTATCGAGGGCCACGCGGCCGGCGCAGAAATTGCTCCTGATTGGAAAATTACGCATTGGTGGCGAGCGCGTGGATCCTATTCGTATCTGGATATGGCGCTGAAGGATAAGCCGGGGTTCACGGATGTGGGGAATCTGCTCAGTTCCTACGAAGGCTCAAGTCCCCGCCATGTCGTAAGCCTCCAATCTTCCTTCAACTTGCCGAAACACTTCGAACTCGACGCGACGTACCGGTATTCAAGCAGGCTTCCTGAATTTAGTGTGAACGACTACAGCACAGCTGATCTCCGAGTGGGGTGGCATGTTGGGGAGGGGCTCGAGTTTTCAGCCGTCGGGCAGAACCTCCTTTCACCCTCCCACGCGGAATTTGGAGGAGATCCCGGCCCGCTGGTTGGGATCAAGAGAAGCGCCTTTGCAAAGGTAACCTGGAGAAAATAAAAGGCACCAAGGGCCATGAAACGTTTTCCCAACGACAAATGTTCCCTTAACGTTTCATATGCTAGAGTGCGATCGCGGCGCTGCATGTTTAGTGCTTTGCTAGTCCTCTTTCTTCTGTATCCTTCCAACCTGCCCGCCCAGCAGACAAAAGCATCCGAGTACGAGATCAAGGCCACTTATCTTTACAACTTTGGTCGTTTTGTCCAATGGTCCGCTAGCGCCGTTGCTGTAAAGGGCGACTCTTTTCCTATTTGTGTGTTCGGACAGGATCCATTCGGCTCAATTCTCGACAGCACGCTTTCCGGCGAGTCTATAGGCGGCAAAACAGTTGTGGCAAAGCGAGTTTCGAAACCGCAGGAAGCGCTCGATTGCCGCATTCTTTACATCAGCGCGTCTGAGGATAGCCGGCTGAAGGAAATCCTCACGGGTCTGGATAAGGCCGGTGTGCTGACTGTCAGCGATATACCCCAGTTCTCGCAGCGTGGAGGGATGATTCAGTTTGTCCTGGTGGGAAACAAGATTCGTTTCGAGGTGAATTTAACAAGCGCTCAGGATGCGGGTCTAACTTTGAGTTCTGATCTGCTTAAGGTCGCAGTTGCCGTGAGGAAGTCTCCGCAGCCGGGAGACTAATCGCAAATGTTCAGAGACTACCCGATCTCCAAGAAGATGACCTGGACGAACATGCTGGTGAGCGGCGCGGCGCTGCTTCTGGCCTGCGCCTCATTCATCGCCTACGACTTGGTCAGTTTTCGACAAGCGACTATCTATAACCTTTCAATTCAAGCTCAAATCGCCGGATCCAATGCGGTCTCCGCCCTTCTGTTCGACGATCAAAGTTCCGCTGAGAAGACCCTGTCGGCGCTTCAGGTTTCGCCAAACATCATATCTGCCGGCATTCTTGCGCTCGACGGTAAACCGTTCGCGGCATACTCCCGCGACAATAGTGGAAGAACACCCGAATTGCCGCGGCTTGCTACGGGGCAGTCAGAAACTTATCGCTTTAGCGGCGGCACAGTTGTTCTCGTTCGGTCGATTGTTTTTCAAGGGAAGTCGACTGGAACCATTTACATCCAATCCGGTTTGGAAGCACTGTACTCACGTTTGAGGCTATATGCGGGAATCTCCGCGATCGTGTTGGCGGTATCTCTCCTGGTGGCCTTACTGATTTCACCGATTTTTCAGAGGGAGATTGCCGGCCCGATTGTGCAATTGGCCGAGATTGCGCAACTTGTTTCTCGCGATAAGAACTATTCGGTTCGGGCGGCTCCGGCCGACAGCTGCGATGAAGTGTCGGTCCTGGTCGGTGCCTTCAATGGTATGTTGTCGCAGATTCAAGAGCGCGAGCGAGCTTTGCAAAAGGCCCATGACGAGTTGGAGCAACGAGTCCAAGAGCGCACCACCGAGCTAGACAATACTAACAAGGAACTCGAAGCTTTTTCTTACTCTGTCTCCCACGACTTGCGAGCGCCGTTGCGCGCCATTGATGGATTTAGCCAGGCTCTCCTGGAAGACTACAGCGAAAAGCTTGACTCCTCTGGTCAGGATCACCTTCAGCGCGTGCGTCTTGCGGCGCAACGAATGTCCTCATTGATCGATGATTTGCTGAATCTCTCCCGCGTGACAAGAAGCGAGATGCGCCGAGAAAAGCTTGATTTGAGCGCGGTAGTCAGATCCATCGCGGAGGAACTTCAGCGCGGAACACCAAGCCGGAAGGTCACATTTGTCATCGCCGACGGTCTTAAAGTCGAGGGGGATTCGCGATTGCTGCGGGTGGCCATCGAGAACCTGCTAGGCAATGCATGGAAATACACTTCATCTCACGACAGCGCTCGGATTGAATTTGGCCTCCATCAACCCAATGGCCGGCCAGCCTATTTCATTCGTGACGACGGCGCAGGGTTTGATCCGCTCTATTCCAATCGGCTCTTCGGCGCTTTCCAACGCCTCCACAGCATGGCTGAGTTTCCTGGTACCGGCATCGGCCTCGCCACGGTTCAACGAATCATTCGTAGGCATGGTGGAGACATTTGGGCGGAAGGGGCTGTCGAAAAAGGGGCTACGTTTTACTTTACTTTGTGACGAAATCAGCATGATTCAAGGATGGGGCCATGGATGACAACGTAATTTTGTTAGTGGAAGATAATCCGGACGACGAAGCGCTCACCCTGCGTGCATTGAAAAAGAACAACATCGTCAATCAGGTAGTCGTCGCACGCGATGGCAGCGAGGCCCTCGACTACATGTTTGGCAGGGGGAATTACTCCGACCGGGACGCCAGTCGCTTGCCTCAGGTGATCTTGCTAGACTTGAAGCTCCCCAAAATCGACGGTCTGGAAGTCTTGCGCCAGCTGCGATCGGATCAGCGTACAAAACTGGCCCCTGTTGTGATTCTTACTTCTTCCAATGAAGAACAGGATCGGTTCAAAGGATACGATCTGGGTGCAAACAGCTACGTGCGTAAACCCGTCGACTTCAATCAGTTCATTGAAGCGGTTCGTCAGCTTGGTTTGTACTGGCTGGTTTTTAACGAGCGACCGCCCGTCGGGAGGCGCTAAATGGGAACCCCTCTTCGCCTATTGATTGTTGAGGACTCCGAAGACGACGCCACCTTGCTGCTGCGCGAACTCCGGCGCGGGGGCTATGATGTCATCCACGAGCGAGTGGATACAGCCACCGCCATGATCTCCGCCCTCTACAGCCAGAAATGGGACCTCGTAATTTCCGACCATTCCATGCCACATTTTACCGGGATCGACGCCTTGCAAGTTCTTAGGTCCAAGGGACCTCGAATCCCGTTTATTTTCGTCTCCGGGACTATTGGTGAAGAAGCTGCCGTCTCCGCATTGAAAGACGGCGCGCAAGACTACTTGATGAAGACGAACCTGAAGCGTTTGGTTCCCGCCGTTCAGCGCGAACTCCGAGAAGCTGAACAACGCCAGGAACGAGAACAATTGGAGCGCCAAGTACAACAATTGCACAAATTCGAAACGATCGGGCGGTTAGCGGGTGGCATAGCCCACGATTTCAACAACGTCATCGGCGCAATTCTAGGATGGGCTGAACTTTGCAGCCAGGACGCGCAACCGGGCACACAACTCCACGAGCGAATCCATAAAATCATGGACCAGGCGGATCGTGCCGCGGGACTGACGTCTCAGCTTCTCTCATTCGCGCGGCGGCAAATCTTACAGCCGAAGCGAATCGATCTAAACACGCACGTCTTGCAGAGCACGAGCCTGCTTCGGAGAGTCATCGGGGAAAATATCGCGATTTCTGTTCAAACTGCCAAGGACCTTCACGTCACATTGGCGGACCCATCTCAAATCGATCAAGTACTCATGAACCTCTGCTTAAATGCCAGAGATGCAATGCCGAAGGGCGGACGCCTCGTCCTCGAAACCAGAAATATTGAGATAACGGAAGAATATCGCCGCAGCGCTACCTATGCCCAGCCAGGAAGGTATGTCTTACTGTTAGTGTCCGACACAGGTGTGGGAATGGATGCCGAAACGATTGAGCAAATCTTTGAACCCTTTTTTACCACTAAAGAGCCGGGGAAAGGGACAGGGCTGGGCTTGGCAACGGTGTACGGCATCGTGAAGCAGCACGGTGGTTTCCTCAACGTAGAGAGCGAAGTGGGCAAGGGGACCACGTTTCAAATATATCTTCCCGCCGGTAGTGGTATCGCCGACCCGCGTGAGGCCCAAGCGAACGAGCAGCCGCGGAAAGGCACCGAAACGATCCTGTTGGCTGAAGATCACGATGGACTTCGACAGTCGGCCAAGGAAATGCTGGAGGCTCTCGGCTATCGCGTGCTTCTGGCCCCGAACGGCAAGGACGCCGTCCAACTTTTCAAGGCGAACTCGGAGCGCGTAGATCTGGTTGTCTTGGATGTGGTTATGCCTGGATTGTCCGGCCCGGACACATATTTGCAAATGGTTTCTATTCAGCCGGATTTGAGAGTGATCTTTACGACGGGTTATACAAGCGAAGCAGCCTCTCTAACTTCCATGATTGAGAAAGGCGCCGCCTTTCTCCAGAAACCCTACGGTCAACGCAGCATTGGAGTGAAAATCCGTGATGTGCTGGACCGTGTGCCGTCATCTCCTGGAAAAGGCAATCTCGGCGAAAATTGATAGAGAACGGTAGCGAAGAAAGAAAGTACCACGCCGCTCGAAGAACTGGGCGCGAAGGTTGGTTGGTCTTATTCTATTGATGAGCCAATTCGATGTTCTACGAAGGTGTCGACTGGACGTCAAGATGAAACGAATCTTGTGATCGCCGCTCAATTCGATCCGCTTTCCTGCCACGCCACACCCAGGAACTTCGCCAAGACGTCCTGGGCACCGCGAGATGTTACAGGACGTGCGGCGCAGGATTGGGACGCATGAGTCGCCGCAGGTCAGGAACGACATCTTGAACATCGTTTGCCTTTCTCTTAACCCCGACTCAACACGGGTTCGCGCGATGTTCAGCAGTTGAACAGGGCCAAGCAATCCGGCGTGTCATCCGACGTGTCATCCCCGTGCTTCTTGCGTATACAGAGTGGTAGAAGTCCCTCGCAGGGTACGTATAATTCCGTGTACTATAGCTTGTGGCCACGTGGGCCTCTGTTCCATCCGGACCTAGAATAGCGGAGTCGGACTTTTCATGCGTGGCTCGACCCTTTCACTTGCTCCAGCACCTCCCGAGGTCTGGTCCGATTCGCGCCTGGTGAGGGAGTGTTTGAAGGGCAGTGAAGAAGCTTGGTCCGCGCTGGTTGAAAAGTACAAGAATCTGATCTATTCCATCCCAATCAAATACGGGCTCGCGCCTGATGAAGCTGCGGATATTTTCCAAGCCGTGTGTCTCGAAGCGCTCTCCCAGCTGGAAACACTGCGCGAGCCGCGGGCATTACCTAAGTGGTTGATGCAGATCGCCTTACACAAGAGCTATCATTTCAAGCGTCAGCAAGCGCGCTCGGTTCCGCTCGACGATCCTGAGCAACTCCCCCAAACCGGGGCGTTGCCTCCGAACGCGGACGAAATCCTGAGTGAAGTCGAGCGCGAACAATCGCTCCGCGAGGCTATCGCGTCGCTTTCGCCCCGCTGTACCCAGCTGGTGCAAATGCTCTTTTTTGAGCAGCCAGCTGTTCCGTATGTGGAGGTTGCCAAACGATTGGGAATCGCCACGGGTTCGATTGGCTTTATGCGCGGCCGATGCTTGAGACAACTCCGCAAAAGTCTTGAGGAGCCGCACCGGTGAACGCGGGAGAAACACCCATCGCAGAGGCCGAAGACTCCCTGCAAGAGTTAATCCATCTCACTACCGAAATACAGCGCAGAGAGTTCCTCGACCATCATCCGGAGTTGGTGCGTCCCGAGGTAGTCACCCAATTGAGTGAAGCAGTGCACGCACAAGTGCGCGTCAATGCAAACCTCGCTCTGTCGCTCGCGAAAACCACATTGTCCGTAGCGCGCGGCATAGGCGGCGGAGATTCCTTGGCTCGTGGTCTGCGCACGATGGGCAACGCTCTCTACGCCAACGGGAAAAATAAAGAGGCCACTGAATACCACAAGCAAGCACTCGAGGCATTTGAGGCCCAACACAGCGATCTCGAACTAGCCATCACGTTCAGTAGTTGTTTGCAACCGCATATTCTGCTCGGTGAATACGACCACGCCTTCCAGTGCGCGGCGCGCGCCCGAACGATCTTTACACGCATGGGGGAAAAACGGCGTCTAGCCCGTCTCGAAATCAACGTCGGCAATATTCTGCACCGGCAGGATCGCTTTGGAGAGGCGCTTGCCTGCTATCAGCGTTCTTACGAGTCGCTGTCTTTCGACGAGGACAAGGAAGCTATTGCAGCCGTGCTGAGCAACCTCGCGGTTTGCCTTACGGCTTTGAACGATTTTCCGCGGGCGCTGGCGACCTATCAAAAAGCCAGGGCATTCTGCAGTCAGAACGGTATGGCCATTCTGACCGGTCAAGCAGACTACAACATTGCATGGCTTTATTACCTACGAGGCGAATACAGCCGTGCCATCGAGATGTTGCTGGCGAACAGGGAGGAATGCCGGAAGAACGGCGACGTCTACCAATTTGCTCTTTGCCATTTGGACCTCTCTGAAATCTACCTGGAACTCAATCTCAGCAGCGAGGCCGAGGAGACAGCCCGCGAGGGATGCCGCCTTTTTCACGAAAACGGTAACGGATACGAAGAGGCTAAATGCAAGGCGAACGAATCCATTTCACTCGGACAACAAAAAAAAGCCTTCCGAGCCATCGAATTATTCGCGGAGGCCAGGAAATTGTTTGTGAAGGAGAAAAACGCCGTCTGGCCCTTCCTGATTGACCTCTACCAGGCGTTTGTCTTGCTCGAAGAAGGACGACTGTTCGAAGCTCGAAGATTCTGTGAGAGTGCAAAGTCTTTTTTTGTTGCGTCAACACTGCCGGGAAAGGCTGTCTTTTGTGATCTGCTCCTTGCCCGAATTTCTTTGCGGAGCGGAAACCTGCCCGCCGCGGAGCGTGAATGCCGTGTTGCGCTGGACCGTTTGCAAACCTTCGAATCTCCTGCACTCAACCACCAAGCGCAATCGCTGATGGGCCAGATTCAACGGGAGGCCCATAATTGCGAAGCGGCCTATCTCTCCTTTCAAAATGCCAGGGCTGCCTTGGAAGTCCTGCGGAGCAATCTTCGAGGAGAAGAACTGAAGATTGCGTTTCTTAAGAACAAACTCGCGGTATACGAAGGGCTGGTGGAAATCAGCCTGGAAAGAAGTTCGACTGCGAAAACGCTGGAAGAAGCTTTTCTATACATCGAGGAGGCGAAATCACGGACTCTCACGGATCTGCTCGTGCAGCGAAGCCCTAACCCCGTTCCCCTGGATGGAGGCAAGAGCGATCTTGTCCGTCAGATCCGGAACTTGAGAGAGGAACTAAACTGGTATTACCACAGGATTGACATCGAGCAACTTCAGGCTGAGGAAAAATCGCCCGAGCGCGTCGACCGATTACAGAAAGAAGCCAAAGCCCGCGAAGAACATTTTGTCAAAGTGCTCCGCGAAATGGAGGCCACTGGTGAAGGCGCACTCGAAGTCCCTCAAAAGATTTCGCTGCAAGCCATCCGCGCCTCGCTGCCTTTGGGGACGACGTTGCTTGAGTACTTCACTGTGGGTGATCGGGTGATTGCCTGTGTTTTGGAGAAGGAAACTCTGGAAATAGTTGGAGTGACCTTGTCACCTCGCGTCGTGCAACAGATACGCCTGCTGCAATTTCAAATTTCCAAATTCCGCCTCGGAAGGAAATATGTTGAAAGTCTTGAGCCGTCTCTCCAGCAAGCCATTCATTCCCACTTGCGGCAACTTTATGAAGAGTTGGTCGCCCCTATTCGAGACAAGCTGAAAGGTTCACATCTTGTAATCATCCCACATGGGCCGTTGCACTATATTCCTTTCCACGCCCTGCACGACGGCACGTCGGACATAATCGATGCGTTTACCGTTTCCTACGCGCCAAGCGCGAGCCTCTTTTCTCTTTGCCAGGACAAGCCTTCGCACACTGGTGCTGGCTCCCTCGTATTGGGCGTCCCGGACGAGAACGCCCCGGCTATTCTCGACGAAGTGCGTTCAGTCTCCGAAGTCTTGCCGGCAGCGAAACTGTTTGTGGCCGGCGAAGCGAAGCTGGATATTCTCAGGAGCCATGGCCCTACGAGCCGCTTCATTCACATCGCAACGCATGGAGAATTTCGTCAGGATAACCCTGTGTTTTCCGGCATCCGTCTAGGCGATTCGCGGTTGAATGTCTACGACCTGTACCAATTGCAGCTTCCAGCCGAACTGGTGACCCTCAGCGGTTGCGCAACGGGGATGAACGCCGTGGCCGCTGGCGATGAACTCCTGGGGCTTGTGCGAGGATTGCTCTACTCCGGCGCACACACGTTGTTGCTGACTCTCTGGGATGTGCATGACCAAACTTCCTCCGAATTCATGACATCCTTTTATCGCAATATGAACGCGGGCGATCCAAAGCCATCCGCACTGCAGAAGACAATGATCGAAATTCGAAACCGCCACCCCCACCCCTATTATTGGGCACCCTTCTTCCTGGTAGGTAAAGCCTTCTGAATCTGTAAGTTAAATACTTTTTGTACGGCCCTATATTTTTTGAGCGCTGCGATACCCTTATTTAACGCGTATGGCTTCTTGGTGAAAGCTGAGTCAGCCTTGGCCAAGGATAGGGAGATGAAATGGAGCACTTTGCTGCTGAAGAATGGGTTGATTTTGCACGAGAAGTTGGAGCTAACGAGAAGCAGCAGGCAATGGAAAAGCACTTAAATTCGGGTTGCGAAGCCTGCAGGGCCGCTCTGAATTTTTGGACCGATACCACGCGGAACGCTTCCCAGGAGGCTTCCTATGAGCCTCCAAGCTACATATTACGGAATGTCAAGGCGATGAGCGCGCTCTACTTGTCACTGCCTGGCCGTTCCAGTTCCGTGGGTTTGGCGCGGCTCATTATGGATAGCTCGTGGCATGAAGCTGCCGCGGGCGTGCGATCATCTGGGGCACTGCCATCACAACTCCTCTACAAATTCGGCACAATGAATATCGATCTTCGAATCGAGCAGATTCCAGCGTCCCGCCGGATTTCGATTATCGGTCAGGTGTTGGACGTATCCACAAAACGGCGGATGATTGCAGATGCGCAGGTGGTCCCGTTGTACGAACGGGGCGATGCGCAGATCACGACCACGAACGAGTTCGGAGAGTTCGAGTTGGAGTGCGAGTCCGTTTCGAATATGTACTTGGCAGTCCGCTTAGATAAGCGAATGGAAATCTGGGTCCCGCTCAATCAATCCTAAAGTGAGCAGCCGCAGGGAACCTTGTCGTAGTTTCCGTCGCTTTGGGGTCGGGGTTATAGGACCGCCGTACTAGTACAGCTAGGAGGCAAAATGAATGCTACGTACCATTACTGGGCAGCGGAGGCCAATGAGACACTCAATTTGCGCTCCTGGGACTGGCAGATGACGAGCAGCCTGAAGCTCTGGGGGAGAAAACTGGAGACCTTGACCGCCAATGAAAAGTCGAATCTTAATAATCTTGGTTGCTGTTTCCATTCTCGTCGGAGCCAGGCCTGCGGCGGCCCAGCAACAGCGCTATATCGTTCAAACTACGCAGGGATTAGAATCTGTCCTTAATTTGTGTTTGTCCGCCAGCTGCCAAGTGCAGGGCCCATTGGATGGCGCGATCGGCCACACATATCTTGTGACGTCTTCCAATAGCAACTTCCTTGGTAAGCTGGCCGGCGGTCTGCTGAATCCGTTGGAGCGGTTGCTCGGGATCGAGAGTGTCGAGGCTGACCAGCTCCTTTCGATGCCTCTGATACCGGTCGCCAACGCTGCCCCAGGGCTTTACGACATGACGCCTGTGAACTACTACGGCACCGTAGTCTGGAATGGATATGTGAACCAGCCCGCCACGCAGATCATCGAGCTACAGAACGCGCAAAATGGGTTCAATGTGAGCGGAAAGGGGATCGTCGCTGATATAGACACAGGCGTAGATCCAACCCACCCGGCCCTCTATAGGGTTTTATTGCCTGGCTACGATTTCACGCGGAACCAGCCCGGCGCGTCCGAGTGGCTTGATATTCCCTCGATGCAAAATGGAATAGACGGCTCGAACAGTCAAGGTGAAGCGCCCGTCGTCGTACAACAGCGTACGGTGGCGGTTCTAGATCAGAGGACGGTGGCCGTGCTCGATGGTGGACCTTACTCTGATTTTGGCCACGGCACCATGACCGCAGGCCTGATCCACCTCGTTGCGCCAACATCCATGATCCTTCCGCTCAAAGCGTTCTCCGCGAATGGGACCGGGTATCTTTCGAACATCATCGCGGCGTTGTACTACGCCGTTCAGAATAACGCTGACGTCGTGAACATGAGCTTTGACTTTACGACTTCCTCGGCGGCTTTTTCCACAGCCGTTTCCTACGCGAATCAAAGCAATGTCGTCCTGGTCGCGTCTGCGGGCAACGAAGGTGTCAATACACCGGTATACCCCGCAGCGATGGATGCCTACGTTATGGGAATTGCCTCCACGTCCGATTCCGACGAGATATCTACCTGGTCTAACTACGGGACGCCGGACGTATGGATCGGCGCACCCGGCGAGAACGTAGTGAGCACTTACCCGGGAGGGACCTACGCTAGCAGCTCGGGCACCTCATTCAGCTGCCCGCTCGCGACGGGGACAGTCGCTCTCTTACTCAGCGTAAATCCAACACTCAACCAAGCGCAAGCCGCAAGCGCACTGGCTCATGCGCAACCACTTGCACCAAACCTCAATCACGGACTGCTGGACGTCTATACTGCGAACCAAGCTTGGCTGCAAGCGGCAAGGTAAACGCCGTGTCGGCTTATCAAATCCCGGCGCTCACATTACCCTCCAAGTTAGGGTGGGCGCCGGAAAGTCTGCACATCAAACGACTCGAAGAGCAGGTAACTTCGCTGCGCAACTCGGTCATCTGTGCTCTCAACCAAACGCTGGATCTGAAGGACCTCAATACCGGCGTACACAGTACGCGTTTGGCCGAGTGGTCGATGCGCATTGCGCAGGATCTGGGCTTCGAGCCCGAAGATCTGCCGGATGTGGAAGTCGCAGCGCTCATGCATGACATAGGAAAAATCGGCGTGCCAGATGCGATTCTCAATAAGCCTGAACGCCTGACTGAAGAAGAATATGAAGTTATAAAGAAGCACCCAGAATATAGTTGGACAATTTTGCGGTTACTCCCTGGTTTCGAAAGGGCCAGTCTTTTCGCCCTGCATCACCACGAACGTTTCGACGGCACAGGGTATCCGGCAAGACTGGCCAATAGCGAGATCCCGATTGGTTCGCGCATCGTTTCTGTAATCGACGCATTTGATGCCATGGTTTCATCCCGCCCCTACCGCCAGGGACTGCCGTTCGATGAGGGAGTCCGTAGACTTCTGGCCTCAAGCGGCACTCAGTTTGACCCACAAGTAATCCGTTGCTTCATTCCGATCGCCGAGGCAGAGGTCAATTCAGTCTTCGCGGCCGCTGGCACCGGTATCGGTGCCGCACTCTAAGCTACTTTTTCCAACCGAAGCGGGCTGAGGGGTCATAGGTTCTCCTGACTATCCCATGGGAGCTAGGGTAACTGCGTTGTTGCCATCATCAAACACCGCATTCGTTCCCCTTATGTTTTAATATAGTCTTGCTGTATTGGTTAACAGATTTGTGCTCCTCTCTCTATTTTCCTAGCTGTTCTCTACCCTTACTAGCTGAAAGGCAACTTATCCGTGTAACAGAGCGCGTACGAGTTGCACGGTACCTTGTAGAGGAGCAAACCACCATGGCTGGCCAGTATAACGATGCACCGAAGCTCACGATCAACCGACCTCTCGAAATCCTGTTGATCGAAGACAACCAGGATGATGCAGCGCTCTGCCGTCGAGCCCTCACGAAAGCGCAGTGGGAGTTTCATCTTGATGTTGTGAAAACGAAGGAGGAATTCTCTGATCGGTTGGGGGCGAAGGGTTACGACATCATTCTGGCTGACTACTCCTTGGGCCCGTGGACGGGTGCCGATGCGCGGGATCTCTTGCGAAGTCATGGCAACGAGACCCCCGTCATTTTGGTGACCGGAGCACTCGGTGAGGAAAAGGCCGTTGAATGTATCAAGAGAGGGATGTCAGACTATATTTTAAAGGATCGATTGGAGCGTCTACCTATTGCGATCCTGCGAGCAATCGAAGCCAAGCGTTTGCAGGACGAGCGTAAGGATGCGGAACGCATTTTACGTGAAAACGAGGCGAAATTCCGAACTTTGGCGGAAGCAATTCCCGCCGCATGCTTCATCGAGCAGCGTACGGTCTGCCAGTACGTCAATCGAGCCGCTTCGGAGATCACGGGATACAGCCGGGAAGAACTTCTTGAGATGAACTTCTTCGCCCTGATTCACCCGGATTATAGGAATACCGTCAGAGAGCAGGCCGCTGGGTATTCGAACGACGAGCTATCGGACGCGCGTTGCCAGATCCAGATCCTCACCAAAGGTGGTGACGCGCGCTGGCTCGACGTCACCGTGCGAACATTCGAACACCATGGCAGCTTGGCGGCATTGATCACGGCCTTCGACGTGACTGACCGGAAGCGGGCGGAGGATGAAATACGAAGCTTGGTCATCAGCGATCCGTTGACAGGTCTGGCCAATTACCGCCGTCTGGTTGACACGACTCTAGCGGAAGTGGAGCGGTCGAAACGCACGGAGCGGCCGTTCTCAGTGCTTCTTTTGGATCTAGACGGGCTGAAGCAGATCAACGACACCTATGGGCACCTCGCCGGCAATCGCTCGATCATTCGTTTGGCTGAAGCCATACGCCTTGAGTGCAGAGTGATCGATACTCCTGCCCGTTTCGGTGGTGACGAATTCGCCGTCGTGCTTCCCGAATCGCAAGAGCACGGAGCAATTGCTCTTGCTGAACGCATCGCCAAGAGACTGGCTGAAGATCCCGAACAACCGGAGATTTCATTTAGCTATGGCGCGACCGTATGCCCCCGGGACGGAGCAACTATAGAGGAGCTGTTCACGGCGGCCGACCGCGGTTTGTATGCGATGAAATCTGTCCCACAGCGAGCCCAGCGCAGCTCACAGGCAGCTCTTAGGGAGAGGATGAGCCACCCATCAGTGCATGTTCCCCACCCGTCCGTCATCACGACTTAACGCTCATCGGCCATCGCTCGGCCAGGACAACCTAAACATCGAGTCAATGTTGCCCGCGTTCTGCGCGGCATTAAAGGCAATCTCAGCGGCCTTCACATCCGACAGTCTGCAAATCCTTCCTAAACAGGCGTTTCTTTACCCACCGAGATTTGCAGGGCTTCTGCAGCGCAAAAAGGTCCATTTTCGGCTCTTTTAGAGGGTTTGGCTATCAGTCCAACAACCTTCGCAAAATGTAGGGTTTTGAAATCCTCGCTAGCAGCCTTTACGCGGGTGTTGCGACGACCCCTTGAGACCACCCGAGTTACCAGGCACGTCGGAGCAAATCAATATTGTCGGCTTCTGAATTTTTTGAGCGCTTCCGCCAGTCGTTCAACTTCCTGGCGCAGGGCATGGTAGGCGCTCTCGATACCCGCGAACTCGGTACGGCGAGCCATCGCCTCTATGGCGAACGCCATCTCGGCTACTCTCCTAGCGGCTAAGTTACGGGCGGCGCCGCCCAATAGGCGTGCCGAATCCGCCGCGCCGTTTGGGTCTTTGGCGGCAATTGATTTCGCAAGACTTCTCAGCAGTGTTGGATATGCTGCGCAGAAAATGCCCGCGACTTCGTTCAGGAATTGGACATCACCGCCCACACCATCTAAGGCTCGGATGTTGTCCCAAGGTTCCAAAGGTAGCTCAATTTTCTAGGACCTGACGTGCAATTTCTGCGGGGCTAAAGTTGCCCAACGCTCAATTTCAGCTTTTTCAATGCCCTCATAAATTCCACTCTAAGTATCGCCTCAACCCTCGCAGACCGCCGCTCTCCGCGAGCTATCCGACTCACGTAAGATACATCGCAGCCCGCCCTTCGCCCGACACGAGCATAGAGGCCGCGCATCAGCGACACGGTTCTTGGGATTTGGCTTGTCGCCGCTCGATTCATAATTATCCTCATTGAAAATAGCCGCTCGGTGACTATGTCACAGGCAGTGCCAAGGGTACTGAAGTCATGTGTCCAGTGTCAATGGCGTTGTCATGAAGAACTCCTGCGCCGAGCCTTCCGTACTTCTTCCACTACATAAAGGAAGTGCGACAAATTGGTGAGGGGCTTTCCCCGAGTAAGCCAGGAGTTGCTTAAGTCGAATTTACCTGAACGACCTATGCTCGGAAAAACATACAAGTCGAGAATCGCGCGATTCGTGTTGTCAAGCCGTGCCACCAGGGTAATTAGTCTGCGTTCATGACGGGTCGGCTCAATCACCCAATTGCGCGTGCGCTTCCAGACCTTCTCAGTTCGGCATACGACTACGGACACCATAACGCGGTTGGGAAGCAACAATCGGTTCCGCCAGCGCCCGCTGCGCCTGACGATTGACACCTCATTCGGAAATGTCGCAACGATCTGGCGCATGAGGTCATCACGTAGAGCCTTAGTATGAACACGCTGTTCAATTCCATCAAATTGAGTGGGTTTATTGTAGCCTACGAGGCTAAACGCGTTTCTCAGCCTGCCGAATCGTTTGTAGTACATGCCCGGAGACATCACATCGGGCGCTTCTTGGATCAGGTCGTAGGACAATTCTCCCTTTGAAACCAGCAGTCGCCGCAAGTCGTCCAACATCTCCTCGTCAGATTTCTTGGACCTGTGCGCGGTGTTTGTCTTCTGAGCTTCTTCAAAGACTACGGGATCGACAATCGGCTCGAAAGCACCGGGCCTGATAATCCAGTCGGACCTAGGAACCTTTACTAGCGGAGTGTGAAGTTTCTTTGAGACTCTACCGAAGACGGCGCGTCCTGCGTACTTGGGATGGGTCAGGATCGCTCCAACGTGGTAGTAGTTCCATTTGGGATGCCCCGGTAGAGGGACACCTCTGCTGTTAAGGATGCGTGCGATAGCGCAATAAGACCGCCTCTCGAAAATGTGCATTCGGTAGATGTCTCTGACAATCCCGACTTCATGAGGTGGACCAGGAACTAGGATTACCCGGTCCGTCGCGATGCTCTTTCGCTCGCCGAACGCCAGTTCATGCTTTGGAACTCCAGACGACGAGACAAGCATTCGCCGGAGTCCGTAGCCTGGGGTGCCTCCGGTTTTGAATCCATTAAGAGTAAGTCGCTTCATCCCGGCAAACACTTTCTCGCCAAGCTCGCGGCTGTACTCGCCTGCCATCGTTCGCTTGAGGGCTTTCATGATGAGACTCGGGAGACTTCCGTCGTTGGCAAACTGTTCAGCGCAGTAATGGACAGGAACGCCAGCGGATTTGCAAAGGAACTCATAGTGGGCCGACTCGTCCGTGTCCTGGAATCGCCCCCACCGGCTCACGTCATAGACGAGGATGGCTCGATAGGTCGCCCTCCCCGAGACCACATCTTGCAAGAGTTGCCGCAGGCCAGCCCTGTATTTGAGAACAAGCCCGCTCTTGGCGGCGTCCGAGTAAGTCTGGACGACTTCAAACCCGTGGGACCGAGCGTAGAGCTGAATCGCTACCGACTGGTTTTCGAGCGAATACTGCTGGTGCTCGGTGGACATCCTGAGGTACTGAGCGGCTGGAATACGAAGATCGTTGACCATATGCCCTCCTATCCAGGCATATCGGTCAAACTCCGAAAGACTTTAGGCGGTAGCTCCCGTGAAACAAGATCATCGGTAACGATCCTGCCAGTTGCCGAGACGGGGCTTCTCGGGTGTACAGAGTTCCAACCCGCATGACAGCCACCTGAACGAAAGTAGGCGGGTATGGTGGATTGCCACGGGAGTGATTTTCGGACTGATCGCCGTGATCACGTTGGTGGAAGGCGTGACCGAGCGGTGGAGGAATGCTCGGGAGATTCGATACGAACAGGCAGTCGCGAGCGTAACGCCAGACAGATTGATCGCACGATGCGGCCAACCGGCGGAAGTTGTGACGAAGACGTATCCGATCGTGATGCGGACAATCAGCTATCGGTTCAAAGGCGACAAAAAGGTAATGCTTGTCTTCAGCAGGGCGGCGCAAGAAAAGGGCGATTGGGTGTTTTTGGCGATGAAGGATGAGAGCGGAGCCCGGAGCTACGATACGCCGGAGACGAAAATCGCTGCACTGCCTTGCCTGGACTCGAAAGAGTGAATGCCCGCTCCAGGATTCCCGCTGTGAAACGCATTATCGGAGTGTGACCCATCTGCCTCCCGGGGCTTCGAGTCGGTAATCGTAGTCGTACCGTTGACGAGGTTCTCCTAGAGATGGGAGATTCGGTGAGAATTATGACATTCAAGCAGATCCAGAGACTCATCAAAAACGGCGAACTCTTGTCTCTGCGTTCTGAACTTGACGGAGGCCTGAGCCCCTAATCTTTCGAACCAGCTCTCGTGGAGCTTGCTCATGCTTGCGGCGATTGAAGGTAATGCTGCCATTGGCGAACTCCTCATCTCAAGGGGAGCAGAACTCGACGCGAAAAATAAATTTGGAGAAACGGCTCTTTCGCTTGCGGCTCATGGTAGTCACACCCACTTCATTCAAGTCTTGCTCGCCAACGGAGCATCCACCGATTGCCAGCCAGATGGCCGTAATCTGAATGACTGGATAAGAATCACTTCCGGGCTTCCACAAGACAAGATTGCGTCGATTCTGACCCTTATCAACAGAGCCAGGTTCGGCTGAGTTCTGATAAACAGGGCGTTATGGAAACTGGGAATCAGCCGAAAAGCCAGTTTCCGGTAATCCGGGTGGTATCAAGGGGTCGTCGCAACACTAGGACAAAGCCCCAAGTCCAAGAATTCAAATGGTTAAGAGTCGCCCCCGAGCGCAAGTGCAAAGAAAAGGCTTTCTGTTTAAGTAAAAGCGAACTGCGACCCCAAATGATTGGTCCCCAGAAACGTATTGTCAGATCGAACGACCAGACGGGTGTTGCATCGACCGGTTGAACCGGCACGACTTATCGAGACTTGGCCCCCACCTTCGACAGTTCCGCTCGATAAATTGATTCGTAAACAGCATCTCGATATTCACCGTAAGCGTCATCCCGAACGTCGTTCATGGCGAGCAAGTAAAGTTCAATCAGGTTCTTACTCGTTGAGACTGATGTTTCAAGCTTGAGAGCAGCGAAGAGCCGAGTCTCGGAGGATGGCGTTCGGGGACCAGCGATCTGAATGAGCTGCTCTTCGGTCTTTCCCTCGATTTCCGCTCTGTGTCGTTCCAGGCTGGGTCCTTGCACTACATCTTCAATCGGTCGAGTTTGTAACGTGATACGGGGCACGCGCTTAATAGTCGCCCGTAAATCACTTACCGTTGTTAACTTGGAATCGAGATTCGATGGAATACTCCACCCGGCGAAACATGAGTCGATGGTCAGGGCGAATACGACGGGACAAGCATATTCACATTCACCGACGACTTGTTTGTCACGAAGAAGCTGGGCGAGAATTGGTGGAAACGAAGGGTCCCGCACCAAAACGGCAACATAGATGGCTCGGTTTGCAGCGACTGAATCAATCTGAAGTAATTCGGGATAATTCCGCAGGCTATCTTGGATGCGGGGAACGTACGCGTCCGGGTCTCGCAGAATCTCCATCAGGGCCGTACGTTCATTTTCCAAAGATTGTGAATGAAGTAACGCATCGTAAGTATCGCTCTGTTTCGGTCTAATCTGAGGACTTCCAAGAACGGTCAACACGAGGAACGCACTCAATAGCATACGTGGGTTCATGTTTCGCACCTTCTTGGGTCAATCGAGAATATCAGCACGAAGGAGCAAATCGTGGGATTCATTCATACAATGTGATTAAGGGTCCAATGGCGGACCAAGTCCTGTGAAACGAGATTATCGGTATGTATGGTCCGCCGCAGAGTTGCAAGCGAAAAACGAACGATGGCAAAGGTGGTCTGCGCAAATGTATTCGGCCTTTGGTGGAGTCGCTGACTCCGGGCCATGATGGAGATCCGCTCGCCCTC
>Ga0210398_10001969_pt1 | contig 20470 bp, 22 predicted proteins | sample IncBWC4OmetaG_FD_161047 | JGI IMG/M metagenome (GOLD analysis project Ga0210398, IMG submission 161047) | Forest soil microbial communities from Barre Woods Harvard Forest LTER site, Petersham, Massachusetts, United States - Inc-BW-C-4-O | ecosystem: Environmental > Terrestrial > Soil >...
GATCCGGCTTGGTGTACTGCACCGCGGATTTGACTTCGACCAAATTTGTGTCGGCGGTCAGCATGCGCGCATCGTCGGTGATGCTCGACTGCTGCGAGACGTTCACGATGCGTTTCTGCTCGATCGGCCAGGGCAGATGCCAGTTGTACCCGGGTCCCGTGGTCTGCACGTACTTGCCGAAGCGCAGAATGACGGCGCGCTCCTGCGCGTCAACCCGATACAGGCCGCTGCCGACCCAAACGGCCGCGATCAGGACCAAAATACTGCTCAAGCCCTTGCCGAAACCTGGAGAACTCTGACCGCTGCCGAGACCGCCGCCGCCACCGCCGCGCCCGAACAACGCGCTCAAGCGGCGCTGGAAATTCCGCAGCACATCATCCAAATCGTTTTGCGCTTGCTGGGGACGGTTCCACGGATTACGTTTTTCCCCACCAGGTTCGTTCCAAGCCATGAGCTATGCCTTGTTATAAGAAGCCGAGCATTCTATCAGGCGACTAAGGTACCTACCTAGGGAACTCAAGCAACGCGCTGCGCGCGCGACGGGACAGGTTCCACGAGATTGACGCCCTTGGCGCCCGACAATTTCGCGACCTCCGCCAAATCCAACTCGACCTCCATATCCCAGCTGCCGTCCTCGCGCTGCCGCTCGGCGCGCACGGCATTTCGCGAGTACAAGTCAGACCTGACGGCGGCCGCCTGCAGTTGCAAGTGAAACGTTCGCCGTACCTGATTGGGACGCACGGCGCGCGCCAGTGCCTCGCGCAAGACATCAAGACCCGCGCCGTTCGCCGCGGACGTCCACACCTGCGTCGCCACCCCATCGGCCCCATCGATGCTGCGCGCCTTGTCGCCGCTCAGATCGATCTTGTTGAAAACCAGCAGCTCGCGAATCTCGCCGGCGCCGATACCCTTGAGCACTTCCCGTACTTGATCAATGCGCTCATCCCGCAAAGGATCGCTGGCATCGACGACGTGCAGCAATAAATCGGCGTCGCGCGCCTCTTGCAGCGTTGAACGGAATGCCGCGATGAGCTCGTGCGGCAACGCTCGCACGAATCCCACGGTATCGGCCAGCACCACCTCGCCGACGCCGGCCAATTTGACCCGCCGCACCGTGGGATCGAGCGTCGCGAACAGTTGATCGGCGACGAAGCTGTCAGACCCGGTGAGCGCATTGAACAGCGTGGACTTGCCGGCATTGGTGTAGCCGACCAGCGCGACCGTCGGCACCGGCACCTCGCGCCGCACGTGGCGTCCGGTGTCGCGCTGCCGATCCAGCTTCTCGAGCCGCGAGCGCAAGGTGCGAATACGCTTGGCGATCAAGCGTCGATCGGTCTCCAACTGGGTCTCGCCCGGACCGCGCAACCCGATGCCGCCTTTTTGGCGCTCAAGGTGGGTCCAACCTCTGACGAGGCGCGTGGCCAGGTGTGATAGCTGTGCGAGCTCAACTTGCAGCTTGCCCTCGAAACTGCGCGCGCGCTGAGCGAAAATGTCTAAAATCAGACCGTTACGGTCTAATACTCGACGACCGGTGAGTTTCTCGAGATTGCGCTCCTGACTGGGAGTGAGGGTTTGATCGACCAGCACCAAGTCAGCGTGCTGGGCCTCGGCAAAGGCATGGATCTCTTCCGCCTTGCCGGAGCCCACGAAGTATTTGGGGTCGGGACGCGGGCGCTGGGCCAGCACGGTACCAACGATGACGGTACCTGCCGAGGCGGCCAGCGCTGCGAATTCAGCGATGTCATTCGGATCGACGGGATGCCCGATGCCGACGCCGACCAAAACGGCACGCTCGCCGCCCTGCGGGCGTTCAAATAGTTGCAGAACGCCACCCACTCATTCGACGATAGCCGGTTCCGTCACTTCGCCGTCCTCGCCGGTCGGCAATCGCACATTGCGTGCGGGCACAACCGTGGAGATGGCATGTTTGTAAACCATCTGACTAACACTGTTTCTCAACAACACGACGAACTGGTCGAATGAGTCGATCTGTCCTTGTAATTTAATGCCGTTCACGAGATAGATTGAAACGGGCACCCTTTCTTTGCGCAGGGCATTCAAAAATGGGTCCTGCAGAGACTGGCCACGGGCCATGAGTAAAGCTCCTTGTTTTTAGTGTCGTTTGTACTGCCGTATCACTTCCATGCGGCACGAGGCACATACCCGATTAATGCTAGCACAGCGCAGTGGCTCTTGAAGGCCGTTACGCAAATCCGCCCTCGGACAGTGCATCAAAAATCGCGCGTGCAACCTCCGGACGCATGGCATCTAACCATCGTGCATTTGCGCGCCGACGCAACCAGGTCAATTGCCGCTTCGCGAGTTGTCGCGTCGCCGCAATAGCCTGATTTTCCGCTTCATTCAACGCACATTGTCCCGTCAAATATCGCCACAGCTGCCGATATCCGACCGCACGCATGGATGGATGTTCCGGGCTCAAATCGCCTCTTTCGTACAAGCTCCTGACTTCATCGACGAAACCGGCGTCGAGCATTGCCTTAAACCGCAATTCGATCTTGTGGTGTAACTCGCCGCGTTCAAGGGGTGCAAGTGCAAATTCGATGACATTTACGTCGGCAAAGACCGACACGCGCTCCTGTTGCAGTTTTGTGATGGTTTCCCCGGTGATGCGATGGACTTCGAGCGCGCGCTGGATACGCTGCGGATCGTTGTTATGAATGCGTGCCGCCGCCGTAGGGTCAACCGCGGCCAGCTCCTGGTGAACCGCCGCCCACCCCACCTGCGCCGCCTGCGCATCGATTTGGGCCCGCACGCTTAAATTCGCCTCCGGCAGGTCCGCAATGCCCTCGGTCAACGCATGAAAATACATCATCGTGCCGCCGACCAGCAGCGGCTGATGGCCGCGCGACCAGATCTCACGCATCGCCTGCTGCACATCGAGCAGAAATTCGCCCACTGAATAACGCTCGGCCGGATCGCGGATATCGATCAGGTGATGCGGGATGCGTTCGCGCGTACTCAAGGAGGGCTTTGCGGTACCAATGTCCATGCCGCGGTACACCAGCGCGGAGTCGACACTGATGATTTCCAGCGGCAGTTGCTCGGCGAGCCGTACCGCCAGGTCCGATTTGCCCGAACCCGTGGGGCCCATCAACAACACCGCCGAGCGCTTCGGCTTGAAGTTGCTCACCGTCCGCGCAGAAACAATCGATCCAGCTCGCCCATCGACAATCGCACCCAGGTTGGTCGGCCGTGATTGCATTGATCGGCGCGCTCGGTTCCCTCCATTTCGCGCAGCAGCGCGTTCATTTCCGGCACGCTCAAGGATCGATGGGCGCGCACGGCGGCATGGCAGGCCATGGTCGCGAGCAGATGGTTGATGGACTCCTCGACACGGCGCGAGTGACCCGATTCGAGCAAATCCGACAGCACATCCCGCACGATGCCGGCCGGATCCCGGCCTGCCAGCAGGGAGGGGATGGCGCGCAGCGCCAGCCGGTCGGGGCCCAATCGCGCAACGTCGAATCCCAACGCCAAAAATTCTGGGCCGTGCTCTTCGGCCATGTCGGCTTGCGCGGGCGTGACGTGCAGCACTTCGGGCATCAAGAGTTGTTGCTGCGAGGTGTGGCCCGCCAGGAGCTTCTTCATTCCTTCGTACATGATGCGTTCATGCGCGGCGTGCATATCCACGAGCACCATGCCGTCGGCGGATTGCGCCAAGATATACACGCCGTGAAGCTGCGCGATCGCATAGCCCAACGGCGCGGAGGCAGCGTGCGGGGCCGCGCCATTCAACGGGACCTGCTCCAGGGGTTCATCCCGCACCTCGGCGCTCGCGGCGCTCAAAAAGGATCGGTACGCATCGGCAGAGGCGCGTCGCGGGGCTTCCGGCAGCGCAAAGTGCGCCTGCGAAGGAACGGCGCCCGCGCCGGCACCGCCGGCGGCGGCGGCGGCCAAGCGTGATGCGCCGGTGAGCCAGTCCGCCGGGGCGCTGCCGGCGGAATCCGCGGCCGGGCGGGTATCGGCCAGCACTTTTTCCAAGGTTCGAAACACGAAGTCGTGGATGCGGCGCGAATCGCGAAACCGAACCTCCAGTTTTTGCGGATGCGCGTTGACATCGACCTGGCTCGGGTCCAGGTGCAGATACAATACATAGGCGCAAAATCTTCCGTGAAATAGCACGTCTCGATAGGCCAGGCGCGCCGCGCCCACCAGGAGCTTATCGCGCACAAACCGTCCGTTCACATACGCGAATTGCAGGTCCGCCTGGCTGCGGGAAAAGGTGGGCAATGCCAACCACCCCTCGAGCCGCAGCGATTCGGTCTCATGGCGCAGTTCGATGACATGCGCCGCGAATTCCTCGCCGCAAATCCGTGCGACGCGTTCCAGACGCTGCGCGCTGCTCTGCGCGGCGGGGAGGCGCCACACATTCTTACTGTTGTGGATGAGTGCGAACGCCACATCGAAGCGCGACAGCGCCATGCGCTCCAGCATGCGCACGATGTGCTGGTATTCGGTGTTCTCGGTGCGCAAAAACTTGCGCCGCGCGGGAACATTAAAAAATAAATCCCGCACCTCGACGCGCGTTCCCGCGCCATGCGAGGCCGGCGCCGGCGCACTGATCTCCCCGTCACGCGCGTCCACCACCCAGGCATGCGCGGCCTGTGCGGTGCGCGATGCCAACGACAATCGGGAAACGGAGGCGATACTCGGCAACGCTTCGCCGCGAAAGCCCAAAGTGGCCACGTTCTCGAGATCCCGCTGCGAGGCAATTTTGCTCGTGGCATGGCGAGCCAGCGCCAGACTCAAGTCGGACGCATGGATGCCGACCCCGTCGTCTGAGACGCGAATCAATCCTAAGCCGCCGCGCTCGAGTTCAACCTCGATGCGCGCAGCACCCGCATCGAGTGCGTTTTCGACCAACTCCTTGACCACCGAAGCAGGACGCTCGATCACCTCGCCGGCGGCGATTTGATTGATCAGGGAATCGGACAGTAGTTGGATGGGCAATGGCGACCTCGGGTCGCGCATTTTCGCACAAGCTCAAGGCTTTAAGGGCGCGCGATCCGGAGCTTTAAGTGCCGTCACTGGCCTGCGCCGCCCGCACCGGCGGCCGTTGCCAGCACCGGCCGCGAGGAGCCGGCGGCGAGTTGCGCAATCCGCGTCCCCATCGGCGGGTTGGCGTAAAAATAATCATGCACGCCTTGATGGATCGCCGCCGCGAGCTTGGCCTGATGCGCCGGGGTGCGCAGCCGCAGTTCCTCTTGCGGGTTCGAAATATAGGCCGTTTCAACCAGCATGGAAGGAATGTCAGGCGACTTCAGGACCATGAAGCGCGCCTGCTGGACCTCGGGCTTGCGAATCTCGCCGGCCTGGGCCAATTGGTGCAGTACCCGTTCGGCCGCCACTTGACTGGCGTTCAACGAAGCCGATTGCGACAGATCGAGCAGCACGGAAGCCAAAACATCATCCTTGTCATCCAAGGACACACCGCCGATCAAGTCCGACGCATTTTCGCGCTCCGCCAGCCATCGCGACGCCTCGTCGGTGGCGCCGCGCTGTGACAGGATGTACACCGAGGAGCCGTCGATGCTGCGGTCGCGAATCGAATCAGCGTGAATTGAAACGAAAAGATCGGCTTGCTGCGCGCGTGCGCGGCGCATCCGATCGCGCAGCGGTACGAAGTAATCGCCGCCGCGCGTCAGAATGGCCTTCATTCCCGGCTCCGCATCGATCCGGGCCGCGAGGACGCGCGCGATCGCCAACACGACGTCTTTCTCGCGCGTTCCGTTCTTGCCGATGGCGCCCGGATCCTCGCCGCCGTGACCGGCGTCGATGGCGATGATGAGATCGCGCGCATCCGACGGCGCATGTTTCGCTTTGATGGGTTTGTCGACGCGGTTGGCGGAACGACTGGCGCCCTCGAGATCGACCACCAGGCGATAGCCGTAATGCGCGTTCGGGGTGCTCAAGAAACTCTTGGCTTGAATGGGCCCGGAGACATCGAGTACCAGGCGAAAATTACCTGACGGGCTGTGCGACATGCGCACAGTTTTTACGGCACCCGCGCCGGGCGGCGCACGCTGCGCAGACTTGGCGAGGTGCGCACCCGAGACGTCGAGAACGACGCGCTCCGGATTGTGCAGCAGAAGCAAACTGTGCTGAGCGGTTCCCGATAGATCCACGACGACCCGCGTGCTGTCGGGCCCGGCCCACAGCCGAATGGCGCGAACGTCGACCGCGCGCGCGGGCTGCAGCAAGAGCGTTGCCAGCAACAATCCGCCGGCCCACTGACAGAGCAGTCGATTCATGGCAATAAGTTAACGCTGAATCGGCTCCTTTTTCAAGTTAAATTAGATACATAGGGCGCTAAGCTAGTGTCGATTGCTAGCTTTGCGAGCCAGGCTTTCCCGGTCTCGCTCATCGCGGCTAAGCCGGCCGAGCGCGCCTCACCTTTGTAAACCAGCTGCAGATGCAGGTCGGCAGGCGGAACGGCGACGACGCCCTTCTCCGGCCATTCGATCAACATGAGATAGCCAGGGCCGGTCATATCGCGTAGCCCCAATTCCTCGACCTCGGTGGTGGTTTGCACTCGATAGAGATCAACGTGCACACAGGTCAGCTCCGCCACGCTGTAGGTATCCACGAGCGTGTAAGTGGGGCTGCGCACTGGCGCCGTGACGCCGAGCGCATGTAGCAGGCTGCGGGCGCAGGTGGTCTTGCCGCTGCCCAACTCGCCCCGCAAGTGAAGGATCGCGCCGGAGCCCGCGCCGGGAAAGCTGTGGGCGAGCGCTTTACCGAGATCTTCCGTGGCGCTGCTGTCCGGCAGGTCAAAACTCAGGGGCGCTCGTGTCATCGGTTTATTATACGGGCGCCCATGACTGCCCCCGCATCACCTCCCACGCCGGCTCCCGAGGCCCTCTTGTCGTCGATACGAGCTTGGGCCGCGGAACTAGGCTTCACAGGTCTCGGCATCGCCGCGATCGACCTCCCGGCCGACGAGGCCCATTTTCTAGAGTGGCTGCGCGCGGGGTTCAACGGCGAAATGGGATACATGTCGCGTCATGGAGCCAAGCGTACGCGCCCGTCGGACCTGATCCCGGGAACGGTCAGCTGCATCAGCGTGCGAATGGATTATTGGCCGAAGGAAGCCGCTGATGCGACGGCAACCTTGGGCGAAGGCAGCGTCGGCTACATCTCCCGTTATGCCCTGGGGCGCGACTATCACAAGCTACTGCGCTCGCTGCTGCAGAAACTGTGCGACCGCATTCAAGAAGCGATTGGGCCCTTTGGTTACCGAGTATTTACCGACAGCGCACCGGTCCTGGAAAAAGCTTTGGCGCGCAACGCCGGATTGGGGTGGATCGGCAAGCATACGAATTTGATCGACCGCAATGCCGGCTCGTATTTTTTTCTCGGTGAGATTTATCTTGATTTCGAATTGCCGGTGGACGAGCCGAGCACGGCGCACTGCGGCTCGTGCAGTGCCTGCATACCCGCGTGCCCCACTGGCGCCATTGTCGCGCCCTACCGACTCGATGCGCGGCGTTGCATCTCCTACCTGACCATTGAGCTGGCCGGGAGCATTCCCGTGGAGTTTCGCCGCGCCATCGGCAATCGCATCTACGGTTGCGATGACTGTCAGTTGGTCTGCCCTTGGAACAAATTCGCGCGGCCCGCGGCGGAAAAGGACTTTGCGGTCCGCCATGGATTGGATCATGCGCAGCTGACCGAGCTTTTTGCCTGGAGCGAAGCGGATTTCGAGGAAATGACTACGGGCAGCGCCATCCGGCGCATCGGCTATGAGCGATGGCTGCGCAATGTGGCGATTGCATTGGGAAACGCTCCCGCCTCACCCGCTGTGATTGCCGCACTCGCTAGTCGCGAACACCACCCATCAGCGATGGTGCGCGAACACGTTCAATGGGCACTGGCCCAGCACCGAGCGGCGTAAGGCTGCACCCTTGGACCGGGCCGGCTGGAAGAGTTACTAGCCGGCGGGCAACAAGGAACTTCCGGCGGGATTGAAGAAGTGCCTGCCGCGTCGCGCTTTGGCGATCTCGGCAAACAATTGCGCATAGTCCTTCTCGCTGCTGACCGGATCTATCGCCGCTGAATTGACGATCAGCAAGGGCGAGGCGTCATAGCTGTGGAAGAATCGCGCGTAGGCCTGCGTGAGTTTCTCGAGGTAGGCGCGCTCGATGTGCTGCTCGTAACGAATGCCGCGTTTGGCGATGCGGTCCACCAGTACATCCACGGGCGCCTGCAGATAAACGACCAGATCCGGCTTGGGTGCATCCACGACCACGCGTTCGTAGACCCTTTCGTACAGCGCGTATTCCGCGTCGTCCAGCGTCACCCGCGCAAACAGCCGATCTTTCTCCAGTAAATAATCCGCCACACGCACGGTGCCGAACAGGTCCTCCTGGCGAACATCCTCCAATTGCCGCGCGCGCTGAAACAGAAAGAACAACTGGGTCTGAAAGGCGGCCGCGCGCGGATTCTTGTAGAAGCGCTCGAGAAAAGGATTTTGATCGGCTTGCTCCAGCACGAGCTGGCCGCCCAACGATTGGCTCAAACGGCGCGCCAAGCTGGTCTTGCCGACTCCGATCGGTCCCTCGACGACAATAAAACGATGCGGTACTGCAAGTGGCATTGAAAACTCTTGTTATTCCAAAACCGAAATCCCATCGCCGCCCACGCTGCGCTTCAGATCGAGCACCGTGCCCAGTCCGGGGATTTTGATCGTCGGGGCAATATCCGCCAGAGGATACAGGACGAAGTTGCGTGTCGACACTCCGGGGTGCGGCACCTTAAGACCCGGCTCGTCCACCGCTGCATCGACGATCCACACCAAATCCAAGTCAATCACGCGAGGACCCCAGCGTTCACGCCGATTGCGGCCCATGCTGCGTTCAATCTCGAGCAGGCTCGCCAGCAATGCCTGCGGAGAATCCTGCGTGAGCAGACCCGCGGCGGCGTTGACGAAATCCGGTTGGTCCTGAGGACCTAAGGGACGCGAGAGATACAGGTGTGATCGCAGCAACGCATGCGGCGCGCTCAAAGCACCCAATCGCTCCATCGCCTCGAGCACGCGGTCGCGAGGGGATTCCAAGTTGCTGCCGATCGCCACATACGCCGGGCGCCAGAGCATATTCATCGTTAACTGCGCGCCGCTCCGCCGCGTCGACGGCGCCGCCGCCGCCGGCCCGGCGCCGGCGCTCCTTCCGCTGCGGGTTCAGGCGGTCGCGCCTGCACCAGCGCCACCCGCTCTTCTTGCGGCAGCACTTGAATATCGGTCCACCATTTCGCCAGCTCGGGATCCGCAACCCCGGCTTCCGCACGCAGCAACAGAAAATCATAAGCCGCGCGAAAGCGCGGGTGCTGCAGCAGACTCAAGGATTTGACGCCGCTGCGGCGATTGAAGCGGGGTTGCAACATCAACAGTTCGCGCATCGGAATGGAAAAGCGGCGTGGAATGGACACGCGCGATTGCTGCGCCCGAAGCACGCTGTCGCAGGCCTGCATCAGCAGCGCAAGATCCGGCGTCGGACCCGCTTGCCGCTCATTGAGTTCACGCAGCACCGCGCTCCAGAGCAACACCGCAAACAAAAAAGTCGGCGTGACCGGCTTGTCAGCCGCGATACGCGCATCGGTGTTGGCGAGACCCAGCTTGAGCATGTCCGCGGCGTACGCGTACGGCGGCATCGCGAAGGCCGCGGCGGATTGGGGAAACAGGTGTTCGAAAAGCCCGTATTGCTGCAGCAGGTCGTACGCCTTCGCGCCGAATCCTGAAAGAAACAATTTCAAGACTTCATCAAAGAGCCGCGCGGGCGGAACGCCGTCCAGCAAGTAGGCCAGCCGTCTGATCGGAGCCTCGGTATGGGGCTCGATGGAGAAATCGAGTTTGGCGGCGAAACGCACCGCGCGCAGCATGCGCACCGGATCCTCGCGATAGCGTGTCTCCGGATCGCCGATCATCTTGAGGCGACGCGCCTTGACATCATTGACACCGTCGACGAAATCCCAAATCGAGAAATCCTCGATGTTGTAGTACAGACCGTTCGCCGCGAAATCGCGCCGCCAGACATCCTCTTCAATAGTGCCGTAGATATTGTCGCGAAGAATTCGGCCGCGCGTGTCGAAGGCGCGATGCTCAGAATCGGAAGGCGGCGTGAACTCAGGGACCGATTCATCCGCCGTCGAATCGGCGCCTTCCGCCCCGCCCTCCGCGCCGGCGTCGGTGCCGCCTTCGGCGTCCAGGTCTTCGGCGTCTTCCCGCTCCGGAGCCGCGGCTGCTCGGAAAGTCGCGACTTCGATGATCTCGTTGCCGAAAAACACATGCGCCAGGCGAAACCGCCGGCCGATCAGGCGGGAGTTGCGAAACAGCCGCCGCACTTCTTCCGGTAGCGCATCGGTCGCCACATCGAAGTCTTTGGGCCTGAGGCCCAGCAACAAGTCACGTACCGCCCCGCCCACGAGAAAGCCCTGATAACCCGCCTCTCTCAGCCGATACAGCACTTTCAACGCATTCGGCGAAATGGCCGCACGCGATATCGAATGCTCAGATCGGGGAACGACTACGGGAGGGAGTGGCGTCGGCGATGAGTTCAAAAAGAGGGGTTCCGCTTGAGTCCAAAAAATTGGCCCGTATACTACCAGCCCTCTTAAGGGTCGAAGGCCCAAAGATCCGCCAGTCCGCTCCCTTCGTCTAGAGGCCTAGGACACGGCCCTCTCAAGGCTGTAACACGGGTTCGAATCCCGTAGGGAGCGCCATAAAATCAATGACTTAGTGGATGCTGAGCGAGTCGGTACGGAATTTGTACGGAAAATATGGCGCTGGTAAAGAGCATTGTTTTTGTCGACGGTGAGAACCTGACCTTCCGCTTTCAAGCCATGAAGGCTCAGGGCCGAATTCCCATACCCGCGGTCCAGCACGAACCGGACGTCTTCGTCTGGGCGCCACCCTTTCTGGGGTACGAGAAGATTATCGACACTGACATCATCCGAATAAATTACTACACCAGCAAGGTGGGTGATGACAACGCGGTGACAGCCGCAAGAGAGATGATTGCGGCTCAAAGGTACTGGATGCATGGTGACCTCTACGGGCGGTGCCAGCTGCATCCTCGGGTGTTCAAGAAACCGCAAAAATCGCAGAAATCCCGGCTGGTGGACATCAACATTACTATCGATGTCATGCGGCACGCATTCACAGACGCGGTGGACGTGGTGTACCTGTTTAGTGGGGACGGTGATTTCGTGGATCTGATCGAAGAAGTCGGCCGCAGCGGGAAGCGTATCTGCGTAGCGGCCTTCTCGTCCGGCTTGGACCCCAGGCTTCGCGTTATGGCCGATCGATTCGTCTTGTTAGACGATTTCTATTTCGCTCCGATCGCTGCTTTGGATCCCCCGCAGGCTCCGCCGCAACTAGCCGCGCCGGCCGAATCTCCCGTCACAGCCGCTGCAGCGCCCGAATCAGCCGCCTTATAGGCGCGCGGAACTGAACATGGAAAAGTTCTCGGATCGCATCGGTATTACCTCCCGACCCGTACTTGGGCTGAATGAGGCGCCCTATAATTTACGGGTGTCCATGTGGAACGTGATTCAGCCGCTTTTATTCAGGGTTCCTGCGGGGCAATCCAAGTACGCATGGATGGCCAACATTGAGCGCCTTTACGATTTCCTTCACTTGCCCGCGAATCAGGTCGGCTACATAGAGAACAATGAGATCGGCAGGTTTGAGGGTTGGTTGTTCAGTGCGCAAGTGCCTTGGTACGAAGCTCTCAACTTCATTGATTTCGCCGCGCAATCAATGTGGCAGGGCAAGATCACGCAGTCAGTTTGCAACGCTTTAGATCGGGTTTTCGAGCGTGAAGGATCGCCCTATCGGTACATTGGGGGTGTTCTCACTCCAATTGCTAACCCCGTAGAGCTAGAAGAATTGTTGTAGGCGAATCGGCAGTCCGAGCGCTTCTCGGGGGCACGCGAACACATCGTAACGGCGTTGCAGTTTCTGGGGCTTCGACCGGAGCCAGACTATCGAAACGCAATCAAGGAGGCTATCTCAGCCGTCGAGAGCACATTGAAGGTCCTAACCACCGCCAAGCACCTCGACTTGTCGGGCGCGCTAAAAGAGTTCGTAAAGACTCATCCGATCCATAGCGCCCTGGTCAGGGGGCTCGATGCGCTGTACGGCTACACCTCGAACGAAGCCGGCTTGCGCCATGCGCTGATGGAGGCGGACGCCAAAGTGGGGTTTGCCGAGGCGAAATTTATGATCGTCGCCTGCGCGGCATTCATGAACTACTTGATTCTCAGGAGCGCGGAGCCTTAGCCACATACAGGGAGGAAATCATGAAAAAGCCACATACCATCACCGTTCTCGCGGTGTTGCTGATAGTCGTCTCCGAATACGTTCTGATCGTATGGACACAGAACTACGGTGCCGATCAGAATGTCCTAAGCCACGTTGGATTTGCAGGGACCATCATCTCGATCATTCTTGCGGTAATCGCGATTCTCTATTCCTACTACCAGACTTTTGCGCAACAACGAGATTCGGCGTCCCTAGCGGAGCAACTGAGACACCTTCAAACCGTAACAACCACACTTGGCGAGTCGAGCAGAAACAACCTTCAGCAGGAACAGGAACTTCTGGCGATCCGCGCTCAAATTCAGGAATCGCTCGACGCCGCCAAACGAACGGAGGCGATGGTAGGTGGCATTCACGCGAATGTGGCTGACCTCAAGGCGCGAAGCTATGCCGCCGAGCAAGCGCCATTACCGAAAGCGAAAGAAATCGCGGTTGCGGCTGCAGCGGAACAGGCATTCGATCCACCAAAGACTGCCGCAGTGTTAGTGTCGCGCGCCGGATCAAATCAACTCGCCATCTACCTTGCACTTTGCCACGCCTCAAAGAACGACATGACTGTGAGGCAATTTCAACATCTTGTTCACACCGCCAGCGCAAACTGGCTAAAAACTCACAACAAAGAAGGCAGCGCTGCGGTCCTTTCTGAATGGCAGGAGGGCGTAGCTACGGGCCATCTCGATTTACTGGACGATCTCAAAATCGCTCGGAAAAAATTTGTTGGAGAAGGATCGGCGCGCCAGCTCTTCATAACGGTCATAGAGGCGTTCCGAGAGGCGGTCATAGATCGGCGCGAGCAATACTTGAATACGGCCGAAGCAGAGTCTTCACTTATCTTGGGGGTTCACGCTGTCGAACAGCAAATCGCGTCGCTCCAGACCGCTGCAGAAGCTGCTGCAAAAATATGACAGCGATCGACAGATCGCAAAATGGCGGACCCCAGGCTCACGGCGTCATTCCAGAATCAAACTGCATGATCAGATCGCGCTTGCGCATCTCGGCCGTGAAATCGACCGCGACCTGCTTGCCATCTGTGGCCTGGGTGTTGATTGTGATGTCGAATGTGTTGTTGCTGACCGCTGCCGGCGCCGCCGCGGGCTGCGATCGCGTGCGCTGCATGGCATCAGTGATCGCTGCGACATAGTTTGCGTCTCTCGGGGCTCGGTCGCTGTGCCTCCGGCTCCATGGGCTGTGCTTAAGCGGTGTGCCTAACCGCGTCCATTTCGATAGAATGCAAGTAGGGACTGAACAACACTCGCGTGTCAATAAAAGATATGGACATCATCAGCAAGATCGTCGCTTCGATATCAACGCTCCAAGCAAAAGATTGGGTAACGCTGGGCGCCAGCCTTTCCGCCCTAATCATATCGTTACTTTCATATCGCCAAAAATCTAAAGAGGGTCGAATCGCGCTGCGCAATCAACTGACAACTCTTTTGGAAAAGCTTACAGATCTAAACATGAATGCAGAGTTATCAAAGGTGAAGAAAGACGACTATCCGCCCAATTACATAAATCTTTTGAATGATCAGCGAAGATTTTTGGTGCGGCAAGCCAGCTTTATCTTGACTAGAATTACCGATCTCGTAAGTCCCTACGAATATCTGCTGATTGCGGGAAGCTTTGACGAAATAAATGACCCGTATCAGGCTGAAATTAACTTCACTTCAGCAATCGAGAATGCAACAGATGCCGTTGACAAGGGAATTGCATATAGGGGATTTGGTCGGTACCTTTTTCACCAAGGTGAAGACATGATTGATATAGCCAGGGCTCGTTTTGAGCGCGCGATTTCGACATTTCCCGAGCTTGGAGATCGTAATATTATCTACCGCGCTGACACGCACGAGCGCTGGGCAGCATTAGAGTTGGAGTACGGCCATCGCAAAGAAGCGCTCTTTCAGTTCGAATGCACGGTGGCAGAGTATGCGCGGCTCTCAAATCCTTCGCGGCGAACATTCCATCAGAATCGACTAAAGTCCATCGCATCAAAGTACAAGTCAGCGATCGCCGGCCCCAAAGACGGCTGATTTACTTGCGTCGGGGGTCTGAGTATTTCTCTTTCTTTGGTTTCGCGAGTGCCAAGACGTCCCCTCTGCGCAGGGCTCGCTCCGACTTGCACCATGGGCCGATTGCAGTTCGGCTCAGGGGTGGTGGCGATGTGCTATGAGCCTAGAAAATAGGCATTACACACAGCCGCGCCCTAAGGCTTCCTAGTTCTGCAGCTTCGGCGCAATGTCTTTTAACGCTACCGTCTGCATTTGCGATAGCTGCATTTCGTTCGTTTGTGAAGTGCTATAGAGGGCATGCAAAAGAGCCCTGTCCCAGACAGTCATTTGCGTAGGCCGCGACTCTTCCGGACTGTCAAACAGCCTCAGGATAGTAGGCACATCACCTGGTTGCTTCTCAAAATTTATCTGGGCGAGACCGACAAGCCCGATGTAGTCGGTAAGCTGGCCATAGCTGATATTGCGGATCTTTGTGGAATCCACCACCACGATTACCGAGAAAATATTGCGGGTCGCCGTCAACTTCAAGCGAGTCGCGGCCTCCGGCGGGATGCGAACCCATGGGGCTTGTCCGGTGGGTTTTGCCCGCTCCGAAGTCGCATCAAGCAAACTGACAAAAAACTGTCCGTCCGCCCCAACGGTGCCGGCGCTATACCAGACGCGTATGGGCAGAGGTGTTTCGAGAAATCGCTTCACGATTGGGCCGGTTTCACCGCCGAATAGATCGACGTCACGGTGCCACCACTGTTTCAGCAGGAGCTCAGGATCTGGAGTTACAACCACGTAGAGGTTTGCCTTGCATGTCTCGGAACCGAGCGGAGCACCCGCGGTTTTGGCAATTTCGGAAAGACGAGCGAGGACAAATTCGCCCTGCTCCTTATTCAGTCCGGCCACAAGAGGGCAGACCTTGTCGTTCCAACGCCAGAGTGACTGGTCGTAATTGCGGGGTTGAACAATCGTGCTTGAGACGAACTTATTAACCTCACGTTCGAGTTTAGCTTTGTCTCTTTGCGCCTCTACGGTGATTGTATCGATCGAATCAGCGCTGATGGAATATGCGAGACTCGTGAGAACTGCGAGGGCAGCGCACATCGAAAAAGCATGGCCAATTGCCGTTGATTGGAGATGCATGCCAGCCTCGGAGCAATATAAAACGACCTGCCGCTTTCAGCATAGCGCGACCCGACCCCGGGGAGCCACCGATGAGACGATGGCGCGCAAGGTTCGTCACAATTCCGGGGGATCGAGAATCTGGCATTAAAAGCCGGTGCATTCAGGTGCGCGCAAAGTGACGTCAGCGAATCCTCACACGCAGGTGCAGCGATACCCTATCTAATTCTCGCAAGCTATGGGGCAAGCTTTTAAGACTCGGCTCTCTACAATGACAGCAAGGGAGCTGCTTGGGATCGGCGATCAGGCGCCTTTTGACCAACAGAGGTGTGCGGGTGGATGGACACCGTCGACGGCGGCGCACAGATCTATCGGGCACATGTCCGATGACCGGGAAACGTATCGGTGCCGGCGCCCTGGTCGCGTTTGCGGTTTTGTTCGCGAATGGAGCAGACGCGGCCAAACTCACCTCCACCGAGCGCACGCAAATTCAAGAGCCGCGTCCGGCTGACATTCCGAGTGATGAGGTTTTAGAGGCGCAAGGCGCGATCATCGGCAAGATTGAATTGGATGTACGTCAGATATTCGATGAGCATGATGCGCGCGAAAACTCAGGCTTGTACCATCTCGCCGATCAGCTGCATGTGCGCACCAAGCAATCGACGATTCGCGCGCAGCTGCTATTTCACACGGGGGACAAATATCAAGGGCGCATCCTGGCGGAAACTGAACGCAACTTGCGAGCGCAGTCGTATCTATATGATGCGCGCGTCGTGCCGGTCAAGTATATCGACGGCAAAGTCACGGTACGGGTTATCACGAAGGACGTCTGGACACTGAGTCCCGGAGTGTCATTTTCTCGCACCGGCGGGACGAACAGTTCGGGAGTCAATATTTCTGATTCGAATCTTCTCGGCTTGGGCAAATCCCTCACGGTCGCTCATACCAGCAACGTGGATCGCACGACCAACGGCATCAGCTACGTAGATCCCAATGTGTTGGGCTCTTGGTGGAATCTGGGAGCGGCGTATGTCAATGCAAGCGACGGCGCGCAACGCACATTCGCTCTGTCGCAGCCCTTTTATTCGCTCGAGACTCCGTGGTCGGTCACGGTCAAGGCCATCACCTTTGATCGCACCGTTTCGCGCTATAACCTGGGTGATATCGTCGATCAATTCAAGCGCGATGAGAATTATTATGAGGTCAGCGGCGGTTTGTCATCCGGGCTCATCGATGGCTGGACCCATCGAGTCTATGCCGGCGTGCGATACGATCAGAATGAGTTTTCGCAGGTCCCCGGTACGAGCACGCCGGCGAGTGTGTTGCCCCCGAATCGCACACTGTCTTACCCGTTCATAGCTGCTGAGCTGGTGCAAGACGACTATCGGAAGATCGGCGATCAGAATCAAATTGGGCGCACCGAAGATTTGTACTTCGGCACTCACCTGTATGCAGAAATCGGATTTTCCGGCACGGCCTTTGGCGCCAATCAAAATGATCTGCTGCTCACGACCAGCGCGGCCAAGGGATTTCAGCTAACCGATCTCACGCAGCTGTTTCTGGCCGGTACTGCCAACACTCGACTCGAGAGCGGCCGCATCCGCAACCTGTTCGTGGACGGCACGGCGACCTACTACTGGCGCTATCGGCCCGATCAGCTGCTGTTTGTTTTCCTGAACGGCACCACCACTCACGCGCTGGATCCGGATCAGCAGTTGTTGATTGGGGGTGATACGGGCCTACGCGGTTATCCACTGCGCTATGAATCGGGAACCTCGCGAGGCTTGCTAACCATCGAGCAACGCTTTTACACCGACTGGTATCCGTTTCGCCTTGCGCGATTTGGGGCCGCGATATTCGGGGATGTCGGTCGCACTTGGGGCAGCGGTGTCATCGGCAACAGCGATCCGGGCACGCTTGAAGATATGGGTCTTGGTCTGCGATTCGGGAACACTCGTTCCGGCCTTGGCAATGTTTTGCACATCGATCTGGCCTTTCCCTTAAAGGGTGATCACAACATCAGCAAAGTGCAGTTCCTGGTCCAAACAAAGGCCAGCTACTGAGGCGATGCTGTACCGCGATGGCCCTGCAATCGGTTGAAATGCCGCGCTTATTTCAAATAAGTCGAGCCCGTGCGCCAGGCATTCGCACCGTGACTGTGCAAGTGGGTAACATGGGGCTCTGCAAGAGTGCGCGAAAAGTGAAACCCGATTCGACCTTCAAATGCAACTTTTCAAGTCCAACGGGGTTTTGTATGCACGCGCGAGTCGTGGTACGCGGATGTACCCTTTGCAACCGGGCGGGCGCGGGCAATTTTCCATCTGCAACATCGGGAGAGCCTTGGCATGACTCCTTCAAATAAAGACACCTTTCATCGATCCGCACTCATCGGCATGGTGCTTCTCGCCACGGGGCTATTTGCCGCCACCGTCCATGCGGATGACTACACCAAAACCTATACCGTCTCGAATCGCGCCAATGTGCGCGTCGAGACCGACGACGGCAGCGTCACGGTCAGCACCGGCGACACCAAGACGGTTGAATTCCGGGTTGAATATCAGGGCTATACGCTGGATAAGTCGCTGCACATCGAGTCAAACCAGCACGGTGATGAGGTCGAGCTCATTGCGCGTATTCCCCACGGGTTTCATATCTCGCTGGGGACGATGCGAAGATTGCATATCGAGGTTCGCATGCCGAAGGACGCGGACCTGCAAGTCAGAACAGGCGACGGCTCCATCAAGGCCAACAACGTGTCGGGCACCATCGATCTGCATAGCGGCGATGGCGCTCTCACCGTCGGTTCACTCAAGGGCTCGGTCCACCTGCATACCGGCGACGGGTCCATCGAGGCCAGCGAGCTGGATGGCAAATGCGATGCTTCGTCCGGTGATGGCCGCATCCGTCTTTCGGGACGCTTTGATATGCTGAGCGCCAAGAGCGGCGATGGCAGCGTTGGGGTAGAGGCGCTGCACGGTTCCAAATTGGATTCGGGCTGGAGCATCATTTCGGGCGATGGCAGCATCGATGTGGCTCTGCCGGCTGATCTACCCGTGAATATCGAGGCCAGTTCGGGCGATGGACGCATCACCACCGATATCCCGATCACCATGGAAGGCGTCCTGAGCAAATCGCGGGTCCACGGCAAAATGAACGGCGGCGGTTCGACACTCACCATTCACACCGGGGATGGCTCCATTCACCTGAAGCAGGTGTAAGAGCACCATCGAACCCTTGAGGCGGCGGGCGCTTTAGGCCCGCCGCCGTATCGTTGTAGACTGGCCCCTGATGTAACGCCTCAATCACGGGACTTCTACAACTTTATGGCAGTCACTCATAATTTCACGGATTCGGTGGATCTTGCCGGGGGCTGGTCTGACGGCAATGGCAAGCCGCTTTGCACCTGGACCTGGGATCAGGCTTCGGGACACATCCTTGTCACCTGCGGCACGCAAACCAGGCGGCTCAAGTTGCCGCACAGCGAGGCGGATCTGCGCGGGGAGCAATTGCGCAAGCATTTGGCTCGGACCGCCCTGCATCTGGCCGAGGATATCAACGCAACGAAATATCCGACCTAAGAAGAACCAGGCGGCGTGCGCTGGCCGGCGGGATCAGTGCTCTGATGATTGCAAATCGCCACGCACGCTTGCGCTGCTGCCTGCTCTTCTTTGCTGCACGTGGCCTGATCTTTTCCGTTGCGCAGGCAAGCTCGATACTGCACCTGCATGTCATGCGTGCATTTCTGGCAGGCCGTGTCGCCCCATGCACTGCTCGCTGCTGCGAAAAAGCAAACCGCGCCTAGCAACCTTATGAACACTCTCATTTCGGACTCCCTTGCTTCGTAGCCGGACGGTTGGGGACCTCTGCATCAACGTTGATGTCACAGTGCGGGCAGCGCACAGGTACTCTGCCTGTGCGGCCTTGGCCTAGGCTAACCCAAAAGCCAACTGCGCCCATCGGCTTTCCGCAATTGGGACAGGGAATTTCGAACAGGCTCCAGAACGCAGCCGCAAGCACCACGCAGACCAGCACCGCGAAGACAATTCGGATGGCAAGAATTCGCGGCGCATATCCCGCTGCGATGCCCATGGCGAGAAGAAAAACAACGGCCAGCGTGGCATAGCGGTCGTTGCGCCGAACCAGGTATTGGCGAATCGTCATCCGCTTCGAGTTTAGCCAGATTCGGAGGATTCTGTGAGCGGATGCCGCCTTTTGGCGTCATCCATTGCGCGCCTCTCGCGTTGCTCCTTACCGTGGACCCTCTATTTCACAGAGCCTGGCCCCTTCTGGTGCTCATCGGCGGCCTTGCGGCATCGTTAGGCGCGCAAGCCGACCCGATTTCCGCGCTGCAACTGCTGCGCGAAGGCGGTTGCGGCGGCATTCTGCCCCCGGCGCGCCCGCTGCGTCATATTGTCTCCTTGGATCGAGCGGCCGAACAGTGGGCCAATGGACGGTCTCTCGCATCGGCTGCCCAGTTGAGCGGTTACGAAGCGGAATCAACCGCGGGTCTGCACATCAGGGGCCCGGAGACGGCGACTATTCAGCTGCTCAAGAAATCCGACTGCCGCACGGTGACAAACCCAACCTTCCGCGATGTCGGCGCCTATCAGCGCGGCGCGGAAAGTTGGCTGATGCTGGGCTCGGTCTATGTGGCGCCCGCGAGCGCGCAGGCGCCGCAGCAGGCGAGCCGCGCACTGCAACTGGTCAATGAAATTCGCGCCCGCGGTGCGCGCTGCGGCGATCGCTCATTTGCACCGGCGCCACCGGTGAAGCTATCGCAGACGCTCGGCGGCGTCGCGTTCGGGCACGCCGATGACATGGCAAAGCACAATTATTTCGAACACGAGGATCTCACGGGGCGCTCGCCGGCCGATCGGGTGCGCGCGGTCGGGTATCAGGAAAAATTGGTCGGCGAGAATATCGCCTATGGACCGAAATCCGCGGAGGAAGTCGTGCAAGGCTGGCTCGACAGCCCGGGTCACTGCGAAAACATCATGGATCCCCGATTCGCGGAGAT
>Ga0210398_10001970_pt1 | contig 20467 bp, 17 predicted proteins | sample IncBWC4OmetaG_FD_161047 | JGI IMG/M metagenome (GOLD analysis project Ga0210398, IMG submission 161047) | Forest soil microbial communities from Barre Woods Harvard Forest LTER site, Petersham, Massachusetts, United States - Inc-BW-C-4-O | ecosystem: Environmental > Terrestrial > Soil >...
TCGTGACCGCACGGTTTTCCGTGCGATAGGCGGGAAAAATGCAACTGTGCACCGGCTCGCCGTCGACCAGCACCGTGCAGGCGCCGCAATCGCCCGCGTCGCATCCCTTCTTCACGCCGAACCATCCGAGCTCGCGCAGAAACGTACGCAGGCACTGACCGGGACGGGGCCCAGCGGAGTGGCTTTTTCCGTTTACCGAAAGGGTCATTCGAACCCTTCTCCGGCGAGCTCTTGGCGAATCTCTTCGGCAAATTGCAGCGTCATGTGCCGACGCCATACCGGCGAACCGTGAACATCGTCGTAGTAATGCTGGATCTCGGTTTCGAGCCGTTCGCGCAATGCGTCACGCGTCGGCGGGCCTGGAAACAACAGTCGGATCGGACGCGGCGTGGACGCCGTGACGGTGAGATCGAACGTGGCGTCGTCAGGAGACAGTGTCCCAATCAGCAACGCGGCCGAGCGGCCAAGCGGGGCAAGCGAGATTTGCCGAAAGGCCGTACGCCGATGCAACGCCGACAGCGGCAACGCGATGGAGCGAAGCAGTTCGCCCGGCTCAAGTGCATTGCGTTGCGGCGCCAATACGAAATCGGTGACCGCAATGCGCCGTTCGTCGCCGGCCGGCGTCCAGATCGTGCACGTTCCATGCAATGCCGCGGTCAGCGCAATCATCGGTCCAGCCGGTAACGCCATGCAGAGATTGCCGCCGACCGTTGCCATGTTCCAGATTTTGAATGAGGCCAGGAACGACCGGCAACATTGATTGAACAAGGGCGTGGCCGTCCAATTGGACGGATACGTTGTTCCATCCAGCTCCGCGATCTTGCACGTCGCGGCAATCTGCAAGCCTTGCTCGGTGATGTGCAGGGCCGGCCAGCCAAAGTCGACGATGTCGATCAACCTCGTGAGCGAGGGCTGCGGTTCGGAAAACAACCAGCTACCGCCGGCAAGCCACGCATCGCCCGCTTGCCAAACCGGCAATTCCGCTCGCCGACGCGGCCTCACGATTGCCGTGATGGTGTTGAGGTCCATCGAACACTACTGACCTTACTCAAGCAGCCGTACGCTGCGTTCAAGAAAGCAAAATCGACGCCAACCGACCGCTGTCCGCTCCGCGATCGGCGTCCGTCACTTCCCCGGCTCGCCGGCCGCGATCCAGGATGCCAGAACAAGCCGCTCTTGCGGCGTCATCTCGGTGATATTGCCGGGCGGCATCGCCTGCGAGCGTACGGCGAAGATCTCGATCAAACGGGCATGCCGGCGAATTTGCTCATCGCTGTCGAGCATCACGCCCTTCGGCGCAGCCGGTATGCCGTCCCAGACCGGCTCGGCCGCATGACACATGCTGCAGCGGGAAATGATGATGTTCGAGACTTGTTTGAATTTCGGCGCCGGCGGCAGCGCGCCAGTCGTCACCGCGGCCGGACCGGCGGCCGAGAGCCACGCGATCGCCGCCATGCCGGCGGCGGCAACGCCCCAGGTCCACCACGGATTGCCCTTGCCCTCATGGCGCGAATTGTAGAAATGGCGGATGACAGGGCCGATCAAAAGCACGATTGCAACGATCAGCCAGTTGTAACGCGTCGCGAACAGCAGCGGATAATGATTGCTGAGCATCAGAAACACGACGGGAAGTGTCAGATAGTTGTTGTGCACCGAGCGTTGCTTGCCGATTTGGCCCCAGGCCGCGTCGGGCTCTTTGCCCGCGAGCATCGCCTCGACCGTCTTTTTCTGAAATGGAATGATGATGACGAAAACATTCGCCACCATGATCGTGCCGATGAGCGCGCCGATCTGCGTAAAGGCGCCAAGCCCGCTGAAAACGTGAGTGAAGCCGTAGGTCAGTGCGACGAGATAGACATAACCGACGACCGCCATCGCCACCTCGTGGCGTCCCAGCGGCGACCGGCACAGCGCCTCGTAAACCAGCCACGAGACGACGAGGCTGACGAAGGCGATACTCGCGGCCTCAATCGCTGTGAGATCGAGCACGGACTTGTCGATCAGAAAAATATCCGCGCCGAGGTAATAAACGAGGACCAGGAGAGAGAATCCCGACAGCCACGTCGTATAGGCTTCCCACTTGAACCAGGTCAGGCTGTCCGGCATTTGCGTCGGCGCGACCAGGTATTTCATCATGTGATAGAAGCCGCCGCCGTGAACCTGCCACTCGTCACCCTTGACGCCGTTGGGCAAGCCGGGTCGCGGCCTGAGGCTGAGGTCGAGATGAATGAAATAAAATGAGCTGCCGATCCACGCTATGCCGGCGATGACGTGTAGCCAGCGGAGGATGGCACTCACCCATTCGGTGAGCACAAGCTCCAATGTCGGGCTCCTTGGTGTTGCTCCGGCACACTCACCATGCCAGATCGGGCGCGGCTTCTTCAAGCGCTCCAGCGGCGAATTCTTTCGGCGGCTGGATAACGACAGTCTGCGTCACAAAAACAGACATGCCCGGCAACGAGGCCGGGCATGCCATTGTTTTGGTGACGGTTCGAACCGGGATTACTTGAAGTGATAGGTCGTCCCCACATAGGCAGTGCTTTCGATCGACGTGCCGGGAGCAAGGGTCGAGAACAGGGCCGCGTTGTGGTCGGTGCCGAACTTGTTGTACCAGTACCGATAGCCGACATAGGCATCCCAGATTCCAGGCTTGGTCCAGAAGACCTTCGACGCATCGAGGCTCAGACGAACGTCCTCGAACACTTCGGTCTTGGTTTCATTGTTGGTGAAGCCGCCAACCGCGCCGAAGCAGCCGATCGCCAGGCAGTTCGCGTTGGAAATGCCGGTGCCCTTCGGGCCGCGGATGTTGGTAATGTCGATGATGCGGAGTGGATCGGCCCAGCTGCCAAAGATGCCGCCCAGCGGGATGGCGTCAAAGATTTCGACGTTCCAATCCCACTGGAAACTGCGGTCGCCGTCGAACGAGCCGCCGCCGATGCAGGTGCCGCCGCCAAAGCCGGCAGCCGGGCCTTGCGCATCGCCGAAGCCGGCCGGGCCGCAGGCGTTGAATTCGTTATGAGTGAATTCCTTGCGGGCCAGCACACCGACCAACAGCGTGCCGAGTTGCTTCGGAATGGCGACATCGAAGTTCAGACCCACGAGGTATTGGGTGGTCTGTTCCGACAGGTAGTTGTTCTGCACGCCGGCAGTAAACCCACCCTCGAACCCGACGTCATTGAACAGGAAGTTGCTGAACACCTTGCTGTGCGTAAGCTCGTTAAAGCCGATCGTGCTTCGGGTGAAGCCGAAGAGCTCACGCGAGCCAACGGCGCCGGGTTCGCCCAGAATCGGGTCTTTCGGGCTGTACTGGTTCACTTCGAGATGGATCAGGTTGGTGCCGTATTCCCAGACGTCGAAGTGATCGATGCTGCCCTGCGCCCGGTAGAACGTGTTTCTTTCCCCGGCAATGCCGCCGGGAACAATATTGCTGCCGCCGGAAACGCCCGGATCGGTCGAGTTGAAGTACCACGTAGCGCTCACCGAAGTGTCGTTGACGAAGAAGAACGGCACCGGTTTCGGCGGCGGTGGTGCCTTGACCGGCATATCCGCAGCTTGAGCATAGCCGCCCGCCGACCCCGCGAGCAGTGCGGCCAGCGCGACCGCCCTTAAATTCGACTTTCGACGGTTCTCGATCATAACATCCCCCTGCGCGTTCATAGTGGTCCCAGGCACTGCGACACCCCGCGGCCAGCGATCCAGGTGTTTCGGACCGTTAACCTTCACGATCAGATTACGTAGTGCGGTGTTCACTGAAAGCACTTAGTTTGGGCAGATTTCTGCCTCTTCGTTGATTGGGTGAACAAAGGCCGAGCGATCTCTCGGCGAAACCGCAATGGAATAGCGCTCGACTGTCGATCGAGAAATATCTGAAAAATAAGCGTTATTGACAGATGTCGCGCTGGATAAGCGGAAGCGCGGCAAGGCGAGCAAGCCCCGCTGCGCGGTGATTGCAGGGCGCCTAATTTTTGACTGACCACATGACTAAACAACTGAATCCTTCTCCATGCGACAAAATTGAGACACTTTTTGCACTACCTGAAGCACGTGGACTGATGAAGCCAAGCATCCGTGCAATTGGGTGTTGGATCGAGTCAAAGAAATCGACTCAGTTATCGACGCGAGAAAGGACGCACTGCGTCTGCGGGCGCCTCTTGTGAGGCAGAGCAAGCTGCAGCCACTTTCGGGGAGCGGGACTAGCAGGCGCCCAAACGTAAGGAGGCCCCAACCGAAGTCGGGGCCTCCCAGTTAGGGAACGGCCCTCGGCGTTGAATGCATGATCCATTTGTAGGGGACGGCTAGGGAAGCCAGGACCTATCAGCGCCGAGTTCCGTCCGCCATTCGCGACGCAACGCCTGTGCCAAAATTGAAAAAGGCTACCTTCAAATCCGAGTGGCTCCCAACCCCGTGACGGTGGTCGAAAAAGGCCAATGCGTTGCATGGCTCGCCACGGATCGAATCATAGTGGCATGGCGCCTCTTTGGGCACACATTGCCGCTATTTGTCTCCTTTCACCGGCGCCGATTTTGCCTGATGATGTCATCTTGAAACGGTGGGCTCCGGCTGGAGGAGCCGTATTGCCGGCCATGCGCAGCAATCCCGATGCATGACGTTCCGCCACAAGGTGATTCGTTTGGAACTGAGCCTCTATTGAGAGCAATCAGTATCACCAAGCGGTACGGCTCCTTCCTGGCTAATGACGGCATCGACCTCGACCTGTTTCCGGCCGAAATCCATGCGCTTCTCGGCGAGAACGGCGCCGGTAAATCGACGCTGGTCAAGACGATCTACGGCCTCATTCAACCGAACGATGGCGAACTCCGCTGGATGAACCGCAAGATCGTGCTCGGCGGTCCGTCGGAGGCGCGCGAGCTTGGTATCGGCATGGTGTTCCAGCACTTTACGCTCTTCGAGAACCTAACGGTGGCGGAGAACGTGGCGCTCGGCCTTGCTCCCACCGAATCATTCGCATCAATCTCCGAGCGGCTGCAAGAAACTGCGCGACTGTACGGCTTGCCGCTCGAACCCAAGCGGGAAGTCTGGCGACTCTCGGTCGGGGAGCGCCAGCGCATCGAGATCGTGCGCGCGCTCATGCAAAATCCCAAGCTCCTGATTCTTGATGAGCCGACATCCGTGCTTACGCCACAGGAGGCCGATCAGCTCTTCGTCGTGCTCGACCGGTTGAAGGGTGAGGGGCGAGCCATTCTCTACATCAGCCACAAACTCGACGAGGTCAAACGGCTCTGCGATACCGCCACGATTTTGCGCGGCGGCAAAAAGGTCGCAACCTGCAACCCCCGCCAAGAAACCGCCGCTTCGCTCGCCCGGATGATGGTTGGCGCCGACATTGGCGAGGTGAAAGCGGCGTCCGGGCGCGACGTGTCGGTGCCGCGGCTCGTCATCCATCGCCTTTCGCTCGAACCCGACGATCCTCATGGCACGCACCTTGATCAGGTGTCGCTCGAAGTGCGGGGCGGAGAGATTGTCGGCATCGCGGGAGTCTCGGGCAACGGTCAGGACGAGTTGTTTGCCGCGCTGTCCGGAGAGCGCCTATCGCCCAGCGAAGGGGCTGTCGTGATCGACGGTCTGGCGGCCGGCACGCTCGGCGTGAACGAGCGCCGCCGCATGGGCGCGGCCTTCGTACCGGAGGAACGGCTCGGCCACGGCACGGCGCCGCGGATGAAGTTGTCCGAGAACGCGCTCCTCACCGGTCACGCCGCGAGCGGCATGGTCAAGCGCGGCTTCGTCGACAAACCGGCGACGCTTGCGACCGTCGACCGCACGACCGAGACTTTCGACGTGCGCAAGGCCAAGCGCGATCCGGAAGCGGTCAGCCTGTCGGGCGGCAATTTGCAGAAATTCATCGTTGGCCGCGAAATCCTGCGCGAGCCCGGCGTCCTGGTGGTGAGCCAGCCGACGTGGGGCGTCGACGCCGGCGCAGCGGCGACCATTCGCCAGGCCTTGATCGATCTCGCCGGCCGCGGAACAGCCGTGCTGGTCGTGAGCCAGGATCTCGATGAGCTTCTCGAAATTGCCGACCGTACCGCCGTGATGTTCCACGGCAGGCTGTCAGCGCCACTGATTGCCGCCGAGGTCACGCGCGAAAAGCTCGGATTGCTCATGGGCGGCGCCAAGACCGGCGAGGAGCCCAGCGTCGAGGAGGCGAGCCATGCCGTTGGTGCTTGAGCGCCGATCGGAACGCTCCGCCACGATTGCGATTGCGTCGCCGCTGATCGCGATCGCTCTCACCTTGGCGACGATGGCCGTGCTGTTTGCGATTCTCGGCAAGAACCCGATCGAAGCCCTCGACGTTTACTTTCTCGAACCGCTGACGGATCCCTATTCGCTGGGCGAGATCGCTGTCAAGGCGACGCCGCTGGTGATGATCGCCATCGGTTTGTCGTTGTGTTACATCGCCAATATCTGGAACATCGGCGCCGAGGGACAATTTCTCGTCGGCGCCGTGGCCGGAAGCTGGCTCGCCGTGCGCACCAATGGCACCGACGCCGGCCACTGGGTGCTGCCGGCGATGCTGCTGTTGGGTGCACTCGGCGGTGCGCTCTATGCGCTCATTCCGGCGATCTGCAAGGTGCGTTTCGGCGCCAGCGAAATTCTCACCAGCCTGATGCTGGTCTATGTCGCCAATTTCGGCTTGGATTATCTGGTGCGCGGACCGTGGCGCGATCCGCACGGGATGAATTTCCCGACCACGGCCGACTTTGATCCGGTCGCCACCGTGCCGACCTTGATCGAGGGCGGCCGTTTGCACGCCGGCGCGATCCTTACCTTGTTCGTCGTAATGGCCGCCACCGTGCTGCTTGGCCGTACCATCATGGGGTTCGAGATCCGGCTGGTGGGTGCCGCGCCGAAAGCAGCGCGTTTTTCGGGGTTCAACGCCGACAAGCTGACGCTCTTTACTTTTGCGGTATCCGGCGCGTTGGCCGGGCTCGCCGGCATCATCGAGGTGGCGGGTCCGGTAGGACATCTGCAGCCCGATATATCGCCTGGCTATGGCTTCACCGCCATCATCGTGGCTTTCCTCGGCAGGCTTAATCCGGTGGGCATACTGATCGCGGGGCTATTTCTCGCGCTGACCTTTATCGGCGGCGAGAACGCTGAAATCGCGATCAAAGTGCCGCTCGATCTCACCAAGGTGTTCCAGGGTATCCTGCTGTTCTACGTGCTGGCTTGCGACTCCATGATCATCTACCGCATCCGCTTCATCAGCACGCTGAGAAAGCCCGCACATGCAGATGTTTGAAGCCATCATGCTGTCGGTGATCGCCGCCTCGACGCCGCTGCTGTTGGCGGCGGCAGGCGAACTGGTGGCCGAGCGGTCGGGCGTGCTCAACCTTGGCCTCGAGGGCATGATGATCATGGGCGCGGCTTGCGCTTTTGCCGGTGCTTACCTCTCAGGCTCGGTCGTTGTCGGCGCGCTCTGCGGTGTGCTTGCCGGTACGGCTATGGCGGCAATTTTCGCCATTTTCACGTTAGGCCTCGCCGTCAACCAGGTCGCGAGCGGTCTTGCGCTCACGATCCTCGGTACCGGGCTGTCGGGATTGATCGGCGCCGGCTTTGTCGGCCAGCGGATCACGCCGGCTCCGCAATTGCATTTGCCGGTCCTGACCGACCTGCCGTTGGTCGGCGGAATCCTGTTCGGTCAGGACGCGTTCGTCTATTTGTCCGTCGCCCTGGTGATCGGCATTTGGCTGTTTCTGTATCGTAGCCGCGCCGGCCTCGTGCTGCGCGCCGTGGGCGACAACCACACTTCGGCCCATGCCCTCGGTTATCCGGTGCTCAAGATACGCGCGCTTGCCGTATTGTTCGGCGGCGCCTGCGCCGGGCTCGCTGGTGCCTTTCTGCCGCTCGCCTACACGCCGTTCTTCATTCCTGGCATGACCGCGGGGCGGGGCTGGATCGCACTGGCGCTGGTGGTGTTCGCCTCGTGGCGTCCCGGTCGTTTGGTGGCCGGCGCTTACCTGTTCGGCGCGGTTTCCATCCTGCAGCTCCATGCTCAGGCTCTTGGCCTCGGCATTCCATCGCAGTTGATGTCGTCGCTGCCCTATCTTGCCACGGTCATCGTTCTCGTGTTGATTTCACGAACGCGCGGCATTGCCGGGTCTGCCGCGCCAGCATCTCTTGGTGTGGTCTTCGTGCCAGACCGCTGATCGTTCCTCGAACACGCGCGACGGGCGCTTCGCACGTGGGGGAATTCGAAGGGGAATGTGAAAATACGCCCGTCTTTCCAACCCGGAGTTTAAATCATGAAGAAATGGAACATCGTCGCCATGGCTGCGGTCCTGGCGATCGCGACCGCGACGTTCGGCGGGTCCTATGCCGCCGAAAAGCTGAAAATCGGTTTCATCTATACCGGACCGATCGGCGATCTCGGCTGGAGTTACCAACACGACGTCGGCCGCAAGGCCATGGAAAAGGCGCTCGCCGGCAAGGTCGAGACCACGTTTCTCGAGAATGTTCCCGAGGGCCCCGACGCCGAACGCTCGATCGAGCAACTGGCGCGGACCGGCCACAAGCTCATCTTCACCACCTCGTTCGGCTTCATGGACCCGACTCTAAAGGTTGCGAACAAATATCCGAACGTGTTCTTCGAACACGCCACCGGATTCAAGCGCGCGAAGAACATGGCGACCTATGCCGCCCGCTTCTACGAAGGGCGCTACATCCAGGGCCAAATTGCAGCCAAGATCTCGAAGACGGGCGTGCTCGGCTATATCGTCTCGTTTCCGATCCCCGAGGTCATCTCCAACATCAATGCGACGATGCTTGGCGCGCAGTCGGTCAACCCGAACATGAAGGTGAAGATCATCTGGGTGAACAGCTGGTTCGATCCGGGCAAGGAAGCCGACGCCGCCAAGGCGCTCATAGACCAGGGCGTCGACGTGCTGACGCAACACACCGACTCGCCGGCCGCCATGCAGATCGCGGAGCAGCGCGGCATGCACGCCTTCGGCCAATCGTCCAACATGATCAAATTTGGGCCGAAAGCCCAGCTCACCGCGGACACCGACTACTGGGGTGACTATTACACCAAGCGCGCCCAAGCCGTGCTTGATGGCAAATGGACCTCCGAAGACACCTGGGGTGGCCTCGATTCGGGGATGGTCGTGATGGCGCCCTATACCAACATGCCCGACGACGTGATGAAGATGGCGACGGATACGCAAGCGGCCATCACGTCCGGCGCGTTGAAGCCGTTCAAGTGCCCGATCACCGATCAGGACGGTAAAACGGTGGAGTGCAAAGGCGGCGACCAGCTCGACCCAGGCCAGATCCTGAGCATGAACTTCTACGTCAAAGGCATAGACGATAAAATTCCGGGGAAGTGACCGTTTTTTGGGCGATCAATCCGCAACCTTGTTGCAGCAGGGCAAGACAACGCTGACCGGAATTTGTTCCGGTCAGCGCGTAACTCGCTAACTCTGATCGCCGGCAGCCGGTGAAGCCGGGCTACTCAGCGGCTTTGCCGGCGGTACTGGCCGTATTAGTCATTGTATTGGTCAAAATACTGCGGTGCCGCCCGATCTTCTCTTTATATCGAAACATTGTGTCACGTAGATCTGCCGACATAGTCGTTTGCCTATCGTATCTGCTACTTCAACATCTGTTCCATGACGTCGGTGAGCCTTTTGTTGCGGTCTCCTTTGCAATAGGCGACGACATTGCGAATGGCGTACCGGGTCCGCGCCAGATTGATGCTGCGGTTCTTGGCAAAGCCGGAATACCAGCCGCTATACCAGGCGAGAAACAACTCGGCTTCCTCGGCGGAAGTATCGTCGAGGTGACCGCAGGTCAGTTGCCGGACGTCGAGGTTGCCATTGGCATCCGCATACCGCGCCAAGAACGACTGCGGTTGTGCCGCGGCCGCGCTCGGTGCCGTGCCTGGCGCGGTACTCGGCGCCGTGGTGGGCGCCGTATCTGGCGGTGGCGCCACCACCGCGTTCGGACACGCTTTGGCGATCAGCGCCGCGATGTCATAGCCGAGGACGACGCGACCAGGCGCGAAAATCGCGTCTTGCTGAACTTTGACGTTGGGGCCTTCGAGATAAGTCGTCTGGAGCACGGTCCAGGAGCCGTCGGAATTTTTCGCGAAGGCGTCGCACGGGAAATTGCCGGTTGCGGCCTGCGCGCTTAGACAACAAACTTGCAACGCGATTGCCGCAGCAATTGACAACGCAACGCGACGCCGCATGATCGATCTCCATTATCCCGTTCGGGCAACTTAGCAAAAAATTCAGTCAGCGAGGGACTGCAGCGCACGGGCCGCCGCGGAATGGCGCTTCATCAACTGCTCCAGATCGAGGTTGGGGATTTTGCCGTCCTTCACGATCCAACGTCCTCCCACCATGACGCGATCCGCGCGGTGCGCGCCGCACAGCACAAGGGCGGCAAGCGGATCGCCGCTGCCGGAGAAACGCAGTTCGTCGAGCTTGAACAGGGCGATGTCCGCCATCTTGCCGACGGCGATCTCGCCGATATCCGTCCGCCCGACGCAAGCCGCCGAGCCTTTTGTCGCCCAGCGCAGCGCATCGAGGTGACTGACCGCTTTGACACCGTAGCGGCTGCGTTGCAGCAGGAATGCGGCGCGGACCTCTTGCATCAGATTCGACCCGTCGTTGGACGCCGAACCGTCGACCCCGATGCCGATCTTCACCCCGGCCTGCTCCATGGCGCAGACCGGACAGGTGCCGGACGCCAGCGTCTGGTTGCTGCAGGGACAGTGGGAAATCGTCGTCCCGGCGCGCGCCAGCCGCTTCATTTCGGCGGCGTCGAAATGAATGCCGTGAGCGAGCCAGACCCGATCGTTGAGCCAGCCGCAATTCTCGAGATAGTCGAGCGGGCGGCAATGATGGGCCTCTTGGCAGTAGCGGTTCTCGTCCTCGGTTTCGGCAAGATGAGTGTGCATGCGCACGTTCAGCCGAGCGGCCAGCTCCGCCGTCGAACGCATCAGCGAGGTCGTGACCGAAAATGGCGAGCAGGGGGCAAGCGCGATCTGGACCGTCGCGCCCTGGCCGGCCTCGTGATAGCGCGCCACGACGCGCTCGCTGTCGGCAAGGATGGCGTCCTCGTCCTGCACGACGCTGTCCGGAGGCAGGCCGCCGTCGCGTTGCGAAAGATTCATCGAGCCGCGCGTCAGCAATACGCGCAAGCCGAGACGTTTCGCTGCAGCGACTTCGATGTCGATGGCGTCCTCAAGCCCGGCGGGAAAGACATAGTGATGGTCCGTCGTCGTGGTGCAGCCGGACAACACGAGTTCGGCCATCGCCAGCGTCATGCCGAGATCGAGAGCCTCCGGCGTCAGGCGGGCCCAAATCGGATAAAGTGCCTGCAGCCAGGGAAACAGTTCGCGGTCGAGCGCCGCTGGAACGGCCCGGGTGAGGGTCTGGTAGAAATGATGATGGGTATTGATGAGGCCCGGCAGGACCACGTGTTCGCCGGCATCGTATATTTCGACGTTCGGCGCCGTTGGAATTTGCCCCGCAGCGATCAGCTCCACGATGCGGCCATCTTGCACCACGATGCCTCGCTCGGCGCCGTCCGCAAGAATGGCAAGCGGATCCTTGATCCAAAGTGCCGACTTCTCCATCAACTGCCCCGATAGGTGGAGTAACTCCACGGCGTGACAATAATCGGTACATGATAATGAGCTTCAGGCTCCGCTACAGCGAACCGAATCGGAACGACGTCGAGAAAGGGCGGATCGGTAGCTGATATGGCCTGTCGTGCAAAATATTCGCCGATGCCAAACCGCAATTCATACTGAGCAATCGGGATCGGCTGCTCCGCAATAAGCGGGCGGTCGGTGCGGCCATCCGCATTTGTGATCGTTCGCGAGATGAGATGCGGCTCGCCAGACGATGCAACTTCGAAAAATTCGATCGCAACGCCCGACGCCGGGCGGCCGCTATGAGTATCGAGCACGTGGGTCGAGAGACGGCCGTGCACGCGAAGACGATCCGGCGCCGCAACACGCTGATCGAGTCTGAGCGCGGCGATGCGGAAAATCTCGGTCAGTGCCGCGTCGCGTTCGGTCGCGGCGCCGTTGCCAAGGCGGTGCTCGAACTGGCGCAGGATCGATTCCTTGCCGTGCCGGCGCACGCAGACGATGAAGGGCATGCCAAACTTTTCGCGATAGGCATTGTTGAGCCGATGGAACGCGGCGAATTCGTCCGCCGAGAGTCGGTCGAGCCCGGCGCTCGACTGCTCATGCTTGGAGTCGGCCGTCAACGTTCCCTCGCGGGCGGCTTTGCCGGCAAGATCCGGATGGCCGTCGATGAGCGTCATCTGGCGGGCGTCGCCGGCACCGCGCACCGCGGCGGTCATCGCCTCATGAAGCGCGTTCAAGCCTGCAAATGGCCGTGCCTCGTGGGCGGCCTCGGCGACCCACGGCGCATGCTCGAAAATGTCGCCGAGAGCGGCGACAAACGCGCGTTGGTCCATCCGGTTGAGGTCATCGAGCGTAATCATGGCGACCGCGCTACCTCAAGCAATGACCGGCGCATTGGCCGCGAGCGCAAGGTGCTCGCGGTGCCAATGCCGTGCAATGTCGACGCGCGAGGCCACCCACACGCGATCGAATTTTTCGATGTGATCGAGAAACCGGGTGAGGCCTGCGGCCCGGCCCGGGCGCCCGGCCAACCGGCAGTGCAGTCCGACCGACATCATTTTTGGCGCTTGGGCGCCTTCTTCGTAAAGAGTGTCGAACGTGTCGCGCAGATAGGTGAAGAACGCCTCGCCGTTCGGAAAACCCTGCGCATTGATGAACCGCATGTCATTGGCATCGAGCGAGTAGGGGATGATGAGATGCGGGCCCTTCGGCCCCTTGATCCAATAAGGCAGATCGTCGGCGTAGGAATCCGACGAATACAAAAAGCCGCCGTCGTCGAGCACGAGCTTCAGACTGTGCGCGGAAGTGCGGCCCGTATACCAGCCGAGCGGTCGTTCGCCCGTCGTCTCGGTGTGGATACGGATGGCGTCGCGCATATGGGCGGCTTCGTCGGTGTAGGAAAAGTCCTTGTAGTCGATCCACTTCAAGCCGTGGCTCGCGATGTCCCAGCCGGCTTCGCGCATGCCGGCAACCACCTGCGGATTACGGGCGAGCGCGTTGGCAACGCCGAACACGGTCACGGTGAGCTTTCGCGCCGTGAAAATTCGCCACAGCCGCCAGAATCCGGCGCGCGAGCCGTATTCGTACATGGATTCCACGTTCATGTGGCGCTGGCCGGGCCACGGCGTCGTGCCGATGACTTCTGTGAGGAAGGACTCAGATGCTTGATCGCCGTGCAGGATGCTGTTTTCCGCGCCTTCCTCGAAATTCACCACGAATTGGACGGCGACACGCGCCTTGCCAGGCCAGCGCGGATCGGGCGGATTGCGCCCGTAACCCGCAAGATCTCGCGGATATTTGGAGAAGGGCGAAGACGACATCGCAAAAGTCCCCTCGCGACCTCGCTGGTCACGCCCCGGCATTCGGCGTACTAACCATGGCAGATGCACCGTAGCGTGTTCAAGTCACCACCTCCTCGACAGCATCAGTGAGCCGGTCCGCTGCTGAAAGTCGGGCGACCGCCGCCGCGACGTCAGGGTCTGGGCAGTAACCGGCGCAAAGGACTTTAACAGTGCGTAAAATGCTTTGGCTGTTTGTTGGCATAATCGTCGTCGTTTTGGGCGCCCTCGGGGCTGTGCTGGCCTTCGACGCGCCGGTGAAGCCGCCGCCTCTGGCCTCGGTCAGCGAGCCATTCGCCCATGTCGATTTCAGCGATCTGCCGACGGTGCAAACTTATCCGGCGCGCGACGGCACCAAGCTCGGCTATCGGGATTATGAGGGCGGCGGCGCGCAAGTGGTGGTTCTGATTCACGGCTCGTCCGACGACGGCGCCGGCCTGCATCCGCTTGCCAAAGCGCTGCGCGATGCTGGCGCGTCGGTTTACGTGCCGGTTCTGCGCGGCCATGGCAATTTCGGCCGCAGTGGCGACATCGATTATATCGGCCAGCTCGAAGACGACCTCGCCGATTTCGTGGCGGTGTTGCGACCGCTCCGCCCCAACGCCAGCTTTTCACTGATCGGCTTTTCCTCCGGCGGCGGCTTCGTTCTGCGCGTGATCGCCACTCCAGACGAAAAGCTGTTCGATCGCTTCATCATGATCTCGCCGGCCCTGCCGCCGGGCTCGCCGACCATCCGTCCGGATACTGGCGGCTGGGTCTCGGTGGCGAAACCGCGCATCATCGCGCTGGCGCTATTGAATCGCCTCGGCGTCCATTCATTGAATGGGCTTCCCATCGTCGCCTTCGCGACTTCGCCGAAGGCACCGAATCTCACCAGCGCCTATTCGTTCCGGCTCGCGGTCGATTTTGGCGCGCCGCGCGATTATCTGGCGGCGCTCGGCCGCAGCAAGAAGCCGGCGGCGCTTCTGGTCGGCGGCAGCGATGAGCTGTTTTTCCCCGATCGTTTCGCGCCCTTGTTTTTGCCCGTGCGGCCCGATCTGCCCATCACGATCGTGCCCGGTCTCGGCCATATCGGCATGTCGGTGACGCCGCAGGGCATCGCCGCCGTTCGAAAATCATTTCTGGAGTTCACTGCGCCACCGACCGGTTAGGCTTTAGCGTGGCGTCCGGCGGTTGCCACGACCGCGATAAAGTGGGCGAGGTCGTGCGGCGCGCGGCCGAGCAGCCGGCGCAGCGTATTGGAATTCCCAGCGAGGCCGTGGCGGGCGTAATAGCGGAACATCGCGGCGAGGGTACCCCGTTCATGGTCGCCCATGCCGGCAGCGCGGACGCGGCTCTCCCAGGCCTCGACCGGTTCCACCTCGACACGGATGTCTCTGCCCAGCACAGTACCAATCGCGGTGGCGACCTTGATCTGGCTTAATGGCGCCGTGCCGGCCAATTCGTAGGTCGCGCCGTTATGGCCATCTTCCGTTAGCACCCGCGCGGCAACTTCGGCGACGTCATCGAGATCCACAAGGCTCAGACGCGTGTCCGCCGGATATGGGATGCGAAAGACGTTGTCCTCGATGATGCCGGGCCACGCACCGATGATGTTTTGCATATAGGCGGTCGGTTGCAGGATGGTCAGATCGAAGTCCGCGGCGAGAAGCAACTCTTCGGCTCGCATCTTGTTCCAATGATGCGGCATCGCCTCGATCTGTGGATGCAGCACCGAATGAAAGACGAAACGCCTGACCTTATGCTCCAGTGCCGCTGCAGCAACGGCCCGCGCAATGCTCACTTCATCGCGGCTGACGTTGGGGCAGATGTGATAGATCGCCCGCGTGTCCGCCACAGCGCGCGCCAACGCGCCGGCGTCTTCGAACGTACCTAGATTGATCTCGGCTGCGCCCAGCGCTTTGAGTGTCGCAGCCTGCTCCGGCCGGCGAACGAAGGCGCGCATGCGCGCGCTTTTGGCCGCCAGCGCCCTGATAACAGCTTGGCCGGTCTTGCCTGCGGCACCGGTGACCAGGATCATCGCGGCTTCGTGGTCAGCTCAAACAGGCGGTTCGGGCTGAGCGGAATTTCCAGCAACTCGATCTTTTGATCCGCAAGCCCGAGCGAATCCTCGATGGCTTGCGCGAACAGCGCACCAACCGGAATGGCGCCGGCCTCGCCGGCGCCCTTGATGCCGAGCGGATTGAGCGGCGACGCGGTCACCATGTGGGCGATGTCTATGCGCGGCACTTCGAGCGCGCTCGGCAGCAAATAGTCGGCGAGGGAGGCGTTGAGCAACTGCCCCTCGTCGTCGAACACGAGTTGCTCGTAGAAGGCATTGCCGATGCCTTGGGCGACGCCGCCGTGGATCTGGCCGGCCAGGATCAATGGATTGATGATGGTGCCGCAGTCGTGTACCACCACGTATTTGAGCACATTGAGCATGAAAGTCTGCGGGTCGACCTCGACGATCATGGCGTGCACGCCGCTCGCGGTGGCGCCGCGCGGCGGCCCGAAATATTGCGTCGATTCCAGGCCGGGCTCGGTTCCGGGACGCACTGCGCCGCGCATCGGATTGGCTTTGAGTGCCAGTGCGCCGAGCTTGACGGACTGGCCGGGCACGCCGACGACGGAAACCGCGCCGTCGGCGATTTCCAGGTCCTCTTCGGCGCATTCGAAATGCTCGGCGGCAAGCCTCATGATCTTTTGCCGCACCACTTTTGCGGCTTCGTTGACGGCGTTGCCCGCCACCACCGCGCCGCGGCTCGCAAACGTGCCGGCGCCCCAGTAGAACTGGTCGGTATCGCCGGTCACCACATCGACATTGCGGACATCGACGCCGACCTGGTCCGCGGCGATCTGGGCGAAACTGGTGAAATGTCCTTGGCCCTGGGTGCCGATGCCGGTTGCCACGCTTACTTTGCCGTTGGCCTGCACCTGCACCTTGGCGCCTTCATAAGGTCCTATACCGGTGCCTTCGACGTAACAGGCAATGCCGATGCCGACATTGCGGCCTTGTGCCCGCAATCGCGGCTGTTCGTCGGCAAGGAATTTTCGATAGCCGATCATGTCGAGGGCTTTATCGAGTATCGGCTCGTAATTGCCGCTGTCGTATTCCAGCGCGGTAAAATCCTGATAGATGATCTCATTGTTGTAGGGGAACGCATCGGCCGGGATGAAATTTCGCCGCCTGATCTCGGCCCGGTCGATACCGAGCTCGCGCGCCGCGATGTCGAGCAGCCGCTCGATGACGAAGACGCCATGCTGGCGGCCGGCGCCGCGGTAGGGCGTGACGATCGGCTTGTTGGTGAAGACAGCCGTAAAAGCGCTGTCGTAGTTTGGCACCACATAGGGACCAAGCAGCGTGCACTGGCTGTTGATCGGCACGGTCAGGCCGTAGGGGTTGTAGGCGCCGGTGTCGTGCAAAAACGTGTCTTTGATGCCGAGGATTTGGCCATCGTGCGACAGCGCCATTTCCGCATCGTGAGTCTGGCCGCGCTCCTGCGTGGTGGCAAAGAAATGTTCGAGGCGATCTTCGATCCATTTGATGGGGCGATTGTGCTTCAGCGCCAGCCATGGAATGAGGACTTCTTCGGGGTAGAACAGCATGATCTTCGGCCCAAAACCGCCGCCGACGAAAGGCGCGATGACCCGCACCTGCCGCTCGCTCAAGCCCAGCATTCCGGCAAGCCCGTTGCGGAGAAAGACCGGCGCCTGTGTGGTGTCCCATATGGTGAGCTGATTGGCGCGGCCGTCCCAATTGGCGACGATGCCGCGCGTTTCGATCGGCGACGAGGCGCCGTGGTCGTAATGGAAGCGGCGAGCGACCAGATGGTCGGCGCGTGACCGGGCGGCGGCGTAGTTGCCGCGGCTCTGCCGCACATGGGCGGCGATATTGCCGCGCACGTCCTCGTGCACCTGCGCGCTCGTGTCATCGAGCGCCTTTTCGAGATCGACGACCGCGGACAGCGGATCGAACTCGACGCCGATATCGGCGAGCGCGTCCTCCGCGACATAGCGGCTATCCGCCAGGACGACGGCCAGCGGCTCGCCGACGTGGCGCACCTTGTCCTTGGCCAGCGGCACTTGCGTGCGCTGATTGAACGTGATGCCGGCGATCGGCGGCGGCGGCACCAGGAGCGGTCCCGGAGCCCAATACGCGCCGAGATCAGCGGCGGTATAGACCGCGACGACGCCCGGACGCACGCGCGCCGCCGCAACGTCGATGGCGCCGATGCGGGCGTGGGCGACATTGCTGCGCAGGAAAGCTACGTGCAGCATGCCGGGAAGCTCGACGTCGTCGACGAACAACGCCTGGCCGCTGAGCAGCCGGGCATCCTCGTTGCGTGTTATTGGAGCGCCGAAATTGCGGGTTGCCACTTGATCAACTCCGCAGCCGTTCGGCGGCAAGCATCATAGCGTCGACGATGTGCTGGTAACCGGTGCAGCGGCAGAGATTGCCAGACAATGCCTCGCGGATTTGCACCTCATCCGGCGCCGGCGCTTCGTCGAGGAAGCACTTCATGGTCATCAGGATGCCGGGCGTGCAATAGCCGCATTGCAGCCCGTGACAGTCGCGCATCGCTTCCTGCAGCGGATGGAGATGGTCACGGTCGGCGGCGAGCCCCTCGACGGTCATGATTGCATGGCCATCGGCCTGCGCCGCGAGCATCAGGCAGGAACGGACGGCAACGCCATCGAAGATCACGGTGCAGGCGCCGCATACGCCGTGCTCGCAACCGACATGCGTGCCCACGAGCAGGAGATCGTGCCGCAGGAAGTCGCTGAGCAGCATCCGCGATTCGACTGTGCGCCGGTGTTGCGCACCATTCACCGTAACCGTTACATCGTGCGTGTCAGAGGCCACGCTGCGCTCTCGTGTTCGCCTCGGCGAGCGCGCGCTTGGTCAACACGCCGGCGAGATGCCGTTGAAATTCCTTGCTGGCGTGGATGCTGCCGCCCGGATCGATGGCGCGCTGAACCAATTCGCCAGCTTCATCGATCTGCGCCGTGCCGATCGGCCGGCCGACGAGCGAGGCGCCAGCTTCTTCGGCCAGGATCGGCTTGTCGCCCGCGTTGCAAAGCCCGATCCGAGCTTCGGCGCATCGTCCATCGTCGTCGATGCGTACCGTGCAGGCCACGCCGATCAGGGCGAAATCGCCGCGCCGGCGCGCCACCTCCATGAAGCAGGCGCCGGAGCGCGGCTTTGCCGCTGGCAGCTTCACCTCCACCAGCATTTCGTCCGCCGCGAGCGTAGTGGCGAGCGCTCCGGCAAAGAATTCCGCCGCGGCGATCCAGCGATCGCCCCGGGTCGATTGGGCGCGCAATTGACCGGCAAGCGCCACGACGATGGCGGGCATTTCGGACGCCGGGTCGGCATGGGCGAGGTTGCCGCCGATCGTGCCGCGGTTGCGGATCTGCGGATGGGCGATGTGCGGCAATGCTTCCGCAACAAGCGGCAGGTCTTGTGCCGTCGCGGGGTCGCGCTCCAGGTCGCGGTAGCGTGTCAGGGCGCCGATGTACAGGCTGTCCGGCCCGGATTTTTGCATCCCCGAAAGCTGCGTCAGGGGATTGATATCGATCAGAACGGCCGGCTGGGTCAGCCGAAAATTCATGGTCGGCACGAGACTCTGGCCGCCGGCGAGAAAACGCGCCTCTTCGCCGTATTCGGCCTTCAGCGCCAAGGCTTGCTCGAGCGAACGAGCGGCGATGTACCTGAAAGGCGCGGGTTTCATGCTGCTGGAGCGACCATCGGGGGGTGCGGCGCGGCTCGGCGCAAGTATGGAAAGGATCGCGGGCTTGAGTCAAAATAATATCAGCCCGGTCCGGCAGATAGCTACCGGGCCGGGAATCCTCATGATTTGGCTTGCCCAATATTCTCTCAGCATGGGTAAATATTGGGCGCGGCTTTCGGACCTGTGTCTGCCAGTATTTTTCTATGACCCTTCGCAGTGCAATATCATTGCGCGCGGAAGGCCGGAGCGGCGCGTCCGGCCCAGCGCTTGCAACGCCGTTGCATGTGGTTGAACCCATGCGAGCTCCTGACCAACCAATCCGTGAAGGCGTAACCAGCCCGGGAGCGCTCGCGGTCAGCGCGCACGACATCTCGCTGACCTTCCAAACGGCAGATGGCGAGGTCGAGGCGCTGTCGAACGTCGATCTCGATATTGCCGAAGGCGACTTCGTGTCCTTCATCGGCCCGTCCGGCTGCGGCAAGACCACGCTGCTGCGCGTCATCGCCGACCTCGAGCGTCCCACTGCCGGGAGCATCCTGATCAACGGCGTCACGTCCGAGCAAGCGCGCGTGCAGCGGCACTACGGCTATATCTTCCAGGCGCCCGCGCTTTATCCGTGGCGCACCATCGAGCGCAACGTGATGCTGCCGCTCGAGATCATGGGCTTCGATGCCGCTGAGCGCCGCAAGCGCGTCGCGCAATATCTCGAGCTGGTCAATCTTTCCGGCTTCGAGCGCAAATATCCATGGCAGCTTTCAGGCGGCATGCAGCAGCGCGCGTCGATCGCGCGCGCTCTGTCTTTCGAACCCGCGCTACTGTTGATGGACGAGCCGTTCGGAGCGCTCGACGAGATCGTGCGCGATCATCTCAACGAGCAACTGCTCCGACTCTGGAATCAGACCAAGAAAACGGTCGTGTTTGTCACCCACTCGATTCCGGAGGCGGTATTCCTGTCGACGAAGATCGTCGTGATGTCGCCGCGTCCGGGACGGATCATCGACATCATCAGTTGCAATTTCCCGCGCGACCGTACGCTTGAAATTCGCGAGACGCCGGAATTCATCAGAATCGCACAGCGCGTGCGCTCGGGGCTGCGTTCGGGGCATTCCTATGACGAGTAGCGTGCCCATGACGAGTAGCACATTTTCCGCGGCACGCCCGGCCCAGATTCGGTGGCATCCCTCAGTCGTCCGATACGCTCCGGTCCTCGTGATCGTGCTGGCGCTGATCGCGATCTGGTACGTGGCCGCGGTGCTGATGAACAGGAACATCGTACGCGACGCATTTGAGCG
>Ga0210398_10001971_pt1 | contig 20466 bp, 23 predicted proteins | sample IncBWC4OmetaG_FD_161047 | JGI IMG/M metagenome (GOLD analysis project Ga0210398, IMG submission 161047) | Forest soil microbial communities from Barre Woods Harvard Forest LTER site, Petersham, Massachusetts, United States - Inc-BW-C-4-O | ecosystem: Environmental > Terrestrial > Soil >...
GTAAGTTCGACAAAACCAGCGGCACGGCGACATTCGACGAGTCCGCGGGTCTCGGTGCGGTCGACATCGTGGTGGATCTCAAGAGCGTCGACTTCGGTCTTAAGTCGCTCAATGACTTCATGGTGGGTCCGGATTTTTTTGACGTCACCAAATTTCCTGACTCCCATTACCACGGAACACTCGCAGGTTTCGTGAACGGCGCGCCGACGCGCATCGAAGGGACATTGACACTGCACGGCGTCACCAAACCGCTCACGCTCACAGTCAAGTCGTTCAAGTGCATTCCACATCCGATGTTGAAGCGCCAGCTCTGCGGCGCGGATGCCTTCGCAACGTTTCAGCGGGATGAGTATGGACTTGACGCCGGAAAATCCTACGGATTCAGTATGGAGGTAACCCTGCGAATCCAAGTGGAAGCGCTCAAAAACGCCTGACGCAGGAACCTGAAGCCGACCTCACCTATTGGCCGCGACGCCCAATCTGATCCAGCGCGGCCACGGCATCGCTTGGCAGTTCGAGGCGCGCCGCCGCAAGGTTCTCGCGCAGATGTTTGACGGACGAGGTGCCGGGAATCAACAGAATGTTGGGTGCGCGCTGCAGCAGCCAGGCGAGCGCCACCTGCATTGGCGTTACGCCGAGCGCCTTGGCGACATCCGAGAGTTCGGTGGACTGCAAGGGCGTGAAGCCGCCAAGCGGGAAGAACGGAACATAGGCGATGTCGGCGCCGGCCAGCTCGTCAATCAGTGCGTCGTCTTCCCGATGCGCAAGATTGTAATGGTTCTGCACACAGACAATCTTAGCGATGGCGCGCCCCTCTTCGACCTGTTTCTTCGTCACGTTACTGAGGCCGATATGACGGACCAGGCCTTGGCGTTGCAGCCCTGCCAGCACGCCGAGCGGTGCCTCAATGGGGCCCTCGGCGGGCCCGTGGACACCGAACATCAGCCGCAGATTGACGACATCGAGCGCATCTACCTTCAAGTTTCGAAGATTGTCATGCACGGCGCTCGTCAGGTTCTCAGCGGAGAAAGCCGGATTCCATGAGCCATCCGTTCCGCGCCGCGCGCCGATTTTGGTGACGATGATAAGATTGCCGGGATAGGGGTGAAGGGCTCCGCGTATGAGTTGATTGGTGACGTGCGGACCGTAAAAGTCGCTCGTATCGATGTGATCGACGCCGCTCACCACTGCCTCGCGCAGCACCGCGAGCGCGCCCTGCCGGTCCTTCGGCGGTCCGAACACCCCCGGTCCCGCGAGCTGCATCGCACCGTATCCCACTCGTTTAACGCGGCGAGTCCCCAGCGCAAAAGTTCCGACACTGCTGATATCGATCATGAATCCTTACGTCAACCTGAGCAGGGTGTCCTTGTTCAAAACCGGCAGGCCCAATCGGGCTTCGTGTTCGGCCACCAAAGCCCGGTCATCATGCTGCCAAGGATGGAACCCCGGACGGAAGAAGGACAACCACGCCGGAAAAATTTGGCGCAATAGACCGGGGTAAATCAGCAAAAACGAGAAGACGCGCAGCCACGCGCCCGATCCGTCCATCCCGTCCTGCTTGAGGAATTGTCGCATGGCGCGCACCCGACCCCGCAGGAACGTATAGCTGATGTGCAGCATCACGAGCGAACGGAACTTCCAGCGCTTGTAGGCCGACAGCTTTTGCGTGGCAGCGAGAAAAGTGTCAAACGCCACGCCCTTGTGCTCGATTTCCTCGATGGCATGCCACTTCCATAATCTCGCTGCATCGGGCGATGCGTTCTTGAAGTGACGCTCGCTCTTCAAACAGGCATGCGCAATGATGGCGGTAAAGTGCTCCAATGCAACGGTGGTCACCAAGCCGAAGATGGGCGGCTTGTCTTGCAACTCAGCCAAGCGCGAATCCAAATCTGCGTGCATCGGTCGGACGTCGTAGCCTGCCTGCTCGACCTGGTTGTTCAGGTGGTGGTGCTCGCGGCTGTGCGCGGCCTCCTGCTTGATGAAGGCATCAATTTGCGCCTGCTGCTGCTGCGGCACGCTGTCGCGGAAATATTTAACGCTGTCGATGAAAAACGCTTCGCCCTTTGGAAAGGTGAGAGAAAGACTGTTGTAAAACGCCGTGGCGACGGCATCGCCGCCGTTCCACCAACGCTTCGCGGTTCGGCCGCGGGCGAACATCACATTGCGGGGTTGAATGTGCAAATCCGCGGGGGTAGGAGAGGAATGGTCCATGGCACTCTCGATCCAAACAGGTGAGTCCCTACCTTAATCGCTATTTATGTATCCGTCAATATACTATTGATGATCGCATAAATTATGCTCAGCGCAACGCAGCAAGAGCCTGCGCGAAGTAATCGCGACGTTTTGAGGCACCGGCGCCCAGAATGTCGCCCAACAACGGCCCCACCGAGGATTCCGCGTAGGCCGCGAAAGCCACAATCAGGGCGACGCGCGATATACGTTTGGCATCGGTCTTGGAGCGGGGCCGCGCGCGGCTGGAAATGAACTCGGCCAGCATGCGATTGACCGGTTCCAGCCGCGAGGTCTCCCCCGAGCGCACCAGCCAGCCCAAAACACGCCCAAGCCCGTTCTGGCTGAAGAGATCGAACACCCGAACGACCACGGCACGGTAATCATGTTCGAGGTTGTCCATCTCCACATCGACCGTCTGCAATCCGGCCAACAGCTCGCGCACCAGATCTTCAGCGATCGCGGCGTGCAACCCCGCGGCCGAGCCGAAGTGATGGCTCAAATTGGGATAGGTGACTCCGGCCGCGTCCGCCACCGCGCGCATGGTGAGGACTTCGTCGCTTCCTTCCACGATCAGTCGCCGAGCGGCTGCCAGAGCTTGGGCGCGCATATCCGAAGCCGCGCGTCGAATGCGCGGCGTCCGCCCGGCGTTTACAGAGTTCTTCTTCACCGTCGCGAAGTCTGCGCGATGCTTGCCATGGCAATCAAGAACACTAGATCAGGCGCTCCAGCCGAACGTAACTCGTTTCCATTCCCTTTTCCATGCCGCTCGAGAGCATCCGAGTGCGCGTTTCAACATCCGGCAGCGCCATGCGCATGGTCATCAGTGTGCCGTCGCCGTCGGGTTCAAAAGTCGTTTCGATATGATTATCCGGCGTTGCATCCGGCAGGTGCATGCGCTCCACGTGCACAATTCGCCGGTGCGGCTCGAGTTCAATGAATTCTCCCGTCAGGTAAAAGCCTCCTCCTTTTCCATTGGCCCATTCGTATCGGATCTTGCCCTTAGCTTTGGCTTCGCAGATGCACACGGGCATGCTCCAGCCTTCCGGCCCCAACATCCATTTCTGCACCAGTTTCGGATCGGTGTGCGCCCGATACACCGCTTTCGGCGGAGCGGCGAAGCGCCTTGTCACCACGACGTACTTTTCGCCTTCTGTCTTAAGAGTTAGCGTGCTCATCGTTTTCTCCTTCCCCTTGGGGGCTTCATATCGGCCAGCAATGCATCGAGTCGGTCGTAGTTGCCGGCCAATGCCTTTCGCAGCATTGCAAGCCATTGATCAATCGCCTCAATACCGCCCTTTGCCAGGCGACAGGGCCTCTTCGCACCTTCGACCCGACGCGCGATGAATCCGGCCCTTTCGAGCACTCGTAAGTGCTTCGAGATAGCGGGCTGAGACATAGCAAACGGCTGCGCGAGTTCCATGACCGTCTGCTCCCCCAAGGCGAGACGCCCGAGAATTGCGCGGCGCGTCGGGTCGGATAACGCGGAAAAGGTGCTGTCAAGATCTAGCATAGCTCGTAGGTTATATAACTCATGGGTTATAGTCAAGCTGTGGCGCCGCGAAGCAGCGGCGAACCACTCGGCCTACCCCGATCGGATCCTTCCCAACAACTAGGTTGAAGTCACGCCGGAACCTGACACAGTATTAGCAGTCAAAATTCAAGCGCACCCTGAAACCCTCGAGCGAAGTCTGAATATTCGAACGAATGCCGGCGAAAACTTTGCGACCCACAGTCCTTTTCATCGTGCTAGCTCTGCATCTGGCAACGCTCGCACTGCTCATTGCCGGCTCTAGAACCCTGAACATCGCCGGTACTGACGAAAATCCCATTAAGTTGATACACGTTGCCTCCGTAAAGCGACCTGAATTGAAGATCAAGAACACGCGGCCTGAATTCTTGAGCACTAATATTGCCGTGGCGCTCGCGCCGCCGGCGCTCAACTCTTCATGGCAATCCGATCTTGGTTCCGCGCCTGAGGGTCGCGGAGGGGCTGTGAATTGGGCGGCGGAAGCGCATCGCGCCGTACGAGCATTCGAGATCCGCACACACCAGACCGCGAACCGTGCGCTTTCGGTATCGTCCACGCTGGATGTGTCAGGTTCGCGCGAACATCACGCCGGCGATCAATTGAAGACCGCCAGCGGCGACTGGATCGTGTGGATCAATGCGGACTGCTATCAAATTGCCAGTTGGCATTCGGACGCGCCTGCCGCCGGTGCGATCTCACCCACGATAATCTGTCGAAATCCGGCCGCCGCTCCGCCCAGCGACTGAACTGGATAATCCGCAAGACATTGGTATGCTTCGTACCGATGCAGCTCCCTTCGGACCGCAGGATCACAGAAGCGCACGCGAAATTCGACGATGCGGCCCAAATGGCGGTATTTTTAGCCTCCATTCCCGATGCTGATGGCCTCGCAGCTCTCTTAATGGAGCGGCGGGTCGTTTCGACGCGCACTTTCGACGATGATGCAATGATTGCGCGATTTGTGCGAAGCAACGGCACTACCGTCGCCTGTTACACCGTGGAATCCGTCACCATCGACGAGGCCGAGATGATCGCCGCTCAGTGCGAGCTGTTGGATGACTGGAGCGTAGAGAGCTTTTCGCGTGCCGTGCACGTGGCGCTCGATCCGGACTGATAGAGTTGCACGCTGCTGCCATACCGACCGGCGCGCCGGCATGAGCGCCATGCCTCACGCGCCCCACGTGCCGCCCAAAGCGTTTTTATCGTGGAGCTCCGGCAAGGATAGCGCATACGCTCTGTGCGAGGCGCGGCGACTCGGGCTGGCTGAAATCGTGGGCATCGTGACGACCGTGAACGAAGTTTACGACCGGGTCGCGATGCACGGCGTGCGTTCCGCGCTGCTCGATCGTCAGATTGCCGCTTTGAATCTGCCCGCGATCAAGGTCTTGATACCGAGCCCCTGTACGAACGAAGTATACGAGGCGCGCATGGCCGAGGCCTGCGCCGCGATCAAAGCGTCCGGAGTTCGCCACGTTGTATTTGGGGATCTTTTTCTCGAAGACATTCGCGCCTATCGTGAGCGAACCCTCGCAGCGCTCGGCATGACGCCGATCTTTCCGCTGTGGGGTCGCAACACACGGCGGTTGGCCGCGGAGATGATTGACAGCGGTCTCGTCGCACATCTAGTGTGTCTGGATCCGAATCGAACTCCCACGCATTTTGCGGGGCGCCTCTTCGATGCAGCGCTGCTGACGGAGATTCCGGCACATGTCGATCCGTGCGGAGAAAATGGTGAGTTTCACACCGTTGTTTCGCAGGGCCCGATGTTTTCCGCTCCGATCGGCGTCTCAATCGGCCGGACAGTCGAGCGTGATGGGTTCGTCTTCACTGACGTCATACCCCTCTAACGCTGGTTCCCACTCACTACTTCTGTCGGTACGCCTCGGCCAGCAGGTCGCCGTCGATCCCGGCATTTTCCTTGCTGCCGGTCGCATAACGATACAATGCCGCCGTGTAAATGGTGTGCAACGTCGTACTCACCAAGCCGAGCGCAATCAGCGTCAGTACAAAGAGTGCCATTGCCAGGAAGATTGACGCGGTCGCTCGCGATGATATTGCGGCGAATACGATCAGCAGGGCGAGAACGCCGATGGGAATCGCCACCACCGCCACGCCCAGACTGATGCCGCCGTTGCCGATGACATTTTCGCCCCAATTCCGCCGCAACAGCGCGAGGCTGCGAGATATCGCTTCGACAGGGCCGACGTCTTCCTCTATCAATACCGGCAGCGTCATCGCCGTCGCGATCGTCCAGCCGCCGCCGATAATCGCGATGACAATGCGGCCAATGAACCCGACTCGTTCTTCGATTGAGCGCAGGATCGTGCCCACCGTGGCGGCGATGGCGGCGTAACCCAAAATGGCCGGCAGGTGCGCGAGCGCCATCTGCAGGCCTTCGCCGACGCTGGCGGATTCGCCGTCGAGTCGCTTGAGCGCCACGCTAATCAGCGCCGAGTTGAAAAACATCATCACGGCGTAGCTGACAAAATAGAAGGCATACATCGTGATGTAGAACAACAGCCGATTGGTGTGCGTCGTATTGCCGTCGGCCAGAGCCGGTTGCAGACTGTGATAAAGCGCAAACACCGGCATCGCGAAGGATCCGAGCAGAACCAGCAGCACAAGGAAGGACAACAACGGGAACACCAGCAGCGCGGGATCTTCCTTGAGAACGTCCCAGCATTGCCCGGCAAGCGACCAACTGCGAGAGATCTTGTCGAACACGGATTGACCCTCTATTGCTATCGGGACATTGCGCCACAGTTCGGCGGCTTTCGGGTGATCATTTGCCGAAACTGTGAATTGGCGGCGTTTGGCGCATATCCGGCTGATTCTGATGACAATAATTCCATTAACATAATCATGAAAACGCCCGTCTCAGGCCTTGGGTCGATGTAGTGAGCAAAATGATCGATCTTGCCCAAACGCTGTCCGGATTCGTCGTGGGAGTCATCGTCGGACTCACCGCCTGCGTTCCGCCATCATCAGGCTCCTCAGTCTGCATGCCTTCACCGGCTTCGCACTGCTGTTGCGCACGCGTATGAAGCGCCTTTCGGAAGCGTACGGACACACCGTCCTTCCCCGCCACCCGGGTTTCACGATCGCCACGGGTGTCGTGCTCGGTGTTCTCGTCTCACTCTCCTCGGTGGGAGCAGGCGCCCTGGGCATTACCGCACTCATTCGTGTCCTGTTAATCGCGATACTGCTCCTCATCGGCGCGCGGCTGCTCATATTTTGATTGGCCGGAATGCAATCCTCGCCTCGCTTTAGCCGGCCGCGACGACGGCGTGAAATGCCTACCGATCTATGCCACGATGGTTCAAGAGCCGCCATAGACCGGAATTAGGAGATCATGAATGGACGAGGAAACCCTAAATTTGAGCATCCGCAAATTCCTCAAGGCGGTCGGCATTAATTCTCAGCGTGAGATTGAGCGCGCGGTAGCCAAAGCCGCCGCGGCGAACTCTATTTCTGGCACAGAATCCTTTCCCGCCAAAATGACGCTCGAGATCGCCGGACTCAACTTGAAAGTGGAATTCAGCGGCGACATCGCGCTTCAAAATGACAATCGTCCCAGCTCTGACATGGCCTGAGTTGCCCCTGGCCGAGTGGCGCGCAACCTATGCCACGCTGCACATGTGGTCGCAGATCGTCGGCAAAACGCGCCTTGCGCTCGCGCCGATGGAAAACCACTGGTGGCAAGTGGCGCTGTACCTCACTGCACGAGGTTTGACCACGTCCGCCATGCCCTATGGCGGCCGTAGCGTCGAGGTGCAATTCGACTTCATATCGCATCAGCTGCAAATACACGTCAGCGACGGCTCTCAGCATTCCTTTCCGCTGACCTCAATGACGGTGGCCGAGTTCTTCACGCAATATATGAGCGCGCTGCACGATTTGGGGATTGAGCCTGCCATCTATGCGTCGCCGGTCGAAGTGGTAACGGCGATTCCCTTTGCGCAGGACCACGAACATGCGACCTACGATGCGCATGCCGCACACCAATGCTGGTCAATCATTCTCAACACACAGCGCGTCATGAAGGTTTTTCGCGGCGCCTTCACGGGAAAACAAAGTCCGGCACACTTTTTCTGGGGCAGTTTCGATCTCGCCTGCACACGCTTCTCGGGACGGCGCGCTCCGCGGCATCCGGGCGGCGCACCGCATTGCCCGGATTGGGTGATGGTCGAGGCGTACTCGCATGAATGCAGCAGCTGCGGCTTTTGGCCGGGTGACGAGAACGCGCAGCCAGCCTTCTATGCATATGCTTATCCCGAGCCGCAGGGATATGCAGCGTGCGGCGTGGAACCGGCCGCCGCGCGCTACGACGCCACGGCGCGAGAATTTTTGCTGCCCTACGAATCTTTGCGCGCGGCGCCCAATCCTGACGAGGCGCTCCTGCGCTTTTTCCGGACGACATACGCGGCCGCCGCCGATCTCGGCCGGTGGGATCGGACGGCGCTCGATCGTGTCCTAGACCCAACAGCCGTGTCACCAGGTGCCAGTTGAATCACGCCAGCGCCAATCGAGTATTCATGCCGAGATCGAATCGGCCGTACGGATTTACGTGCTCCCAAATCAGCGGGGTCAGGGCGTTGAGTGGCTGCCTGAAGGTCCTGCGCAAGGGCGAGCGGCACAGTTCAAGGTGAATCGATCGACTCTGTACCGTAATATGACCGCAACTTGAGGGACAGGATGAATCTCGCGCCACATCTCGACTCGACTCTTCTCCTCGAACAGTGAATGAGAATCGTGAGGAAGCGTCAAGCGGCGGATCGTATTTAGGTTTCTTCTTACTGACATTCGCCCTTGCGATCCCATTCTGGGTGCTTTGTGGCGCGATTGGCATTCAGCTGCTGCCTGGCCTCCCCGTGGCTGCACTGATGTTTGTTTGCCCCGGGCTGGCCGCGTTAATGCTCGTTGGCCGACATCGTGGATCCGCGGGCGTTAGGGCGCTGCTCGCGAAAACCTTGGACTACACGCACATCACGGCAAAGGTCTGGTACACGCCGATCCTGCTTCTCACTCCCGGTATATTTGTTTTGTCGTATGTCGTGCTGCGCATGATCGGAATGCCTGTTCCCGTCCCTCAGATCTCGCTGTGGTCGACACTTACCCTGTGTGTTGTGTTCTTCGTCGGCGCGTTGGGCGAAGAGTTGGGCTGGTCCGGATACGCCATTGATCCGATGCAGAATCGCTGGGGCGCCCTTCGGGCGAGCCTCCTCCTCGGGGCCGTGTGGGCCATCTGGCACTGGGTGCCCTTGATTCAAATCCACCGACCGATGGAGTGGATCGCGTGGTGGACTCTCTGGAGCGTCTCGGCGCGCGTCATCATGGTCTGGCTCTACAACAAGACGGGGAAGAGCGTTTTCGGTGCGGCCCTCTATCACTCGGTGTCCAATGTGTGCTGGCAGACGTTTCCGATCCACGGCTCATTCTGGGATCCGCGCGTCACCGGCTTGATCACGACTTTCGTGGCCGTCGTCGTTTCTGCGATCTGGCGGTCCCGGTTGTTAGATTGAGGCCGTGACACCCAAGCCTACTGCTTGCGCTTGAAGCGTCCCCGCCCAGCGGAAAGTCGTTGCACCGACCGCTCACAGAGCGCTGAAATTCAACTTTGATCAAAAAGGCCGATTTGGGTTCGTTTGCTGACATCGAAGGGCTCCAGTGGCACCTAGTGACACGACTGTTGGGTCGTGTAGCGCCGGGCAGGGCAGGCTAAATCTGAAGTCCCGTTTGCAGGATCGCCATTCCGACTTGATTGACAAATCAAGTTGTGATTTGATTGATCAATCAAGTGGAGCAACGATGGAAGACGAATCCACGCGGGAGCGGCTAATTACCGCTGCGCTGAAATTGTTCGGCGAGAAAGGCTATCAATCGACCAGCGTCGCGGATGTCCAGCGCGAGTCGGATTGCCATAGCGGCAGTTTCTATCACTTCTTCCCCACCAAGCAGGATTTGCTGCTGGCCGTCCTAGAACGCTACCGCGCCGGGATCGTACCGATGCTCATTGAGCCCGCTTGGGACAACGTCCAGGATCCGATCGAGCGCATTTTTGCGCTGCTCGCCCGCTATCGGCTGCTGCTCGAAATGAGCCACTGCGCTTATGGCTGCCCCATCGGCAGTTTGGCATTGGAGCTTCATGAGCCGGATCCCGCCGTGCGGCAACTGCTCGCCAGTAACTTCACCGGATGGATCGATCAGGTCGAGAACTGCCTCATCGATGCGCGCAAGGTCTTGGGTCGCGACCTCGACATGCGGCGCATCGCCGGTTTTGTACTGACAGTGATGGAAGGAGCCGTGATGCAGGCGCGCACTTATCGGGATCTGCGGCCATTCGATGCGGCGGTTGCGACACTGCGAGACTACTTCACCACGCTACAACGCGCCGCAGCGCGCGAGGAGCCCGTATGAAATTACTTCGAATCCTTTCCATGTTCTGCGTGCTCGGAACCGTGCCCGCCGCCGCCACCACGGCGGACTTCCCGAACGTGCGTGATGACTCCTTCACCGAGCCCAATGGGAGCCGGGTGCTTAAGCTCAGCATCACCATCAATGCGCCGGTCAGCAAAATATGGGGGCTCTTGATCAGCAGCGAAGGCTGGCAAAGCTGGGCGGTTCCGGTCGCATGGGTCGACTTCGGTATCGGCGGCCTGGTCGAAACCAGTTACACGGCGACGGCCGTTAAGGGGCAACCCGGAAACATCAAGAACTCGATTGTCGCCTATGTGCCCGAACAGCTTCTGGTTCTGCGCAATGTGCAGGCACCGCCGAACTTTGAGCATGCCGAGGACTTCGGCAAAACGGTGACGGCCATCAACCTGCGCCCGATTTCCAAGGACCGCTCGCAGGTTGAACTGGACGGCGTTGGATTTCTGGCGACGCCCGCCTTTGACACACTGCTGAAGAGATTCAAGTTTGGGGATTCGTGGACCCTGGAGCACCTGAAACGCGCCGCGGAACACGGACCCATCGACTGGGCCGCGGAAGAACGCTCCGATCCGCCCAAACAGTCCAAATAGTGCGTGTTTTCATTTCGCCTTGAGGCGCACCACCGGAAAATACAACCCCACCGATCGACGCTGCCACCACAAGCCCTTGCGCAGTTCTTCCGCGTTGGAAAAGGTGTAGTCGTAGAACTGCGCACGGATGTACTGCGGCGGCTTGTCCGCGAAGGGATTTTTTTCGAGCAACGCCGTCACGGCGGGTTCATTTTCCAGCAGCCTCTCCAGAAAGTGCGGAAACCAGTTCACGCGCCGCGGGTCGTCGAGCGCGGCGAACCACATCTGCCAGTCTAGTCTTGGCTGGTGCGGGATGTTCCAAGGCGGCCGGCGCGCCACATCGCCCGGCTTGTATCGAAACTCGTACTCGCGCCACTCAGCCCCGTCATCCGACCCCTCAATGATGATTTCGTTGCGCTCGGTCGTCATGACGGCGAACAGACCATAGCTGCTGACCATGCGCAGAGGCTCGATCAGTTGATCTATCCTGCGCACCGCGGTGGGCGGGCTGCCGCCGAAACGCACATCCATCTCGACCAGGCTAAGCAATACCAGCACCACTCCCCAGGCGCCGACCGCAATCGAAACGGCCTTCGATGAGCGCCGGCCGACGCGTCTCGAGAGCGCTTGCACCCAGGGCTGCGGCAGGCACTTCTGCAAGGCGGCATCGTCGAACAACAGCAGGCAAAGCAGCATCGTCTGAAGATTGAACCAATTGTAATTGCCTGTGATCAGGATGCAGCTTTGCAGCGACAAGACGCCGAACGCGGCAGAGAAACGCAGCCGCCGCGGGCAGAAGATCAGAAGCGGCAGCAACAATTCGACCAAAAACACGCCGCCGGTTGCGAATCTCAACAGAGAGGGCGGCACATGTGCGGCATACCACGCGAGCGGCGTGGGTAACGGTTGAGTGAAAAAGTGATACGAGAGCGCCGAGAGGTTCCACCAATTTGGATCGCCGCTCAAGAGCTTGACCATGCCCGACATGAACATGAATCGAAACAGCAGCCAACGCAGCAGCCAGATCCCCGGCGTTTGGGCGAAACTCAACAGCAGGGAAAGAAAACCCGTCTCCAACAGAAAGGTATCCCACTGAAAGGACATGAAAGTCTGCCCGCCGTAAAGCAAGGAGAGATACAGCACATAGAGCGCAAACAGGCTTAGGCGAGACAGCACATTGAAGATCAACAGCAGCGAGAATACCGCTCCAGTCCAGCACACCAATCGAATGGCAAAATCGCTGGCATTGATCCAAAACAGCATGGGCATCACAAAAAAGCGCTCGGCACCGGCGCTCTGGCTGATGAGCTTCACCAACTCGGCTATGGGCAATATGCCGTGACTGCCGATCAGGCCCAGTGCCTGCACCCCAAAGGAAACGAAGGCAGATAAATAGATCAGGCCCACCAAGCGCAGAAAAACGAAGGACACGACATCGTGGCGCGGGGGTCCGTAGTCTCTTCCCCAAAGAATCAGGCTAATGCGATAAAAGCCGGAACGGTGCGCGGCGATAAAGGCATAAATCCATTCCGCTATGGCCGCGAAACCGGGCAGTTTTCGATAGAGCGTGAGCCAGAATGCCTTGCCGCGCGCATGGCTCAGCGTGAGAAAGCTTGCCTGGGCGGCGCTGGCTCGGCCTGCGTCGCCCGCAATGTATTGCACGGCACGTTGAAAGTCGGCGAGCGGGATCTGCGGATATTGCGCCGCCGCCTCCTGGTACGGGCGGTAATTGACCGCATCGCCCGTCAATTTCTGCCAATAGCGCGCCCAGTAGACGCAGAACCCACAATCGGCGTCGTACACCAGTAACGGCCGCGGATCGGCCGGCGGATCGCCCATTCGTGCCGTCCCCGATTGATTAGAAATTCAACAGTTCGGGTGTGCGGCTCTGGAACGGCGCGACGCGCATCTCGGCGCGCAGATCCGCAATCGAGCGCCCCAGCAACTTATGCCATTCCACCGACATCAGCGGCGGGGCGCGGCGGCCATGCCGCCAACCCTCTGAGATCAGCGAGATGAACTGATCGATATCGACGACGGGACGCAGGTTCATCATAGTGGTAGTGGCGGCGAGAAAGCGCGTTGAATAGTTTTGCCCGAACTGAGCCAGTTGAAACCCGGATATCGCGACCTCTCCTTGGGCCGTGAAGCCAAAGCCCGCGAACAGATGCCAGACGTCATGCAGCTGTAGAATGCGGCGATTGGTTCGGTTCTGGGCGGCGAATGCCGGCGGCAGCATTACATCGTCGGGATTGATTACCTCGAGGTCGTAGCCTTTTGAGGTAAGCATATCGAGGAGGTTGGTTCCCAAGCTGTCCCTGGGCCAGTTGCGCAGATCGCTGGTCGTCATGCGCACTTCCGGTTGGGCGAGAAGTCGCCTCACGTCCTCGTGCAGGAAGTGTGCGCGTTCGCAGCGCATCAATAACTCCGCGTCGTAATGCACGCCGATGACCACGACCCGGCCGGTAAAATCGAGCGCGCTCTCCTTGGTCCCAGCGTTGGATTGAGCCGCGGGTTCTGCGTCAACGACGCTCCAAAAGGCATCCCAAACGGCCCGTGGAGTTTGCCAGTCCTCGACGACGGCTGGGGCGCTCAGCCACGAGAGGCGCTGCCGAAAACAGGCCGCACGATCGCCCGCCTTCTCCAGATCCAACCACGCCTCTGCGATGGCATCGAAAATGGCGATTTGGCGCTCCGGCTGCACAAACGCCGCGTGAGCCATCAGCACAGCGGCGGCCAGCGGCGGCGGTGCCTCGAGGGGCGGTACGCCGGTGCGGCATCCAAGCTCAAAATCCTCGCGAAACTTCGATGTGGTGAGCGCCATATGAATCCCGCGGGTGGGCTGCTTAAGGCTATGTATACTAATACGGCGATTGAGCGATAAATAGTTAAAACTCCCGCTCCCCTGCTGACCGGAATCCTCCATGGCGTTGGGCACGATCGGCCTCCGAACCAAACTCTTGTACGGTTTTGGCACCGTCGCGTACGGCATCAAGGACAACGGCTTTAACTTCTTGTTGCTGATTTTCTACAATCAGCTGCTCGGGCTGCCGGCGCAACTGGTGGGCCTGGCCATCATGATTGCGCTGATCATCGATGGGTTTTCCGATCCTCTAATCGGGCACATATCGGATCGCTTTCATTCCCGCCTGGGCCGGCGCCATTTCTTCATGTATCTATCGGCGCTGCCCTGCGCAGTTGTCTACTATATGTTGTGGAATCCGCCGCTGGGTTTGGGGACCGCGGCGCTATTCTGGTACTTGTTGATCACGGCCATCATCGTGCGCATCCTCATTGCGCTCTACGAAGTGCCGAGCGCCGCGCTGCTTGCGGAGCTGACCGAGGACTATGACCTACGCACATCGCTGGTGGCTTATCGATTCTTCTTCGGGTACTTAGGCGCCGTACTGATGGGCGTGATTGCATTGTCGGTCTTTCTGCGTCCTACCGCGCAACAATCGGTGGGGCTGCTGAATCGCGCCGGCTATCACGGATATTCCATCGCGGCGGCGACACTCATGTTCGTCTCTATTTTGATCTCGACCGCCGGCACGCATCACTACATTCCCTATCTGCGCGCCCCGCCGCCGAAGCGCGCCTTCGATTTGTCGCGGGATTCCGCCGAAATTCGCGACGCGCTGGCCAACCGGCCTTTTTTATCCATGATCGCCTGCGGCTTCTTCTCAGCGATGGCGCTCGGGCTCGTCGCCACACTCAGCATTTATTTTTACACCTATTACTGGGAACTCTCGGCCGATCAGGTCTCGCAACTGCTGCTCTCGGCGCTGGTTTCCGCTGCGGCTGCCCTGGCGCTTGCCCCGATCATCACCAGGCGGCTGTATAAGAAGCGCGGTGCGATCTTGGCATCCGTCATTTCCCTGGTGCTGGCCCCGGCACCGATTATCCTGCGGGAGTGTGGACTATTCGTGGACAATTCATCGCCCGCGCTGCTGCCCATTTTGCTCACTTTCACCCTCGCGCTTGGCACCATGAGTGTCGTATCGGGCGCATTGGTAACGTCGATGTTGGCGGACACGGTGGAGGAAAACGAGATTCGGACGCATCAGCGCACGGAAGGCCTGTATTTTGCCGCCGCATTCTTTGTGCAGAAATGCGTCTCCGGCCTCGGCATTTTTATGGGAGGTCTGGTCCTCGGTTGGGTCAAGTTTCCAGAAGGGGCGCGACCGGGGCTTGTGCCGGCCGGCGTATTGCGCAGTCTCGCGCTGACCTACGTACCGTTGATCGTCGTGCTGCTCGCGATTTCGATATTTTGCATCCGATTTTATCGGATCGGCCGCGCCGGACATAACACCAACCTCGCGCTGCTGCACACAGCGCAGACGAAAACCTAGCCGCTTTTAATGTTCGTGCAGCGCTTTGCGCTCGCCGATCCGTTTCAAGGAGCCTGAATGAAACCCTGGATACGCAACAGTCTCATCGCCCTAGGCGGCATTTTGCTGGCGGTGGGCGGAGCCTACTACTGGCTCATGGTCGAGAGTCACGCGCCGTCGCATCCGCAGTACGCACTCGATCTCGCCGAGATTCGCCGGCTTGCCGGCAGCATGGAAGGCGATCGGCCCACCGCAATCGAAGTTGAACGCGTCGCGCTGTTTCGGTTTCCCGCGACGGCGGTTGTCGCAGGCGATGGCTGGCAAAGGCGCGAGTTGCCGGTCTATTCCTATCGAATAGTCTATCCGCACGCGTCGGTCATCGTTGATACAGCGCTCAGCAGCGAAACCGGAGGGGGCAACCTCGCCGCGTTCGACGCCGACGCCTATTCACGCATGCAGGCGGCCATGACACAGGCGTCGCTCATCGTGATAACTCACGAACACCTGGACCACATCGGCGGACTGACCGCCCATCCGGCGCTGACCGCGCTGCTGCCCGCCGTGCGGCTGAATCGCGAGCAGGTTTCGCACCCCGAAGTCATGATGCCGGCAAAGTTTCCGGATCACGCGCTGGATGGCTATAAGCCGCTTGAATATGAGAAGTACATGGCCATCGCGCCGGGCGTCGTGCTCATCCGTGCGCCAGGGCACACGCCCGGAAGCCAAATGGTTTATGTCGTGACCGAAGATGACAAGGAATTCCTTCTCATCGGCGATGTGGCTTGGCACTTTCGCAACATCGAAACGCAGCGCGAGAGGGCGAGGCTGGTGACGTGGTTCATCCTCAGCGAGGATCGTGCGGCGGTGTTCGGTGAATTGGCGGCGTTGGCTCGCCTGCACCAAGCGGAGCCTGGCATCCGCATCGTGCCGGGCCATGACGGCGCCATCATCGACGCACTCATCGCCGACGGTTCGCTCAAATCGAAATTTAGCGCGCCGGAGCGCTGACACACCGTAGCCCGATGTTTGCCAAGACTTGATCCGCCGCGTGGGCACCCGCCGCCAGCGCCGCATGCACCGTGCCCCAATGCCCCGCCACATCGGTGTGCTCGCCCGCGAAGTACAAGGTGTCCTCGACGGGAATGCGCATTTTTTCGGGCGCATCCAAGCCGCCGACTTGCACGTAGCTGTACGCACCTCGGGAATACTGGTCGCTCTGCCAGTTGTGCATGTGCCAGCCCGACAGCTGCTGCCGCACGTCAGACAGGGGCAGCGCGAATATTTTCGCCAGCGTTGAAAGACTCAGATCGCGCAGCGCGCCGGCATCGCCATCCGCGGTGATGAGCGCGAGGAGTCGCTCGGCCTTGGGGCCGCCCGCCCACGCGGTGAGCAGCGGCGCCTCATGGGGCGCGGGTGTCCACCAGGTTGGCGGTGATTCGCCGGGCGCAAACAGAAAACTCAATCGGGGATCCCAGAATCTTTCCTTGAAGACCAAAGTTAGACGCACGACCGAGCCCATTCTGAGACGGTTGGCGTGGACCAGGACTTCTGTAGGCCGAGGAACAAACTCAATCGACTGCGCTTGAAGCACGCCCAACGGGACCGTAATGACGGCTTGGTTTGCAAGAAACTGAAGGTCGCCGTCCGGACGGCTCGTCTCGACCGATACCGCACTGCCTTTCCACACGATTTTCTTCACCGGCGTCTCGAGAATCAGCCTGCCTCCCGCGGCGATGAATTTTTCCGCCAGGAAATTCGGAATCGCCGCGTAACCCGCCTCGAGTCGAAACAAACGATCCGAGGCAATTGCATCCTCCGCGGCCTGCTGTTTGACCAGCGCCGCGACGGAGATACGCTGTTGATCGGCCGCGTTGAAGCCCTCGACATAGTTGCCGGCCGCGCGCGCCGTGAGTGGATCCATCGCCTGGCCTTGGAGGTAGTCGGCAAAGCTCAGGTCGCTGCCGCTGGGTTGCTTTTGCATCCATTGCGCCATTTCCTCGAGCACGCCTTCCGCGGTCCCTTGTTGCTCGCTTGCCGCCATGAATCGGCTTCCATCGAACCGGAATGATGAACCATCAATCTCGAAGGTGCTCAAACCTGCCTGCTTAATCAGCGCCCAGGTTTCGAGCGGCAAGCCGTGAACAAATTCCGCGCCCAACTCCACAGGTATCGGCGGGTGAGAATCTCCGAGCGAAATGGGTTGGGTCCAAATGCGCCCGCCGATCCGATCGCGCGCCTCCACGATAGCGACGCGACGCCCCGCCTCGGCAAGCAAACGGCCCGCATGGAGTCCCGCTACGCCCGCGCCGATGACCAGCACCTCGTATTGAGTGGACGTCATGAATTCGCGCGCATTGTGGTTGCCCCTGCCGGCATGTGTGACGCAGTCCTCGCTTCGGAGCCCATTCGGGCTGTCAACGAATCGCCCTCGGAGGCGTTTTTATAGGCATATGGGGCTCAAATGAGCCGCCGCGCACCGAAAAGGGCTGGCGCATTTGGTTAACTCAATTTTGGGCGATTTACAGGAGTTGTCATGATAATCAAATTCAGACCGCTGATCCTTGCGAGCCTTTGCTGCACGGCATTGGGCACCTCGTTAGGCGTGGCGCAGACCGTTCCGGACCATCCTCGCGTCAATGAGGTCAATCAGCGCCTCGATAATCAGCAGGCCCGCATTAATCAGGGTCTGGCCAATGGCACCATGACCGGCAAGCAGGCGGCGCGTGACGAAGCACACGATGCCAATATCGCAAAGCGCGAAAGCGTTGACGAGGCCAAGCACAACGGGCATCTGACAAAAGGCGAGCAAAATCGCTTGAACAAATCCGAGAACAAGAATAGCCGCCGCATTTATAACCAGAAGCACTAGTCGATAAGTCCACATTCGGTGGAGCGCGCCGCAGGCTTCAGCGCCTGTGGCGCGCTTGGCCTAGTGGCCCAGCACCTTGGCGAACAACGCGGATACACCGGTATTGATCGCAAAGCCGCCAACAATCAGCCAGCCGAACAGAAGCGCTGCCAACCCGAGCGGTTTGATTCCGGCGGCGCGTATCGCGGAGACTTGAGTGCTGACCCCGAGCGCGGCCATCGCCGTTGCCAGGATCAGCGTATCCACATCGATGGCGGCGCTCACGAAGGAGTGCGGCAACACCGCCATTGAATTGAATCCCGCCACCGCGATGAATCCCAGGGCAAACCAGGGAATGACCCCGCGCCAAGACTGAGAAGGGGTTGTCGGCGCCGCAGCCTCGGCACCCTCCTCGGAGTTGCGTGCCAAATACGCCGACAGCAGAACCAGGAAGGGCGCCAGCATCATGACGCGCACCAATTTCGTGATCACGGCCGTGTTCGCCGCGGCGTCGGCGACGGCCTTGCCGGCTGCGACCACCTGAGCGACCTCATGAACGGTGGATCCGGTAAAAATGCCGTACGCAAAGGGAGTGATCGATAGCCAGTGGGCGCGATCATTCAGATGATAGAGAGCCGGATAGATAAAGATGGCAAGCGTGCCAAAGGCCACCACAGTCGATACCGCAACGCAGACCTCTTCGGCCCGCCCGCGCACCACCGGCTCAGTCGCCATCACCGCTGCCGCACCGCAAATCGAACTGCCGGCTCCAATGAGCATCGCCGTGCGGCGATTCAAACCGAAGAGCCGCGTGCCGGCCCAGCACGACAAGGCGAAAGTGCTGCTCAACACGATGGCGTCGATCATGACGCCGACCACGCCGACCTGCCCAATGTCCTGAAAGGTCAAGCGCAAGCCGAACAAAATAATCCCTAAGCGCAGCAGGATCTGCTTGGAGAAGAGTACGCCGCGCGCACTGTAGCCCGAGATGAGCGGATAGACCGTGTTGCCGGCGATCATGCCGCCGACGATGGCGAGCGTCAGTGCGCTAATCCCGTTCGCCTGCATCCAGGCGCTCTTGGCAAGCTCGGTTGCGAGTATGGCGATGGCGCCCGTCAGCAGAATGCCTGGCAGGAAACTCATCAAACGCTGCCCGCGAGGGTTTCCCGGCTTCGCCGGTAGCGCCAGGGAATTGGCCGCTGCCTGCATAAAAATCTCGGTCTCCACGCGTCATCGCGCGGCAGCACTATGCGCCCAATCCATCTATTCGTAAAATAGATTATTTGTTTATAATAAAGTTGTTTTATAGGTTATTGAGGATCAACAATGCGCTTGAGCCTGCGTCAACTGCAGATATTTCGTGCCATCGCCTTGAGCGGCAGCACGACGGCTGCGGCCTTATCGGTTCCCCTGTCGCAATCCGCGGCAAGCGCCGCGCTGAACGAGTTGGAGCGGCTGCTCGGAGCGCGTTTTTTCGACCGGGTGGGGAAGCGTCTTCTGCTGAATGATAGCGGCCGGGCACTGCTGCCGATGGCGCTCGCGGTTTTGGATGGCGCGCATAGCCTTGAAGCCGCCTTTCTGTCGAGTGCTCGAGCGCTGCCCGTCGAGCTGCATATTTTTGCCAGCACCACGATTGGCAATTATATTTTGCCGACGCTGCTGGCGCGCTTCAAGGAACAGGTCCCTAGCGCACGGCTCGAATTGCAGATCGGCAATACGCTCGATGTGGTCACCGCGGTGCGCGATTTCGAAACCGATATCGGATTCATCGAGGGGCCCTGCCATGCGAAGGACATCATTGTCGTTCCCTGGCTGGAAGACGAACTGGTCATTGTCGCCTCCCCCGCTCATCCCCTAGCGAAAGCCTCGAATCGCCGCAAGCTGAAGGTCAGGGAGCTTGCACAGGCAGAATGGCTGCTGCGGGAGGCCGGATCTGGCACGCGCGAAACCGTGGAACAAGCTCTGTTGCCGCATCTGGTCAATATTCCCGCTTCGATGACGCTCGGCAGCTCCGAAGCGATCAAAAACTCCGTGGCCGAGGGCTTAGGGATAAGCTGCTTGTCGCGCTCTGTGGTGAGCAATCTTGTCGCCGCCAAGCGCTTGAAGGTGCTGTCAACCGCCCTGCCGCGCTTGACGCGAAGTTTCTTGATGATTCGTCACGAGAAAAAGGTGCTGTCGGAACCCCTGCGCCAATTTGTCGCACATTGCCAAATCGCCGACGCTTAGAGCGTCTCACCACAGCGAGAGGCCGCAAACGCGGGCGTTTTCTCGTCATGGCCCACCTCGATCGCCTCCTGCAGCAGCTTGAGCGCGCTGCCGGGGTCGTCGGCGAACGCGAACAACTGCAGATCCGCGCGACTGATCACGCCGTGGCGGATCAAGGCTTCGAAGTTGATGATTTCGTTCCAATAGCTGGAGCCGTAGAGGATGATCGGCAACTTGCGGGCGAGCTTCTGCGTTTGTGCCAGCGTAAGCACCTCCATGAGTTCGTCCATGGTCCCGAAGCCCCCGGGGAATACCACC
>Ga0210398_10001973_pt1 | contig 20457 bp, 20 predicted proteins | sample IncBWC4OmetaG_FD_161047 | JGI IMG/M metagenome (GOLD analysis project Ga0210398, IMG submission 161047) | Forest soil microbial communities from Barre Woods Harvard Forest LTER site, Petersham, Massachusetts, United States - Inc-BW-C-4-O | ecosystem: Environmental > Terrestrial > Soil >...
TTCCCCCGACACCATGAAGGCCGCGCCCTCGGCGACCATGATGCCCCATTCCGGCGTCGGCGGCCGCACGCCGAGCCCGATGAACGACAGGCCCGCGGCATTGAGGATGGCGTAGCCCATGGTCAGCGACATCTGCACGACCAGGATCGGAAACACGTTCGGCAGGATCTGGAAGGCCAGGATGCGCCAGTCGGAATTGCCGCTTAGCCGCGCCGCTTCGACAAAGCCGGCCTCGCGTCGTACATTGGCTTCAGCGCGGGCGATGCGCGCGTAAAGCGGAAAATTCACGATCGCGGTCGCCAGCACGATATTCTGCACCGTGTTGCCGAGTGCTGCGACGATGCCCATGGCCAGCACGAACAGCGGGAACGCCATGATGGTGTCGGCGATGCGGCCGACAATCCTATCGGTCCAGCCGCCGAAGAAGCCGGCGGCGACGCCGGCGAGGCCGCCCATCAGGAACACCAGCGCGACGGAAGCCACGGCAATGAAAAAATCAAGCCGCGTGGCGACAACGACGCGGCTGAAGACGTCGCGCCCGAGCTGGTCGGTGCCGAACCAATGATGCGCGCTCGGCGGCTTGAGCGCCTGGGTGGTGTCGCTGGCCAAAGGATTGTACGGCACAATGCTCGGACCGAGGATCGCGGCGAGCACGATCAGCACGAACAGCGCGAAGGCAAAGCCTGTGACCGGGTTCTCTGCGATCACGTAGCGCGCGTGGCGGAGTAGGGCGGTCCAGGCGGCGTCGCGCCGCGGCGTTGCGGCGATGTCGGTCATGCCTCGAGCCTAACGCGCGGATCTATCAGTCCGTAGAGCACGTCGATCATCAGGTTGAGCGTGACATACATCACCGCCATGGTCAGCACGAACCCCTGCACCGGCGCGAAGTCGGAGGCGAGCAGCGCCTCGACCGCATAGGAGCCGATGCCCGGCCAAGCGAACACCTTTTCAACCAGCACATTGGCGCCGAGCAGGAACGAGAACACCATGCCGAGCGTGGTGATGACCGGCAGCATGGCGTTACGGAACGCATAGGTGACGATCACGGTGTACGACGACAAGCCGCTGGCTCGCGCGGTGCGCACGAAATCCGACGACAGCACCGCAAGCATCGCGGCGCGGGTCATGCGCGCTATCGGCGCGAGCGAGAAAATGCCGAGCGTCAGCGCCGGCAGGACGAGCTGCTTGAGGCTCGCCATGAACAATTCAGGTTGCCGCGCGATCAGGCTGTCGATGAGATAAAAGCCGGTAACTTGGCGCGGCGGATCGAAGAACACATCCAGCCGCCCGAGCGGCGCCGGCGCCCAGCCGAGCAGATAATAGAACACGTAAACGAGGATCAGGCCGGTGAAGAACACCGGCAACGACACGCCGAGCGTCGTGATGAGGCGGCAGGCGTGGTCGATCAGCGAATTCGGCCGCGTCGCCGCCAAAATGCCGAGCGGCACCGCGATGACGATGGAGACAAGGAGGCCGAGCAAGGTCAGTTCGGCGGAGGCCGGCAGCCGCGTGCGCAACTCGGTCAACACCGGTTGCCCGGTGGTCAGCGAGTTGCCGAGATTGCCGTGGCCGAGATCGACCACGTAGCGGCCGAACTGCTCGATCAGCGGCTTGTCGAGGCCGAGTTTGACGCGGACTTCCTGGATGGCCTGCGGCGTCGCCGCGGGTCCGGCGAAATAGGCGGCCGGATCGCCCGGCAGCGCCCGGGTCAGCAGGAAGGTCACGACCACCACGCCGATGAGGCTCGGGATCGCCATCGCCGCGCGCTTGAGGATCATCATCAGCATGGCTGCACCACGAGACGCGGCGGCACCGCGCTTACCCCTTCGCAAACGCGCGGTAATCGAGCCGGCGGTGGAACCAATATTCGTAGCCGGAAATGTTCTTCTGCATCGCGACGTTGACGTAGGGCTGGTACAGAGGAATGCGCGGCATGTCGGTGTAGGCGAGATCGACAAAACCTTTCACGCTTTTGTCGTAAGTCTCCCTGTCGCCGGTCGCAGCTGCGGCGCGCGCGCCATCGATGAACGCATCCATCGCCGGCGACTGATAGTCCATCGTATTGAAGATCGATTTTCCCGAGTGGTAGCACCAGTAGAAAAAATATTCGGGATAATCGAGCCAACCCGAGAACACGTTTTCGAACAGCGGCATCGACTTCTTGGTGAGCTCGGTGCGCCAATTCGCGCCCGGCACCTTGTTGATCGTGGTGGTGATGCCGATTTGCGCCAGGCTCTCTTGTACCAAGACGGCGATCGGCTCGTTGACCCCGGCAAAACCGAGGTCGAACGAGATCGGTACGTTGATGTTGCTGACGCCGGCCTCGGCGAGGAGCTTCTTGGCCTTGTCAAGATCGGTGTTGAATTTGTGCGGCTGTGGCCAAGCGACCTCGGTCGGGGCATCGGCCGGCGCGCCGAACATCGGCTTGGCCAGCCCGTATAGCACGGCGTCCATGATCTTCTGATACGGAATGGCGTAAGCCATGGCCTGCCGAACCTTCACCTCATTGAACGGCGGGTTCTGAACGTTCATCCCGATATATTGGATGCCGTTGGAATACGGCGTCGACACGATGGCGAGCTTGCCGTCGGTTTTCAGCTCGGCGAAATCCTTGTTCGGCAAATCGTAGGATACGTCAGCGTCGCCGCGTTCGAGCAGGGCGCGCCGGTTACCGGCATCGGGCACCATCCGCCAGACGATTCGCCTGACCTTCGGCAGCGGGCCGCCTTTCCAGTTCTCGTTGCGCTCTAGCACTACCTGGGAGCCGGCGGTCCAGTTGGTGACCTTATAGGCGCCGCTGCCGACGGTATTGAGCTTGGTGTATTCGAGGCCCCACTGGTCCTGCTCGGTCGCCTTCGACTTCACCAACTGTGAATTGAGCACGCAGGGCACGATGACGGCGAGGTCGGGAACGGTCAGCCGATCCTTCTTCATGAAGTCGACGCGGAAAGTGTGGTCGTCGACGGCAACGAACTGCTCGGGTTTGGTCAATGAGCCGGCGCTCATCTGGAAGGTCGGGAAGCCGCCGACGGTCACGGCGCGGTCGAACGACCATTTGACGTCGTTGGCGGTGATCGGCGTGCCGTCCTGGAAAGTTGCGTCCTTGCGCAGCTTGAAGGTCACCGACATGTCGCCGATGGCCATGTCCTCGGCGAGCTCGGGCTTGAACTTGTATTTGTCGTAATAGGGCGTGCCGTTGGGCAGCGTCTTCATCTCGTGGCTGATCAGCCGATCGTAGCAATTCCACGACACTTCGTAGCCGGGCACGTTGGTGCCGACGCCATGGATGTCGAGATTGTTCGGCCCGCTCTCGGAGACGATGAGCAGCGTCTCCTGGCGCGCTTGCGCCTTGGCCGGCGACCACACCGCCGGCGCGGAAACGGCGCTGGCGGCGGTGAGCGCGGTCATCGATTTGAGGAATTCGCGGCGCTTCATGAGGCTCTCCCAAGGGTGTGCTGCCCTTGGTTCCGCAAGCCGCGTGCCATCCCCCGCCGCATCGTTGCCGCAGGTTAAAACCCTTGAATTTGGTGCACTTGTGCGGGCGTTGCGGCGGCGATTGACCGACCTATGAGCGTCCCGGGCAGACGCCGCACATTTATTAGGCAGTTGCCGTGCCTTTGCCGCTGCGCTGGGGGCAGAAAGCCGCCGGCCCCGATCTTGCAGATTTCGACTCAGTGTGAGGCAGGAGATCGGGATGCCGCGCGTGACTTTTGAAGCCGAGCCTGCACCGCTGACCGTCGAGCTTGACGGCGCAGCGTTCGTTGTCATCGACATGCAGCGTGATTTCCTCGAGCCCGGCGGGTTCGGCGCCGCGCTTGGCAATGACGTGACGCGGCTGCAGGCCGCCGTCGCACCGTGCCGCGACGTACTGGCGGCCGCGCGGCAGCTTGGCCTTCTGGTCATCCATACCCGCGAAGGCCATCGGCCGGATTTGTCCGATGCGCCGCCACACAAGATCGAGCGCGGCGATCCTAAAAACCGCATTGGCGCCCGCGGCCCGATGGGACGCATCCTCATCCGCGGCGAGCCCGGCCACGACATCATTGCCGAACTCTATCCGCTGCAAGACGAGCCGGTAATCGACAAGCCGGGCAAGGGCGCGTTCTATCAGACCGATCTCGAACTGATGCTGCGCAATCGCGGCATCGATACTTTGTTCGTCGGGGGCGTGACCACCGAGGTGTGCGTCAACACCACGGTGCGCGAAGCCAACGATCGCGGCTTCCGCTGCATCGTGCTGGCCGACTGCTGCGCCAGCTATTTCCCGCAATTCCATGAGGCCGGCCTCGCCATGATCAAGGCGCAGGGTGGCATTTTTGGCTCCGTCGCCGAATCGCAGGCGCTGCTCGCCGCGATCGCCGCACTGTCAAACAAACAACAACGCAAATCGATGTAAGCGATGAACAGGAGCGCAGCATGACGACCTCCCGCTCGGCTTCGACAAGCTCGCCAATGTCGGCGTTCTTTACCCCGGCCTGCAAACGCTCGGCGGCGGCGCCATCCTCACCGGCCTCGTGCTGGCGGCGATCGGCGCCAATGTCATCGACAAGAAATTCGTCCATGCCGCAGCCTTCGCGCTCGCCGGCGCGGTGCTGACATTCTTCGGCTTCATGCACGGCGAGGCGGTCGGCATCGCGGTGACGCCGACGGTGGCCGTCGCCTATGGGATCGTGGCGGTATTCCTATACGCACTGAGCTGCTATCCGGCGCTGGCGCTGGCGCTGACCGGTCCGGGTGAAATCTTGGCTGCAACGCCAGCTGAATGAGCGAAATCGCGTCGGCCAGTCAGCCCACCGGTGCCGCCCGTATTGCGCTGCGGCAGAAACCTGGCTTTGTCCGGCCGAACCTGACGAGAGGGCGTTAAAAGTCCCCATTTTACCGCAATTTGCTTGCGGTTTCCCGCAACAACCTTAGGTAAACCATCGTTGCAATTTTTTGGCGCTATCCACCGCGGCGCCTACAGCGTCTGGTATGCCCTTGTTTGGCCATGTATAAGACGGCCAAGTGACAACAATCTAGGATTGGACCGATTCGATGAAGAGCAGAGGCCCGCAAAGTTTGGACAAGGTCGTTGGCCGCAATGTCCGCGTCCACCGGCTGGCCAAGGGCATGTCGCAGACTGACTTGGCAAACGAGCTCGGAATTACTTTCCAGCAAATACAGAAATACGAGAAAGGCACGAACCGCGTCGGCAGCGGTCGTCTTTTTGAAATCAGCGTGATCCTCGGCGTTTCCGTTCTCACGCTGTTCGAGGGCGGCAAAGCGACGCTGGCGAAAGGCGACGATTCTTCGCCGTTCAATCTCTTGGCCGATCCGTTGTCGCTGCGCCTGGTTCAGGCGTTCTCGGAGATTTCGGAACGGCGCACGCGGCACTCGCTGGTCGATCTCGTCGAATCGATGAAGTCGCGAAAAAATTAGTTCGCGACGCCACGCCGACGGTATGCCGTCGTCGCCCCCTTCGCTATTCAGTGCGGGGTTGTCGTTTGTATCGGCTGGACCGGCGTGTCCAGGCTCGCTTCCTCGGAGATCGTCGCGATCGCCATCTGCAGGAAATGCGATCCCATTTCGCTGAGCGTGCGGACGTCCTCGAGCGCGTACGACAAGTACAAGACCACCAGCTCGCGTTGCCGCGGGCTCAAGGCTTCGCCATCTTTCTCGCCGTGAAACATCCTGATACTCCCACGTGTACAGCGTCCCCAAGATCAGGTCCGAGCAGCTAAACGATTCATTTCCGCACCGGCATGAACCGATGCGCTTGCACTTTTATTCCCGCGTCGGCCGCGCAGCGTCCCGATCCTCTTTCAGGTCATCGAGCTCGGCGGCCCTCTGCATCAATTCGACACCGATCGCTTCGAGCTCGTGTGCGGTCGGCAAGTGCGGGCAGTCACGCGCGAGTCGAGCGCACCGCTGCGCCTGCTCGCGCAGGTAAGGCGCATCGGCCCAGATCCAGGTATAAGGTTCAGCGCCACGCGAGATCACCAGTTCGCCCGCCGCTATTTCAGCTTTGCGTCCCGCAAGTCGAGCGGTCGGGCGAGCGATTTAGTTCGGATTTGGAATAGCTTGCCTATTTTTCGGAGAGACAATCCCCACGGCCGATCGTATTCCATGCCACGTGCCCGCCTATTCGGCAGTTTTATCACGGGCAGGGAGGCATCTGAATCGTACAAAAGTACCGGCGCCGCGGCCGGCCCCTAAGTACTAAAGTACTGGGTCATCCGCGCCGCGGCCGGGTCCGATCATTCGGAGACCGGCTCGAGACGCGCCGTATGAGCCGCCTGCTTGCGCACCGCGACCGCATACTGCCCGTGCTTGCGCTCAGGCGTGGTGTTGGGCACCACGACGGTGCGATGGAACGCCTCCCAGTTCTCCGGTGACAGCTCGTCGAGGCTTTTTACGGAAAAATTCTGTAGGAATTTGTCGGCGTAAAACTCCTTGCGGACCGGCTGGACCTGCAGGAAGGGAACGTCGGCCCGGAACTCGATGGGGACGTCGGTCTTCAGGAGGCGGACGTTGTCGAACAGCGGGCCGAACCAGGTGTCGGTTTCGATGATGCCTTCCAGCATCTGGTACGACGGGCTCTTCGACAGGTTCGCCACCCCGCGAACCAGCAAGCTCCAACCGGGCGCGGTCTTGGCGACGCAGCCGGTCCAGATTTGCAGCTGTCCCGGCTGGATCGACGGCGAAAGGAACGGCGGCGAGAAGCCGCGCACGTCGGCCGGCGCGTGCCGATCGAAATGCTCGCGAAACCCCGGATATTGCACCGCATCCCGCGTCAGCGGCAGCCACTCGTCGACGCCCGGATAGGTCCACAGCATGTCGTGGCCGTCCCAGACCACCTTGAAGTTCATCGGCAGAAACACATACCAGCCGAACGCCGAGGCGCTGGTGATCGCCTCGCAGTAGCGCAGCGCCCGCGCCGGTATGACGCCGCCGACCGACTTGTCGGCCCGCCGCGGCGGCAGGCCGTCGGGCACGAGCTGGAAGAATTGGGCGAGTGGGGTGTCGGGTGAGCTAGCACCGTGCATGGCGTCAAACCCTCCGATGTAATTTACCGCTTACGACATGGCCTCAGGAGTACTTAGTTTGTCCGCGGGAGCGTGCTTTGCGTCCCGCGGGCAAACAACAATTCGGAGCGTTACCGGCGGAACATAGGGGCGGCTTCTCCCAACCGGACCTTGCCCTTATCTTGACTTGTGGCATCCCGCACGACCTTGTCGCCCGAGCGAATGGGGCGGAACATAGGGGCGGCTTCTCCCAGCCGGACCTTGCTCTGATCTTGGCTTGCGGCATCCCGCCCCACCTTGTCGCCCGAGCGAATGGGGCGGAACATAGGGGCGGCTTCTCCCAGCCGGACCTTGCTCTGATCTTGGCTTGCGGCATCCGGCCCCACCTTGTCGCCCGAGCGAATGGGGCGGAACATAGGGGCGGCTTCTCCCAGCCGGACCTTGCTCTGATCCTGGCTTGCCGCATCCCGCACGACCTTGTCGCCTGAGCGAATGGGTCGGAACATCGGGGCGGCTTCCCCCAATCGGACCTTGCCCTTGTTCTGGGTAGTGGTGTCACAAATCACTTTGTCCCCCAACTTAATCCTGATCATCGATATCTCCGTTGCTCTCAGTCACTCTGGACTGCATTGCCAGCCTAAGAGGCGCCCAACGGTCCGCAACGAAACGAAATCTTTTTCCACTGCGCTGAAGTCTTGGGACCCGGGCAGCCAGCTGCGCGACGAACGTACGTGCCGTTCACGACTTCCGACCGCTTTATTTTCAACGCGAAGTAGAACATTGATTTGTGGAAACTGTTGCCGGAAGACACCATGAAAGCGCCGCGGGCCAGCAAGCTTGTTGTTGTTATTGACGATGATCCACTTGTCCTTGAAGCAACTGGAGGCTTGTTGCGTTCATGGGGCTGTCGGGTGGTCGCTGCGGAATCCTACGATGAAGCGATGATGAAACTTTGCGAGATCGGCCAGCGGCCCGATCTGATCGTATGCGACTATCGACTTCCCGAGGGGCCTACGGGGGTAGATGCCATCGAAATGCTACGCGGCGCGTTTGAGATACCCGCGCTTCTTATTAGCGGGGATGCGAATTCCCCTCAGAGCAATTCGCAGCAAGGCGGCTATCATCTTCTGCACAAACCGGTGAATGCGGCGGTTTTCCGCGCAGCCTTGATCGAGGCCTCCGTATTGCGTCGATAAGGCGCAAGGGACCACATCGATGCGTGCGAACAACAACAAGACGGCCTTTCTTGAAGTCGCTCTGCTCGTGCTGCTCGGTTTTCTCTGGGGGATTCCCTACGCGTTGACCAAAGTCTCCTTGGCGACAATACCCCCGATGACGGGGGTTGCGGCGCGCGTGTCACTGGCCGCACTTGCGCTTTGGATCGTTGTTTTCATGCTGAAGTGCAAGATGCCGTCGCGTAGGGATTTCATTCCGCGCGTGTTTATTCAAGGTCTTATTGGGTGCTTGATCCCCTACACATTTATAGCTTTTGCGCAACAATCGGTGGACAGCGCACTCGCAGCAATTCTGAACTCAACAACGCCGCTCTTCGTTTGCGTCATTAGCCTGGCGTGGACGCGACACGAACCAATGACTTTCGGTCGACTGTTTGGCGTATCAATCGGTCTGGCCGGTGTCATCATGATCGCCGGCGCAAGCGCGTTGCTCGGCCTTGGCCAATCCGCCTTCGGTCAAGCAGCGGTTATTTTGGCCAGTTTGGCATCCGCTGCCAGTGTCATTCACGGCCGTCGGTTTGCTAATGTTGCGCCGGAGATTACGGCGGCCGGAACGCTGACATGCACTGCGCTCATACTTGTCCCACTGTGTTTTGTCGTTGAGGCGCCCTTCCACTCCGTACCCTCGGCGGCTTCCGTTGCCGCTTTGCTGGTCAATGCGTTTGTCGCCACCGCACTCGGATTTGTAGTCTATTTTCGCCTAATCCCAACGGTTGGCAGCGTCGGCACCGCAAGCGTCGGATACCTCAAGCTTGCCGTCGGCGTACTCATTGGCTGCACGTTGATGGGCGAGTCGCTCACGTGGACAACAGCAACGGGCTTGTTGGCGATTCTTATCGGCGTTACCGCGATCAATCAACACCAGTCGTCGTGGGCCCCGTCATGGTTCTCATCCAAATTTGCGATGCCTGCTGCGCCGACCCTCTAAGAAGGCGTCAGCGATATAATATTTGGAGCGCCGCTTCGCAGAGCCGAAAGCACTTCACTCTATCAGTGCGTCGGCGCCTGCGAGAAGAATTCGCGGCACGGCCAAGCCAAGGGCGCGGGCCGTCTTTAAATTGATGACAAGTTCGAATTTCTTCGGCACTTGGACGGGAAGGTCTGCAGGATTTGCGCCTTGAAGGATCCGATCGACGTAATCGGGCGCCCGTCTGTAAAGATCCAGGACATCAATGCCGTAGGACAACAAGCCTCCCTCATCGACAAAATAACGATACGGATAGATGGCGGGAATCCGCAGGCGAGCGGCTAGTGAAACAATTAATGTACGGTGGAACGATGTAAAGTTGTCGGGCATCACAATGAGTCCGCTGCCAGGCGTTGCTCCCAGGTCAGCCATGGCAGTTTCGATATCATCCGAATTGCGAACTTCAGCCGTGATCGGAGTGATGTTAAATTCTTTCGCGGATTCCGTGAACGTGGGCACATAATACGCCTCGCCTTTGGGGACGGACTCGGGATTGTACATGACGGCGACGCGGGTGAGCTGCGATTTCAGCTCTCTTAATAGCGATAGATATTTGCCTGTTATCGTTGGCTGCAGGATAGTAAATCCTGTGATATTACCGCCCGGCCGCGCCATGCTCGCGACAAACCCGCCGCCAATCGGGTCGGAAACGGCTACAAAGACAATCGGAATTGATTGGGTCGCCTTTTTGAGTGCTGCAACGACTGGGGTACTTTGGCCCAAGATGCAGTCGCACTTTAGGTCGACAAGCTCGTCGGCAAATGATTGCATGAGCCCCTGGTCACCGTTGGCATACCGGTACTCGACGCGGAGATTTCTACCGACGATCCACCCTCTTTTCGCGAGGCCTTGATCAATAATCTTGGCGCGAACCTTAGCTTCTTCATCGTTTGCTAATCCCATGAGTACTCCGACAGTGCGCAATTGGGCAGCTTGCTGCGCATTGGTCGGTATTGAGCGCATCGCTAGAGCAGCGCCAAGAAGGGACACTAACGCGCGCCGCTCAGGATCCATCGTCCCACCCTTGATAAATATCTTGAAATAAGACGCTTGCATCATAGGCTCGTTGCCGGGGAGCGCCCAATACGAGTAAGAATTACACTTACTAGGGCGGTGGCAAAGCAGCATTCTGTCGCATTTTGCCAGGTTTTGGCTCCTTACTCCCTAGCTGCGGACTGATATGATGTGAGAGGTGGTGTAAATCGGCTGGATCAGGCGGAGTGTCTCCGCACACGCGGCGATTGAAATGTCCAAGGTTGCGCCAGATAGAGGAGATGGCGGGCCGTCGCCGGCGCGCGGCGGCCTTTTTCGAAAATATGTCGCGATGTTTGTCGCAATCGTTGTTCTCGCTTTGGCGATCAACGGGGTGTCCGATATCTGGTTCTCATTCCATGAACAGCAGAATCTCCTGTTTCGTATTCAACGCGAGCAGGCAAGGTCTGCAGCAGACAAAATCGGCCAATTTCTCAACGAGATCACAGCGGGATTGCTGTGGGAAACTCAAGTGTCCTTGAGCGATAGTACCATTGATGAATGGAAGTTCGATGCGGTTCGCGTGATGCGCCAAGTGCCTGCCTTGGCCGACATTGTGCAGCTCGATGCGACGGGACGAGAGCAATATCGCATGTCCCGAGAAGCGCCGGATGTCATTGAGAGCCATGTCGATCATTCGCAAGAAGCGGCATTCATTCAGGCCATGGCCAACAAAGTCTACTATGGGCCGGTTTATTTCATCGACGAGTCGCAACCGTATATGACGATAGCCATGGCCGGTGTTCGACCGGAATTCGGGGTGATCGTTGCGCAAGTGAATCTAACATTCATCTGGGATGTCATATCGCCAATAAAGGTGGGCAAACACGGACAGGCTTATGTCATTGATGAGGCGGCACGCCTGATCGCGCATCCTGATATCAGCCTGGTACTGCGGAAGACCGAGATGTCCGGCCTTGCGCAGGTACAGGCGGCCCGCACGGCAGTAACGAGAGGTGTGACTGATCAACCCTTACAAGGTGTCGACATCACGGGTCGCGGTGTCTTGAGCACCTATGCCGAGGTGAAGCCACCTGAAGTTAGCAACTACAACAGGGTGACGCCTCCCGGATGGCTCGTCTTTGCCGAGTTACCCGCGGATGAGGCCTATGGCCCCCTATACGACTCTGCTTTGCGTTCCGGCATTATAGTTCTAGTGGCCCTGGCGTTGGCAATATTCGCCGGATTGTTACTGGCACGGAGAATGGTCGTCCCGATTCGCGCACTGCAAATTGGCGCTGTGCGCATCGGTAGCGGTGACCTTGAGCAACGTATTGTAATCAATACCGGCGACGAACTTGAGGCACTCGGTGATCAATTCAACGCCATGGCCGCTCGGCTCCACGAATCCTACTCGGGTCTAGAAAGCAAAGTCGAGGAGCGCACCCGCCAGCTCGAAGACGCCAATCAAGCCAAGTCGCGCTTTGTTGCTGCGGCCAGCCATGACTTGCGTCAGCCACTCCACGCCTTGGGTCTCTTCGTCGCGCAGCTGCACGGTAAATTGCGCGCAAGCGAGCGCAGTCAGATCGTCGGCCGCATCGAAGACGCGCTCTCCGCGATGAACGAGCTGTTCAGCGCGCTGCTCGACATCTCCAAGCTCGATGCCGGCGCGACCACCGTCAATATCACGGTGTTTCCGGTTGCGCAGCTTCTGGCGCATGCCGAGACCACCTTTGCCGGCGCGGCACGGGAGAAGAAGCTCTCGTTCCGGGCGTTGCCAAGTGACGCCTGGGTGCGCAGCGACTTCATCCTGTTGCAGCAGATCGTTTTCAACATGGTTCAGAACGCGCTGCGCTATACGCGCAGCGGCGGCGTGCTGGTCGGCTGCCGCAAGCGCGGCGATCGGCTGCGGATCGAGGTGTGGGACTCCGGCGTCGGCATTCCGCCCGATCAGCACGACAAGATATTCGGCGAGTTCTATCGGCTGGGCGAACCGGATCGCGACCGGCGCGCCGGTCTCGGCCTCGGGCTGGCCATCGTCGACCGGCTCTGCCGTCTGCTCGATCACCCGATCGAGGTCAAGTCGTCCGTGGGCAAGGGCTCGGTCTTTGCCGTCACCGTCCCGCTCGCTCCGGCCGACAAGCGGGCCATCGAGGCGTCCATCGTGCCGCGTGTCCAGCCGAGCCTGGTGAGCGACAAGCTCGTCCTGGTGATCGACGACGATCCGCTGGTGCTGGAGGGCATGAGCGGGATTTTCCGCAAGTGGGGTTGCCGGGTCATCACTGCGGACAGTGACAGCAAGGCGCTCAAGGCGGCGGCCGAGCAGGATGATCTGCCGGATCTGATCATCTCGGATTATCATCTTGCCAATGGCCGGACCGGTATTGAAACCATTGAATGGCTGCGCGGCGAATTATCGGTGCCAATACCCGCATTTCTTATCAGCGGCGATACCGATCCGGCAACGCTGCATGAGGCGAAGGTCAAAGGTTTTCACCTGCTGCACAAACCGGTGAACCCGATGGCGCTGCGCGCCATGTTCAATCAGGCGGTCAAGCCGGTGCCGCGGGCGGTCGTGCGCAAGCTCCCCGATGCGGAAGAGTCGAGACCCGACGCGACCTCGCCTTGAACTAGGCCGTCATGCCTTTGGCGTCAGCTTCCAGCCCAGCTCGGTAACTGCGATCACCGCCTCGGTGCGGTTGGACACTTTCAGCGCCCGCAAGATCGCGGTGACGTGGTTCTTGACCGTCGGCTCGGCGAGGTTGAGCGCCCGGCAAATCACCTTGTTGCTGTTGCCTTGCATCATCAGCGCGAGCACGTCCTGCTGGCGCTCCGACAGGCCGAGATCGGAGGGCGAGACGATCTGGCGGTTTTCACTCGGGCGGTTTTCGAATTGCTGGCTCGGCGCTTCGGCAAATCCCTCCGGCGCCAGAATCTCCGGAGGAATGTAGACGCTGCCGGCGAAAACCAGTTGCAGTGCGCTCATCATCACCTCGCGCCGCGCCGATTTTGGAATGAAGCCGGCGGCGCCGAGATCGAGCACTTTTTGGACATTGGCGCGATCTTGCAGCGCCGACACCACGACGACCGAGAGGGCCGGATGGCGCTCACGCAATTCGGTGAGCACCGAAAGGCCGTCGCGGTCCGGCAAAGTCAGGTCGAGCAATATCAGGTCGAGATCAGGGTTGCCGGCAATGATGGCAAACGCCTGCTGGCTGTCGGCCGCTTCCAGCACCACGACGCCACGTTGCAGTTTCTTCAACACGCCCTGCATCGCATCACGAATCAAGGCGTGATCGTCGACAATCAGAATCTTCATCCCCAACAGCCCCAACATAGCCGGCGCAAATGCCGTTCAACACAGGCGGAGGCGACGCGGTCATAGCCCCCGCGCCGCAGCCAATGTCCCTCAGTCCCCACTCGGCCGGAATTTAATCCCTGACCCAACCCACAAGACAAGGATTATCATTCGAAAATCCCGGGTTGAAATGGGCACTTTGGGCTTGTACGACCGATTTTTAGACCGCCGCGGCGCCCCGACAGGCGGCGGCGCCCGGCGAAAAGGCCGCTGTTCTCAGACATAAACGAGCCGCGGACGGGAATTGGCGGGCGCCGTGGGCCGCGGCTTTTGCGGCGATCGTCGGGCTCAAAACGTGGCCTAGGGGCGACTATTTGTCCTGGTTCTGCGCCAGGTAGCTGACCAGCTCGACGATGGCGCGGCGAAGCTTTGCCGAGCGGATTTTCACGAAGCCGGCGACCAGCGCCAGCCCGTCGGGCGTAGCCAGGAATTCCGACACATGGGCGAGCGACGGCGCATCGGCGAGGTCCGCTTTCGCGCCCGGGATACCAAGCCCCCCTTCGAAGAAGAACTCGACGGGCACGCGGAGAATATGCGCGATCTGCTGCAACCGGCTGGCGCCGACCCGGTTGACGCCCTTCTCGTATTTCTGGATCTGCTGGAAGGTGAGGTCGAGGCCGTTGGCCAAGGCGGTCTGCGACATGCCGAGCATCAGGCGGCGCATCCGTATGCGCGCGCCGACATGCTTGTCGGTCGGGTTGGGAGTCTTGATCGCCATCATTCGGCATTTCCACTTGCAGGTGCGTTGCACATTTTAACGGGTCGCCAAATACCGCAGCACCGGATGCCGGCGGCGCGCGTGGCTCAACTCATAAGCATATCGCCGGGGTGTGAGATCAACCGACGCAATCGGTGGCTGAATTCTGAGATTTGGACACGCGCGCATATATGCTGGAATGACTTTCGTTGGCGTTTGTGACCCAGCAACAGCAACACAAAGAGGAAGAGATTCGATTCACATTGCTTCCTTGCCGCAAACCGATCTCTTGATCAAGCACATGGGCCGCCATGCGCTGCGGGTCGGCAGACCGCCGCATACTTGTTCGCTCTAGCTTGACGCCGGTTATTGTGCGTCAAATGGGCGACGCGCGGGGAGGACTTATGAAACTCGGCATTGTCGGCCTCGGCCGCATGGGCGCAGCAATGTCGCGGCGTCTGCGCCAGCAGGAATTTGACGTGACTGGCTGGGACCAGAGCGCCAAGGCCAATGAGGCGCTGGCCGCGGACGGGCTGCGCATCGCCACCGATGCCTGCGGCGTTGCCACGGTCGCCGACATCGTCATTTCCAGCATCACCGAAGACCACGGCGTGCGCAAGATTTTCACCGGGCCCGCCGGTTTCCTCGAAGGCGACGTCAAGGGCAAGCTGTTCATCGAGATGAGCACGCTGCAGCCGATGACCGGCCGCGAGCTTGCGCCGCTGGTCGAAGCGCGCGGCGCACGCCTGATCGAGGCGCCGGTGCTCGGGACCATCCCGCAAGTGCAGGCCGGCACGCTGTTCGCCATGGCCGGCGGCAAGCCTGAAGATATCGAGCGAGCGCGTCCGGTGTTGGAAAAGCTCACCCGGCGCATCGTCCATATGGGCCCAAACGGCAGCGGCTACGCGATGAAGCTCGCCGCCAATCTCGGGCTGGGCGCCTATATCCAGGCGGTGGCGGAATCGCTCGCGCTCGGCCTGCAGCAAGGCCTTGCCCTCGATCTCATGGTCGACGTGTTGCAGGAAAGCGCCACGGCCTGCGGCTGGCTCAAGAGCAAGGCCGAGGTGCTCAAGGGCAGCCGGGGCGACATGACGCTCGACATCCGCACGCTGCGCAAAGACATCATGTCGGCGGTCGCGACCGGCGCGCTGACCGGCGTGCCGATGCCGCTGGCGGCGGGCACGCTCGCGTCGCTGTCGGCGGCGGTCGAGGGCGACTATGGCGGCGGCGATCTTGCCGAATTGCCAAAATTCTTTCGCGACGCCATGCTGCAAAAATTCGATCGCTGAAGCATGATCCCGAAAAAGCCTGTCCTCGGACTTGATCCGAGGATGGAATCCGGTTTTCGGATAAGATCATGCTCAAACCAAAATTCTAACGGGAGAGATTCGTGGACCTTACACCGGGAAAGTTTGCTGCGTTGGTTTCTCTGGCGCTCGTTGTGCCGCATGGCGCGCTTGCCGATCCGATCCCGCCCGGCGCGCAGGCGCAGAACGTGAAGCAGATCGGGTTTTCGGCGCTGGGCGGCCGCTACGGCGCCTTCAAGATCGCCATCAAGCACACTGCGGACGACAAGTGGTACCTCTACACGGGGCATTCCTTCAATCAGGGCTGGAGCATCGTCGACGTCACCGACCCGGCCAATCCGCGCTACGTGAAGTTCATTCCGTTCGACACCGACGACAAGAGCATCATCACCGCGCAGGTGACCCTGCACGACAATCTGATGATCACGTCGCTGAACAGTTTTAGGCCGCAAAAGAACCCGCTGCCGGCGATCCTGTTGTGGGACATTTCCGATCCGGAAAATCCCAAGCAGGTCGGCTCATGGATGGGCGGCGTCACCGGCGCTCACCGCAATTCCTATCCGGGCGGCAAATACGCCTATCTCTCGACCAGCTACCCGGGCTTCAAGGCGCACATTTTGGTGGTCCTCGACGTCAGCGATCCGGCGCACCCGAAAGAGGTCGGCAAATGGTGGCAGCCCGGCCAGAAGGACGGCGAGGCGCCATCGCCTTACCCGGAGGGCTTTCACGGACCGGTCAATGTCAGCCCCGACGGCAAAATGGCGTCGCTCGGCTACACGCCCGACGTGGTCAATCTCGACCTGACCGATCCGGCCAATCCGAAACTGATCGGCAAGCTGCATATCACCAAACCGTTCGCCAGCGTCGGCACCCAGTCGGTCCACACCGTGCTGCCGCTGTGGGACCGCAACCTGCTTTATGTCAGCTCGGAAGCGCAGAAGGAAAAATGCCAGGATGACGGCTTCAACTTCGCCGGCATGATCGACAACACCAACCCGGCGCAGCCGCGGCTGATTTCGGTCTTTCCAACGCCGGTGCCGCCGGCCGACGCGCCCTACAAGGATTTCTGCGACAAGGGTGGCCGTTTCGGCCCGCACAATACCAGCCAGGAAATTCACAATCCGGCGATCGAGCAGCCCGGCAAGCTCATCGATGTCGCCTGGTTCAACGCCGGGCTGCGCATTTTCGACGTCAGCGATCCGCGCCTGCCGAAGGAGGTCGGCTTTTTCATGCCGCCGGAACGGCCCAACATGCCGACACAATCCGGCGCCCACGCGTCGGAGATCAACTGGAGCGAGGAGCTCGCCGTCGACGCTCGCGGCAACATCTTCATGAACGACGACAAATGGGGATTGTTCGTGCTGCGCTATACCGGCGAGACGCCGAAGTAGCCGGAGACCCGGCGCAAAAGCCTCGCGCCCGTTACCAAATTTATACGTTTGGCCAGGAAAATACCGATGGCCGGGACGCCTCATGGAGCGATTGAGGGGTCTATCAATGACGGACTACGCCTATCTTGCGTGCCAAGTCGGCATCATCTGCGGACTGTTGTTTCTTGTCGCAGTCGCCGCGGTGAGCCAGCATCCGCAGTGGTTCGGTTAGCCGGTCGGCACGCTGGCCTTCCAACCTGCTGTCACTCCGCCGCCTGGGCCATGACGTGCTGGCGGAATTTCGGCATTACCTCTTGCGCCAAGAGCCGCATCGAGTCGCGCTCCCAGGCGCGGTTCGGGCCGCTCCAGTCGAGACCGGTCATCAGCAAGGTGCCGAACGGCCCGACCGTGTCGCGGAAGGCGACGAGCTTGTCGAGGAAGGTCTTTGCCGAACCATAGATCATGCAGCCTTCAGTGATGGCTTCGACGGTGGCCTCGTCGTCGGACATGTTCGGATCGGGTTTCAGCACCGACAAGATGCCGACCCGGGAGAGTACCTCGCGCATGTAAGTGTAGAAATAGCGGTTGGAGCCGTGCTCGGTGTGAATACGGTCACGGGCTTCGGCGTCGCTTGGCGCCACCATGATGCTGCGCGCCACGCGCCAGTTCTCGCCCTTCGGCGCTACGCCCATTTCCAGACACGCTTTCGAATAGGTCTGCCAATGAGACGCGATCGCGCTTGACGGCACATTGTTGCCGGAGATGATACCCCAGCCTTGTTTCGCGGCGATGCGGGCGGTCGGCGAATCGCGGCTCGACAGCGATGTCGAGATCGGCGGGCCCGGCTTCTGGAACGGTTTCGGCATATAGCCGATGCCGAGCCTCGGGATGATCGCCTCTTTGAGGCTTACGCTGCGGAACTCGCCTGGAAAATCGTAAGGCGGATCCTGGGCCCAAATCTGCTGGATCATCTTGATCGATTCGACGAATTTGCGCGTGCGCACGCCGCGGTCGGCGTTGCCGAACAGCTCGAAGTCGGACAACAGCCCGCCCGGACCGACGCCGAGCATGAAGCGGCCGCGGGTCATGTGATCGAATTGCGCGACTTCGGCCGCGACCTTCACCGGGTCGTGGTTCGGCAAACAAATCACCGCGGTGCCGAAGCTCAAGTTTTTGGTGCGCGGCGCCAGAGCGGCCATGAACATCAGCGGCGAGGGGATCGGCTCGGTGGTCGCGGAAAAATGCTCGCCGACCCATAATTCGTCGAAACCGAGCTGGTCGGCGTAGAGCGACTTCTCCTCGTCCTCGGCCAAGGTGTCGGTGAACGAGCGCGTCGGCGGATGCACCGGCATCATGAATATCCCAAGGCGCATCGCGCTTTCCCTTCGTTTGCCGCCGCCGACACGATAACGCCGCCGTCTGCGGGCGCAAGGCTTGATCCGCGCCTCTTGCCGGCGCAATCTTTCACCAAAATCAGGAGGAAATGCCATGAGCGTCGCCGAGCTGCGTCCGGCCACCGCGCCGGGCGCTATTCCGACCGCTGAGGAGTTGATCGCGCGGGCGCGCGCCTTGGCGCCAAAGCTGCGTGAACGCGCCGTGCGGGCCGAGCGCGACCGCAATATTCCGCAAGCGTCGGTCGACGAATTCATCGACCTAGGCCTCATCCACACCCTGCAACCGAAGCGCTGGGGCGCCTACGAGCACGACCATGAAGTGGCCTTCGACATCGCCGTCGAGCTCGGCAAATCGACCTGCGGCTCGTCGGCCTGGTGCCTGAATTATCTGGCCGATCACGCCTGCATCCTGGCGCTGTTCCCCGAAGAGGCGCAGCACGACGTCTGGAGCCGCGACAAGACCGCCTGCATCGCCACCTCGGCGGCGCCGACCGGCAAGGTTGCGACGGCGCCGGGCGGCTACCGGCTCAACGGCCGCTGGTCGTGGTGCTCAGGCCTGCGGCACTCGCAGTGGATCATGATCGGCGGCCTGGTGCAGCGTGACGGCGAGGACCACCCCGACATGCGGCTTTATCTCGTGCCGGTGGCCGAGGTGAAGCAGGACGACACCTGGTACTGCGCTGGTCTGCGCGCGAGCGGCTCGAACACCTCGGTGCTCGACAACGTCTTCGTGCCCGAGCACCGCAGCGTGTCGTTCGCGACGCTGCGCGATGCCTGCGCGCCGGGATCGAAGGTCAACACCAATCCGATCTTCAACACGCCGTTCATCGCGGTGCACAGCTATGCGCTGCTTGCCCCGGTGCTCGGCCTGGCGCGCGGCGGCTATGCCGATTTCGTGCAGTGGACGCGCAAGCGCTACCTGACCTATACGGCGCTCAATATAGCCCAGCACGTGCCGGTGCAGATGCGCGTCGCCGAGATCGCCGCCGAAATCGACGCGGCAGAGCTGTTGGCGCGGCGCGCGTTCAAGCTGGCGCGGCAGGATTATGCCGGCATGTCGCTCGAGACCCGCACGCTGTTGCGCCGCGATTTCACCTTCGCCGTGCGTAAGCTGCGCGAGGCCATGGACGATCTGGTCAAGATCTCAGGCTCCAGCGGCCTGATGGACGACAATCCGATCCAGCGCTGCTGGCGCGATGCGCACGCCATCTCCTCGCATGTGGTGATGAACTGGGACGTGCCAGCGGAGAATTTTGGCCGGATGGAGTTTGGACTAGGCCTCAACCCGGCCTATCCGATGTTTTGACGGTCAATTCCACCGCCACACGCCGTAGGCGTGGCCGTTCTGCATCTGCGGCGCCACATAGATCGGCTTGCGGTTGCCGATGGCGCCCAGCATGGCGATCCAGTTCAGCAGCTCGCCGCCGACATTGCCGGCTTTGAGCATGCGATGCTGGGTCGATTCGGCGATCAGCTGATCGATCTTCTGATCTTCAAGCAGTTTTATCACGCGTGCCGCCCAATCGGGATCCGGCACGCCATCCGAGCGGCTCGCCGCCATGCGCGGTCCGCCGACCTCGAGCGAAAAGCTGCCGCTGCCCATGACGACGACGCGCAACGGCGCCGGCCAGGACTCGATGGCGCGTGCTACCGCCTGGCCGAGCGCGTAACAGCGTTGCGCCGGCGGCAAGGGCGGAACGTGGCCGCTAACGAAGAACGGGATCACGGGGATTTTCATATCCGGTGTCAGAAAATGGAGCGGCACGATGACCGAATGATCGACCGAAAAATGCTGCGTCATGGCGACGTCGTAGCCGGCGGTGACCGCGGCAGCCCGGATATGCGCGGCCAGGGCCGGCAGCGACGGCACGACGTAATTTGGCACGTCGCGCGGCTCGTCGTTCGGTGCCCGAAAATTCTTGTCGATACCGATAGCGAAGATCGGCAGCGCGTCGAGGAAGAAGGTGTTGAGGTGATCGGTATCGAACATCACGATCAAATCGGGCCGCGTTGCGGCGAGCTGTTCCTTCTGTGCGCCGAACAGCTTTGCGATCTCGCAATCGGGCCCGTCGCGCTTGACGAAATGCGGGAAGATCGGGGTGTGCGGCACGCCGAAACCGGCGACGATCTGGGCCATGGGTTGAGCTCCTCTT
>Ga0210398_10001974_pt1 | contig 20456 bp, 21 predicted proteins | sample IncBWC4OmetaG_FD_161047 | JGI IMG/M metagenome (GOLD analysis project Ga0210398, IMG submission 161047) | Forest soil microbial communities from Barre Woods Harvard Forest LTER site, Petersham, Massachusetts, United States - Inc-BW-C-4-O | ecosystem: Environmental > Terrestrial > Soil >...
ATCTTCGCCCAGTAGCTTCGTGGTCCATTCGGCCTTGCGGAAGTTGGCCAGCGCGTCATAAATATTGTCCGGCAAATAGCGCTGTGCCTGCCGCAGGTTCTTGATCTTCGACGTCTCCCCATCCAGTCCCGTCTTAAAGATCGACAGCATCACCAAATACGGGTTCGCGTCCGGAGAAACCGAGCGCACTTCGACCCGCATGCTGCGCTCGTTGCCAATCGGAATACGGATCATCGATCCGCGATCCGTAGCCGACGCCTTGATCTGGTTCGGAGCCTCAAAATGCGGATCCAGCCGCCGGTATGCATTCACGCTCGCATTGAGCAATAAACAGAGATCGTTGCCATGAGTCAGGATCCGGTCAATGAACTCCCAACCCAGCTTGCTCAGCATCTCTTCGCCCTTGGGGTCCCAGAACAAATTCTTCCCGCCCTTGCTGATAGAAACGTTGGTATGCATGCCGCTGCCATTCACTCCCACTACCGGCTTCGGCAGGAACGAAACCGTGCAGCCCATCCGTGTCGCCACTTGGCGGCAGATCAACTTGTAGAGCTGAATCTGATCCGCAGCCTGGACCACCTCTCCATAGCTGTAATTGATTTCAAACTGCGATGGCGCCACTTCCGGATGGTCCTTCTCATTCTGGAATCCCATGGCGCGCTGCACTTCGGCGGTGGTGTCGATGAACGTCCGCAGCACGTCTCCCGGCAGCGAGTGGTAATAGCCGCCGGTGTTGACATACTCAAACTTTCCGGTCTCGTGGTAACGCCGCTCGGCATCTGCTCCCTGAAACAGAAATCCCTCAATCTCATTGGCCGCATTCAGCGTGTAGCCTTTTTTCTTGTGAAGCCCCTCGGCATATCCTTTCAAGATGCCGCGAATGTCGGCGGCATAGGGCTCGCCGTTCTTGTCGATCACATCCCCAAACACCAACACCTTGCCCGGACCGAACACATCCGCCGGCCCCCAATAAAATGCCGGCCAGTCGATGCCCAGGCGCAAATCGCTCTCCCGCTGCGCCGTAAACCCGCGAATCGACGAGCCGTCAAACGTCAGATTGTCCCAGCTGTTAAGCAGAAACTTCTTGTCATAATCGAGCATGTGCAGGCGGCCTTCAAGATCGCTGAACAGCACCGTCACTGCCTTGATCCGCTTCTCACGTTCCAGATAGTCAAGCCGCTCGTCCCGCACTTTACTCGCGGAGGCGCGGTTCTTGCGCGCCTCTTTCGCGCCCAGGTTCATCTCTTCCAACTCGTCGTAGGGGATGGCCAGAAAGTTTCGCAGTTCGCTCGACATAGCTCTCCTTAAAGTTTGCCTGATTCCTTACACAATCTACTTTGGGGGACTAAAAAGGAACACCAAGACTATCGCGGAGCGCTTCTCTCTGCCAATCAAAAAAGATAATGGAGCGTATTCAGGGAATTTATGAGTTGATAGTGAGGCTCATAGCCCTCCGTGCAACCGTCCGAATACCCGAGCGAGCATCAGCGACTGAATCAAAATGCCCGCCCCGAGCACCAACACGTGCGGCGTCTTGCGCAGATTGAAGCTGCCGACACGACAGACGAGCATGTAGCCAACCGCCAGGTTGAACAGCCCCCAAAGAACATTCACCAAAGACGAAGACAAGCCCTCCCCGGGTGGGTGCGCGAACGGACTCTGGAAAGCATGCCCCGAAATCCCATTGCCGAGATGGGGTAAAGCGTTCGCCAGGAACATGCCCCCGAAGAAGTAGGCCACATAGTGGTACCAGCGCATTGTCCCTCCATTCGTGTGACAAACCAATGCTACCCTAGGAATCGCGCACCATGAAACCATCCCGCTCAATCCTGCTGCGGATCCTAGGCATACTCCTTATTGCCTACCTCGGCTTTGTCGGCCTCATCTGGTGGGCCATGCACCAGCCGCCCGAGACATTCGGCCGCATCATGTCCCGCATGCCCGCCCCGGCGGCCTTTCTGCTCGCGCCCTTTGAAACCATGTGGACCCACGCCCGTGCCGGCGCTCTGCTTCCCGGCGACGCCGCTCCCGACTTTTCCTTGATGAAGCTCGACAAGACCGAGCGTGTCCAGTTGTCGTCGCTGACCGCGAAGCAGCCGGTCGTGCTTGTCTTCGGCAGCTACACTTGACCACCCTTCCGGCGGGAGGTTCCCGCCCTCAATCGCCTCTACGATCAATACCAGGGCCGCGTGGCGTTTCTCGTGGTCTACATTCTCGAAGCCCATCCCAGCGACATCTGGCAAATGGAATCCAACATCCACGATCAGGTTGTCCTGGCCAGTCCCAAAGATGAAACCGAGCGCGCCACCGTGGCCGGAGCCTGCGTGCGCAAACTTGGAATCAAGTTTCCCGCCGTGATGGATGAATTCGGCAATACCGCCGAGCGCGCCTATACTGGCTGGCCCGACCGCATCTACTTGATCGACTCCCATGGACGCATTGTCTTCAAGAGCCGCCCCGGCCCCTTCGGCTTCAATCCGCCTGAACTCCAATCCGCGTTGTCGCAGTTGCTGGGCAACTAACGATCGGGTTTGTTTTATCCGCCTTAATCCGCGGCGAAGACGTTTTTTCTCCGTGTCCCGCCCCACACAGCGTGTCCGCCCAGCCGCGCAAATTATCTAGCCCCGACTGCTAAGCCTCGCGTAATCAACCATCTTTCCCTTGGCCACCACCGTGCTTTTCTTCCTCCCGACTGGCAAGACCAGCACAGGAGGCCACACATATGTCGCAGTTCACTCAACTCAATTTGCAAAGCAAGTCAGACTTGAAATCACAACCCAATGTCCCAAGCTCCGAATTTGTCGGAAAGCAGACGATTGCATTGTTTGCTGGCGCCGTGCTCGCCACAGCCCTCGTCGGAGGTCTTTTGCTCGAAACCAGCGGTTGCTCGCGGGAGAACGATACCGCCGTCAGTTCCACCATCCAGCACCCCGTTACCCAAACCACTTCGAATGCTCCAACCCCAATTCAAGAAGCCGCGACTGTTCCCGCAACAATTCCCGCCGCTAAGAAGATCGTGAAGAAGCGTCCCCCCACAACGCTCTACGCCGATAAAAACTATGGCGTCTCCTTCAGCTATCCCAAACGCTACACGCTGAAGCCCGTCGACAGCGCGAAGCCCGACACCACTCAACAGTCCGTCATGAACTTCGTCCAACCCGGCGGTGTGGACGTAGTCGCCGTCGAACTGCCGAAGAACTCCTATCCCCACACCGACTTCGCTTCCGCATCATTCAACGTCAGCGTGAACCCAACCCTGACCGCAGAACAATGCAGCCAGTTCGCACTGCTACAACCCGCCTCGACCAGCCAACCCGCGATCGTGCCCGCGAAGCTCAAACTAGCCGGTCTCTATCTCGAAGCCATGGAAGCCATCAGCGGCCCCGAAACCAGCCAGTCCGACGCCAAGTACTACCACGCCTTCGTCAACGGCGCTTGCTATGAGTTCTCGCTCGGACTCTCGACCCAAGCCCAGGCCAAAGACGACCAACCCAGGGAAAACGAAGACCCAGCGCCGGCCATTGATCGCGCTATGGTCTTCCGCCGCCTGCAGAGCATCCTGGCGACGGTGAAGATCGAATCCGTGGCCGCTCCCGTCGTCACCGCCACCGAGCCCGTGATTCCCGTAACTCCAGCAACTCCGGTTCCCGACGTTGCCTCCAAATAACCCCATCTGGGTGCCCCGTTCCTGGCGCGTCCTTTGCGCTAGGGGCGGGGGCCCCACCCACAGTACAATCACGCCTTTTTCGCGTAGACACCCTCTACTATTCAGGATAATATTCCCACTGCCGCTAGTCGGCCCGCCCCGCGCCCTCCCAGCGCCAGCGGACGCAAAACCCAGGTCGAGGACATCAAATGATTTCTTCCCGTCGCAATATTTGCGCGCTGGTCATCTTCATCACCGCGCTGGTTCTTTCCGCTCACGCTCAATTTACTCTGGTTCAAATCAGCACTGACAACTTCACGAACTCTGACAGCGTCCACAAGACCGAAGTTGAGCCCGATTCCTTTGCCTGGGGATCCACCATCGTCATGACCTATCACGTCGCCCGCCGTCCGGGTTCCATAGGATGGGGCAGTGCTGACGTTGGCTTCTCTACCTCCACCGACGGCGGCAAGACCTGGGTCTATGGCTACCTGCCCGGGCTGACCGTCAATTATCAGGAAGGCACTTACGGCGCCGCCGCTGACCCCTCGGTCGCCTACGATGCCAAACACGGCGTGTGGATGATTTCAACTCTTCCGCTAGTGGGATTGAATGGCAACTCGCAATATATCGGCGACGTAGCCGTCAGCCTGTCCACTGATGCCATCCATTGGGGCAACCCCATCCCCATCGACACTACCCATCTCGACGACAAGAACTGGACCGTCTGCGACAACAATTCCTCCAGTCCTTATTACGGCCATTGCTACACCGAGTGGGATCAGGCCTATGGCACCGGCGACGTCCTCATGAGCACCTCCACCGACGGTGGCCAAACCTGGGGTACCGGTAAAGCCTCCGCGGATCACGCCGGCGGCCTCGGCGGCGAGCCTCTCGTCCAACCCAACGGCACCGTGATCGTTCCCTTCGAAGGCTTCGCCATCGAAGCGTTTAGTTCCACCAATGGCGGCACTTCCTGGAACAGCAGCGTAACCATTTCCGACGTCGACGAGCATCTCGACGCCGGCGGCATCCGCAATCCCGGCCTGCCTTCGGCCACCATCGACGGTTCCGGCAAAGTTTATGTTGTCTGGTCGGATTGCCGTTTCCGTACCAACTGCGCTGCCAACGACATTGTGATGAGCACTTCCACCGACGGCCAGACCTGGTCCGCGGTTTCCCGTATCCCGATCGACCCCGTGGCCAGCACCGTGGATCACTTTCTTCCCGGCATTGGCGCCGATCCCGCCACATCTGGCCCCAGCGCTCATCTGACCGCGCTCTATTACTATTACCCGGTCTCAAACTGCGGCAATTCCTGCAAACTGGAAGTCGGTTTCTCCAGTTCTCTTAACGGCGGTACTACCTGGAGCGAGGGCACATTCCTGGCCGGGCCTATGCAACTCAGTTGGCTGCCGATCTCCGATGCCGGCCCCATGGTCGCTGACTACATCAGCGTCTCCTATAGCAACGGCCTGCCCTTTGGCGTGTTTGCAGTTGCCACCGCTCCGACGGGCGGCCTGCTTAACGAATATATGTTCACCACCAAGCAGCCTTTATTGGCCCCGACCATTGCCTCCATTTCCAGTTCGAAGGACGACAAGCCCGTGCGCGGCGCACATTCCGACTACGCACGCAAGGCCTACTACGACGATGGCCACCACTTCCCCATCCCCGCGTCGCGGAAGAAGACAACCGGGAACTAGCCTGGGACTTATTGGCGTGGGGAATGCTCGTGTGCGGCGGACACCTTGCCGCCGCATTTGATTTTGAACTGGAACGAATGTGAGGTTAACGGATCACCACTGCAGCGTAGGGACAGCCGCTCACAGCTTGCCCTGAGCGAAGTCGAAGGGGCTGCCCAGTCGAGTGTCCCTTAAGACATCCAACTACTTGCGGGTCTTTGGCAACCCGCGTCTAGTCCCTTCTCTCTACTGCGTAACCGTTTTTACCGCATCGCCGGTCTTGAAGCCCGATCCGGAAACTGCCGTGCACACCGCGGAAATATCGTCCACGTCAGTGACTTTCACTACTCCGACCGGAGAAGCCAGCCGCCGAATCACCTTTCCCGTAGACGGATCTTTAATCTCCTTGGTAACGCGCTCCACATTGAGCTGATCACCGACTTTGACCCCGTTCTTCGCACCGACATTGAGGATGATCTGCCCGCTGTCTACCGCCGCCACTAAACCTTCAACAACAATCGTCCGGGCCACCAGCTTGTCTTTGTCGGCGATGACTTCCTGGCTCATGCTGTCAACCGCAGCCTTTACTGCTTCGCCGATGATTGTGCTTTGGAAATCGCTGCTGCCGAAGTCAGCCGCTCCGCCGCCGAAGCCGTGCCAGTTACCGCCGCCACCCAGTAGCGAAGTGCTTTCTCGCGACGACTCGCCTTTACCCTCAGCTACGCCCAGGATTTCACCAGTATCAATGTCCACCAGGCGTGCGGTGACGGCCACAATGGCCTTGGACTTCTTGTGCCCGACACCGCCCAACCCGAATCCGCCGAAACCACCGCCGCCACCGCCGATATTCGTGTTCTTGGTCTCATTGCCGAATTGCGTGATGCTGCCCACAATAATCGCATCCACGCCCAGCAGTTTCCCGATCTTGGCCGCCGAGTTCGGGTCGGCGCGGTCGCTATTGGAAAAGTTCTGCTCTTTCAGGATCTTGTCCAATGCCTTGCGTTCGATCACCGAGTAGCTTCCGTCTTTCACCAGGTCCGTCACCAGCAGATCGGAAATGCCCTTGCCCACATCAACATCCTGGCCGAAGAGCGCCGCTACGCTGCTATGCACCGTGGCATAGTCGAAGTCGAAAATAGCCACCCGCTTCTTGCGTCCGGTCGCGGGTGGGGGAGTCTGTGATGGAACTGCGGGTGCCGCGGCAGGCGCCTGCGCCTTCGCCGCAGGCATCAAGCCCGCTAAAATGGTCAGCACCACTAGGCACAACACAACGTTTCTCATGTCTCGCCTCTTAAGATAAAGATTAATGGACGCAACCACCCGTGCCCCGCAGGCTAACTCCGGGTGCAACTCTTGTCAACCCGAAAGCCTTCCCAATATGGAAGAATGAACAAGGATAAGCATTCGCAAATCATGAAGAAACTCCGTGTCGGAATCCTCTTCGGCGGGCGTAGCGGCGAGCATGAAATCTCCCTGCTTTCGGCCGCCTCCGTATTCAACGCAATCGACAAGACTAAATACGAAGTCGTGCCCATCGGCATCACCAAGCAGGGCCGCTGGGTTACGGCAGTTGATGCCGAACGCCTTTTGCAAGGCAAAGCTGCGGATCACGAGGAACGCCATCTCCGCGCCGGCGATCCTGATACGACTTCCGCCGCTGCTGTCCTAGCCAGTGGCGAGTCGGTCGTAGTGCCGCCCGAACCGCATCAGCCGGGTAGTTCGTTGGCGCCCTTCCAGATCGAAAACACCATGGTCCGCCGCGCCGCCGACCGCGCCATCAACGTCGACATTATTTTCCCCGTGCTGCATGGCACTTTCGGCGAAGACGGCACCATCCAAGGCCTGCTGGAGCTCGCCGATCTCGCCTACGTAGGCGCCGGAGTCCTGGGCTCCGCCGCTGGCATGGACAAAGACATCATGAAAGCACTATTCCACGCCGCCGGCCTGCCCATCGTGAAACACGTAACCGCCTTGCGCGGTGATTGGGAGACCGAACCAAAGAAGGTCCAGAAGCTTGTCGAGAATAAGCTGAAATATCCCGTGTTCGTGAAACCCGCGAACCTGGGATCATCAGTAGGAATCTCCAAAGCTCACGACCGCAAAGAACTCGGCCCCGCCATCGACGAAGCCGCCCGCTTCGACCGAAAGATTGTCATCGAGCAGGGCGTCGGCGGTCGAAAACAGAAAGCCCGAGAAATCGAATGCGCGGTGCTCGGCAACGACCACCCGGACGCCTCCGTGCCCGGAGAAATTGTCCCAAGCCAGGAATTCTACGACTACAACGCCAAATATCTCGACGAAGGCTCCCAGCTCATCATCCCCGCCAAACTGTCGAAGCCCGAGACCCAGCGAGTGCGGCAACTGGCCATCGCTGCTTTCAAAGCCGTGGACTGCTCCGGCTTGGCTCGCGTCGATTTCCTCATGGATCCCAAAACCCGCAGGATTTATTTAAACGAAATCAACACCATGCCCGGATTTACCTCCATTAGCATGTATCCCAAGCTGTGGGCCGCCACCGGCGTGACCTATCCCCAACTCATCGAGCGCCTGATTGAGCTAGGCATAGAACGCCACCAGGAAAAGAAGAAGAACCAGTACAGCCGCTAATTCTCAAGTCGCTGCACCTCTGTGTACCTCTGTGCCCTCTGTGGTAAAGATTTTTGTCTTGCTTCGCGCTCCAAGATTGCCTATCATCTAACTAACCGGTTAATTAATATGCCAACCACCAAACCCCGTCTCGGCACTCGTGGCCGCCCCGAACAAAGCCGCGCCGCCATTCTCCGGGCCGCCGTGCGTGAGTTTTCCCGCGAAGGCATAGCCGGCGCCCGTATCGACGCCATTGCCCGCGCTGCCCGCGTCAATAAAGCCCTGCTCTACTACTATTTCAAGGATAAAGAAGCCCTCTACTCCGCCGTCCTCGACCACGTCTTCGGAGGCCTTACCACCGCCGTCAACACGGCTTTCGCCCTGAACGTTCCTCCCCGCGAAAAGGTTCTCGCTTACGCCGGCGCTCACTTTGACTATGTTGCCAGCCATCCTCTGTACCCCCGCATTGTCCAAGGAGAAATGATGAGCGCCGGGCGCAACGGCTCCAGCCATCTCCGTCGCATCGTGCAACAATATTTCCGCCCCCTGACCCGTCAACTCATACAGGTGCTGACGGAGGGCATAGCTGCCGGTGACTTCCGTCCCATTGATCCTATGCAGGTCGTTCCCTCGATCATTGCGGTGATCGTTTTCTATTTCATCAATGCTCCGGCCATGCGCTCCATGACCGGCATGGAGCCGCTGGAGCCGAAGCCGGTAGCGGCCAGGCGCGCTGCTGTGCTGGATTTCATCTCCGCCGCTCTGATGCCCCAGTCGCCTTCACGGCGCAAGGGATCCCGCAAATGAGCCGAAATCTGCAACTCGCCGGTAATGCGCCGTCATTCGCCGAAAACGTCGCGACCCATCAGCCATCTATCGCTAACCTTTTCTTGTCGGGAATCGTATCGGTGAATACAGCAGCAAACTCAGGAGTTCAACGATGAGTGTTCGCAATAAATTTCTAATCATTCTCAGCGTCATATTCACCGCCGCGCTGACCTACTACTTTATCTCCACGCCTTCCAATAAGGACTTGATCCTCATCGGCACCGTGGATTCGAACCAGGTCATCGTCAGCCCGCAAGTCAATGGCCGCTTGGCCAAACTTCTCGTGGACGAAGGCACTCCGGTCAAGCAGGGAGATCTCATCGCCGCGCTCGATCCGTCCGAACTCGAAGCCGAAGCCAGCGCCGCCGCCGCCACCATCGACAGCATGAAGTCCAAGGTCGCCGAGACGCACTCCACCCTCGAAGCCATGCAAGGTTCCACTTCAAGCGGTGTCAGCAACGCGCAGGCCCGCCTGGAATCCGCCCGTGCTCAGTTGCTTCAGGCGGAAGCCACGCTGGTCCGTACCCAAAGCGACAGTCGCCGCACCATCGAACTAGCTGGCCAGGGCGTCGCCTCCGACCAGGATAAGGTCCAGGCCGAATCAAATCTGGCCGCACAAAAGGCTCTCGTCCAGTCGTTGCAGCAGCAGGTGAGCGCCGCCGACGCCGATCTCAACACCGCCATCGCTAATACCCATCAGGCCCACGCCGCGCAAAGTACGGTCGAGTCCACGCGCGCCCAATTGACCAATGCTGAAGAATTGCTCAAGCAGTCCGAAGTTCGCCTCGGCTACACCAAAATCTATGCCCCGATCACTGGCACTGTCTCGGTGCGTGCAGCCCGCGAGGGAGAAGTCCTAAACATCGGACAACCCATCGTCACCATCGTCGACCTCAGCGACACTTGGGTTCGCGCCGCCGTCCCCGAGACCGAATCCGACCACATCGGCCTCGGCGACACTCTACGCATTCGCCTCCCTGGAGGCACCATCACATCAGGAAAAGTATTTTTCAAGTCCGCCGAAGCCGACTTCGCCACGCAGCGTGACGTCAGCCGCCGCAAGCGTGACATTCGCACCATCGTCCTCAAAGTGCGCCTTGACAATCCCAAAGGCGCATACGTGCCCGGCATGACCGCGGAAGTATTAGTTTCTCCGCAACAACTCAAAGGCACCGCTCAGATGGACGCCTCCGCGGAGCGCCGTCCTTGATTTCCGATCTCAACGCGACGAACGAATCAACCGTACCCTCGAATGGGCACGACTCCACGCCCGCCTTAAATGCCATCGAAGTCGATCACATCGTCAAAAAGTACGGCGACTTCACGGCCGTTGACGACGTCAACTTCACCGTGCAAGAAGGTGAGATTTTCGGCCTGCTCGGTCCAAACGGCGCCGGCAAGTCAACTCTCATTCGCATGATGACCACGCTCATCCCCATCACCGCCGGCCACGCCCGCATCCTGGGCCACGACGTGGAGAAGGAGCCGGACGCGGCCCGCCGCCTGATGGGCGTCATTCCTCAGGCGCTGACCAGCGACCTCGACCTAACCATCGAAGAGAACCTGAACATCTACGCCAAGCTCTACGATGTTCCCGCGAAGAAACGAAAAGAAGCTATCGACGAACTGCTGCAACTGGTCGATCTCACTAAGTGGCGCTCCGCCCAAACCAAAACTCTGTCCGGCGGCATGCGTCGCCGTCTCGAAATCGCTCGCGGCCTCGTGCACAGCCCGCGCATCTTTTTTCTCGACGAACCCACTACCGGCCTCGATCCAGTTTCCCGCGTGGCCGTCTGGGAAATGCTGACCAACATTAAGAGCCAGCGCAAGCTCACCATCCTCATCACCACCCACTACATGGACGAAGCTGACCGCCTCTGCGACCGCATCGCCATCGTCGATCACGGCAAACTCGTAGCCCTCGACACTCCGCCCGCACTGAAAGCCAGTGTCCCCGGATCGAACGTAATTGAAGCCCAGTTCCTGAATGCCCCCGCCGATTGGGAAGAGCAGCTGAAAAAGTTGAGTGGCGTAACTTCCGTCCAACACGAAGGCGCAGGCATGTACCGCGTCCTCACCGGAAACGGCTCACAAACCACCACCGAGTTGGTGGAAGCCGCGGTTAAGGCAGGAGTCGGCGTCAAATCCCTCTCCGTGCAAAACACCACACTGGACGACGTATTCGTCCACTACACCGGACGGCAGTTGCGCGATGAACTGGTGAAAGCCTTTGCCTTCGTCATGCCGGCTAGACCAGGATTGCAACCATGAACCATATAATGGCAATCGTCGAACGCGAAATGCGCAAGTTCTTTCGCTCCCCGGCGCTGATGATGGCGTCCATGATTTTCCCTCTGGTGCAGCTCATCGTGCTGGGCAACGCATTCGGTGGCAAAATCCGCGATGCCCGTCTCGGCCTGGTCGATCAGGACGGCGGCACGCAGGCACTCAAAATCCGCGAAGCCTTCGACTCCGTACGCTCCAACATGCGCACCTTCGAGCCGGTCTATTACCACGATCCGAAAACCGCGATGAACGACGTCCGCAATGGCAAGATCGACGGCGCGGTCATCATTCCTCCTCAGTATTCGCGACGCGTCTACGAGCAAGACCAGCCACGCATCGCCCTCGTCGTCGACAACACCGACAACTTCATGAGCTCCGCTCTCGAGGACGAACTCAACTCCATCACCACCGCGTTAAATCAGCCCACGGTCACTCCGCGCATCTTGCAGCAGACGGTATTGCAGATCGTCGAACTCTATCCCTACGTCGAATACATGAAATATCTTCTGCCCGGCTCCATCGCCCTAGCCATGTTCGTTTCGGTGATGATCGGCGGCGGCATGCTCTACATCGACGACAAAGCCCGCGGCGTCCACGAAGGCTATCTGGTCACGCCTATCACCAAAACCGAACTAGTATTCGGCCTCAACGGGGCCGGCGCAATCAAAGCCGTCATGACCGGAGTGGTCATTACCATCATCGGCTCCTTGCTGGCTGGCGTTGGCACTTTGACCAATCCCATCACCGTGATTGGTCTGTTCATCATGATCGTGCTGACCTCGCTCGCCTTCAACACCATGATGTTCCTAATGATGGTCCGCGTCGAAGACCCGCTCGTCCCCCGCGCGATTTTCGGCATCCTCAACACGCTGCTGTTTTTCCCCAGCGGATCCATCTATCCCATCCAGGCTTTTCCCTGGTGGCTGCGCGCCATCGCCAAAGCCGACCCGTTCACCTACGCCATCCACGGCTTCAAGTCGCTGCTCCTGAAAGAAACTGGCCTAAGCGCCATCGTCCCCGACATGATTTATCTCTCCATCTTCGCCTTTGTGACGCTCGCCATAGCCACGCCGTTATTTAAGCGAACCTTGTAGAACTACGTAATTGGGTAACTTGTAATTGAGTAATTGAAAACCTAATTACCCAATTACCAAATTACGAATTCCTCCCGGCTTCAGCTATGCTTACGGTAGCCATGACCCTGCTCGACGCCAAACCCTACGACGCGACTCGCAGCCGCCGCCTTCGCAAGTTGATCGTGATTCTAATCCTGACCTTTCTGTTCGGTGCCTGGCTGGCCTACCACTTCAGGAACTACCCTGAACGTATCGCCGTGAACCGCTTCTTCGCAGCCCTGCAAAAGCAAGATTACGAATCCGCCTACGGCATCTGGTTTCACGATCCCGCATGGAAACAGCATCAGGAAAAGTACGCAAGCTATCCCTACAACGATTTCTACCGCGACTGGGGCCCCGGCGGCGAATGGGGCGTAATCAAATCGCACGCCGTCGATTGCTCGTTCAGCCCCGGCTCCGGCAGCGGAGTGATCGTGCAAGTCACCGTGAACGGCCGCGCCCAGCACGCCTACGTCTGGGCACAGAAATCCGACAAGACGCTGTCATTCTCGCCCAGCGAAATCGAGTGTGGCAATTGGTGGACCTGGGTCGTGGAGTAGTCAAGAGGCCCACTACCCGAGCCTCAATCAAAGGACCGCTCAACTCCTGCTTGCGCCGCCCGTCGACATTGTCTATCCTACTTTCGGCCTATGCGGGAGGCCGTCGGTCCGCGTAAAGGGCGCAGCCCACTCACTAGCAGTTTCAGTTCAACCTGACTTCCAGCCCGAAAATCACGCGGACAGCGGGCGCTAAAAGGAAGGAAGGTTCTATGAGCGACACTCCCAATCGTCCTGCATACGCTGCCGGCAAACTTCCCGTCCGCGCGAATCTCGAACACCTGAAAAACGAAGCCAAACAACACCTCAAGGCCATGCGTTCACACAGTCCTGCGGCGCGCCTTTCCGTGGCGCAACTGCTGGTCGCGCGCAGCTACGGCTTTCCCAGCTGGCGCAAGCTCAAGTCTCATGTCGATGCGCTACACGACTTTGGCCAGCAACTCATCAACGCGGTACACGCCGGAGACTTGGACACAATTCGAAAAGTCCTGGACAGCCATCCAGAACTTGTGAATGCGGGGGCTGATCTACCACGGCTCGATAGGCCCAGCGACACCGTCGCGATGCGCTTGATCCACCTGGCAATCGCAGAAGCCAAAGTTGACGTGCTGCGGCTCCTCATCGAACGCGGCGCTGACCTCAACGCGCGCAACGCCGATGGCCGCTTGCCATTACACGACTGTTTTGAACTGAATCACGATGACTTCGCGAAAATCCTGCTGGACGCTGGAGCAGTTCCCGACGTGTGCGCAGCGGCAGCCTATGGGATGCACGACCAACTTCAACAAATTCTAACGAGCGATCCAGCGGCTGCGAACGATCTGACCACAGGTAATTCTCCGCTCGGATGGGCTGCCTATGGCCATCAGCCAGAATCAGCGACAATTCTTTTTCAGCATGGCGCCATCGCCGATCACCCGCCGTATGATTCCTATGCATGGGGACCGGCAGCCATGGTCAATTCAACCGATGTCGCGCGCGTCCTGTTGGAACACGGAGCGAATCCAAACTGGCGTGATGACAATGGCAACACTGCGTTCCATCGTGTCATCACCAGCCGCATCGTCGTTGACCCCGCAAAGTTCATACAGCTTCTACTCGACTCCGGCGCGGACTCGAGCCTTCGAAACCACGAAGGACGCACGCCCCTCGGTGAAGCCGAAGCCCTTCTTCAGACGGGAAAGAACGCGGAAACTTATTACCCAGTTCGCCCCATAGGTCCGAAGAAACTTGAGCAAACCATCGCGATTCTTCGTTCCCAGCTGGCGTAAGAATCCTGAACGCTTGGGCGTTCTCGCCCGGCGAAATCGAGGCGGCAACTGTTGGACTTGGTTTACGGAGTAGGCGCTCTTCTAGGTAGCCGCCGGATCGGAAGAGGTGGGAAGTTGGGTCGAGATTTTGTAGGGCTCCAGCAATCTTCGCATTTCTACACTTAGACTTGGGAATGAGTACCCGCCGTCTTCGTCCCACGACTTTGTCCCGCCCACGTTCCTCTTGCCGGTCAACACGAGCTCCAGCAACTCATCATGCGGATACAGATACCAGTCCCCCTCGCTACAAAACGCGATGTAAAGCTCTTTATCCTGATATTTCTTGTAGAAGGCGAGCCTGCTCTTGAGTTGTACCTTTAGAAACTTTCCAGTGTCGATGTGTTGTGCGATGAAGTCTGCACCTTGCCAGTCGTCGCTGAGCCGCATCGTCGTATAGCCGTAATCCGCCAGCACCGCCGACAGTTTGAGGAAGTTGTAGTTCTCCTTCTGGCGAGCGTTGAGGTTGCGGTATTCGATTCTGCGAAGGGGGATAGCCATGAGATTAACTCCTCGCTCCCATCCCCTCCATCGCCTTCACCAACGACCCCTCATCCCCGACATTCAGCGCCGTCTTCGACCGATCAATCTGTCGCATCAATCCGGAAAGCACCTTCCCCGGCCCGACTTCGACAAACGTCTGCACTCCTTGCCCGATCAAATCTCGTATCGACTGCTCCCACTTCACCGCTCCCGTAACCTGACGCACCAGCGCATCCCTGCCGTGTTCGCCGTCGATAATAAACTCCGCATCCACGTTGCAAACCACCGGAACCGCTGGCTTTTCAAACGTCAGCGCCGCCAAATGCACCGCCAGCCGGTCCTGCGCCGGCTTCATCAACGAACAATGAAAGGGTGCGCTGACCTGCAAAAGGACTGCCCGCTTAGCGCCACGCTCACTGGCCAGCTTCGCGGCGCGCTCGACGGCAGGCTTATGTCCCGAGATCACAATCTGCTCCGCCGAATTAATATTCGCCGGTTCGCAAACTTCACCCTCGGACGCGTCCTTGCACACCGCGGTGACCTTCTCCAAGTCCATCCCCAGAATCGCCGCCATCGCCCCTACACCGACCGGAACCGCCTCCTGCATATATTTGCCGCGATTCCGGACCGTGCGCACCGCATCGCTGAAAGAAATTGTTCCTGCCGCTACATGCGCGGAATACTCACCCAAACTGTGCCCGGCGACGAATCCCGGCCGCAAACCTTTCTCCGCCAGCACTCGAAACGCCGCCACCGATGCCGTCAGAATCGCCGGCTGAGTAATCTCCGTGAGCCGAAGTTGCTCCTCCGGCCCTTCAAAGCAAAGCTGGGAAAGTTTGTATCCCAGAGCTTCGTCGGCCTCGTCAAACACCTTCCGCGCAACAGGATACTTTTCGGCCAATTCTTTCCCCATGCCGACCGCCTGCGATCCCTGCCCCGGAAAAAGAAATGCAATGTTGGATGATGAAGTTGGCATTGAAAGAATGATGCTCGCTAAACGCTGGCTGCCACCGCCGGTCGAATCGCCGCCAGTTCCTTCTCTATTTCTCCATTGATCTGGTGCCCGGCAAATTCCGCCGCCACGCGAATCGCATTCTTAATGGCATTCGCATTCGACGATCCGTGCGTAATCAAGCACACGCCTTTCACTCCCAGCAGCGGAGCCCCTCCGTATTCGGTATGGTCCAGGCGCTTCTTGAAATCGGCAAACGCGCTGCGTGAAAGCAAATATCCCACCTGCCGCGTGATCGTGGCTTTCAGCGATTCCTTCAGTGTGTAGCGCACCAGGCTGGCCACGCCTTCAGAGATCTTCAGCGCCACATTCCCCACAAATCCGTCGGCCACGATCACATGCACTTCGCCGTTGTACAGGTCGCGGCCTTCCACGTTACCGATAAAATTCAAGCGCAGCTGCTTCAACAACTGCATTGCTTCCTTGGTGAGATCGTTGCCTTTACTCTCTTCTTCTCCAATCGAAAGCAAACCTACTTTCGGACGCTGCGTGCCAAACATGGTGCGGTAGTAGATTTCCCCCATCACCGCAAACTGTTCCAGGTTTTGCGCTGTGCAATCCACATTGGCCCCAACGTCGAGCAGCGCCGCTGCCGTCCCTTGTATCGTAGGAAACACTGCGGCCAACGCCGGACGATCCACGCCGGGAATAGCTCCCAGCACCATTTTGGCCGTGGCCATGGCAGCGCCGGTGTTGCCCGCGGTCACGAACCCGGCCGCACGCCGGTCCCGCACCAACCGCAGCCCCACGCGAATGGACGAGTCGCGCTTGGCGCGCACTGCCTGCACCGCTTTGTCTTCCATGGTGATGACTTCGCTGGCGTGAACAATCTCAATGGGGAGTTCCCCGGCGCTGGGATGGCGCGCCAGTTCCTTGCGGAGAGTTTCTTCCGGGCCCACGAGCAGGACGCGAACGTCATAGTGCCGCGCCGCCTGGATCGCACCTTCGATCTCAGGCTTGGGCTTCCGGTCTGAACCCATCGCGTCCAGGGCTATGACGCTTGGCATGGAATTGCGGCTAGCTGGCTTCCTTGACTTCCACCACTTCGCGGCCTTTGTAGTAGCCACATTTGGCGCACGCCCGATGCGGCAGCTTGCGCTCGTGGCAGTTCGGGCATTCTGAAAGCGAACGGCTGGTCAGAGAATCATGGGCGCGACGACTCCCGGTCCGCGCTTTGGAGTGTCGCCGTTTTGGATTTGGCATTGATTTCCTCTCTAAATGTCTTTTTGATTCCGAGCCGTCCGCAGGCGCGTAACACCGCAGCAACCTGCTGCTCCAGACTCATTCCTCTAACTTACTCCGCAAGTCCTTCAACCCCGACCATCGCGGATCTTCCACCGGCTCTGCGCATGAGCACTGCTTCTCATTGAGATTGGCCCCACACTGCGGGCACAATCCTTTGCAATCCTCGCGACAGATGGCTCTCAAGGGAACCGCCAGCAAAACCTGCTCCCGCAGCACATCCTCCAGCTGCAAGCCTTCCCCTTGATAATAACTTATTTCCGCCTCGGCGCTGGTCACCGAAAGCTCTTGCCGCCCCGCATCGGCCCCCAGTGGGCGATACAGAAGATCGAAACTGTGCTTTACGTCCGCAACCACCGGCTCCAGGCAGCGCGCACAATCCGTTTCCAGCTGCACGGCCAACTCGCCGTCCAATCGTATGTCCTTGATTGTCTGATGTTTCCCGTGCCGTTCCTCGACCAGTTGAGCCCGGCCACTGGCTCGCAACCGGTTGAGTTGCCGGAAATCCGGTCCCAGATCAATCGCCCCGGGAGCGAGTTCCTCCCGGAAATCTACCGGATGCAGATCCAATTCACGGATTTCGATGAACATCGCGACCTCCGCGCCCCCTACTCAGTATCGCTCACGACGCGGAGCACGCTCACAGGCGTAACTTCTCTCGGGAGCGAGACTCAAGAATAAAGGCCACTAGAGCAGAGTGTCAAGAAAACCGACCTAATCGTATGCCTATGCTATGCTATGATAACCATAGGAAAGCATATGGCAACGCTATACGTGGAAAATATTCCCGATGAATTGTATGAGTCGTTGCGGTCTCACGCCCGCAAACATCGCAAGTCGATTGCCGCAGAAATTTTGACCATGTTGGAGGAGAGATTTCCGAGCCAGCGGGAATTGAGAAGACGGCGGAGTATCGTAAGACAACTTGACCGAGCGCGTACTTCCCCTCCGCTCGGACCGGGCCCCTTTCCTTCGACTGAGGAAATGCTCCGCGAGGATCGCGAGAGGTGACTGCGTTCGTGGTGGATGCCAGCGTAGCAGCCAAATGGTATTTGCCCGAAAAAGACGAAACACTGGTCACGCCGGCACGGCGACTGCTTGGGGATTATCTGCGCAACGACATTGAATTCATGGTACCGGACATTTTCTGGCCGGAATTTGGAAACATCATGTGGAAGGCTGCTCGGGTCGGGAGGATCACCGCCGACCGCTCGTTTTCCGGACTGGTCCTTCTCAAGGATTTAAAAATTCCGACGTACCCTTCTTTCGACTTTCTGGCCGAAGTTTTGCAAATTGCTCTGGTCCACGGGCGCACATTCTACGACAGTTTATACGTCGCCCTTGCCGTGCGGACTAACACCAACCTGGTCACCGCTGACGAACGCCTCGCCAACGCCCTCGCTGCCCATTTGCCGGTCAAGTGGCTCGGCGCAATGTAAACAGCGGCCGCTAAGGCGTAAGATTCTGCCATGTTCGCCCCCTTCTACGCTCTGTACATCATGATCCTGGTGATCGGGATTGCAATCTGGGTTGTGATCCGCAGATTCGACCGTTAACGTGGCGCAGCCGTCCGGCGCGTCTCGACCGACCGCTCTGAAGTGTATACCCAGCGCTTAGCCCAAAATCGGCAATGTTCTTATGCGTCGCTTCGTGGCCGCGTAAATCGCGTTGCACAACGCCGGCGCCAACGGCGGCACCGGCGGCTCGCCCGCACCCGTCGGAGCTTCCGCGCTCGGCACAAAGTACGCTTCCACCGCCGGAGCTTCGTTCATACGAACAGGCGAGTAGCCGTCAAAGTTTCCTTGCACTACTCGACCCTTCTCAATCGTGATCTGCGCCCGCAGAGCATTCGTCAGGGCGAAATTCACTGCGCCCTGAATCTGCTGTTCCAGAATATTCGGATTCACCACTTGCCCGCAATCGATTGCTCCCACCACGCGATGAACTCGTGGCTCATCGTTCTCCATCGAAATCTCGACCACCTCGGCCATGTAAGTGCCAAAGCATCCAAAGCACGCGATACCTTGATGATGCCCTGCGGGCAGCGGCTTTCCCCAGTGAGCTTTTTCTGCCGCCATTTGCAGCACTCCCCGCATGCGCGCCGTCTTCCACGGTGTGTCAAAGAACTTGATGTCTTCATCCTTCGCCAGCAGATGCAGCCGGTATTCCAGGGGATCTTTCCCCGCCGCCGCGGCCAGTTCGTCGATGAACGACTCTGACGCAAACGCCGTCTCCAGCCCGTACACCGAGCGCATGTAGCCCGGAGTAATTGGAGTGACGGTCATCACGTACTCAACCAGCGCATTGGGAAGGGAATAAATGAGAGACGCTTCGTCCGGAAGATCAGCATCAACCTCAGGCGACGGCCCCGGAAAACCTTTCTGGGTGTTGATCGACGGTTCCACGATGCGATGCGAAAAAGCCGCCGGCCAGCCGTTCCCGTCGAGCACGCCACTCAGCAAGTGATAACTCGCGGGGCGGTAACTGGAGAACCGCATATCGTCTTCCCGAGTCCAGATCACCTTGACCGGCGCCGCCGCCGCTTTCGATACCATCGCTGCCTCGACGGCATAGTCGTGATCGAGCCGGCGTCCAAAGCCGCCACCGAGAAGCGTCACGTTGATCTTGACCTGCTCCGGATCCAGCCCCACCGCCTTTGCCACGGCATCACGAACATCCGGCGGCCATTGTATCGGCCCCCAAATCTCGCAACTCGATCCCCGGAAATGAGCAGTACAATTGCCCGGCTCCATGGGAGCCTGCGCCATAAGCGGCGTCTGATACGCCGCCTGAATCCGCCTGCCCGCAACCTTGGAGACATCTCCTCTGGAGTAAAGAGTCGCAGCCTTGTTGGCAGCGGATTTCTTCAGCACATCAAAAATCGCCGCCGAATTCAGGTCCTTGTTCGGTCCTTCATCCCAGCGAACGTTGAGCACGCGCCGCCCCTCCATCGCGGCCCAAACACTGTCAGCGACGACGGCGACCGCCGAGTCGCTGATCCTTCCCACAAAACCCACACCAGAAATTTTCTTTGATTCCTTATCGTCGAAGCTCGACACAGTCCCGCCAATCACTGGGCAACGCGCCAGGAAAGCGTATTTCATTCCCTTTACGCGCAGATCGATGCCGAAGATCGCTTTTCCATCTACTTTGGACGGACCATCCAGGCGAGGAAGCGGCTTGCCGACCAGCTTGAAATCCTTCGCGTCCTTTAGCAGGGGCGCGCCCGGGATGGGAAGCGCCGCTGCTTTCGCCGCCAGTTGCCCATAACTCAATCGGCGGTTGGAACCTGCATGTACCACCATGCTATTTTCCGCTGCGCATGCCGATCGTGGCACACCCCATTCGAGCGCCGCGGCACTGATCAGCATCTCGCGCGCGGCCGCACCAGCCTTGCGCAGCGGGTCCCACGAAATCCGCAGGCTCGCGCTGGAACCGGTTTGCTGGTCGCCATAGAGTGTAGGGTTCGCCCCAGCCTGCTCAATCGTGATCTGCTTCCAATCCGCTTCCAATTCTTCCGCCAGGATCATCGGCAAAGACGTGTGCACGCCTTGTCCCATCTCCGAGCGCGCCACCACGATCATGATTTTGCCGTCAGACGTGATTTTCAGAAACGCATTGGGTGCGAATGCGGCGTCCGAAGACGATCCATGCGGCAGATAGAAGCCAATCACTAGCCCGGCTCCCGCCGCTGCCCCCACAGCAAGAA
>Ga0210398_10001975_pt1 | contig 20451 bp, 21 predicted proteins | sample IncBWC4OmetaG_FD_161047 | JGI IMG/M metagenome (GOLD analysis project Ga0210398, IMG submission 161047) | Forest soil microbial communities from Barre Woods Harvard Forest LTER site, Petersham, Massachusetts, United States - Inc-BW-C-4-O | ecosystem: Environmental > Terrestrial > Soil >...
CCGCGACCACAAAAGATTGAAGTCGATAAGGCTGTGTCCGATCCTTGTTCCGCCCGACCAGTCGGCGACGGTCTCGGCCACCTTGTCGAGTGCCAGATCGACGTCCTTGAAGCGCAGATAGCGGGTGATATTGGTGAGCCGTGTGCCGAACACGAAAGTGAAGACGCGGTCTCGGTCATTGGTGATCGCGTGCATAAAATGCAGGAACATGCGGCTGTAGCGGCTCATCGAGCCGGAAATGTCGCACAGCACGACCAACGGCGGCGGACGCATGCGGCGGCTCTTGCGCTTCAATTCGACAAGGCCGCCCGATCGCAGCGCGGCACGCAGGGTCGCGCGCATATCGGCGCGCGCACCGCGCGGGTCAGGCGCGAAGCGCCGCGTCGGCCGATCGAGCACCGGGAGCTGCAGCCGCGCGATGGCCGCCTTGGCCTGCGCCAGCTCGTCGAGCGACATCTTCTCGAAATCCATCGACTGAAGCTGTTCGCGGTCGGAAAACGTCATCGCAGCGTCGAATTCGAGTTCCGTCTCACCGGTTTCGCGCGACTCGGGATGCGGGTGCAGCGCCTCGGCGAGGCGGCGCAGCATCTCGTTCTTCTCTTCGTCCTGCGGCAGGTCGAGGCTCATCTCCGGTAGGACCAGCGACATCATCTTCTTGAGCAGCTCGGGGTTGCGCCAGAAGACATGGAACGCCTGATCAAAAAGTGGCCTCTGGTCCGGCCGATTGACGAAAACGGCATGCAGCGTCCAGTAGAAATCGGCGCGGTTAGTGATACCGACCGCCCGGATCGCGGCGACCGCGTCGATGACCTTGCCCGGGCCGACCGGCAGCCCAGCCGCGCGCAAGGTACGGGCGAAATGCATCAGATTGGCGACGAGCCTTCCGTCCCGTTGGGCGTCGTCCGCCATCATTCGCCACGCGCCGCGGCCGACAGCTCGCTCTTCACCTGGTCGAGCAACCGCGCCGCTTCGCTGCCCTGGATGCGCGCGATGTCGTCCTGGTACTTCAACAGCACGCCGAGCGTGTCGTTGATCGCATTCGGCGTCAGCTCAAGAACGTCGAGCTGCATCAGCGCCTCTGTCCAGTCGATCGTCTCGGCGATGCCCGGCAGCTTGAACAGATCCATCTTGCGCAGCTTCTGGACAAAACCGACGACGGCTTGCGACAGCTCAGAAGCTGCACCTGGCGCCTTTTTGGCGAGGATTTTGAGCTCCCGTTCGGCATTGGGGTAGTCGACCCAGTAGTAGAAGCAGCGCCGCTTCAACGCGTCGTGGATTTCGCGCGTGCGGTTCGAGGTGATGACGACGATCGGCGGGTGCTCCGCCTTGATCGTGCCGATTTCGGGGATCGTGACCTGGAAGTCCGACAGCAATTCGAGCAGGTAAGCCTCGAATGGCTCATCCGTGCGGTCGAGCTCGTCGATCAGCAGCACCGGAGCTCCTTCGATTCCCGGTTCCAGCGCCTGCAGCAGCGGCCGCTTGATCAGGAAGCGGTCGGAGAAGATCGTTTCCTCGATCTCGCCGCGGCCCTGGTCGCCCGCCTCTGCGAGGCGGATTTCGATCATCTGCCGCGCGTAGTCCCATTCGTAGACCGCCGACGCGACATCGAGCCCCTCATAGCACTGCAGCCGGATCAGCTTGCGGCCGAGTGCGGTCGCCAGCACCTTGGCGATCTCGGTCTTGCCGACCCCGGCCTCGCCTTCGAGAAACAGCGGCCGCTTGAGATGTAGCGAGAGGTGCACTGCGGTCGCAAGGCTGCGATCGGCGACGTAATCGGCGCTGCCGAGCATCGCGAGCGTCGCATCGACCGAGACGGGCAGGGCAGAGGTGTTCGACTTGGGCATTCAGTGTCCGGTTCGCAGCAAAATCCCTCTCCCACTCGTGGGAGAGGGATTGGGCGTCGCCGGACAAATTAGTGCACCGGAAGCGGCTGCGCTACCTCAGCGCATGCCGCTTCGCGGATGCGGTTACTGCGCCGGCTTGACCTCGCCGCCGATTGACGGCGCCTGCTTTGTGCCGATCAGCAGCATCCACTCGCCGCCCTTCAACCCGTCGATGGCTGCCGGGGGCACCTGCATCTTCACGCTGATCGGGCTCGCGGCGTTCGCCGGAAGCGGGATCGGCAGCGTTCCGGGATTGCCGCCCTGCTTTTCCGGCGGCGACAAGAACGCGGCCATCTCCGGCGTCGCCACGCCGGAGTACTCGATTGTCCCGGTCAGCGTCTTGCTGGCGGTGTCGATTGTGAACGTACCGGTGCCTTTTCCCGCTCCGCCTTGTTTGTCGGGCTCAAGATCGGCGGTGAACTTGACGGTATCGGCCCAGGCCACGCCGCAGAGCAGCGACAGCGCCAAACCTGCCCCGAGGATAATCTTGGAGTTGCGCACGACATTTCTCCCTAATGACGGCGAATGTTTTACGCGCGCAGTTAGCGGAGAGTTCCCTTTACGCGCAAGCGGCGACCGCGCGGCGCGCCATGACATTGACCAGATGCGCCCGGTATTCGGCGCTCGCGTGAATGTCCGCATTCAGTCCGTCGTCGGGGATCGCGATATCCTTGATCGCGTCGGCTGAGAACGACTTCGCCAGCGCCGCCTCCATCTCCGGCACGCGGAAGACGCATGGGCCGGCGCCGGTCACCGCGACGCGTACGCCCGATCCGGTTCGCGCCACGAACACGCCGACAATCGCGTAGCGCGACGCGGGATTCTTGAACTTCTGATAGGCAGCCGCCTGCGGCTTTGGAAATTTGACGGCGGTGACGATCTCGTCCTGGCCGAGCGCGGTCTCGAACAGGCCGGTGAAGAAATCGTCGCCGGCGATCTCGCGCTTGGTGGTCACCACGGTCGCGCCGAGCGCGACGACGGCTGAGGGATAATCCGCCGCGGGGTCATTATTCGAGATCGAGCCGCCGATCGTGCCGCGATTGCGCACCGCCGGGTCGCCGATCAGCCCGGCGAGGTTCGATAGGGCCGGGATCACGCGCTTCACGATATCCGAGCGCAATACCTCGACGTGACGGGTCATCGCACCGATCGTGACGCCGCCAGCTTCTTCCTTGATGCCCTTGAGGCTCGGGATGCTCCCGAGATCGACAAGGTCCGACGGTTTCGCCAGGCGCTGCTTCAAGGTCGGGATCAGAGTCATCCCGCCGGCAACCAGCTTGGCATCCTCGTTGCCGAGTTGCTTCGCCGCGTCTTCGAGGCTCGCTGCCTTGTGATAGGTGAATTCGTACATCGCTGCTCTCCCTATTCCGCGGCGAGCTGTTGCTGGTGGATGGCGCGCCAGATCTTCTCGGGCGTCGCCGGCATCTCGACATGGCGCACGCCATGGCCTTTCAGCGCATCGACGATGGCGTTGGAGATCGCCGCCGGCGCGCCGATCGCCCCGGCCTCGCCGCAACCTTTGACGCCGAGCGGGTTATGCGTGCATAGCGTCGCGTGCGTCGACAGCGAGAACGACGGCAGGTTGTCGGCCCGCGGCATCGCGTAGTCCATGTAGGACGCGGTCAACAGCTGACCCGACGCCTTGTCGTAGACGCAGCCCTCGAGCAGCGCCTGGCCGATGCCCTGCGCCAACCCGCCATGGACCTGTCCCGACACGATCATCGGATTGATGATGCGCCCGAAATCGTCGCTTGCCGTGAAGCCGCAGATTTCGAGAACGCCGGTATCAGGATCGATCTCCACTTCGGCGACATAGGCGCCCGAGGGGAAGGTGAAGTTTTTCGGGTCGTAGAACGCGGTCTCGTCCAGTCCGGGCTCCAGCTCCTCGTGCGGGAAGTTGTGCGGGACGTAGGCGGTCAGCGCGATCTCGCCAAAGCTCTTCGCGCGGTCAGTGCCGGCGACGCTGAACTGGCCGTCCTTGAACTCGATATCGGCCTCGGCCGCTTCGAGAAGATGGGCGGCGATCTTCTTGCCCTTGGCGATGATCTTGTCCATCGCCTTGATGATCGCGGTGCCGCCGACCGCCAACGAGCGCGAGCCGTAGGTCCCCATGCCGTAAGGGATCTTGTTGGTGTCGCCATGGACGATCTCGATCGATTCCATCGGAATGCCGAGCCCGTCGGCGACCAATTGCGCGAATGTCGTCTCGTGGCCCTGGCCGTGGCTGTGCGAGCCGGTGAGGATCGTCACGCTGCCGGTTGGGTGAACGCGCACCGCGGCGGCCTCGAACAGCCCGGCGCGCGCGCCGAGCGAGCCAACGACAGCCGACGGCGCGATGCCGCACGCCTCGATATAGGTGGCGATGCCGATGCCGCGCAGCTTGCCGCGCTTTGCGGCGTCCGCGCGACGGGCCTCGAACCCGGCGTAATCCGCCGCTTTGGTCGCCAGGTCGAGCGTCGAGAAATAGTCGCCGCTGTCGTATTGCAGCGCGACAGGCGTCTGGTACGGGTACGCGTCGGTCGGGATGAAGTTCTTGCGGCGCAATTCGGCCGGGTCGACGCCCAGTTCGTCGGCCGCGAGGTCGACGATACGCTCGATGAGGAATGTGGCCTCCGGACGCCCAGCGCCGCGATAAGCATCGACCGGCACGGTGTTGGTGAACACCGCCTTGACCTCGGCATAGATGACCGGAGTCGTGTAAGTGCCGGCGAGCAGCGTCGCGTAGAGATAGGTCGGCACGCAGGTCGCGAAGGTCGAGAGATACGCTCCCATATTGGCGAGCGTCGCCACCTTGAGCGCGACGAATTTGTTGTCGGCATCGACACCCAATTCGACATGGGTGACGTGGTCGCGGCCATGGGCATCGGACATAAAGCTTTCGACGCGTTCAGCGGTCCATTTGACCGGGCGCTTCAGCTTGGCGGCCGCCCAGGTGACGATCGCCTCTTCGGCATAGTGGTAGATCTTCGAGCCGAACCCGCCGCCGACATCGGGCGCGACGACCCGCAGCTTCGCCTCCGGGATGTGCAGCACAAAGGCGCCCATCAATAGGCGGATGACATGCGGGTTCTGGCTGGTCGTGTAAAGCGTGTGCTCGCCGGTCGCGCGGTCGAAATCGCCGATCGCGGCGCGCGGCTCCATCGCGTTGGGGACGAGCCGGTTGTTGACGAGGTCGAGTTTGACGACGCGCGCGGCTTTGGCGATCGCGGCGTCGACAACCGCCGGGTCGCCGATGTGCCAGTCGTAGCAGACATTGCCCGGCACTTCGGCGAAGACCAGCGGCGCGCCGGGCTTCAACGCCTCGGCGACGTCGGTCACCGCCGGCTCGACGCCGTAATCGACTTTCACCAGTTCGGCCGCGTCGCGCGCCTGCGCGAGGCTCTCGGCGATGACGACAGCGACCGGGTCGCCGACATGGCGTACCCGTCCGCTTGCCAGCACCGGATGCGGCGGCTCGTGCATCGGCGAGCCGTCTTTCGAATGGATCTGCCAGCCGCAGGGCAGTCCGCCGATGCCGTCGGCCTCTATGTCCTTGCCGGCGTAGATCGCAACAACGCCTGTGGCCTTTGCAGCAGCCGAGCTGTCGATGCCGCTGATGACCGCGTTGGCGTGCGGACTACGCAGGATATAGGCGTAGAGCTGGCGCGGCCGGTTGATGTCGTCGGTATAGGTGCCCTGGCCGGTGAGGAACCGATAATCCTCGCGCCGGCGTACCGGGGTGCCGATCTCGGTCATGGCGGCTACTCCGCCGCCTGCTTGGTGCCTCTCATGGCGGCCGCTCCGGCTTTGATCGCCAGCACGATGTTGTGATAGCCGGTGCAGCGACAGAGATTGCCTTCGAGATACTCGCGGATTTCCCGGTCGCTCGGGTCGGGGTTGTTCTTCACCAAGTCTAGCGCGCTCATGATCATACCCGGCGTGCAGAAGCCGCATTGCAGCGCGTGATTGTCGCGGAAGGCTTCCTGCATCGGGTGCAGCGTGTCACCGTCGGCGACGTCCTCGATGGTCTTGACGGCGCGCCCCTCGGCCTGAACCGCGAGCAAGGTGCAGGACTTCACCGCCTCGCCGTCGACATGGACGACGCAGGCGCCGCATTGGCTGGTGTCGCACCCGACATGGGTGCCGGTCAGTCCCAGAGTCTCTCGCAGAAGCTGCACCAGGAGTGTGCGGCCCTCGACCGTCGCCGAAACCGGCTTGCCGTTTACGGTGAGGCTCACCGTCTTCTGCATTGATACCTCCCATGTAGGGGTCGGGGACGACCGTTCGTGGCGCGAGTTTCCTGCGCCGCAGGCGCCGGGTCAAGGCGCCTGAAACGTCACAAAATGCGTTATATACAGTAGGTTATGACGCTGCGGTGTCGCTCGGCGCCGGGCTCATGACGCCCAGGAAGCGACTAAAGAAATCATCGGCGTATTTGCGCGCGGTGGCATCGATCAGGCGCGAGCCGATCTGAGCCAGCTTGCCGCCAACCTGCGCCTGTACGCCGTAGCGCAACACGGTCTCGGCGCCTGCATCGTCAAGCGAGACCTTCGCGCTACCCTTGGCAAAACCCGCGACGCCACCGGTGCCCTCGCCGGTGATCGTATAACCGGCGGGCGGATCGAGATCGGTTAAGGTCACCTTCCCCGAAAAACTTGCTTTTACCGGGCCGACCCGAGCGACGACCTTGGCGGTCATTTCCGTATCCGAAATCTTTTCGACGGCTTCGCACCCGGGGATACAGGCCTTCAGAATCTCGGGGTCATTGAGCTTCTCCCACACCTGTTGGCGTGATGCGGGGATGCGAAACTCGCCATGCATTTCCATCAACAATCCCTTTGTTTGGCGCCTGAAGTGTGGGCCGCGTCGGCGGCAATTGCAACGGATTGGCCGAAACCGCCTAGGGGATGACCGCGATCGCGCTGATCTCGATCAGGTAGTCGGGATGGGTCATCTTGACCACTTCAACCATCGTCGAAGCCGGCAACGGTTCGCGAAAATATTCGCGGCGTACCTTATGGATCGCGTCGAACTGCTCCATGTTGCGGATGTAGACGTCGACCCGGCAGATATCGTCCATCGTCCCGCCGGCGGCCTCGGCCGCGGCCTTGAGGTTTTCGCAGACCTGCCGGGTCTGCGCCTCGATGTCGCCGATGCCGGCGATCGAGCCGTCGGCGCGCCGCGCGACCATGCCCGAGATAAACACGAGCCGGCCTTTGGCCTCGATCATCGTGGCGTGCGAGAACACGCCGCTCGGCTGGCGGAGCTTGTCGGAGCGAATCTGTTGCTTGGGCATGAGCCATCCCCGGTGACGCGTCCCCGCATCCTGCCTTGCTGGCAGCCCATCTCCAAGGTCGCTTGACGCGAGCGGTAGCAGCCGCGAAGTTGCCGGCTCAGCACGCACCGAAGGAAAATTGCCGATGCCAGCAGAGACCCGGCTCGCCCGGACTGTACCCGCGCGCATGGAAGACCGGCTGATCGTTGCGCTCGATCTGCCGAGTGTCGATGCGGCGCGCGCCATGAAAGCGAAGCTCGACGGTGTCGTGACATTTTACAAAGTCGGCCTCTGGCTGATTTTCGCGCCGGGTTTCGAGGCGTTTCTCGACGAGGTGTTGGAATCCGGCTGCAATGTCTTTCTCGACGCCAAGATGTTCGATATCGGCGAGACGGTGCGGCGCGGCATCGAGAAGGTCGCCGAGCGTGGGATCAGCTTTGTGACGCTGCATGGCGATGCCGACATCATCCGCGCCGCGGTCGAGGGTCGCGGTTCCTCGAAATTGAAGCTGCTCGTCGTCGCAGTGTTGACCAGCCTCAATGAGCGCGGCCTGCGCGAGCTAGGGCACACCGGCACGGTCGCAGACATGCTCGCCGACCGCGCCAAGTTTGCATTCGATCACGGCATTGACGGCATCATCGCCAGCCCGCAGGACAATCCCGACGCGATCCGCGAGCGCATTCAGGCGGAACGACTGCTCGTCGTGACGCCGGGCGTGCGCCTGGCCGGCGCCGCGCTCGACGACCACAAGCGCTCGGGGACGCCGGCTCAGGCGATTGCCAACGGCGCCGATTACCTCGTCGTCGGCCGGCCGATCGTCCAGGCCGACGATCCCGCCGAAGCAGCGCGGCGCATTATCGCCGATATGAAAAGCGCCGCCTGAAGCGGCCCGGGTTTTGCTCTATCATCCATTGTGGTGAAGGGCGGTGAATGATGAGCGACGCCACAGCACCCGGCGCGATGATCGAGCTGCAAGCCGTGCACAAATGGTACGGCGACTTCCACGTCCTGAAGGACGTCAACCTCGAAGTCCGCAAGGGCCAGAAGGTCGTCGTGTGCGGCCCGTCGGGCTCGGGCAAGTCGACGATGATCCGCTGCATCAACCGGCTCGAAGAGCATCAACAAGGCCGCATCGTCGTTGCCGGGATCGAGCTCACCTCGGATTTGAAGAACATCGAGGCGATCCGCCGCGAGGTCGGCATGGTGTTTCAGCAGTTCAATCTGTTCCCGCATTTGACGGTGCTGCAGAATCTGACCCTGGCGCCGCTTTGGGTCCGCAAATCGTCAAGGAAGGAGGCGGAGGACACCGCCCGTTATTATCTCGAGCGCGTCCGCATCCCCGACCAGGCCGACAAATATCCGAGCCAGCTCTCGGGCGGACAGCAGCAGCGCGTCGCCATCGCCCGCTCTTTATGCATGAAGCCCGAGATCATGCTGTTCGACGAGCCGACCTCGGCGCTCGACCCCGAGATGATCAAGGAAGTGCTCGACGTGATGATCCGGCTTGCCGATGAGGGCATGACGATGGTCTGCGTAACCCACGAGATGGGCTTCGCGCGCACCGTCGCCGACACGATGGTGTTTATGGATCAGGGCGAGGTCATCGAGCGCGCGCCGCCGCAGGATTTCTTCTCAAACCCACAGAACGAGCGAACCCGCAGCTTCCTCAGCCAGATCCTCGCACACTGAGAGACACATCGTTTCCATACAAATCTCTCGGCAGCGCCGTTGGATAAATAATGGAACTGCACTACCCCCGTATCGTTTTTTGACGAGTCGCAATGGACTTGACGATACAGGAGGTAAAAATGTCGAGTAAGATAAACACTCGCAAGTTTCGTTGGCTTACCGGCGCCACCGTAGGCGCGCTAGCGTTGGCTGCGGTGTCGGTTCCATTGACCCCAGCCCAGGCCTATATTGGCATTGACGTGGGCGGCGTCGGTATCGGTATTGGTGGCCCAGGCCCGTTCTACTATGGTCCTGGCCCGTACTATCACCACTATTACGGCCCCGGCTATTACGGGTGGTAACCCGTGACGCCGTCACGCCTCTTTGAGGGGCGGCAACAACGGATGCTCAAGTGAGCGCGGCAGTACGCCGCGCTCACGCGGATCATCAAATGATACCTGGCGGCGGGCGTACACGACAAAACCGGCGCGCTGATAGAGTGGGAGCGCCCTCGGGTGGTCAAAAGTGCAGGTATGCACCCAGAGCCGCTCGATCGGGCGCGACCACGCTTGCTCGATCGCCGCATTGAGCAGGAACGGCCCAAGCCGGCGGCCGATAAAATCCGGCATCAGCCCGAAATAAGACAGGAGTGTTTCGCGCGGTTGCGCCGCGTCGAGCTCGAAATACCCGGCCGGCACCCCGCCGACGTATAGAACGAAAATCTCCGTCGTCGGCTTTTGGATTTCCGCGGCGAGCGCCGCATCGCCCCATTCGCGGCGCGTATACCACACCCATTTCTCGCCGACCGTGTTGTAGAGGTAGCGGTAGAACGCGACCGAACAGTCCTCGGCGCGCATCAACGCCAGCTTGCCGAGCGGCGCCGGTAACGACCTCGCCACCGGGCGCTCGAACATTTCGAGATAGGTGACGGTGTCGTCGATGCGGGTCATGTCCCGGTCATGTCACCGCGCTGGACCAGTTTCGATCGGCGGCCCCTCAGGCAGACCCCATTCCGACCACGACCCGTCATAAATCGCGACCTTGTCGTGGCCAATCAGATAGGCGGCGAAGGCGAGGGCGCAGGCGGTGACCCCCGAGCCGCAGCTCGCGACGACCGGCTTGTCGAACGCCACGCCCGCGCCGGAGAACAGCGCCGCTAGCGCCTCGGGCGCTTTCAGTTGCTTGGTCTGAGGATCGGTGACCTGGTCGAATGCAAGGTTGCGACTGCCAGGGATGTGCCCGCGCCGCCGGCCGGGCCACGTCTCTTCCGCCGAGCCGTCGAACCTGCCGGCGCTGCGCGCGTCGACCACCAGTTCGCGCCGGCTGCCGATATTGCCGATGATGTCGGCCTTGCCGCGCACCAGCGCCGGGTCGAGCCGCGCGGTGAAACGCCGCTCGGGAATGACCGGCGCCGCTGTCTCTAGCGGGCGGCCTTCGGCCTTCCATTTCGGCAAGCCGCCGTCGAGCAGCGCGACATTGTCGTGCCCGAAGAGACGCATCAGCCACCATGCCCGCCCGGCCGATGACAGGCCGTTGGCGTCGTAGACGATCACCTTGTCTTCATTGCCGATGCCGCGCTCGGCCATTTTGGCGGCAAAGCGTTCCGCCGACGGGATCATATGCGGCAGGCCCATGCCGGGTTCCGCCACGTCGTCGATGTCGAAGAACACCGCGCCGGGAATGTGGCCGACATCGTAATCGGCGCGCGCGGTCGGCGTGACGCCTGGCTGCTTGAACGACGAGTCGAGTACCCGGACGTGCGGGTCGGCGAGATGAGCTGCGAGCCATTCGGTGCTGACAAGCGCTTCGGGATGGGCATAAGGCATCGGCATTCTCGATTTGTCGGGCTGCTGGAAACTACTCTACAGTCACCTGAGAGACCAATGCCGTGCCGAGGGAGGGCCGCATGCCGCATCACGTACCGCTGAGCCGCGACATCTTCGATGTGATGCACACGATGCGCGCGATGCGCCGGCTAAAGCCCGATCCGGTGCCCGACGAGCTGGTCTTTCAGATCCTGCGCGCCGGTCAGGCGGCGGCGAGCGGCGGCAACACGCAGCGCTGGAAGTTCCTCGTGCTGAAGGATGCCGTCGCCAAGAAAAAGGCGGTGCAGGTGTTCTACCGGCAGCTCTTTGAGCAGAATGTCGGCCCGCGTTATCGCACCGGCCCGGTACCTCCCGGCTCCAGCCGGGAGACGCAACTGCGCCAGATGTCGGCGAACGAATACCTCACCGATCATTATCACGAGGCGCCGATCTGGATTGTCTGCTGCCTCGAAGGTGAAAACCCGAATTACACCGCCGGTTCGTCGATCTACCCTGCGGTGCAGAACATGTTGCTTGCGGCGCGCACGCTGGGCCTCGGCTCGGTTCTGACCACAAGGCACACCGGTCACGGTAAGGAATGCGACGAGGCGATGGGCATCCCGGCGGGCTACAAATCCTATGCGATCCTGCCGATCGGCTGGCCGATGGGGAATTTCGGCTCGGTCGGGCGCGGTGCGCTTTCCGACGTCGTCTGCCTGGACGATTGGGGCAAGCCGTATCCGGGACTGGAATAGCGCCGGGACTGCGATCACGCCCGACTGCCATAAAGACCCAGACAAGGGAGTAGCCCAATGCCGCATCACGTACCGCTCAGCACCGATATTTTCGATGTCATGCATTCGATGCGGGCCATGCGGCGGCTAAAGCCCGATCCGGTGCCCGATGAGTTCGTTTTCAAGATCCTGCGCGCCGGCCAAGCGGCGGCGAGCGGCGGCAACACGCAGCGCTGGAAGTTTCTCGTGCTCAAGGATGTCGCGAAGAAGAAGGCCGTGCAGGCATATTACAAGAAGCTCTACGACGAGGTGCTCGGCCCTCGCTATGCCTCGAGCTCACCGCCGCCGGGCTCCAACCCGGCCGCCTATGCGCGCCAGCACGATGCGGTCAAATACCTCACCGACCATTATCACGAAGCACCGATCTGGATCGTCGCCTGCCTCGAAGGCGAGACCCCGAACTACACGGCAGGCTCGTCGATCTATCCTGCGGTGCAGAACATGCTGTTGGCGGCGCGGGCGCTCGGCCTCGGCTCGACCTTGACCACAAGGCACGCGATGTATGGCAAGGAATGCGACGAGGCGATGGGCCTCCCCTCCGGCTACAAATCCTATGCGATCCTGCCGATCGGCTGGCCGATGGGCAATTTCGGCCCGGTCGGTCGCGGTTCGCTCGCCGATGTCGTCTATCTCGACGATTGGGGCAAGGCGTATCCAGGGGTCTGAGGGGCGAGGGAGGAAGCCATGCCGAGAGTGACGCCAATCAACGACAAGAGCCAGGTTCCGGCCGAATACCAATCCGTCGCCGATGACGTGCTGAGCGTCTTCGGGCGCATCCGCGGTCCGTTCAGCGTGTTCCTGAACAGCCCGAAACTGGCCGACAAGATGCTGGCGCTGGTCAAGTTCAACCGCAACGACTGCACGGTCGAGCCTCGTCTGCTGTCGCATGCGATCCTCGCCGCCGTCCGCGAGCAGGAGTCGGCCTATGTCTGGTCGGCGCAGGTTGGTGCCGCGCAACGCGCCGGTGTCGACCCGTCGACGATCGATCTGCTGCGTGCCAAGGGTGACGCGTCGGAGCTGCCCGATGACGAGCGCGACATCGTCAACCTGACCCGTCAGCTGATGCGCACCAATCGGGTCGACTATCCGGTCTTCAACCGGCTCTGCACCAAATACGGCGCGCAATGGATGACCGAGCTGATCACCATCGCGCATAACTTCACGGTGCTGTGCGGCGTCACCAACGCGTTCGAGGTCGCCGTGCCGCCCGACGGGGATCAGCTGCCGAGCTGACGCCATGCCTGGCGTCGTCGAGGTCAAGCGCGGCTTCGACCTGGCCGCGCTCGATCTCAGCCATCAGCTGCCCGACAAGGACGCTTACGAGCGACGGCTCGATGCCGCGCAGACCGCGATGCTCGCGGTCGAGCAGGATTTCCGTGTCTCCGGCCGCCGCGGCATCGTCATGTTCGAGGGCTGGGACGCCGGCGGTAAGGGTGGCGCGATCCAGCGGCTGACAGCGACACTTGATCCGCGCTGGGTCAGGGTGTGGGCGATCGGCGTGCCCACCCCGGAGGAACAGGGGCGGCATTATCTCTTCCGCTTTTGGGAAAAGCTGCCGCCGTCGGGCCATATCGCGGTGTTCGACCGCAGCTGGTACGGCCGGGTGCTGGTCGAGCGGGTCGAAGGGCTGATCGCGAAAGCAGCCTGGCGCCGCGCCTATGACGAGATCAACGAATTCGAGCAAATGCTCGTCGATGACGGCATCCGCCTCGTCAAAATCTTCTTGCACGTCTCGGCCGACGAGCAACTGAAGCGACTTGGCGAGCGGATTGCCGACCCCTTGAAGCATTGGAAGATCGAAGCCGACGACATCCGCAATTTCCATCGCCGAAACGATTACCTGCAAGCGATCGACGAGATGTTTGCGCGTACCTCGACCAAAACCGCGCGCTGGCACGCGATCGCCGGCGAGCACAAATGGTTTGCGCGGGTCGCGGCGCTTGAAACCGCGGTCAAAGTGTTGGGCGAGGGGCTCGACCTGACGCCGTTGCCGGTTGACAAGTCGGTCGAGGAAACCGCGCGCAAATTATTGGGGCAACGGGAGTTGACTGTCCTTGGCTTTGGAGCGCGCAAGGCGAAGTGACCCCGCATCACCCCGCGAACGGGTCGCGCGTAAAAAGGTGTTGCGACCGCTCGACGCCGCGCAGCGCGTAGCGCCCGACCGAGACGAGCTCGGCCCGTTCCGGCTCGGTCATCGCGTCGGCGAAGGCCTCCGATATCAATAGCTCGCGTTCGACCGAACGGCACATCGCGGCGATGCGGCTGACTTCGTTGACCGCCGGCCCGACGACCGTGAAGTCGAGCCGCTCCTTGCTGCCGATATTGCCGTAGAATACCTCGCCGACATGCAGGCCAAGATAGACTTCCGTGGTCGGCAGCCCCTCGAAGGCGCGCCGCTGGTTGAGCCTCCCGAGCTGTTCGCGCAGCGTCGCCTCCGCCGCCAGCGCGCTGCGGCAGGCGATAGCCGGCGCCTCGGCGGTGAAGACGGCGAGGACGCCGTCGCCCATCAGCTTCAGCACATCGCCGTGATGGTCGTGGATCGCGGCGATCGCCAGCTCCGCGTAATCGTTGAGAAACGGGATGATGTGATGCGGCTCGGCGCGCTCGGCGATGCGGGTGAACTCGCGCAGATCGCTGAACCACAGCGCGGCGTTGATCGTCTCGGCGACGCCGCGGCCGATGCGCCCCGCGAGCACCCGCCGTCCGGGGTCGCGACCGAGATAGGTCTCGACCAGTGTTGCGGCGATCCGCGTCAGTGAGGCGCATTTGACCGCCAAAGCAAGGGTCGGCATCAGCGCGACAAGGTGGCCGACCTCGTCATCGGTAAAGCCGCCCGGCCGATCGGTCACCCAATAGGAATAGACGCAGTCCATCTCGCCGATCGTGCCGTCATGCGCGAAGCGGTTGATGAGCGCGAGATACTCGGTCATCCCCTCCGCGGCGAAATTGTCGACCTGCGGGAACCCGCTCGAGCGGTTGGGTGCGATCGGCACGCGCATCTGCGAGCTGCCGTCCTCGAGCATCTGGTAGAGGACGCTGGCGCGCCAGCTCTCGGCCGCTTGGCCCTCGTTGGTCGGGCCGTATTCGATCAATTCGGGCCCACCGCTATCCTCGCGCCGCCAGCGAAAGACGCGGCCTTCGTACACCGGGTGCAGCGTGTCGATGATGACCGCAGCGCGGGCCAGCTTCACGCCGTTGGCGAGCACACGCCGGCAGAATCCCTCCAGCAGCGCCCCCTCATTGTCGCCCGCTAGCCCCGCCGCGACGACCCAGTCGGCAATGGCGGAGGGCGTTGTCACGCGCGGCCGCTGCTTACCCGCATTTGGAATAGTCGCAGCTCGTGCACTGGTCGCAGTTTTCGCTGCGGATCAGCGCCGCTTCGCCGCATTTCGGGCATTGACGCAGGCGCGGGCCGGGCAGGCGGCCGGGTGAAGGTGGGTTCAGGTTCACGACCTGCGCCGTGTGCGCCGGCTGGCGGCGTTCCTTTGACGGCAGGAAGCCGATTTCGATCATGTGCCGCTCGATGACGTCGCCGATCGCCGCGAGCAGCGACGGCACGTAGCGGCCTTCCATCCAGGCACCGCCGCGCGGGTCGAACACCGCCTTCATCTCCTCGACGACAAACGAGACATCGCCGCCACGGCGGAACACCGCGCTGATCATCCGGGTCAGCGCAACGGTCCAGGCGTAATGCTCCATGTTCTTGGAGTTGATGAAGATCTCGAACGGCCGCCTCCGCCCGTCCTGCACCACGTCGTTGATCGTGATGTACATGGCGTGCTCGCTCTCGGGCCAGTTGATCTTGTAGGTCTGGCCGGGAAGCGCTTCGGGCCGCGACAGCGGCTGCGACATGTAAACGACGTCGCCCGCCCCCGATAAATAAGCCGGAATATCGGCGGGCTTGGCGGTCGGCGCCGGGGCGGGCAGGGGCAGTTCCGCCTGCTGCGGCTGGGCGTCCGATCCCGCCTGCTCCGGCCGCGCTTCGAGCACCGAGCCGGTGACCTCGTTCGGGCGATAGGTCGTGCAGCCCTTGCAGCCCATCGCGTAGGCGCGGGTGTAGATGTCCTTGAAATGGTCGAACGGGATATCGGCCGGCAGGTTGATGGTTTTCGAGATCGAGCTATCGATATGCCGCTGCACGGCCGCCTGCATGACCAGATGGTCTTCCGGCGCGAGGCTCTGCGCGTCGACAAAGTATTCGGGAAGCGGCGTGCTTTCGCCTTTCAGGCGGCGGAATAGGCGGTAGGCGAAATCGCTGACCTCTTCCTCGCGACGGCTGCCGTCGGGCATCAGCACGCTGCGCGTATAGCGATAGCTGAACACCGGCTCGATCCCCGACGACACATTGTCGGCGAAGATCGAAATCGTCCCGGTCGGTGCGATCGAGGTGAGCAGCGCGTTGCGGATGCCGTGCTGCGCGATTGCCGCTTTGACCTCCTCGTCGAGCGCGGCGATGGTTTCGCCGGCGAGGTATTTGTCCTTGTCGAAGAGCGGGAAGGGGCCCTTCTCGGTGGCAAGCGCGGTCGAGGCGAGATAGGCCTCGCGCTCGATAAGGCCGAGCCACGCTTCGGTCGCCGTTACCGCCTCGCGTGAGCCGTAGCGCAGCCCGCACATGACGAGCGCGTCGGCGAGCCCGGTGATGCCGAGGCCGATGCGCCGCTTCGCCTGCGCCTCGTGCGTCTGCTCGGGCAGCGGGAAGCGCGAGATGTCGACGATATTGTCCATCATCCGTACGGCGTCGGGAATGATCGCGGCGAGCCTCACGGTGTCGAGCCGCGCATTCGCGGTGAACGGCTCCTCGACAAAGCGCGCGAGATTGACCGACCCCAACAGGCATGCGCCATATGGCGGCAGCGGCTGCTCGCCGCACGGGTTGGTGGAGCGGATGTCCTCGCAGTAATAGAGCGGGTTCCGCCGGTTGATGCGGTCGATAAAGATGACCCCCGGCTCCGCATAGGCGTAAGTCGCGCGCATGATCTTGTCCCACAGATCGCGCGCCTGAACCGTGTTGTGCACCGAGCCGTTGAAGACGAGCTGCCAGGAGGCGTTTTCCTCGACCGCCTGCATGAACGCGTCGGTGACGAGCACCGAAAGGTTGAACATCCGGAGCCGGCCCGGCTCCTTCTTGGCTTCGACAAAAGCCTCGATGTCGGGGTGGTCGCAGCGCAGGGTCGCCATCATCGCGCCGCGGCGATAACCGGCCGACATGATCGTGCGGCACATCGCGTCCCACACGTCCATGAAGCTGAGCGGCCCCGAGGCATCGGCGCCGACGCCCTTCACATAGGCGCCGCGCGGCCGCAAGGTCGAGAAGTCGTAACCGATGCCGCCACCTTGCTGCATGGTCAGCGCCGCCTCGCGCAGATGCGCGAAGATCGATCCCATGTCGTCGCCGATGGCGCCCATCACAAAGCAGTTGAACAGCGTCACCTCGCGGGCGCTGCCGGCGCCGGCGATGACCCGGCCGGCGGGGAGGAACTTGAAGTCGTCGATCGCCGCGTAGAACCGCTCGGCCCAGGCAACTCCATTGGGAGCCGGGTCCTTCTCGACCGAGGCAAGCGCGGTCGCGACGCGCCGCCAGGTATCCTCGATCGTCTTGTCGATCGGCTCGCGCACGCCGGCCTCGTTGGCCGGCGCGTAGAGCCGATATTTCATGTCCCAGATCTGCTGCGAGATCGAGGCTATGTTCACCATGTGGGGGACTTTTTCCGGATTCGATTTCCTCGGCTAATATATAGCATGGAAATCCGAATTTGACCAGTTTGTTCTTTATTCGTTCGCGACACATGAAACGATCCCTGTCAGCTATCTTGGCCATCATCAGCGTCGCTATCGCCATGCCGCTCGCTACCGCCGCCGATCCGGTCGAGAGCGAGATCGAGGCGCCGGGGCCGGATGGGCCGCTCAAAGGGTTGATGCTGTCGCCTGACGCCAAGAGCGCGCCCGTCGTACTGATCATCCCGGGCTCCGGTCCCACCGATCGCAACGGCAACAGCCTCCACGGGCTCGACACCGACACCTACAAGCTACTAGCGCAGGGGCTCGCGGCGCGCGGCGTCGCCTCAGTGCGCATCGACAAACGCGGCCTATTTTCGAGCCACGCGGCGATCCCCAACGCCAACAATGTGACCATCGCCGATTATGCGAGCGACGTGCACACATGGGCCAAGGCGATCCGCGACAAGACCGGCGCCAAATGCATCTGGCTGCTCGGGCACAGCGAAGGGGCGCTCGTCGGGATGGTCGCGGCCAAGGACAATCCGCCCGATATTTGCGGGCTGCTGCTGGTCGCCGCGGCGGGCCGCAAGTTCGGCGAGCTGATCAAGGACCAGATGCGCTCCAACCCAGCGCTCGCGCCGTATCTCGACGAGGCGCTGCATGACATCGATACGCTGGAGGCGGGGAAGCGTGTCGAGGTGTCAGTCGACAACACGCGACCAGAAATTTTCTCGATCTTTCAGCCGGCCGTGCAGGGTTTCCTGATCGACCTGATGTCGTATGACCCGCCGCAGGTGCTGGCGGCGTACAAGGGGTCCGCGCTGATCCTGCAAGGCGAGCGCGACATCCAGGTCGGCGTCGATGACGCGCGGCGGCTCGCGGCGGCGGATCCCGCCGCCAAGCTGGTGCTGCTTCCCGACGTGAACCATGTGCTGAAGAGCGTCACAATCGACGACAAAGCGGCCAATCTGAGGACCTACTTCGATCCGAAATTGCCGCTTGCTCCGGGTGTCGTGGACAACATCGCCGATTTCATCGGCGCTGCGAAGTCACCCTGACCGTGTCGCGGCCTCCTGCAGAAGCTCGGCGCTCGCCGCTTCGATCCGGGCTTCGAGCGTGGCCATGACCTCGCGGCGCGGCCGGCCCGGCGGGATCGGTTCGAGGAACTGCGCGACGATGCGCCCAGGCCGCTTCATAAAGGCTCGACGTCCCCAATAAAGCCCCGAATTAACCGCGACCGGGACCAGCGGAACATCGAGCTCACGGTAAAGCGCCGCGACGCCCGGCTGATAAGGATGCGCGTCGGTCGGCTCGCCGGGCGCCGTGCGGGTACCCTGCGGGAAGATCACGACAGGCCGGCCCGCGTCGATGGCGCGCCTGGCGGACGCGACCATACGGCGGAGCGACCCGGCGCCACCTTTGCGATCGATAAAGATCGACCCGGCCCGCGTCGCGTACCAGCCGTAAAACGGCACGTATTGCAGCTCGCGCTTGATGACGACGGCGGGGTCGCCGAGCAGCGGCGGCAGCATCAGCGTATCCCAGGCCGATTGGTGCTTCATCGCGATCAAGCAGCCGCCGGACGGGATATTCTCGCGGCCGCGCACCTCGCCGGTGAGCCCGACGACGAACCTTAACGCAAACAGCACCGCCTGCGCCCAGAAGCGGCCAAAGCGCATCGCCGTGCGGCGCGGGGTCAGCAAAAACGGCAATCCGGCGATCCCGAAAATCAACGTGCCGATCCAGAACACGAGATTAAACGCGAGCGCGCGGGCGAGTCTCATGGGCGATGGCTGGCCGCCGCGCTCTCCGAGGCGTTGAGCGCATGAATCTCGCCGGCATGCGGCCAGAATGTAGAAATCTCCGGCCGGATCAGCGCGGCCAGATATTTGTCGTATTCGCTGACGGTCAGCAGCGCGACATCGAACCAACCCGTCCAGGCTTCGCTCTCGTGCGCGGCAAAGACCGGTTCGGCGACGATCCGCGCCTGCGGCATCGCCCGCTCGAATTCCAGGAGGCTGCGCTCCATATGGTACCAGCTCGTCACCAGGCGCAGGCTATTGTACCCCTCCTGTTGCATCCAGCCGGCGGTCTCGCGGGCGTTGCCGAATGTGTTGTCGGCGTCGTGGCCGATGACGACGCGACCGGGATCGTCGGTGTCGGCACGTCCCGCGACGCGCATCAGCTCGAGCCGATCGACATGTGGGTTGACGCCCGAGACAAAGAGCTTTTGCGCGCGACCGGCGCCGAGCAGGTCGAGCCCCGTCTCGAGGCGCAGCCGGCCGCCGGTCAATACGACGATCGCGTCGGTTTTGGCAGGATCCGCGACAATCGACAGTGAGCCGTGCACAAACCAGACGAGGCCCCCAGCCCATAACAGCATCGTCGTTGCCGCACCGGCGGCAAACCAGCCGAGAGCTCGCGGCCAGCCGCCTCGGCTCACGGCATCCGCGCCAGCTGGCGCAGGACCGTGATCCGCGCCGTCGTCATCGCCACGACGCCCGCCGCCAGCCAGGCCGCGATCAGCAGCAGCCAGATGCGCCAGTCAAGAATGCCATGGGGTGTGATCGGAACAGGCAATACGAGCATTCGGCCGGCCGGCCCAAGAATGCCGACGGTCAGCGCCGCGGCGACGGCGCCGATAAATCCGCCGCGCAGGCCCAGCGACAGCGCATGAACCTGAAACTGACGTGCGATATAAGCATCGCGCGCGCCCAACAGGTGCAATAGCTCGATCACCGAACGATGGATCGCCAGCCCGATCCGCGCCGTGAAAACGATGATTGCGACGATGAGCACGGTGACAACCGCGACGCCGGCGGTGATCACGCCTTCAATCCGCATCGCAAAATCGCGGACGCCGGCGAGCCATGTGTGATTGTCGTCGAGTTGCGCGTCGGGGATGATCGTACCCAGCTGACCGCGCAGTGTCGTGAAATCGATCTGGGCGCGCGGATCGATCCGGATGTCGATCAGATGCGGCAGCGGCAGGTTGGCGATCGGGACATTGTCGCCAAGCCAGGGCTGCAGCAGCTTTGCCGTCTGATCCGGCTGTAGGAGCTGCGCCGAGGTCACACCCTTGGTCTGCCGCAACGCCCCCAACGCCATGTCGATGCGCGGCTGCGTCGTGTCGGCCGGAACCTGCAGGGTCAGCGCGCTTTCGAGCGAGGCGTTCCATTGATTGAGCGCGTCGCTGAGCCAGATGAGGCCGATCCCGCCCATCGCGGCGAGATAGACCATCAGCGCGATGATCCAAGGCAAAAATCGGCCCGATGCGTCGCGCCGCAGCGGCAGGTCGAGGCGAAATTGACGCGACAGGGACAGCATAC
>Ga0210398_10001976_pt1 | contig 20432 bp, 20 predicted proteins | sample IncBWC4OmetaG_FD_161047 | JGI IMG/M metagenome (GOLD analysis project Ga0210398, IMG submission 161047) | Forest soil microbial communities from Barre Woods Harvard Forest LTER site, Petersham, Massachusetts, United States - Inc-BW-C-4-O | ecosystem: Environmental > Terrestrial > Soil >...
CTTGTGGGAGGTCCTGAATGAGGCCTACTTAAAAGGGCCGAATGACAGCGGGCCAGCCCAACCGCAGGCGTACGGAGCACTATACTTAGCATTGTATAATGCCGTCCAATCGGCTATTGCGCAGGGCAGTCTCCCGAGTAGCGAGGTGCTGCTGTTTAATTTTGAGGGTGACTATGATCCATCTGGCTCCTCGAGCTGGTCCCAAGATGCTGGTGGCGGTGGCTGGCTCCACGATGCCTTGGTAGCCAACGGCGGCGTCAATGACAGTTCCAGTGCAACCTATTCGAGTAGCTTAGCCAATGCCCTTGAGCATGAAGCCTTTTCTATACACCCGTACGGTGGCGTAGCCGCTTCGGACTACGGGCAGGACATCGCTTCGCCCTATGCCATCATGGGCGGTCCGAGTTCCGGCGAGTCGAACTATTACGCCAGCAGCTATTGCCCCTCAGGTTGTAGCCTGCAACAGATGGCAACGGACTGGCTCGGTCAAACCTACCAAAAGGGAAGTATACCGCCTGTCTATGTGACCGAGTACGGTACCTCAGCAACACCGCTAGGAAATAATCAGGTGGGTTACGGCTGCACGACCAATAACGGCACGAACGCCAATGGTGCCTATTTGGGATGGACAAATTGCACGAATCCGAATCAGTATGGTGATGTCGGCTATAACACGCCCTGCAAAACCTATGAGGGCGGCCAGGCCTACTTACTCACCGAAGCCTATAATGTGATGCTGGCCGATCCGCATGTACGCGGTATCTGGTGGTTTGAGGCCGAAGACAATCCGGCTGATACACCCGGGCCACAGGGAATAATATACGGCGGACCGGGAACATTTGATGACGGCGGGGTGTACCCCACGAATGATGCGAACGACACGGCCGGTAACCCGAAGCCCGCTTTTACAGCTTTAGCAGCCGAACAGCAATATACTAGCAGCAACCCACCCCAGCCGAGCTGCGAAGGGCAGTAGTCTCGACTGTGCCCAAGCATAGTATGCTGAGATTTCTCTTTGGAAATTAAAAATGCTTATGTATAATGAGGCCAGTACCTTTGTTAGAAGCAGTGCTGCCTAAGGACAGCCGAGCTATGGACCAAAACACAAACACCTCAGTTGATTCGGACGAGCCTAAGCCGCTCGGCGGACCATTACATCCTCCCCAGGGCTCAGAGCCCCCTGCTCCCAGTGAACCGAGTATTACCCAGCCCGAACCTTCAGGAGCGCCAGACCCCTCATCACCAGTTTTTAGCCCGAGCGTACCACCGCCCGCTCCAGCTGCTCCTCCCCGGCCGGGTGCCTTTACGCCGCCCAGTAATGTCATCATGCCAACCCAAGGTTCGCCTGCAGGTGCGGCACTGCCGCTCACTCCTCAGTCTCCGCAATCGCCCCTGCCGCCTACCCCGACGATCGGAGCAGCGGCCGATCCAACTGCTCCCATGATTGTCAGCGGCGGTTTTGCACCCGGTGCTCCCACCGGTCCCGTGGTTGGTGCGGTCGCTCCGACCTATGCGACGCCCGGCCAAGGCGGAGCCTTGCCGTCCACTTCCAAGTTCCGCGGCCTCAAGCCGATACTTATTGCCCTGGCAGCCATTGTTGTCATCGGCGGCGGTTCAGCCGCTGCTTACTTTGGTGTTATTGTCCCCAATCAACCGGCCAATGTACTCAAGACTGCTATGCTCAACAGCCTGAAAGAAAACTCGGTGAGTTATAACGGTAATGTGAGTTTTAGCTTCGGAGGAAGTACTGGTTCAGGCACAACCTATCAGCTGAACATGAGCGGCAGCAAGAACAGCGCCGAAAAGGCCAGTGACGCCACGCTTGCTTTTGACGGCTATGGGGTGAAAGTCAGCATTGAAGCCCGTATTGCTAATCAGAATCTCTATGTTAAAGCCGGCGATCTAAGTACGCTCGCCGCGCTGGTCGGCAGCTTTGAGCCGAGCTTGTCTAGTGCGGCCACGACCATTTCCGGCGATATATCCAACCAGTGGGTGGAAGTAGACAGCGCCACGCTCAATGAAATAGGCATTGGCTGCTATATTAACGCCGCTACCGGCCCGCTTACCCAGGCAGATATTAATACCCTGACGGCCGACTATACCAAGAACAGTTTCTTAACGATTCAAAAAACCACCAGTACGACGGTCGACGGCCAGGCTGCCGACGAATTCGCCGTTAACATTAATGATGATAAGGGTGCCGGCTTTATCTCTAGCATGGGCACACTTTCCTCGATTAAGTCTATGGAAGCTTGTGATGGCGGTGGCCAGATTGCCAGCTCATTGAAGCAGGTAAAGGGCGACAATAAGCAGACACCGCTGACGTTGTGGGTCAGCAAGTCCGATAAGGAAATCATCGAGGCGAGCGCTACCGAAACACCGCAAGACGTTGCCCAGACGCACGCCAAGGGCACGGTTGATCTAAACTTTAGCTACAAGCCCGTCACTATTACCGCGCCTGCCAACGCCGAATCGTATCTGCAGATGTATACCAAATTAGCCCCGACGCTCGACAGTCTCAGTACTTCAGGGTTGAATCTCAACAGCTTGAGCAGCAGCCTCTAATAAACCAGGTATAATAAAGCCGGTATGCAAGTAGTCGTTGACGACCTTATCACGAACTGTGAGCTAGCCGGCAAGGGTAAGCTCGTGCTGCTATTGCATGGCTGGGGTGACAGTCTCCATGGACTGCGGCCGCTGCAGGCCGCCCTAGCCAAACACTATCATGTGCTGGCGGTAGATCTGCCCGGATTTGGCAGTACTGAAGCGCCAAAAACTGTTTGGGATCTGGATAATTACAGTCACTTTGTGGCTGACTTGCTTAAGAAGCTAGATCTGTCACAGCCGTACGCCGTTATCGGGCACAGCAATGGCGGTGCCGTTGCCATTCGAGCTATTTCACTCCGTCTGCTCGAACCGAAGCGGGTCGTACTCTTAGCTGCTTCCGGAGTACGCTCCGGTCAGCAGGCCAAGCGTCTGGCTTTCAAAGTTATTGCTAAAACCGGCAACGCTGCTACCTTGTGGATGCCCGATAGGTATCGGCAGGCGCTCCGGAAAAGTCTCTATGGGGCCGCTGGCTCCGATCTCCTCGTCATGCCGCAGCTGCAGGAAACCTTTAAAAAGACTGTCCGACAAGACGTTCAGGCCGATGCCAGTAATATAGCGGCACCCACCCTGCTCATTTATGCGGACCAAGATGAAGCCGTGCCCCTCAGCAGCGGTCGTCATTACCAAGAACTTATTGCCAACTCTCGGTTGGAAATTGTTAAGGATGCCGGACATTTTGTACACTTAGATCAGCCGGATAAAGTTACCGGTCTCATAGAAAAGTTTTTACAATGATTCGCGAACTCATCAGCATCTATCGGCCGAGCTATCCAAAGGTGCTCGTCTATATGCTGCAAAGCAGTGAGTATAAAGCGAAAGCCTATCTGCAGTGGCTGCGGCGTACCAAAGACTTTAGCACCGTTATGCGGCGGCGAACACTCGACCCAACCCACTCAGCCCGCCTATTACTGCTGGTGCTGCGACTCGGCATGAGCCTGCAAGTACTAATCGGACTGCTACTTATTTACCTGGGCGGCTGGCACCACCACGATGCGGGCGGTATTCCCTTCGGGCTTATACTCGTCATCAGCTACCCGATCGTCTGGGCCTACCTGCTGGTGCTGCCGCTGGTTATGGGCCGCGAGTTTGTTAGTACTCCTGCGGAGCATAAAGCCGTGCGAGCCTCTCAAACACAGTTTGCTAAACACCAAGGTATTAAGATTGCGGTGGCGGGCAGTTACGGTAAAACTACTATGAAGGAACTACTCAAGACCGTTCTTTCTCAGGGCCTAAACGTAGCGGCAACCCCTGCTAACAAGAATGTCAGCAGCAGCCATGCCCAATTTGCTAAAAAACTGAGCGGTAAGGAAGATGTGCTGATCATTGAATACGGTGAAGGGGCGCCCGGCGATGTAGCCCGCTTTGCAGCTATCACCCAGCCTACCCATGCGGTCATTACCGGTCTCGCTCCCGCGCACCTGGATGAATATAAGACGCTTGAGGCGGCCGGTGAGGATATCTTTTCAGTGGCGACCTATCTACACGGTAAAAACGTCTATGTGAACAACGATTCTGAGGCAGTCCGGCCATTCATTAAGCAGCCGTATCATCTCTTTGACAAGAACGGCGCGCTCGGCTGGAAAGCGACGCGCATCAAAGTATCACTCAGCGGTACTAGCTTTTACTTGGAAAAAGGCAAGCAGTCACTCCACTTGCAGAGTGGCCTACTCGGCAAACATCAGGTCGGCTACCTGTCACTGGTAGCGGCACTTGGTTTGGAGCTGGGCCTCACCAATAAACAGGTGGAGGACGGCATTGCCGCCACCAAACCATTCGAACATCGTATGCAGCCCTATCAGCTATCTGGGGCCTGGATCATTGACGACACCTATAACGGCAACCTGGAAGGTATCAAGGCCGGTACGAAGCTGCTGAGGGATCTGCCGGCTAAGAAAAAATGGTATATAACGCCAGGTCTCGTTGACCAAGGAGCGGAGAGCGAGCGCGTCCATAAACAGGTCGGCGAACTTATTGCTGCCGCCAAGCCCGATGTTGTCGTACTTATGGAAAATTCAGTGACCACATATATTCGGGAAGGGATGAAGGGTAAGTACGGCAATCAAATAATTATTGAGTCTGACCCCCTGGAGTTCTATACCAATTTATCGCACCGCGTAGCCCAGGGTGATCTTGTCGTTATGCAAAACGACTGGACTGACAACTACGTGTAAGCAGGTAAGATATTGAAATTGTATAGTTAAATTGTATATACTAATTGCATGGAAACCATTGCAGTCATTTTTGGCGGACGCTCAGCCGAACATGATGTTTCAATTGTGACGGCACTCGGCAGTATTATCAAGCCGCTTGAGGTAACCCGGCGATTCCGTATAGAAGCAGTCTATATTGCCAAAGATGGGGCGTGGTATTGGGATGACCGCTTGAAAGACATCAGTCTCTTTACCTCCGGAGCTATTACCGACTTTATACATAAAAATTCACCGGCCAGCGTCCAGTTTGACGGCGGTATGACCTTAATAAAAGCCAGTGGTATCGCTGGCCGCAAACAGCAGCGCAAGATCGATATAGTCTTTCCAAGCATGCATGGTACCTACGGAGAAGACGGCGCGCTTATGGGACTGCTGGACATGGCGGGGATTCCCTATGTCGGTTGTGGCGTCAGCGCTTCAGCTGTAGCTATGGATAAGGTACTTGCCAAGCAGCTAGCGGTCGCCAACGACATCCCGGTCAGCAAATTTTTGGCTTTCACCAAAGACCAAGTGGAGCGAGAACCGACTGACACGCTGCGGGCTATCACTAAAACACTGAGCTATCCGCTCTTTATTAAGCCAGCCCATCTCGGATCAAGCATCGGCATTAGCCGGGTAACGAACGACAGTGAACTGAGAAACGGACTCGAAGTAGCTACGCACTATGACAACAGCATTATTGTGGAAGAAGCCGTCAACAATCTTATTGAAGTAACCCTGCCGATTATGGGCAATGATCGCCCCAAGCCAGCCCTGCTGGAGCAGCCGCTTACGACCAGTGAAGACTTCTTTGACTTTGACACCAAGTACATCGGCAACGGCAAAAAGGGCGGGGGTAAAAAAGGCGGCGTCAAGGGTGCGCAGGGCTACAGTAAAATCCCGGCTGACTTACCGGATCCGCTGTATAAAAAAGCCGAAACCCTCGGCCTATCAGTCTATAAGACGCTCGGCTGTAGCGGCATTGCCCGCGTCGACATGCTCATTGATAGCAAAACCCAGAAAGTATACTTTAACGAAATTAATCCATTGCCCGGCAGTCTCTATGCCCACAACTGGAATCGGGCAGGGGTCAGTAATATTGAGCTGGTATCGCAGCTTGTGGAGTTCGCCAAAGAACGCTACACCTATCGGCAGGCACTCAATACCAGTTTTAGTACTAACTTTTTGCAGCAATTCTAACTACCGCGTCATGAGAAGGAATATCGTCCATCCCGGAGCCGACGAACTGCATTATGAAATCCGGGGTATTGTCGACTTTGCGGAAGCGCTCGCCGAAACGGGCATTGCCATCACCTGGGAAAATATCGGTGACCCTATTATGAAAGGCGAACAAGTGCCGCTGTGGATCAGGGAGATTATAGCTGACGAAGTACGAAACAATGTCTTCTCCTATGCCTACTCGCCAACCAAAGGCTTGCAAGCGGCCCGCGATTGGCTGGCCGTTGATCGCAGTAAGCAGGGAACTGAACTAAAAGCCGAAAATATCCTTTTCTTCAATGGTCTTGGAGATGCCATCAACAAAGCCTATACCTGGCTCCATCCTCAGGCTAGGGTACTCGGACCAAACCCGGCCTATCCAACCCACTCTGCAGTCGAAGCCGCCCATGCCCACTCGCCGCACCTCACCTATCAGCTGGATCCGAAAAACCATTGGCTCCCCGATATGGCGCAGATACGTCATATGGTGCAGACCAATGAATCCATTACGGCGCTGCTTATGATTAACCCTGATAACCCAACGGGCACGGTCTACCCGCGTGCCCTGCTAGAGGAATTTATAGCTATTGCTAAGGAGTACAAACTCTTCCTGATTGCCGACGAAATTTATGCCAACCTGACGCATCACCAACCTGATTTCGTCTCACTCGGTGCAATCACCACCGATGTCCCCATGATTATCATGCGCGGTTTGTCTAAGGAAATCCCCTGGCCCGGTAGCCGCTGCGGCTGGCTGGAATTCTACAATCTGGAATCTGACGAAAATTTTGCTCGGTATGCCAAATCTATAGAAGAAGCCAAGATGACTGAGGTCTGTTCGACCACTCTCCCGCAATCGGTACTGCCCAAGATTCTCGATGATCCGCGCTATCGGCCGCATTTGGAAAAGCGACGCAAGAAATATGCTGCCCGGGCAGCTGAAGCAGTCGCTGCCTTTGCTCAGCATCCCTGTCTTGATGCAGTGCTGCCAAAGGGAGCTTTCTATCAGGCCATCACCTTTAGTGACCGTATGCTGGAAAAACCTTTTGTTGCTGCCGCTGCCAATCTGCGTGCCCAAGCCTTGCTCGATATTGCTCTTGAAGCTATCCCGAAGAGTAGTTTTGACAAACGCTTCTGTCATCAGCTGCTGGCGGCAACCGGTGTCTGCACCGTGCCATTAACCACCGGCTTTAATAGTTCCACCCCAGGCTTCCGCATCACACTACTGGAAGAAGATGACGCTACCTTTACCAAGACGCTGCAGGTTATTAGTGATTTTGTGACGCCATGATCCGCAAAGCTACCAAACGAGTCATCCGTCGTCTGAGCGCCAATAACTACCAGAGCTATAACCGCATTGAGTTGAGCCGTGCCCGCCTGCTGTCCAACGTTGCCTACCTGCAGAAACTGCATCCTGACCAAGCGATTATCCCTGTCCTTAAAGCCAATGCCTACGGACATGGTATTGCTGAGATTGCCGGACTGCTCAATGATGCCGACTGCGCCTTTATTGCCGTTGACGGCTACTTTGAAGCAGCCCAGATCCGTGACATCAGCAAACATAGGATTCTGGTCATGGGTGCCATCAAGCCTGAGAACGTCCGTTTGCTGGATACTAAGCGCTGCTCATTTGTCATTCAAGATATTGCCGGCCTGCACGCTTTCGGTAAACTCAAGCACCGCGTCCAAGTGCATATGGAGCTGAATACCGGTATGTATCGGCTCGGCTTAGGGCCAGATGAGATCAATGCGTATCTCCGCGTCCTGAAACAATATCCAAAACTCCGCTTAGAAGGTATCATGACGCATCTGGCGGATGCCGATAATCCCCAGACCGATGCCTATACCGCCAAGCAAGTGCAATTGTTTGATCAGACTGTTGCCCGCATTGTAGAACAAGGCTTTCAGCCCCACTACTTTCATCTTGCGCAAACGGCTGGCAGCACCAAAGCCCACAGCCGCTACGCTAATGCCATTCGCCTCGGTATTGGTCTTTACGGTATCAATCCACTGCAGCCCCACGACCGCCATCGCTCTGACCTAGACGGCCTGAAGCCGGTATTAACCCTCAAGAGCACTATTATTAAAACCTATGATCTGCAAGCTGGTGACCGGGTTAGCTATAACGGTGTATTCAGTGCCCCGAGCGCCATGCGCATCGGCATTTTACCGCTTGGTTATTACGAAGGACTGCCTCGTGAACTGAGTGATCGTGGTTTCGTGAGTGTCGGGCATAAGCAGCTCCCCATTCGCGGTACCATCTGCATGAACCACACTATCATTGATATTAGCCAAACGACGCTTGGTGTCGGTGATGAGGTAGTAGTTATTAATGTTAACCGTGCGGACCCCAACTCCATAGAAACTGCTGCGCTGCTGGATAGCAATCTCTTTTCGTATAGCTGGCTGGCACATCTTGCCGCCAGCCTCAAACGACAGATCGTCTAAAACTGGTCAGCCCTGAGGCTGGGATGCTACAATAAATTATGACGATGCCAAACCGCGTGGCCATTCTCGATGCCGGTGGGCAATATGTAGATCTCGTGCGTAAAGCCGTGCAGCGGCAGGGTATTCCTGCGGACGTGCTGCCACTTGGCACCCCGCACGATAAGATTGCCGGCGATTACGGTGCTATTATTATTTCCGGCAGTCCGGCCAGCTCGCATGCTGAAACGGCGCCCCAACCCGACCCGAGTATCTGGAACAGTCCCTTGCCGATCCTGGGTATCTGTTACGGCATGCAAGCCATGGTAACGGCACACGGCGGCACCGTCGTGAAGAACGCTATTCGAGAAGATGGCCGGGTAACAACCCAAGTTGACACGAAACACCCCCTCTTCCGTGGTATCAAGCAGGACTTCACCGGTTTGTTTACCCATGGAGATTTTGTCAAAACGATTCCGAAAGGCTTTACGACCATTGGATCACATACGCTGCCTGATGGCAGCTTGGCCTATTCCTCGATCGCCAAAGGCGATAAGCTTGGCGTCCAATTTCATCCTGAAGTATTTGACGATACGCCGGAAGGCTACCAACTGTTTAAGAATTTCCTGGAACATATTGCCGGACTTACAGCCGATGAAAAATTCTATGAACGGCAACTCCAGGCGCTGATCAGTACCAAGCGCCAGCAACTTCGTGATCAAGTAGGGCAGGCCCACGTCATTGCCTTTGTCAGCGGCGGGGTGGACTCCAGTGTGGCCGCTACTCTGCTTGTCGGCGCCATTCCCGCCAAACGGGTACACGCGTTCTATATTGACAGCGGCTTTATGCGCGACGAAGATGAGCTCGTCGTCGAAGCTCTGAAAGCTGCCGGACTGCCCGTTGAAAAAATTGATGCTACCGCCGACTTTGAACAAGGCACCGTTACACGTGACGGCACAACCTACGGTCCTTTGACCAGCGTGACCGACCCCGAGCAAAAGCGGAAAATTATCGGCAAGGTCTTTGTGGAGATCCAGAATCGTTTGATCGCTAATTTACAACTGGATAATGCCCTACTCCTCCAGGGTACTAATGCTGCCGACCGGATTGAAAGCGGCCATAGTACCGGCGATGCGCATACCATGACGATTAAGACCCATCATAACCAGGTGCAGGAAGTCCAAGACCTCAAGAAAAGCGGCCGACTGCTCGAGCCAATAGACGATCTGTTTAAAGATGAAATCCGTGAACTGGGCCGTGAACTGGGCCTGCCGGAAGAACTCGTTGCTCGCCAGCCATTTCCCGGTCCTGGCCTGGCAATACGCATTATTGCTACTGAAAAAGACGAACCGACGCTGCAGCTGAGCCCAGAGGAGGCGAACGTCCAAGCCTTCTTGAAAAAGTCGCATACCAAGGCCAACGCTTATGTGCTGCCGATACGCAGCGTTGGGGTCGGCGGCGATGAACGCTCGCACCTCGCTGTGGTTGCGGTGCAAGATGATGGCGCTTTCCATGCTGACAATCTGGCAAAAATTGGTGCCGATCTGCCCGGCCATTTCCGTGACACCCTAAACCGCGTTATTTATGCCCTCGGTCCGACCTCACTCAGTGAGCGCTCTATGACGCAAACCCTCCTGACTGCCGAAGTGCGCGATCAGCTGCGGCAGGCCGATAAAATTGTTTTTGAAGCCATGCGATCAGCGCATTTACTCACCAGTATCAGCCAGTTCCCGGTTATATTATTGCCGCTTAGCTTTGGTGCACCAGGCCAGCGGTCCATTGTACTGCGTCCGGTAACTACCAGTACCTTCATGACCGTGCAAGCCATGCTGCCCGGACGTGACTTGCCGGTACCCTTCCTCAAAAAGCTTAGCCGCCGTATTTTGGACGAAGTGCCCGGTATATCGCAGGTATTCTTAGATATCACCAATAAGCCCCCGGCTACAACAGAGTGGGAATAGTGACCTCCCGCTATTTGATATTTTGAGTTAAAAAATGTATAATATGCAAATTAGCTAGATGTTTCTAGCACTAATATTTGCTGATGACTAAAGACATTTTGATTGCAACGCCCGATCCGTCGGTATATGTGAAAACATTAACCGAAGAAGAGGACACAGTTTTGTTTCTTGCCCAAGAGGCCGAGCTACTGGGATCGAAGGAAGCAGCGACCATTAATACGCCGGCTTTTGTCGCCCGGAGGGCCTTACTGGCAGCTCACCCAGAGATCTTAGCTATGGGAATATGGGCAGGGGACCAACTGGTCGGCGAGTTCGGTATGTGGCCTATTGCTCATGAGCCGCCTATCGCTGAAATAGGCTGTCACGTGCTGTCAGCACATCGGCGTCATGGCTATGCCACCTTAGCCGTGCAAAGTATGATTCCGTATGGACTTGGCGAACTTGGCATGGAGGAAATAGTAGCAAAGACCATGGCATCAAATGAAGACCCGCAGCGTGTATTACAAGAGACCGGGTTTGTTCAGTTTCTTGCCGGTAAAGGCCTCCTTCATTTCGTCTATGATCAACACCGAGAAATATCGCCTGCCGCCATGCAGGCTATGCGAGAACCCTCAGTGCTTGACGGCGCTATAGCGACAGCGGCGAGCTTCTTATAACGAACGAAACGGTCCGAGCTTCACCAGTGTCTGTTTCAGCTGCGGTCCATCATCAACAATCGGCCCGGCTGTAATCCAGCCACGTTCCCGAGCAACACTCAGGTTTTCCATCAACTCTGCCATATCACTGGCAGTCGCAACGGTATAATCGGTAACTTGTTGTGCCATAACCCTCCCCTTTCTCTCAAACTAGCTTCATTATCTCCCGGAATAATGCTTATGGGTAGCGAAAATTTCACACAGCTGCCAATGCTTACGCTTTGAAGTAAGGGTAGTTAGGGGTAGACTTGATGGCATGAATAAACTGCAACGAGATCAGCTCAAGGTGCGACGAAGCTGGGAAGCAATGAGTGATGTCCTGCAAGGAGCTATAGATAGGGTGGTAGAAGATGACAATGACCGGCCCCGCGCGGCGGTCCTCTTATCTGCTGCTCCTGATGAGGTCTTTGACGGCCCTTTACCGTTGGGTACGCTCGTGCACTTTCGTCATGGCTTGCCGCTTAGTTCTCGAACAGCTCCAGAGATGATCGCCGATTATGAAATCGATGCCGCCTTTCAGGCATCTTCCACTCGATCTGTAGAGCGGCGGACACCTCCGAAACACGAGGGGAGTATTGTCATTGCAGCACTGGATGGCTACGATGCGATGACCAAAAGAATCGGTGCTGCGCTCGTGGGAAACGTCATGAAAGACGTAGATTATCAGGCAGCGATTGTAGCTATGTACAGCCTGATGCCTCCGGAACAGTAACGCTCGCTTTACCCCTACGCACTTTACTTGCATACTTATAGGCATGTACGGCTTATATGCTTCACTGGCGCTGCTGGGACTTGCCGCTATTGATCCCATCGGCATCGGTATTATGCCCCTGCTTTTAGTGCGGCAGCATCCCTATAAGCGCGTGGCGCTGTTTCTTGGCGGCAGTTTTTGCTCACTGATGATTATGGGCCTGGTCTGTGCCAAGGGTTTTGGACACATAGTACTGCGCTTTGAGCATCGAGAAACGTGGTTTGTCCCCACCGTTGAGCTCATTGCTGCGCTCATCCTGCTTGGTATCGCCCTGCTGCTCTATATACAGCTCAAAGCTGGCAAGCTTGCCGTCGAACCATCTGGTAAAACCCGACGATGGCTGCGGCTCGGCGGCTGGCGGCTATTTGTGGCAGGCGGTGTGTTGGTTGTCGTGCAGTCACTGCTTGACGTAGTATTTGTGATTGCCATGATTCGCGTCGGTCAACTACAGCACTCCAATCTCGGCCTCATAACTGCCGTAGCTACCTATACGCTCACTGCCTTAGTGCTGCAGATTGCCGTAGTCGTTACCTTTATATTCACCCCTCCTCGGCACCGCACCCGGATGCTCGAAAACATACACCGCTTGCTCGTGCGCTATGCCTATGAGGCGGTCATTATTGTCAGTATTGTACTGAGCGCTATACTCCTGATCCTAGCGCTGACGTAGCCAAAGCCCTTGCACTGACAATCTAAAAGTATAATGATAGGTTTATGAAACCCGGAGAAGGCGAGCCAGTTCCATCAGATGAAGTTCCTATCGTAGTACAGGAGGTGACCGGTCATCTCTTGGAGAGCCAAGTGCGGGTCATGAGACTTGACGGCGAACCGATTACCCCAGTTCACGAAGCTGATCACCGTGTCGGTGCTTTGCTCAGACGAGCTCAAGTTATAGCAGACGAGTACGAAAGGGCGGCATTCTAAGCTAATGAGCGCTGTTGTAGCTCATCCGCCGCGCCCGCAGATTGGTATCGGCCTGCTGATTGTGCGCGGTAATACCGTACTGCTCGGTCAGCGGAAAAACTCCCACGGCCAAGGAGAATATAGCACTCCTGGAGGTCACCTTGAAGCTGGAGAATCCTTTGAGGACTGCAGCAGGCGTGAGCTAGAGGAAGAAGCCGGCAAGGCACTAAAAATAAAGAACCTACGGTTTCTGTGCGTTACCAACCTCACGAAATATCTCCCGAAGCATTACGTGGATATCGGTATGGTTGCCGAATGGCAGTCCGGCGAAGCCCGTGTCATGGAACCGGACAAGTTACTGTCCTGGGACTGGTATGACCTTGACGATTTACCGAGCCCTCTCTTTGCCTCCGGCCATAACTTCATTGCAGCGCTGCACAGCGGCCAGCACTATTTCACTGGCGCCTAAGCGGGGGCAATATTTGACTTAAGCCTTCTTCCATTGTATTATTTGTTATTACGCAATGACTGCTAACGAAGGTATTGAGTTACATAAACCCATTTTGGGTGAATTAGACTACGGCATGCTGCCGTTTGGCCACGTGCCGGTTATTGACGATGTCCTGCAGGTCGGCCTATTCGTACGCAATGACCACCCGAGAGCCGATCTTACAATGATTGTTGGTGAGCGTGCCATCATACTTGGCCGCGCCGACGGTCAAGCCTTACAAGTGGCTGACAATGACAAAGCCGATGGATCAGGCCAACGCCCGCCCGCCATTGAACTATTTATCCGTCCGATCAGTGAACTGGTGTTCAGCAATACCATAGCCACCGAAGACACCTACCATGTAACAGGCGAAGGACTGGAAATCCCCGACCTGCGCAGATTCGATAAGTTTGTGACGCAGATTTTTCTCTACGCCTACCGCCAGCAACATCCGGAAGCGCGGCCAGCCGAGATCCTCGAACTGCTTGATGCCTATGGGGAATTTTAATGGCTAAGGTGGATATCACGATTGAGAGCGGGACAAGAGAACTAGCCGGCAATCTTTTTGTGCCGCAGGAACCCAGCGGCGCCACTGCTTTGTTTTTCCATGGGATGTATTCTCAGGGACGCAGTAGTGCGCAGTATGCCAAGTTTTTAGGCAGGGAAGGAGTGAGCGCCCTGACGTTTGATCTCAGCGGCCACGGCAGCAGCCAGGATGAGCTCTCTCGTCTCAGCGTCGCCCAGCACATGGAAGATGCACGGGCTGCCTATGACTATCTGCTGTCGCAAGACCAAGTACCTGTTGATCCTGAGCGTCTCGGTATTGTTGGCAGCAGTTATGGTGGCTACTTAGCCACACTCTTAAGCGCCGAGCGTCCGATAAAAAGTTTGCTGCTGCGCTCGCCGCCGCTCTACCCCGAGGCCCTCTATGATCGCCCGCGGCAGACGTATACCGACGACGAAGCGTTATATACCCCGCCGGAAGCGGATAATCCAGCGCTGGCTGCTCTCAGGGCCTACAGCGGCAGGGTATTGTTAGTTGTTTCGGAACACGACACGGTCGTGGTGCCAGCCGTTACCGACGCTTACCATGACGCCATTGTAAATGGTGAGCAAATGATTCTTGCAGGTGCTACGCACGCCTTAGTGGATCCAGTGTCCAAGGAAGCCTTTAAAGCAATGGTGGTAGACTGGGCCCGAGCGCTGTAAGGCCCGAAGCTATACAGCGACGGCTCGAAACTGGTAGGATAGAGAGACATGCAGCGTTATAACCCGAAAGAGATTGAGCCGAAGTGGCAAGAGGCTTGGACGACTGATCAGCTCTATAAAGCTGTGGACTTTGATGCGCGCCAAAAATACATTATGTTGACGGAGTTTCCCTACCCTTCTGGCGCCGGCCTGCACCTCGGTCATATTCGCGAGTATACCTACGGCGACATCCTGGCTCGTTTTAAGCGCATGCATAACTTGAATGTGCTGTATCCCATGGGCTATGACGCCTTTGGTTTGCCTACCGAAAATTACGCCATTAAGAATAAGATTTCTCCGCAGCAGGCTACTGATGAGAATATTGCGAACTTCCGGCGTGAGCTGGAAAGCCTTGGCTACGGCTTTGACTGGACGAGGTCGTTTCGTACTAGCGATCCGGAATACTACAAATGGACCCAGTGGCTATTCCTGCAGTTTTTCAAAGAAGGCCTCGCCTACCAGGATGAGATCGCTATCAATTGGTGTCCGTACTGCCGCACGGGCTTAAGTAATGAGGAAGTCATCAACGGCCGGCACGAACGCTGCGACACACTCGTCGAGAAAAAAACCCTGAAGCAGTGGCTGCTGAAGATTACCGCCTACGCTGACCGCCTGATTGACGGCCTGAAAGATGTCGACTATCCCTCGCGTATTGCCGATCAGCAGATTAACTGGATCGGCCGTAGTGACGGCGTCGATGTTACGTTTAAAATTGAAAATTCCGACAAAACCATCACGGCCTTTACGACTGCCCATGACACCATTTATGGAGTGACCTTTATGGTTCTGGCACCGGAACATACGCTCGTTAAAGAGATAACTACTCCCGAGCATAAGGCACATGTTAATTCATATATCAAAGTAGCTCAGTCCAAAACGGAAATTGAGCGACAAGATGAAGGAAAAGAAAAGACCGGTGTCTTCACCGGAGCATATGCGATCAACCCAATAAATAACGAAAAGATTCCTATTTGGATAGCTGACTATGTGCTTGCTAGTTATGGTACCGGCGCGGTTATGGGCGTGCCAGGTGAGGACGCACGTGACTATGAGTTTGCTCAGAAGTATGAGTTGCCGATTATATATACGACTGAACAACAGGAGTTTGTGAATTACCAGACCGAATTGAAACATAACAGAAAGAAATATAAGTTAGCGAACTCCGAAGAATTTAATGGTTTAGATTTTAAAGTTGGTCGACAAAAGATACTTGAGAAAATAATTGAACTAAAAGCAGGACAATCGAAAGTTCAGTATAAGCTTCATGACTGGATCTTTAGCCGGCAGCACTATTGGGGAGAGCCTATCCCCATTATTCATTGTCAGGATCACGGTGCCGTAGCGGTACCCGAGGATCAATTGCCGGTAAAGTTGCCGGATGTTGAACAGTATGAACCGACCGCCACCGGTGAAAGTCCGCTGGCCGCTATTACGGAGTGGGTTAATACCACCTGTCCGATCTGCGGCAAGCCGGCGCAGCGAGAAACCGACACTATGCCGAACTGGGCCGGCAGCAGCTGGTACTACCTGCGCTATTACGATGCCCACAACGACAGCGTCTTCGCTGATCGTAAAAAGTTAGATTACTGGGGAGCTGTCGACATGTACCTCGGCGGCATGGAGCATACGACGCTGCATTTGCTGTACTCCCGCTTTTGGCACCAGTTTTTCTATGATCAGGGCTTAGTACCAACCCCGGAACCCTACGCTGCGCGGCGCGGACAAGGTATTATCCTGGCTGCCGACAATACCAAGATGAGTAAAAGCAAAGGCAATGTCGTTAATCCCTCGGACATTATTGACAGCGGCTATGGCGCCGATGCCTTGCGACTGGCTATCTCGTTTCTAGCGCCGTACGATCAAACCACCCCGTGGAGTCCGGAGAGTGTCGCGGGTACCCATCGGCTGCTGCAGCGCGTCTGGACGCTGGTGCAAGAGTTTCAAACCCAAACCGCTGAGCCAAAAGACTCGTCACCACAGCTCAACCGCATTATGCACCGCACCATTAAGAAAGTGAGCAGTGATCTTGACCGCATGAACTTTAATACGGCCATTGCTGCCCTCATGGAGTGCGTCAATGAGCTGTACCATGTAAAGGCTAAAGACAACTACGCTGCCAAAGAGTGGTCCTGGTCACTGAAAACCTTGCTGCAGCTGCTGGCACCGTTTGCCCCGCATATCGCTGAAGAGCTGTGGCACCAACTGGGCCAGACCGAATCAATCCATATCTCACTCTGGCCAGCTTATGAAGAACAATACATCGTCGAAAACACCGTCACCATCATTATTCAGGTTAATGGCAAGCTGCGCGGGGAGATAAGCATTGCAAGTGGCGCTGACCAGGCAGCTGTTGAAAAAGCGGCCTGGGATAATAAAAAAGTTGCCGGCTACTTAGAAGGTCAGACAATCCGTAAGACAATCTACGTACCAAACAAACTTGTTAACTTCGTCGTTTAACAGCGGCCGCCAAAGGCAAGGCTTGGAGCTGCTACTGGATCACGCCGGGTAAAGTGCCCGATATATGGCGCGGTAACTTCACTGCCAATAACAGTACGATCGGCAACCAGCACTTCTTCGAGATTAGGCCTGCACGCAAAGAGCAGGCCAACGTGATATTCAAGGGCTGTTTTGAAACGATCTTCTGGTGGTACCGTTTCTACCATCGAGCCGTTCAGCAGCGGAACTGCCCAACAGCTACTGAGTAATACCGTGGTGGCACTATCGGGGACTTTTCGAGCCGGCACAGGGTTATCGCTGCCTCTTGCCAGAACGGTGCTCACGCCGAGCATTATAGGGGCTTCGCCTAAAATATCTGAGCATACCAAGGCAGCAACTTGATGGCTCAACCAGTTGCGGCCGCCCTGCGGGCGCATCGTAAATACGGCTTTTTCTGCTGCTGACGCAGAATGTGATTTATTCACTTGGGCAACTACCTCCCCGCTACGAATAAAGAGCAGGGAATTTGCTGGTCGCTCGCCTGGGTTATTGAACGTCGCCGTGCCGAGCGCAAAGGTGGTTACCGGTGTGTCAGCAGACAACTCCCGTACTTGGGCAACGCGATCTTCAATCATGTCTCTCTGAGTGGCAAGCTGGTCCAGCGCGGTGATAGGTGCAGTCATAAGTTCAGGCGTCAGCGCCAGACGTCCTAGATCGTTGCCTGAGGATAACGTGCTCCAAAAGTCTTCGTACGTTGCTCCAGACACCACGCTCATGGTGTCACCGCGTACGCTCTCAAAAACATGATGACCATAGCTTCGCCGGTAGTCTGCCTCAGCAATTGTCGCTAGTTCTGACATATAAACACCTATTATATAATTGTATAGTATTTTTTGCAATGGAGCCGGTAGAGTTTTTGCGGTACAGGTCTAAGCTGGATCTGGTGGCACAGCTGGATTTTCGGCCGGCCCTCCCGGTTGAGGACGCCCTACTAATTGGCCGAGCATGACACCTTTATAGAAGGCTAATTCCGCTTCTAGGCCGCCAGTTTCTGCCATTCTTCTGAACACATGACTCGTAGCCCCTTGCTGACCAAGAGGACCGCGGGCAATTTCTTCACCTTCCCCATAGGCTTTTCCAAAATCTTCATGGGAGCCAGCCCCAATCACCATTGGTAGAAAGCCACCGTCAGGTAAGGGCACGCCGGTAATAATTTCCACGTCACAGTCTATCGTCGGTCTGTGGCGTAATGCTTCATCATACGCTTCGCGAGCGTCACGCTGTCGCTTCTCAGCGCCTTGCTCCGCCGCTTTTGATAGTACCCAGTTGAAATGTGATGCTTCGCCCTTCCTGGTTTGATCGGCCCGACGAACCGCAGCCCAGGCAGTGTCTAGATTAACCTCGTCATTTGCCAATTTGCCCAATATAACGTGCGCATAGGCTCGTCTGACTCTGGGGTTATTAGATTGACTCAGTTCACTCATAAGTTACATTAAATACTAAACATTACAAATGTCAATGTAGCAGTGGTGCGGTCTCGATGCAGACACTATCCGTACATGCACTTGAGAAAAGCCAAAAAATCCGTTAGAATAGAGCTAACTTTTGTTAACTAATGAAAAGGAATATTTCCTATGGCAGGCGGTCAACCACCTAAGAAGCGTACTAGTCCTCGTCGAACTGGCTCTCGTCGCAGCCATCATGTCTTGAAACTGGCTCGCAAAGTCAACGCTGTCTCACCAGTCAAAGTCCGTACTACGAAGCGTGAATCTGCCAAAGTCGTCTAGGCTCTGGCTCACCTTAAGGAAAGTGAATTAACAATATGGCAAGCAATCGTCACCTTGGTCGCATCATCGCCCTCCAGACGCTCTACGAAGAAGAGTTGCGACAAGAAGCGGGTGACGACAGCTTTGATTTGCAGGTCGTACTAAAGCGTAACATCAAGCGCTACCGTGACACGCTTGACGACGTAGCCTTCATTGAACAGCTGGTCAAAGGGGTCAGCAAGCAAGCTGCCAAACTGGATGAGGCGCTGCAGCCCGTAGCTCCAGAGTGGCCGATTGATCAAATTGCCCGTATGGACCGTATTGTTCTGCGTATCGGCTTGTATGAACTGCAAAACGAAGCCGATGTACCGCCGAAGGTAGTTATTAATGAAGCGGTCGAACTTGCCAAAGCCTTTGGCGGGGATAACTCGTCGAAATTTGTGAATGGCGTACTCGGTACCTTACTCCGGGAACGTGAAGCGACACCGACGAAGCCAGTAGCGAAAAAGCCATCCCCGGCGCCTAAGAAAAAAGCCGTCAAGAAACCGTCAAAGGGTAAAAAGTCATGAAGCGCCCTAAGCCTATTCAAGGTATCCGCAATCTGACGCTCAAGCGGCGTCCGGTTATTGACGAGGTGGTTCGGGAAACGACTTCCGGCGGCATTGTCTTTCGCCGTCACGGCGAAAAAGCCGAGGTGCAGATATTGCTCATGCAAGATGCCAAGAATCGTTGGACTATCCCCAAAGGGCATGTCGAACCAGGCGAAGAACCCCGGCAAACCGCCGAGCGGGAAATCCGGGAAGAGACCGGGCTGAAGCAGATGAAAGTGCACAGCTGGCTTGGCAAAGTTAATTTTCGCTACCGGCGCAACCATACCTTAGTACTGATGACCATGCATATCTATTTGGTAGAGGGGCTCGGCGAAAGCGATAAACTCCACCCTGAAGACTGGCTGAACGATATTAAATGGCTGCCGGCCACCGAAGCTATCGACAAGATTGCCTACGAAGATATCGGCAAGCTGATCCTCGTGGGTATGAAAAAAATCCGTAAGGGTGAACTATAAGCATATGGACACCAGTGTCTATCGGGCCTTTGCAGCGGAAAAATTAGGCGTCACCTTCGACAATCTAGAACTGCTGATCACCGCCTTTACCCATCGCTCCTATTTGAATGAGCACAAGCGAACCGTTAGCGAGCATAACGAACGATTAGAGTTTCTCGGCGACGCCGTCTTGGAGTTGGTGGTTACCGAGTATCTGTATAACAACTACAGTGAACCAGAAGGCATTCTCACCAACTGGCGCAGTAGCTTAGTGCGTACTGAAAGCATCGGTGCTGCTGCTGTACGCTGTGGGTTTGAGCCGTTACTGCGCTTAAGCCGAGGAGAAAAACGCGGGAGCGACCGGGCCAGAGCCCAAATCTTAGCCAATAGTTTCGAAGCGGTTATCGGGGCGCTATATCTCGATCAAGGCTATGAAGCTGCCAAAAAGTTTATAAGCGACGCTATTCTCAGTACTTTCAAAGATATTTTAGCCACTGGCTCTTGGATGGATGCCAAATCCCACCTGCAAGAGTTAGCCCAGAGCCAAGAAGCGGCCACGCCGCAGTATAAAGTGATGAATGAAGAGGGTCCTGATCACGAGAAGATATTTTTAGTTGGCGTCTATGTCGGCACCAAATTGCGGGGACAGGGCAGCGGGCCGAGCAAACAGGCCGCTCAGCAAAAAGCCGCCGAAGCAGC
>Ga0210398_10001978_pt1 | contig 20427 bp, 18 predicted proteins | sample IncBWC4OmetaG_FD_161047 | JGI IMG/M metagenome (GOLD analysis project Ga0210398, IMG submission 161047) | Forest soil microbial communities from Barre Woods Harvard Forest LTER site, Petersham, Massachusetts, United States - Inc-BW-C-4-O | ecosystem: Environmental > Terrestrial > Soil >...
GCTTTCGGGCGAAGCGATAATTTTCGTGTGCGGCTGCGCATGGCTCGCGCTGTTCCTGGGAATGGGTTGGAGCGCGGCACTGCTTCAAGGCGCGCTGCCCTTCCTTCCCGGCGAAATCTTGAAAATGGCACTGATCGTAGCTGCGGCCGGTGGATTGCAACTGGCTCGGCGAGAAGCGTAGGCAAACAGCGTAAGCAGGCGGCCCCCAGTCCTGGCGTAAACGTTTTGTAATTTCGTTTTTCGGAATTCATATCATGCCCACCCAGACCGTGCCGCAGAAGCAAAGCCCCGAAGACGCACTGCGCTCCGCGAACACAAAATTCTACGCCGCGTTCGAATCGCTGGACCTGACGGAAATGGAAGCAGTGTGGTCGCATGACGACGGCGTGACCTGCGTGCATCCGGGCTGGGATTTGCTGCTGGGGTGGGACGAAGTGCGCGAGCGTTGGGCGCGGCTTTTTGCCCACGCCAAGAGGGTGCGCATCGCATTGAGCGGCGTATGGGTGCGCGTGGAAGGCGAGGTCGGCTGGGTTTCCTGCACGCAGCACGTCACCACGGCATTTGCGGATGGTTTCGACGATGCGATGGTGCAAACAACGAATGTTTTTTTACACCGTGACGAGCAGTGGCTTCTGGTGGCGCATCATGCTTCACCTCTGCCGTCCTCTCCGCGTTCGCCGGTGCAGTAGGCGCGGCGGCGATTCCGGACAATCGGCGAGAGATTTGCAAATCCAGCCCGGCTTATAATGGATTGGCGTGTTTATACGAGAGGAATGAAGCATGAAAATTAGTTTGCTCGCACTGATCCTGCTCTTGCTGCTGCCGGGCGGGGTTTTGTCCAGCGCCGCTGCGCAGGAAGCCGCAAAAGATTCGCCCTCCGCCGTTGCCGCGAAACAAATCATTCAGGAATTGGTGGCCGGACAATTCGAAAAAGTGGAAGCGCTGTACGATGCGCGCATGGCGGAGGCGTTGCCGCCCGGAAAACTCGCGGACGGTTGGCGAGACCTGAACAAGCAGGCGGGCGCGTTTCAGGAAATTACCGGCACGGAGACGTCACAGGCGCAGGGACTCCAAGTGGTGAAGATGGAGTGCAAATTTGAGAACTCCGCCTTGGACGCGACGGTGGTTTTCAATCCCGACGGAAAACTTGGGGGGTTGAGTTTCCGTCCGCACCTGGCGCCGCCGGCACCGTGGAGTTCACCGGCGTACGCCAAGCAGAGTTTGTTCAGCGAGCAGCCGCTAACTTTGACGAACGGAAAATTCGAATTGCCCGGCACTCTCACGCTGCCAACTGGCGACGGGCCGTTCCCAGCCGTCGTGCTGATACAGGGTTCCGGGCCGGAAGATCAGGACGAAACGCTCGGCCCGAACAAACCGTTCAAGGATTTGGCGTGGGGACTCGGGAGCCGCGGCATTGTGGTGTTCCGTTACACCAAGCGCACGCAGAAGTATGGCGCGCAGAGCAGCGACGATCCGGAACGATTGACGGTGGAGGAAGAGACGATCAGCGACGCGCGGGCGGCGGTGGCGCTGCTGGCGAAGCAGCCGAAGGTTAATCCCAAACAAGTCTTTCTGTTGGGCCACAGCCTGGGCGCGTTCCTGGCGCCGCGCATCGCCACGGGCGACCCGGAAATTGCGGGAATCGTGATGCTGGCGGCGAACGCGCGCCCCCTGGAAAAAGTGGTGCTGGAGCAGATTCATTATCTGGCGGCGATGAGTGGCAAGCCGACGGGAGCGGAACAAAAACGCATCGCCGCGGCCGAAGACGGCGCAAAACAAATCGAAAAACCCGACTTGAAACCGGACGACAAGATCGACTTCCTCGGCGCGACGATGTACGGCGCCTATTGGCTTGACCTGCGCGGCTACGATCCGTTGAAGACAGCGGCCAAACTGAAAATTCCGATTTTCATCGTGCAGGGCGCAAGGGATTATCAGGTGACACCTTCGAATTTCCAGGCTTGGTCGGATGCGCTGTCGAATAACAGGAACGTGACACTGCGAACCTATCCAGATCTGGATCATCTTTTCATGCATGGAACCGGCGCGTCGAAGCCGTCGGACTATGCGCGGCCGGATCACGTGTCGGCAGAAGTGGTGGAGAGCATCGCGACGTGGATTTTGCCGAGCGAAAAGCCGGGGACCCTCGCTAAGCCTCACTGAGCAGCACCTCGATTCGGCGACCTAACGAGAACGGAAAGCGAAGCTGTGAGGCGCGGGGATTCGGGCTAGGCCCTCCCTCCAGCGCGACACGCAAACGAACCCACGCCGCCTATACCTTCGGCCGCGGCGTATGGTATTCTTGCTTTGCATATTCGGCGCTCTGGCCGGAAGACGCGCACACCTTGGTTTCTTTCACTGCGACGAGTGACACGGCTAGCGCATCATAGTCTTCACAGCTCAGCCAAGGTGAGTGACGATTTCCCGCAAGAGCCAGGACGGACCCAGCATGTCCACACCAGCTGTTTCACCGAAAGTAGCAGAGATTCGCCTGGCACATTCGCCGGACAGCGACGACGCGTTCATGTTCTACGCGCTGGCGACGGGGAAAGTCCGTCTGCCGGGTGTGAAGTTCGAGCACATTTTGTCGGACATCGAGTCGCTGAACCAGGCGGCGAAAAAAGAAGCGTATGACGTGACGGCGATCAGTTTTTATGCCTATCCGTTCGTGGCGGATAAATATGTTTTGATGGATTGCGGCGCGAGCTTCGGCGAAGGATACGGGCCGATCGTCGTATCCGGGCATCCGATCAAGAAAAATGAATTGGCCGGGCGCAAAATCGCAATTCCGGGGATGCTGACGACTTCTTATCTGGCACTGAAACTTTTTGAGCCCAACGTCGCGACGGTGACGATGCCCTTCGACAAGATTCTGGATGCGGTGCAGAACAAGGAAGTGGAAGCTGGGCTGCTGATTCACGAAGGGCAATTGCTTTTCTCGCAGATGGGGCTGCATCGCGTGGTGGATCTGGGCCAATGGTGGCAGGAACAAACCGGATTGCCGCTGCCGCTGGGCGCGAATGCCATTCGCCGGAAGCTGGGCGAGGATTTGGGGCGGCAAGTATCACGCGTGATTCGCGAGAGCGTTTTGTACGCGCTGGATCATCGCGAGGCGGCGCTGAATTACGCGCTGCAATTTGCGCGCGATATGGACCCGACCTTGGCCGACAAATTCGTGGGAATGTATGTCAACCGCTGGACGCTGGATTACGGCGAAGAAGGACGCCGGGCCGTGCGCGAATTGCTGGCGCGCGGCGCCGCGGCGGGTCTGCTTCCCGGCAACGTGCCGGTGGAATTTCTGAGCAGCACGGTGAGCGAAACGCCTTCACGAACCGCCTAACGCCGAAAAACTCGAACTGCAGCGCGGGTAACTGCCATTGCGCTTCAGGCGCGCGGAGAAATGCTCGCGCCCTTCCTGCCAGCCAGCTTCAGGTAAAATTATCGAACCCATGAGCAAACTGATCCAACAGGGCCTGGCCCTTCGCGAATTGCTCCGTGAACGCATCCTGATACTGGATGGCGCGATGGGGACTATGCTGCAACAGGCCAATCTGACGGCCGAGGATTTCGGCGGCCCGGATCTGGAAGGCTGCAACGAGAACCTAGTGTTGAGCCGGCCGGACGTAGTGTTGGAAATCCACTGCAAATATCTGCATGCGGGCTCGGACATCATCGAGACGAATTCATTTGGCAGCACGCCAGTGGTGCTGGCGGAATACGGATTGGGCGAGGAAGCTCGCCGCATAAGCCGCGTGGCCGCGGAACTGGCGCGCAAAGCCGCGGATCGATTTTCCAGGCCGGGCAAGCCGCGGTTTGTGGCGGGATCCATGGGTCCCACGACGCGAGCGATCAGCGTGACCGGCGGAATCACGTTCGAGCAGCTGCGCAATAATTATTACGAGCAAGCCAGCGGACTGATGGAAGGCGGTGCGGACATGCTGCTGCTGGAAACCTGCCAGGACACGCGCAACATCAAGGCCGGTTTGCTGGCGATTCAGGAATTGGCGCGCGAGTTGGGCGCGCCGATTCCGCTGATGGTTTCGGTGACGATCGAAGCGATGGGCACGATGCTGGCAGGTCAAGGCATCGAGGCGTTGTGGGCTTCGCTGGATCACGTGGATTTAATCTCGCTCGGATTGAATTGCGCCACCGGCCCGGAATTTATGACGGACCACCTGCGCACTCTGCAAGGTCTCACGAATCGCGCAGTTTCCTGCTACCCGAACGCGGGGCTGCCCAACGAGGAGGGCTTGTACCAGGAGACGCCGACCTCGCTGACGGACCAGCTGGAGAGATTTATAGATCGCGGGTGGCTGAATATTGTGGGCGGATGCTGCGGGACTACCGAGAAGCACATTCGCGCGATCGCGCAGATGGCCGAGGGGAAAAAGCCGCGGCGGACGCCGGAAGCCAATCACCGGGCCGTGTATTCCGGGATTGAGATCATCGAAGCGGAAGAGAGCACGCGTCCGTTGATTGTGGGCGAACGCACCAACGTGATTGGTTCCCGACTGTTCAAGAATTTGGTGGCCGCCGAACAGTGGGAAGAGGCTACGGAAATTGCGCGACGACAGGTGAAGAGCGGCGCACACATTGTGGACGTCTGCCTGCAGAGCACGGATCGCGAGGAACTGAACGATATTCCACCGTTCTACGAGCAGCTAATCCGCAAGATCAAAGCGCCGATCATGATTGACACCACGGATGCGCGCGGCGTGGAGCTAGCGCTCACTTATTGCCAGGGCAAAAGCATCATCAATTCGATCAATCTCGAAGATGGCGAAGAAAAATTCGAAAAGATATGCCCGCTGGCGCGCACGTACGGCGCGGCGCTGATCGTGGGCTGCATTGACGAGGATCCGGCGCAAGCGCAGGCGTTCACGCGTGAACGCAAGCTAGAAATCGCGGGACGTTCGCACAAATTGCTCACCGAAAAATTCGGCATCCACGCCGAGAATATTATTTTCGATCCGCTGGTATTTCCATGCGCCACGGGCGATGAGAATTATATCGGCGGGGCGGTGGAAACCATCGAAGGCATACGGCTGGTGAAGCAGCACATTCCTTATGTGCGCACGGTGCTGGGAATTTCAAACGTGTCGTTCGGGCTGCCGGTGGGCGCGCGTGAAGTGGTGAACTCGGTCTTTCTGTATCACTGTACGAAGGCGGGGCTGGACCTGGCGATCGTGAACGCGGAGCGTATCGAGCGCTTCGGATCCATTCCCGACCGCGAGCGGAAGCTGGCCGAGGACTTACTTTTCAACAAGCCGCCGACGGAAATTCCCGACGGCGTGCCCGACGCCGCACTGCTGCACGGCGCGCCTAGCGATTGGCGCGAGCAATCGCGCGAACAGAAGGCTGCCATCAATCAGTTTCACATCGCCGCAATCGCCGAGCATTTTCGCGGCACGGGAGCGCGCAAGAAAGAGCGCGCGGCGGACTTGCCGCTGGACGAGCGGCTGGCGAATTACATTATCGAAGGCTCGAAAGATGGGCTGGTTGACGATCTCAATCGCAAGCTGGCGGAAAAAGTTGCTCCGCTTGACGTGATCAACGGCCCGCTGATGGCCGGGATGGGCGAAGTGGGCCGCCTCTTCAACAACAACGAGCTGATCGTTGCCGAAGTGTTGCAATCCGCCGAAGCCATGAAGGCTGCCGTGGGCCATCTGGAACAATTCATGGAGAAGGCGGACACGGAAAAGCGCGCGAAAGTGATGCTGGCCACAGTGAAGGGCGACGTCCACGACATCGGGAAAAATCTGGTCGAGATTATTTTGAAAAATAACGGCTACGACGTGATCAACCTAGGAATCAAGGTCCCGCCCGAGGAGCTGATCCGCGCGCATCGCGAACACAAGCCGGACGCCATCGGACTTTCGGGACTGCTGGTGAAAAGCGCACAGCAGATGGTGATTACCGCGAGCGACTTGCGCGAAGCCGGAATCACTGTGCCGTTGCTCGTGGGCGGCGCGGCGCTCTCCGATAAATTTACGCGCTTGAAAATTGCGCCGCAATACAGCCAGGCGGTTTGCTACGCGAAGGACGCGATGACCGGCTTGCGTCTGATGAATGAACTGAGCGACCCGGTTCGACGGGACAACGTCCTGCAGCAGCACACGCACGTGGGGACTGCTGTGCTGGACGAACCAGCACCCGTCGCGCAGGAACCTGCAGGGGAGGAGCGCTCGCCGCGCATTCGCATTGATTTGGCGATTCCTCCGGTCGCCTACGTCGACCGGAAGGTGCGCGACGTTCCGGATTTGCACGAGGTCTGGAGCTACATCAATCCGTTCATGCTCTTCGGGCGGCATCTGGGCTTTCGCGGGAATTTCGAGAAAGCGCTGGCGGAACACGATGTGCGCGCGATCGAATTGAACCAGAACATGGAGGAAGTAAAGCAACAGGCGACCGAATTCATGAAAATCGGCGCCGTGTGGCAATTCTTCGAAGCCGAGGGGCGCGGAAATTCCATCGCGCTATTTGCGCCGGGAGAAAACGCGCCGGCCCATACTTTTCATTTTCAGCGGCAGCGGGTGGGCGACAAGCTTTGCCTAAGCGACTATGTGCTGCCGCCGCAAAATGGCGCGCGCGACCATGTGGCGTTGTTCGTGGTTACCGCGGGCGCAGGCATCCGCGAAAAATCGGAAGAAGCCAAAGCGGCTGGACGCTATCTCTACTCGCACGGTCTGCAGGCTCTGGCGATCGAGACCGCGGAAGCGTGCGCCGAATGGCTGCATCGCCGCATCCGCGAGGATTGGGGCTTCCCCGATTCGCCGGCGATGACCATGCCGGAGCGTTTCACGTCGCGTTATCGCGGCAAGCGCTACAGCTTTGGTTACCCGGCGTGCCCGAATCTCGAGGATCAAGCCGGCATCTGGTTGCTGTTGCGGCCGGAGGCGATTGGCGTGCATTTGACGGAAGGAATGATGATGGATCCCGAGGCCAGCGTGAGCGCGTTGGTGTTCCACCATCCCGATTGCACGTATTTTTCAGTCGGGGAATGACCCGCCAACTTTGCGGCCGACTTTCCGCCCTGCCCTTGACGCTTCTCCGTGTTTCGACTAAGTTTCTTCCAGTTTAGCGCGTTGATTCCGAGGGTGTTTCTATGAGCGGCATCTCCCCAGGTCTGTATCTTTCGAGCACGGGAAGCTATCCACGCGTGGGAGATGCTCCGGAGCTGCAACTTTTGCAGCGCATCATCGCGGCGCTGGACCGCGGCGAGCGAACTACCGCCGACGTGCTCGACGCGCAGAACACCGTAACGCGCGGCGCCATCGCCGACCAAGTGAAGGCCGGGCTCGACATCGTGACCGACGGGCAAATCCGCTGGAACGACCCGATTTCGTACCTGGCCGCAAAACTGGACAACATTGAACTGCAGGGCTTAGTTCCGTTTTTCGATACGGAAAAATTTTGCAGGCAGCCGCTGTTCACGGGAATGCCGCTACGGCGCGGCAATCTGGTCGTCGCGGAATACAGCTTCGCGCGCAATGCTCTGGGACACTTGCCTACGCCGGCGAACAAGGCCGGAAAACTGGCCATCAAGCCGGTCTTGACCGGGCCGTACACACTCGCGAAATTTTCGCTCTCCGGACGCACCGATAATGGCGGCGCCGGCACGCCTGCGACGCTGGAAGCTCGCGCCATCGCGTACGGCGAGATATTGGCGCCCGAGATCGAAGCGCTTTCGCAGTGCGGCGCGGAAATGATTCAGATTGACGAGCCGGCCATCCTGCGCAATCCCGGCGAGTGGGCCATTTTCGAGTGCGCACTCCAGCCGTTGCTGCAGGCGCGGGACAAAGCGAAGAAAACCAATCGCAAACTGGAGCTGGCGCTGTATGTATATTTCGACGACTGCGCGCCGTTGTACGAAAAACTGCTGGAGCTGTCGGTAGATATCCTCGGCGTTGATTTTGTTTCCAGCCCCAAGCTGGACGACATGGTCATGGCCCTCGGCTCGCCGAAACCACTCGCGTTCGGCTTGGTGGATGGCCGCAACAAACAGATGGAGCAGGCGGCTGATCTTGCGCGTCAGCTGCAACGCTTGTTCCCGCGAATTCAAGGAGACAGAGCTTACCTGGGACCCTCTTGCGGCTTGGAATACTTGACCAGCGAAGCGGCGCGCGCGAAATTCGCGTTGCTCCCAAGGATACTCGCGGAATTGAACGGCTGAAGCACGGTTGGGTTCACGAATGGAAAGCCGCATCAGGAACACGAGTGGCGGCGGCACACGGTTCCCGAAATGGAACTGCCCCGCCAGATTAACTTACGCTAGGACCACAACGTTAGGCGCGATTCGCAGTTCGCTAAGGGGTTCAGGCGCATTCCTCACGTGAAGAAACACTTCCGTTTGGTACCTCAAGAAACGTTGCCGCTTTGGAAACCCTGTTTCTGACACCGGTCGTTGGTGCTAGTATCCGGACAATGCCCAGCGAAATCGCGGAACGCGCAGAGGCGCGGTCGACGGAGCCTGGTTCGTTACCGGAAGTGCTCTCTTCCGCGGAGCGAGCGGCTGGCGCGAAGATACTGCACGGGCCCGACCCTTCGGTTCACATGCTGGGCTTGCCGCTATCGCATCCGCAGCTCGGGCGATGGGTGGCACTGGCGATCCTGGCGGGCGCAATCGTGGCATTGACGTTGGTGGGAATCTTGGCACGCTAGCGCACGATTCGATTCGAATGCGCCGAGTTCTCTCGTCCCGAATCATCGAAAGCTGAATACCGGCGACTTTCCCCGACACTTTTCGCGCACGCCTTCTCTTGCCGTGCGCTTTTCCTCGGTGCTAGCATCGTGGCCGTGCCTCACGAATTCAGCGACGATCCACGCGAGCCGGCCAAGGCGCTTGCTGCGGATCGAGCTGTACGCCAACCCGTCGAAGATACCGGAGAGGATTCGCTGGACTTTGCGGAGCCCGCAGAACCGCCTCGCGGGCTGATGCGCAAGCGTCCGCACGTCGCGGTGTGGATTCTGGCGGCGTTGTTGCTAGGCGGATTAATCGCTCTGATACTCGTGGGAATTGCTGCCGATTGACACTGACTTCCCTGCGCTCCAGCACCGCCTCCGGCATGCGCTTACGTGCTATTGACGGAATTGCTTTTTCCATTGACCATAGTGTTCCGCCTCCGAGGGCCGAATGCAGCGCATCCTATCCACTTACCGGTTTGTAAACCAACCGCTTGGCGCGGCTCTGCTGGCGGAAATCGCGCAGGCCGGATTTTCGGCGGTGGAAATTTTCTGCGCCTCGCAGCATTTCAGTTATCGCGAGCCGCAACGAGTGCGCGAGATCGGGGATGCGCTGGACGAATATCGCCTGGGACTGCATTCGATTCATTCGCCGACCGACCGCGACCACTCGCCCGGCCGCGAGAGCGGCGTGGTGATTTCCATTTCCGACCCAGAGCGCATCCGCCGCTTGGATGCGGTGGACGAGATTAAGCGCGTACTGGACATCGCGGAGCAAGTTCCATTCCAGTATCTGATCCAACATATCGGGCATGGCAGGCAGGCGACGGATCCGCGCAAACTAGACGCGGCCTTCACGTCGCTGGAGAGTCTCTCCATGTTTGCGAAGGCGCGCGGCGTGACGATTGCGCTGGAAAACACGCCGGACGAGCTTGGCGCCCCGGCTTCGCTGCAGCATTTCATCACCGATACTCATTTGCATGATTTGAAGCTGTGTTTCGACATCGGCCACGCACACATCGAAGAGGGAGCGCAGGCCAGCTTTGACGCGATGCGCGAGCGCGTCGTGACCACACACATTCACGACAACCACGGCGACAAGGACGAGCATCTGCTGCCCTTCGAAGGGACGATTGATTGGGATGCGGTACTTGCGGGGTTCGCAGCCGCGCCGGTGGCGCTACCTCTTGTTTTCGAAATCAAGGCACACGCGGGCGCGACGGCGCCGCCGCTTGAAAAGATTCGCGAGGTCTGCGACAGGCTGGAAGAAAAATTCGAGGCTCAGAAGTAGGGCGCGGGGCAGATGCAGCGGTACATGCCAAAATAGTTCGCGGCCAATAATCCAACGGAAAAATTACATGACCCAGGATGCGCAGGCAGCGGTTCCAATTATCAGTATCGAGCGAGCGGGCGCGCACGCCGGCGGCACCGTCACCATTCGTGGCTGGCTGTACAATCTGCGCGAGTCGGGAAAACTGCTGTTCCCGATTTTCCGTGACGGCACAGGCATCATGCAGGGAGTGGTCTCGCAGAAGGAGCGTCCCGAAGTTTTCGGCGCGCTCAAGGGGCTGCCACAGGAATCCAGCGTGATCGCGACGGGCGCGATTCGCGCCGAACCACGAGCGCCGGGCGGATTCGAAATGGGCGTGAGCGCAATTGAAGTGGTGCAGCGCGTGGCAGATAGGGAGCCGTATCCGATTCAGTTGAAGGAGCATGGCGTTGATTTTCTGCTCGATCGGCGGCATCTGTGGATTCGCACGCCGCGGCAGGCGGCGATTCTGCGCATCCGCGCGGAGGCCGAGCGTGCGGCGCGGAATTACATGGACGCGCAAGGTTACACGCTGACGGATGCGCCGATTTTCACGCCCGCAGCCTGCGAAGGCACTACCACTCTATTTGAAGTGAATTACATTGACGATCAGAAGGCTTACTTAACGCAGTCCGGGCAGCTTTACGTCGAAGCGCTGGCGGCTGCGCTGGGCAAGGTCTATACGTTCGGTCCCACGTTTCGCGCGGAAAAATCGAAGACCCGGCGCCACCTGACGGAATTTTGGATGCTTGAGCCGGAGGCCGCGTACGCGCATCTCGAGGACATGATCCAGCTCGCGGAGGGGCTGGTGAGCGCTGTAGTGCAGTCAGTGGCGAAAAATCGCACGCGGGAGCTGGGGATGATCGAGCGGGACGTGGCGTCCTTGCAGAAAATCACGCCGCCTTTTCCTCGCATCACCTACGACGACGCCATCAAAGTGCTGCAGAAGGCCGGGAACCCCGCAAAGTGGGGCGATGATTTCGGTGGCGACGAGGAAACGATTATTTCCAAGGAATTCGACCGGCCGGTGGTGATTCACCGTTATCCAGCCGCGATGAAAGCTTTCTACATGGCGACGGATGCGGCGCGGCCGGAACTTTCGCTCAGTTTCGACATGATCGCGCCCGAAGGCTACGGCGAAATTATCGGCGGCGGCGAGCGCCTGGCCGATTACGACACGCTGTTGCGGCGCCTGCGTGAGCACAATCTGCCCGAGGAATCGTTCCAGTGGTACCTGGATTTGCGGCGCTATGGCAGCGTGCCACATGCCGGTTTCGGCTTGGGCCTGGAGCGCACCGTCGCGTGGATATGCGGAACCGAGCACATTCGCGAGGTGATCCCCTTCCCACGGATGCTCTATCGAGTTTATCCTTAAGGTTCCCTCCCCCGTATTGGGGTCGCGAAAACAAAAACTATGGCTGACAAAATTCGCATTATCGGTGTGCCGATGGACCTGGGCGCGAGCCGCCGCGGCGTGGATATGGGCCCTTCCGCATTGCGCGTGGCGGGGTTGCAGGCGCGGCTGAAACAACTCGGGCGGCAAGTGGAAGATATCGGCAACGTGCAGGTGCCGCAGCCCGAAGAGCAACCCTACGGCGAGAAGCGTGCGCGTTATCTGGATGAAATTTCGCAGGCGTGCAAGGGCTTGGCGGACGCGGTGAAAAAAACTTTGGATGAGGACATGATTCCGCTGGTTCTCGGTGGCGATCATTCGATTGCGGTGGGCACAACCGCGGGCGCCGCGGCGCACTTCCACAAGGAATCGAAACGAGTGGGCGTGATTTGGTTGGACGCGCACGGCGATATGAATACGCCGGATTCTTCGCCTTCGGGCAACGTGCACGGCATGCCGCTTGCGTCCATCATGGGTTTTGGCCCGCCGGAATTGACTGATCTGGCCGGCATCAAGCCGATGGTGGAACCGCGGAACGTGGTGTTGGTGGGGATTCGCGATCTGGACGCGAAAGAGCGGCGGCTGGTGAAAGATTCCGGCGTGCATATTTTCACGATGCGCGATATAGACGAGCGCGGCATGCGCGAGGTGATGTCTGAAGCGCTGCGATTTGCGGGCGACGACACCGCCGGAATCGTCGTGAGCCTGGATATGGACTTCGTGGATCCCAGCGACGCGCCGGGAGTGGGCACGCCTGTGCGCGGAGGGGTGACGTATCGCGAAGCGCATCTGGCGCTGGAAATGATCGCGGACAGCAAGCAGATGGTTTCGTTCGAGGTGGTGGAAGTAAATCCCGTGATTGATTTGCACAACACTACGGCGACGCTGGGCGTCGAACTGGTGCTCTCGGGCTTGGGGAAGAAAATCCTGTGATTCGCGCGCACGCTTTGGGCGTTTACCGCGCGGTGACGAGATGAGCGCGATGAAGCGGCTGCGCATTGGCGTGCTTTTCGGCGGACGCTCGGGAGAGCACGAGGTTTCTCTGGCTTCCGCCGCTTCGGTGATCCGGGCGCTCGATCCTGAAAAATATGAAGCCGTGCCGATCGGCATTTCGAAAGACGGCCGGTGGCTGGTGGGAACCAGCTCGGTGAAGATGCTGGCGGACGTTCTGAAATCAGGCGATCGCGTTGTGCTGCCGCCCGATCCGAGCGCCGCCGCATTGGTTCCACTGGGACCCGCAGCGGGCCAGCCTAGCGTCGGCGTGGACGTGGTGTTTCCCGTGCTACATGGCACTTTTGGCGAAGACGGCACGGTGCAAGGCTTGATCGAGCTCGCAGGATTGCCGTATGTGGGCGCGGGGGTGCTGGCTTCGGCAGTGGGCATGGATAAGGACGTGCAGAAGCGCCTGTTTGAACAGGCTGGATTACCGATCGTGCCGTTTCTGGCGGTGCGCCGTTCGGAGTGGGAGCACGAGCGCGCGAAAGTGCTCAAAGCCATCAAGAAGAAATTCCGCTTTCCGTTGTTCGTGAAGCCGGCGACGCTGGGATCGTCGGTGGGCATGACGAGAGTGAAAGCAGCGCACGAGATTTCCGCGGCTATCGATCACGCTGCTGAGTTTGCGCTGAAGATCGTGGTCGAACGCGGAGTGGTGGGGCGCGAAATAGAGGTTTCCGTGCTGGGCAACGACGACCTGAGCGCATCCATACCGGGAGAAATCGTTCCGCACCGCGAATTTTACGACTACCAGGCGAAGTATCTGGAACAGGGGACGAAGCTACTGATCCCGGCGAAATTGACTAAGGCGCAGGTGGCCGTGTTTCAGGATTACGCGGTGCGCGCGTTTCGCTGCATTGACGGCTCGGGAATGGCGCGCTGCGATTTCTTCCTGGAACGGCGCAGCAACAAGATTTACGTGAACGAACTGAACACCATCCCAGGTTTCACTTCCATCAGCATGTATCCGAAGTTGTGGGAAGCTTCGGGATTGCCGTATCCGAAGCTGATTGACCGGCTGATTGAGCTGGCGATCGAGCTGCATGCCGAAAAGGCGCGCACCAAGTATTCCATCGAGCTGCCTGTTGGTTCTGGCGGAGCGTTGGACGCCTAGTAACAACTCCCCTTCTCTGTGCGTATTAGGAAATGAGCTCTCGCTAGGACCCAGTTCTGCGCTTGACCGCAAGGACTGAGGGCATTAAACTAACTAGTTAGTTAAAGATTAGCGTCCGATTCAGGGGAACCTGCAGGCAATACCGCGGGCGTGAGATTTCTCCCGAGTGCACCACGGTGGCCCTGTGGTATCCCGCCGCAGTGATGCAGCGAATAGGACTCTAGGATCGAATCGATGCGACGCGGGCGACGAAAAATCGAGAATCCAGCCACGGCGCGGCGCATCCTGGCCGCAGCCGAACAGCATTTTGCCGCGCAGGGGCTAGCTGGGGCACGCACGGAGCAAATCGCCACGGCGGCGCACGCCAACAAGGCGATGCTCTACTATTATTTCGGCGACAAGCGCCATTTGCATCGCGCGGTGCTGGAAAATCTATTTCGCCAGCTGCACAACGGAGTGTACCAACTCCAGCGCAAGCAATCTTCTCCGCGCGAACGGCTGCGTGAGTTCATCACCGCGTATTTCGACTTTCTCGCTTCGCATCCCAATTATCCGCGGCTGGTGCACCGCGAAGCGATGGAATCGACCAAGGAGTTCGACTGGATCGTGCGCCAGTATCTGCGTCCTTTTCACAATCAACTGGTGCGCACGCTCGGAGAAGGTATAGCCGCCGGGGAATTTCGCGCCGTGGACCCGCACGACACGGCATTCACGATCATGGGCATGACCACTTCGTATTTCGCCGCGGCGGCGATTTTCAGCCGGGTGGCGGGGCACAATCTGCTGACGCCGCACGCACTGGCCGCGCGTAAACAGGCGCTGCTGGATTTTCTGGATCATGGACTTATTCGCACGAAAGCGAGGGTTCGATGACCGGCCGAAAATTTGCGACGTTCCTGCTGGTAATTTTCATCGTTGCGGCGGTGGCCTACTACTTCACTACACCGCACGGGACGGACATGCCGCTGATCGGAGTTGTGGACGGCAACGAGGTGATCGTGAGCCCGCAGATTACTGGCCGCATTATCAATCTGACTGTCGATGAAGGAAGCTCAGTGAAGAAAGGCGACCTGATCGCCGAGCTTGATAGCAAGGAACTGGAAGCGAACCTGGCAGCAACCAAAGCGAATGTGAGCAGTCTGGAAGAACAGGTGAACGAAGCGAATCACAATTATTCATGGACCAACGGGCAGACGGACGCTTCGCTGATCGAAGCGCACGCGCGCGCGACTTACGCTGACGCGCAACTGGAGCCTGCGCGCGCGCAGCTCAAGCGCGATCAAGACGATTTGCGGCGCATGCAGCAACTTTTTGACAAAGGGGAAGTTTCCGAGCAAAACCGTGATCATGCCGAAGCCGCCGTGCGTATTTCGCAAGCGAATGTGACCGCGCTGGAACAGGCGACCAAGGCTGAAACGGCGGCGGTGACCGTGGCGCAGGCCAATCGCATTCAGGTGGACGCGCGGAAAAGCGCGATTTCCACCGCCATGGCGCAACTCGAACAGGCCCGCGCAAACGAAGCGCAAATGGCAACGCAACTGGGATACACGAAAATCTACGCGCCGCTGGACGGAATTGTGTCGGTGCGCGTGGCGAAGCAGGGCGAAGTCGTCGCCGCCGGATCGCCGATCGTGGTGGTGGTGGATGTGGACCATCTGTGGGTGCGCGCGGACGTGGAAGAAACCTACATCGCGGCCGTCGTGGTCGGGCAGAAGTTGCGGGTGCAGCTGCCTTCGGGAGAAATCACCGAGGGGCCTGTGATTTTTCGCGGTGTGGAAAATGATTTCGCCACGCAGCGCGACGTGAGCCGCACCAAGCGCGACATCAAGACTTTTGCGATTAAGGTTTCCATTCCGAATCCGGAGCGACGCCTGTTTACGGGAATGACCGCGACCGTGCTGCTGCCGCGTCCACCGAAGAAGAGCTGGTTCGTGCAATTGTGACGCCGACGCCGAGGGAGCAGCCGACCGTCAACGCGATTGAAGTACAGCACCTGACGAAAAAGTTTGCTGACTTGGTGGCCGTGAACGACATCAGCTTCAGCGTGCGGCAGAGGGAAATCTTCGGGCTGCTCGGTCCCAACGGAGCAGGAAAAACCACGTTAATCCGCATGATGACGACGCTTACGCCGCCGACATCCGGGACGGCGATCATCGCGGGGCACGATGTGCGCGAAGACGCCGACGGCGTGCGCAATGCGATGGGCGTGATTCCCCAGGCGCTTACCTCCGATCCGGAATTGACGGCATCGGAAAACATGCTGATTCACGCCAAACTCTATGGCGTGCCGCGCGCGACGCGCGACAAATTGATTCTCGACCTGCTCGAATCCGTGGATTTGGTGAAGTTCAAGGACGCGCTGGTGCGCACATTTTCCGGCGGCATGCGCAGGCGCCTGGAAATCGCGCGCGGGCTCGTGCACTCGCCGAAGATTTTGTTTCTGGATGAGCCGACCACGGGACTCGATCCCGTTTCGCGCTCGAATGTGTGGCAATTGATTCGCAATCTGTGCGAGCGCTCCGACCTGACAATTCTGCTGACCACGCATTACATGGATGAAGCCGATAAATTGTGCGACCGCATAGCGATTGTGGATCACGGCAAGCTGGTGGCGCTCGACACACCCACGAAATTAAAAGATAGCGTGCCGGGCAACGACACCGTGGAAGCAGAATTCGCAAACGCGCCCGTGGATTGGATGGATCAGCTGCGCAAACTGGCGCAGGCCGCGGACGTGACGCAGCGCGACAGCATGGTGCACATCGCGTCGCACGACGGTCCGGCGACGGTAGCTGCGTTGATGGATTTGGCTCGGGCGCGCAAGGTGCAAGTGAAGCGCGTAACTGTCCAGAGCACCACGCTCGACGATGTGTTTCTGCATTACACCGGCAGCGATCTGCGCGATGCGGCAAAAGAAGGAGCGCGGCTTGATATCGGCCATCTCTATCGTTAACGGCGTGCGGTTGCGACGCCGGAATCAAGGAGCGCGATGAACTTTCGGCGCGTCGGTGCGCTCATTGAACGCGACCTGCGGAAGTTTTTCCGCAGCCCGGCGTTGATGATGGTGTCCATGGTGCTGCCGCTAGTGCAGCTGATCGTGCTTGGCTACGCCTTCGGCGGAAAAGTGACGGGCGTGGAGATAGGGTTCGTGGATCAGGATCACTCGGTGGAATCGCACCAGATCCGCGAGATGTTCAACGGAATCACCGCCGGGCCGCGCACTTTCAAAGTGATCGAATACGAGTCCGTGCCGCAAGCGACGCATGACTTGGAAACGGGCAAGGTGCGCGCGCTGCTGGTGGTCCCGCGGGACTTTTCGCGGCGTTTCTATCAGCACGACCGGCCGCGCATCGCTTTCACCGAAGATAATACCGACCAATTTATTTCCAGCGCCATCATCGAGCGCGTGCAGCAAATGGTGGCAGAACTGAACACGCCGGACGTGACGCCGCGCCTAGAAGGCTCGGTGCAGTTGAACACGGTGGAAATTTATCCGTACGTCGAGTACATCAAATATTTGTTGGCGGGCACCATCGCGCTTTCGATTTTCGTGGTGGCCATGATCGGCGGGGGAATTACCTATATCGACGATAAAGCGCGCGGACTGCACGAGGGCTATCTCACAACGCCGATCACAAAATCGGAGCTGGTGTTCTCGCTGGTTGGCTCGGGCGTGATCAAGGGCATGATGACTGGCATGGTGTTGACGATTATCGGCGGGTTGATCGTCGGCCTGCCGGAAATTTGGAACCCAGTGCGACTGTTCTATCTCGTGGTGGTAGTGTGCGCGACGGGACTGGCGATGATGAGTTTCATGTTCCTGCTGATGGTTCGCGTGGACGATCCGCTGGTGCCACGCGCAATTTTCGGCGTCCTGAATACGCTTTTATTCTTTCCGTCTGGTGCGGTGTATCCGATCGCGGCGTTTCCGTGGTGGCTGAAATGGGTTTCAGTGATTGATCCGTTCACTTATGCCGTGCACGCGCTGCGAAATCTCACGCTCAAGAATACTGGCATTGAAGGAATCTACCTGGACGTGCTAGTTTTGCTGGGCATCGCAGTGGTGATGACGACGCTCAGCATCATGTTATTCAAGCGGCAACTCTAAGCTAGCTGTGGGTGGGCCGCCCGCCCGCCGGAAAGTTAACTGAGGAGATCTTGTGGGAATTTTTGATGGGTCGGAAGAGCATCCGCCGGACAAAGTTCGTCGGTATGTCATTACCACCATTGTTTTTATCGCGCTGGTCGTGGGCTTTTCCTGGTACCTGCTGCGATTCCATACCGAAGTTCGCACCGCGAAGCATTTCCTGGATACCGTCGCGGCCGGAAATCTGGAACAGGCGTATCATCTTTGGAGTCCGGGGCCGAGCTACAGCTATCAGGATTTTCTGGAAGATTGGGGGCCCAACGGATATTACGGCCCGGTGAAAAGCTATCACATCGAAAACGCGGAGGAAATTAAGCAGGGGCCTGAGCGGCCGTCCGGGACCGTCATCACCGCGGAGTTGAGCCCCTTCGCGCCGTTTCCCTCAGCGCACGATGTGCTGAAGCAGAGCAAGACAAAGGAAGTGCGGCTGCAAATCGAATACAAGGATCAATCCCTCGGATTCGCGCCGTAACCGCACCCACAGCGCGGCGCAGGCAGCTACTGGATGTTGCTGGCGTCCTTCACGTCCTACCGCACTTGCATTGATACGACCGAGTACTCGCGTTCCTTCTGCTCGCCTTCAGGATCGCGGAGCTACAATTTATCCTTGTGAATTCTGAATTGAATGGCTTGGCCGACGGGCAGAAGGACCGGGTGCTGATCGTCTTTGGGCCGGATGCGAGAGGCGATGTGGTCCCCCTGGAGCACATACTCCTGGCAAAGCACTTCCTGGGTTTTCTTGTGGGATGAATCGGTGACGAGAAGCTCTCCCGCCACGCTCTTGCCATCGTTTTCCGCGGTGCCGCACTTGGTGGAATCCATGGAGAGCAAAACCGCCCTGTCGTAACTCGGCGGGTCCTTCGCCAACAGTGCCGGCGCCGTCAAAAGAAATCGGCTGCAAAGCGCGATGCCGAGTTTCATCGGAAGTTCCTTGTGGCAGCAGTGATAAAGGGTTCTCCGGACCGCAAAAAATATAGCCGCGGTCTAGAAACTTTCGCTTTTTATCGCAAGTAATTTTCGCGTCACGAATCGACTAGCGATCTATCAATGAGATAGCCCCGAATTGCTTGCGGTGAGCTAGACGCGGTTTGGGGGGAAAAGTAACAATTTCGGAAAGACGCGTGTTTTTGGCGCAGAGCAGCAAACGACGGCGACGGGAAATCGCAGTCATTTTGCAGATTTCTATCGGCTGGACAACAAATCATCGCAGGCATGGCGGACTTCGTCGCTGGCAATGGATGAAATCGGGCGCGGGTTGGCGATGACGATGGCTTTGTCGCCGCGCGGGTGATCGAACGTCGCGCCGGTTTGCACGATGCGATGTTCTGCCTGCCATGGCCGCCATTGCACGGGATCAGTGACGGCGAAAACCACGACGCTGGCGCGCAGTAAGGCCGCTGCCAGATGCGCAGGGCCCGAATCATTTCCGACGAAAATGCGCGTGCCGGCGATCAGCGCGATCAGCTCACGAACGTCGAGCTGAGCATCCATCACGACGGCGCATTTTTGCATTTCGCTTCGAACTTCAACCGCGATTGCGACGTCGCGCGCGCCTAGATTCACCACACTCGCCACGCCATACTTCTCGCGCAGCCAGCGCGCGATTTCGGCAAACTTGACGACGGGCCAGCGCATACCTGGCAAACGCGCGCCGGGCTGCAGCACCGCGTAAGGCGCACCTGCGGCGATTCCCTTCTCCGCCAGCTTGCGCCTGACTGAGCGAATCGCATCCGGTTGCGCGAACACCTGGGCGCGCGGAATTGGGCCGCGCGGCAGGCCGGTGAAATAAAACTGCGAGATGCGATGCTCGACCGTGTGCACGGCGGGCGTGCCATAGAACTGCTTCGCGTCCGGCACCGCAACGTTGTAGAGAAACGAATACTGGTATCCGGTCCAGCCTACGCGCAACGGAGAGCCCGACGCGCCGGTGAGCATGGCGCTGCGCGGGCCGCCGTGCTGATTGAAGACGATGGGAAACTTGCGGGGCAGCAAATCGAGCGCCGTCTCACCGAGGCCGCGCGAAAAAATAAGCTTGGCGATTGCCGGATTCCCATCGAGAACCGGCGCAAAGCGCGACTCAACCAGCACAGAGATTCGCAAATCGGGGCGCCAGGAATGCAGTGCGGCGATTGCGGGGGTTTCCAAAACCAAATCGCCCAGCGAGCGCAGGCGGATAATCAGAATTTCGGCGCCCTGCGGCAGCGCCGGGAGCAGAGTTGAGGGATCGTTCGAGTTCGTCGGGGCAGTCAACTTTTATGAAGAGGCGCGCTGCGCTGCTTCATTCGGCTTCAATTCGGGCTTCGTCTATCAGCATCACCGGGATGTCTTCGCGAATTGGATAGACGCGATGACACGATGGGCACTTCAAGCCGCGCTGGTCGTTCGTCAACTTCACCGGAGTTTTGTCCTGCGGGCAAACGAGAATATCGAGCAGTTCTTGTGAAACAGCCATGAAATTCCTCCCAGCGCACTGTAGCAGAGTAGCGCGACAGGCGACAAGCTCGCCGCACGTCGCTCCGGTGGGCGCCGCGTACCACGCGCCACGCTACGCAATGTAACGCGATGAATCCGCCATTCGGAAACGCGGGCGCTAACCCAAACGCACAACGTCGAAATTCAACTGGCCGCGCCACTCCGCACCGGCGGCCAATTCCAGCGGCCATACCGCAACGATTTGCGAGCCCTGATAAATGCGCTCGAACCCTTCTTCGGATTCGGAGACCGTTTCGATGGGCGTGATCCAGAATTCCTGCGCGCGCGGGGCCGTGAGCGTGACGCTGACGCCTTGC
>Ga0210398_10001980_pt1 | contig 20426 bp, 19 predicted proteins | sample IncBWC4OmetaG_FD_161047 | JGI IMG/M metagenome (GOLD analysis project Ga0210398, IMG submission 161047) | Forest soil microbial communities from Barre Woods Harvard Forest LTER site, Petersham, Massachusetts, United States - Inc-BW-C-4-O | ecosystem: Environmental > Terrestrial > Soil >...
GTTGGTAGCGCATACCTAGATCTTCCAGGTCCCATCCCAAATCGACCAAGCGTTGCGGGGCGTCCTCGCCCGTAAGCGATGCATCGAAGGCTACGACTTTGGCGAGCAGTCCACCCGCATCGCGCTGCGAGCGCAGGGCCTGCGAATCCAATTCCGGGTGCGCGAATACATTGGCCGAGATTTCGCCGAAGCCGCGCCACACCAATTCCTCGCGAATCTCATTTCGCTCGGCAGCGCGCATCGGCGGCACGACGATCAAGGTCCAGCGGCCGGACCATGTCGTATCGGGTTCGCTGTAGATGCGCTTGGTGGCCTCCTCGAACCTGGCTCGACCATTGCTCGACAGGTGATATTCGCTGAGCTTGCCCGCGCGCCGCCCCTCAAGCCAGCCGTCGTGCGCCAGTCGCGCGGTCGCGGTACGTACCAGTCGCTCGTTCAACCCAAAAGGAGCCGCGAGTTCGATCAAGCTGCCCAAAGCGATGGTCCCGCCCCGCGGCATGATGCAGTCGCCGAACAGGGTCACGATGAGGGAACCGCCGCGCAGCGGGCGCTGCCGGCGAAATCGCGCGACCAGGTCGGCCGCGGCGGTGAGGGCAGCGCGACCGATTGGGGCGGCGGGCGCGGTACGCGTAGTCCGAACGACAGGCGTGCTGCGGGCGACAGGCGTAGTGCGGTCGTTCTTGGCCATTTTCGGAGCGTTCCTTCAGAGTCCCTTTATGACACATAATTCTTTGCATTTCTATATTTTTTGTATCAGAATAACTGAAGGCTGAACTTCCGGGGGTTAGGCATGTACACGCAGGCGTTGGATGCACAGAGCGCGGAAAGCGCGGCGCCGCTGGATGAGAGCGCGCTCGAGCAGCGCTTTTTGGCCCGCGTCGATGCGGAAGAGAAGATCGAGCCGAAGGACTGGATGCCGGCCCGCTATCGCAACACCCTGATTCGGCAGATTTCTCAACACGCGCATTCGGAAATCGTCGGCATGCTGCCGGAGGGAAACTGGATCACGCGTGCGCCGACCTTGAAGCGCAAGTCCATCCTGATTGCCAAGGTGCAGGACGAAGGCGGCCACGGCGCTTACCTCTACAGTGCCGCCGAGACACTCGGTGTCAGCCGCGATCAACTCGTCGAGCAATTGCTCTCGGGCAAGGCCAAGTATTCGAGCATCTTCAACTATCCGACGCCGACCTGGGCCGACGTGGGAGCCATCGGCTGGTTGGTCGACGGCGCCGCCATCATGAATCAGATTCCGCTGTGCCGTTGCTCATACGGTCCCTATGCGCGCGCCATGGTAAGGGTCTGCCGCGAAGAAAGCTTCCATCAGCGCCAAGGCTACGATCTGATGCTGCACTTGGCGCAAGGCACGCCTGAGCAGAAGCGCATGGCACAAGAGGCGCTGAATCGCTGGTGGTGGCCGGCGCTCATGATGTTCGGCCCTTCGGATGCGAATTCGACGCATACCGGGGAGTCGCAGCGCTGGAAAATCAAACGCTTCTCCAATGATGAGCTGCGACAGAAGTTCGTCGATTTCACCGTGCCGCAGGCCAAATTCTTAGGCCTCAGCGTGCCCGACCCGCTGCTTAGTTGGAACGAAGCCAAGCAGCAGCACGAGTTCGGCCCCATCAACTGGACCGAGTTCGACCAAGTATTGAAAGGCAACGGCCCCTGCAATGCGGAGCGCATCGCCGCACGCCGCAATGCGCACGCCGCCGGTGCCTGGGTGCGGGAAGCGGCGAGCGTCTATGCGGCGAAGCACCGCACCGCGGCGGCGAATCACGGCGCCACAGCCCAGGGAGCATAGATATGGAAGATAAGCACCAATGGCCGCTCTACGAAGTGTTCGTCCGCGCTCGCGGCGGCCTGGATCACAAACATGTAGGCAGCCTGCACGCCTCCGACGCGCGCATGGCCATCGATCACGCGCGCGATCTATACACGCGCCGACAGGAGGGCGTGAGCATTTGGGTGGTGCCGTCCAACGCCATCGTTGCGTCCGATCCCGCGGAAACCGATTCCCTGTTCGAACCGGCGCGCGACAAGATCTACCGTCACCCGACGTTCTATGAAATCCCCGACGAGGTCAAAACCCTATGAGCCTAGCAGCGCCCAAGGTCGACGCGGAAGCGCTATTTCGCTACGTGCTGCGCCTCGGCGATTTGAGCCTGGTGCTGGGGCAACGGTTGGGCGAATGGGTGGGCCATTCTCCCGCGCTGGAAGAGGACCTGGGACTCGCCAATATTGCGCTCGACTTGATCGGTCAAGCTCGGCTGCTGCTCACCTACGCGGGCGAAATTGAAGGCCGCGGCCGCGACGAAGACAAACTCGCCTACCTGCGCGAACAGGGCGCCTATTTCAACGCGATCCTGGCGGAGCAACCGAACGGCGATTTTGGCCAGACCATTGTCCGGCAGGTATTGATCGACGCCTTTCAGCTCGAGCTCTACGAGCGCATGGCGGCATCACGCGATGGGCGCTTGGCCGCCATCGCCGCCAAGTCCATGAAGGAAGTTCGCTACCATCTGCGCTATAGCAGCGACTGGCTGGTACGGCTCGGCGATGGAACTGCGGAGAGCCATGCTCGCGTGCAGTCGGCGCTGGATTTGCTGTGGCCTTACACCGTCGAGCTGTTCGCCCCGGACGATTTGGATACTCTGATGGCCGAGCGCGGCATCGGGCCGGAACTTGCCGAGGTTCATGCCGCGTGGAGCGCGCGCATCGATGCCATTCTGACCGAGGCAACCTTGAAGCGGCCCGCGGATCGCCCGCATGCCTGGCACGGCAAGCGCGGCCAACACAGCGAGCATTTGGGCTACATTCTGGCCGAGATGCAACATTTGCAGCGCAGCTATCCGGACGCGCGCTGGTGAGTGCCGTGATCTTTCGGGGCGAGGAACGAGTTGCGACAGCGCGGGTGGCGGCGGCCTGGCAGTTGCTCGCTTCCGTGGAGGATCCTGAAATCCCGGCGTTGAGTATCGTGGACTTGGGCTTGGTCCGTTTCGTTGAGGTGCGCCCGGGTGGCGATCTTGAAGTGGGGCTCTCGCCGACGTATGTGGGTTGTCCGGCAACTGAAGTGATTCGCCGCTCCGTGCAGGACGCGCTACGGCAAGGTCACGTGGGCAACTTCAAGGTAACGAATGTGCTCTCGCCGGCGTGGAGCAGCGATTGGATCAGCGCCGACGGCCGGCGCAAGTTGCTCGAGTACGGCATCGTCCCGCCGGATCAGAGCGTATCGAACATGCGCGACGTGTTGCGCGGGACTCATCCGCTGGCTTGTCCGCGCTGTCAATCGCTCGATACGGAAATGGTGAGCGAATTCGGCTCCACGCCCTGCAAGGCGCTGCACCGCTGCCGGGCCTGTCTCGAGCCTTTCGAATACTTCAAGTGCATTTGACATGGCGGGCTTAAGTTTCCATCCGCTGAAAGTGACTGCCGTCGAGCGCGCGGCTGAAGACGCAACCTGCGTGACCGTGGAGGTCCCTCCGGCGCTGCGCGAGACCTTTGCGCATCATGCGGGCCAGTACGTCACCGTGCGCCGGACCATCAACGAACGAGACGAGCGACGCACCTATTCCATTGTGACCGCGCCGGGCGGCGGCGCGCTCAAGCTGGGTATTCGAATGCAAACCGGCGGCCTCGTGTCGGGCGATCTGGCCGCGAATTTGCGTCCCGGCGATCTGCTCGATGTCGGCACGCCGATGGGACGGTTTCGCACCTCGATCAACCCTGAGCGTCAGTTTTCCTATGTAGCGTTTGCCGCCGGCAGCGGCATCACGCCGATTATGTCGCTCGCGACGGACATTCTGGCGCGCGAGCCTCGCAGCCGTTTCACGCTGATTTACGGCAATCGCAGCATTTCACGCACCATGTTCCTGGAGGAAACTCTGGCGCTGAAGAATCGCTATATGGATCGCCTGTCGCTGCACTTTGTGATGAGCCGCGAGCCCCAGCACACTGAACTCTTGAACGGGCGCATCGACGGCAAGAAAGTCGCGGAGCTGGCGCAGCATCTTCAGGAAATTTCCTGTGCGGATGAATACTTGATCTGCGGCCCCGGCGACATGGTCGACGAGGTGCGCGACGCCGTCAAGGCGTTGAACGGCAACGCCCCCATTCGTTTCGAGCGCTTCGCGACCGCGAACTCAAGGCCCCTGGAAGTACTGACCAAGCAGGTCGAGGCGTCCGCGCCTCAAGAGGTATTGGCGACCATCACCGTGACCATGGATGGCCGGCGCCGCAGCTTCCCGATGTCGCCGAGCGATCCGTCGGTGCTCGATGCGGCGGAACGCGCCGGGCTGGAGCTGCCGTTCTCCTGCCGCTCCGGAATCTGCGCGACTTGCCGTACACGGATTACCGAGGGCGCCGCTGTCATGGCGCATAATATCGCGTTGGAGCGCTGGGAAATCGATGCAGGCTTCGTGCTGTGCTGCCAGGCGCGGCCCACCACGCCCACGCTCGAAATTAGCTACGACCAGAAATAGTTGTTCACTAGGACTCAAGGGGACGCCATGTCATACGAGACTATTTTGTTTGAGGTGGACAGCGGCATCGCTCGGCTGACATTGAACCGTCCCGACAAGCTCAACAGTTTCAACACGCAAATGCACGGCGAGATTCGCCAAGTGTTGTCGAGCATCCCAGAGAGTGGCGCACGCGTGTTGGTGCTCACCGGCGCCGGCCGTGGCTTTTGCGCAGGGCAGGATTTGGGCGATCGCGCGGTCGCGCCCGGATCGCAAGGCGTCGATCTCGGCGAATCACTGGAAAACCGCTATAACCCGCTGGTGCTGACCCTGCGCAACTTAGCCCTGCCGGTGATCGCGGCGGTCAATGGAGTCGCAGCCGGTGCGGGCGCCAACATCGCGCTGGCGTGCGACATCGTCATCGCGGCGCGCAGCGCGAATTTCGTGCAAGCATTCTCGAAGCTCGGACTGATTCCCGATTCCGGCGGAACGTGGTTTTTGCCGCGCCTGGTCGGCGATGCGCGCGCCATGGGGTTGACCTTGTTGGGCAATAAGCTGCCCGCCGAACAGGCCGCCGCGTGGGGGCTGATCTGGCAATGCGTCGAGGACGCGGAACTTGCCGCCACGGTCGATGCCATGGCGCGGCAATTTGCCGTGGCGCCGACGCGCGGGCTCGCCGCCACGAAGAACGTTCTGCGGCGAAGCTGGCAGAACACTTTCAAGGAGCAGCTCGATGTCGAGCGCGACGTGCAGCGCGAGCTGGGGCGCTCGAGCGACTATGCGGAAGGCGTCGCAGCCTTTACCGAGAAGCGCTCGCCGCGCTTCACCGGACGCTAGAGTGACTCGAGAAATTGCGCCGAGCGTGACCGACGCGCTTGAGCTGGCGCGCTCCGCGGTTCAATCCATGTACCGCACCGATCGCGCCTCGCAGAATTTAGGCCTTGCAATCCTCGACGTGGCGCCGGGCAGCGTGCGGGTATCTATGATCGTTCGGCCGGAAATGGTCAATGGTCACGGCTTGTGCCACGGGGGAGTCATTTTTACGCTCGCCGACAGCGCTTTTGCCTTTGCCTGCAACTCCCATGGCGAGCCCATGGTGGCGGCCGGCGCCAACATAGAATTTCTGGCGCCGACACCCGCGGGGGAACAGTTGACCGCGCTCGCTACGGAAGTCTCGCGCAGCGCACGTCATGGCATTTACGATGTGCGCGTCAGCAAGAACTCCGGCGAAACCGTCGCGCTATTCCGCGGACGCTGTGCGCGCCTGCGTTTGCCCACACCCAATGGGATCACCACATGAATCTACAGAGTTACGTTTGCGGAAGCTGGCGAAGCGGCGACGGGGAAGGTATTGCCATGCGCGATGCCACCACGGGGGAGCTCATCGCTGTGGCGACCTCGAGCGGCATCGATTTCGCCGCGGTGCTCGAGCATGCGCGCGGCGTAGGCGGTCCTGCGCTGCGCGCCCTCACTTTTCATCAACGAGCCACGATTTTAAGAGCGCTCGCCAAAAAGCTGACCGAACTCAAGGAAGAGTTTTACGCGCTCTCCTATCGCACAGGCGCCACCAAGAACGACGCGCTGATCGACATCGACGGCGGAATCGGCACGGTGTTCGCCTTTGCCGGCAAGGGATCGCGCGAGCTGCCGAATTCCCATGTGTATGTGGATGGCGATGTCGAGGGCTTGTCCAAGGGTGGAACCTTCGTCGGTCAGCATATCTATGTATCGCGCGAGGGCGCGGCAATCCACATCAACGCCTTCAATTTCCCGGTCTGGGGAATGCTCGAAAAGCTGGCGCCGACACTGCTCGCCGGGATGCCGGCGATCGTCAAACCCGCGACCGCGACCGCGTATCTCACCGAGCTGGTCTTCCGCCGCATCATCGACTCGAATATTTTGCCGGAGGGCGCGCTGCAGCTGGTATGCGGCAGCCTCGGGGACCTGTTCCAACACTTGAATTGCCAAGACACGGTGTCCTTCACCGGATCCGCGCACACGGCGGAGCGCCTGCGCACGCATCCTTCCATAGTGCGTCATGCCGTGCCCTTTATCGCTGAAACCGACTCGCTCAACTCCAGCATCTTAGGGGTAGATGCAAGACCGGGCACGCCCGAATTCGATTTCTTCATCAAGGAAGTGGTGCGCGAGATGACGGTGAAGACCGGGCAGAAGTGCACCGCCATCCGCAAGGCACTGGTGCCCAAGTCGGTTAGCGGCGAAGTGGTGGCGGCACTGCAGGCTGCGCTACAAAAAATCGTTGTGGGCGATCCGCGCTCTGAAGGTGTGCGCATGGGCCCGCTGGTGAGCCAGGAACAACGCACCGATGTGCTGGAGCGCGTCGCGGAGCTGCATCGCGAGGCGGAACTGGTGGCGGGCGATCTCGGCCGCTTCGAGGTGACAGGTGCGGACCGCGAGCGCGGCGCCTTCGTGCCGCCGCTGCTCTTGCTCTGCAACGACCTTAGAGGCGCGCGCGCCATCCATGAAGTGGAAGCCTTCGGACCCGTGGCCACCGTGCTGCCGTACAAAGACACGGCGGAGGCGATTGCCCTCGCGCTGCGTAGCGCCGGCAGTCTCGCAGCCTCGGTGTTTACCGGCGATGACGCCCTCGCCGCTCAGATCGTCCTGGGATTGGCGCCGTATCACGGCCGAATCCTGGTGGTAAATCAGACCTGCGCCAAGGAATCCACCGGACACGGCTCACCGCTCGCCCCGCTGATTCACGGCGGTCCCGGACGCGCCGGTGGCGGCGAGGAAATGGGCGGGATTCGCGGTGTGCTGCACTACATGCAGCGCACCGCCGTGCAGGGCTCGCCCGATGCCATCACGGCGATCAGCGGGCGCTGGGTGCGGGGCAGCCGGCAACTCCATCCGGGGCGGCATCCATTTCGCATTCCTTTCAACGAACTCAATTTGGGCGACACGCTCAAGTCGGCCGAGCGCGAGGTGACGGTTGCCGATATCGAACAATTCGCAGCCCTCAGCGGCGACAATTTTTATGCGCACATGAGCGACACCGAAGCGGCACGAAATCCGTTGTTCGGCGGCCGGGTCGCGCACGGCTATTTTCTGATATCGGCGGCGGCCGGGCTGTTCGTCGATCCTGAATACGGTCCGGTGCTCGGCAATTACGGCCTCGATGAGCTGCGCTTCGTGAAGCCGGTAAAACCCGGCGATAGAATCAAAGTAAGACTGACCTGCGCGCGCAAGAGCCTGCGCGCGGATAAGGGATGGGGCGAAGTCGCCTGGGACACGGAAATCACCAACCAGAATCACGAGACCGTGGCGTCGTACTTCGTGCTGACCATGGTCAGCATTCATGCCGTGCCGGATTCGGTGAGGAGCTGACCGTGCCCTTCGACCTTAAGCGCTATGCGGCGGAATTTCCCAGCCTCAGGTTTTCGAGCGAGGAACCGGGCATTCTCGAACTGGTGATGGCAAATCAAGGCCGCTTGAATGCCGCCACCGAAGACATGCATCGCGATCTTGCGCAGGTTTGGCGCAACGTCGATATCGATGAGGCGGTGCGGGTGGTCGTGATTCGCGGGGAAGGCGCAAATTTTTCCTCCGGCGGCGATTTCGACATGATCGATCGCATGATCGACGATGAGACCACTCTGATCCGGGTGTGGAAGGAGGCCAGCGACTTGGTCTACAACCTCATCAATTGTTCCAAGCCCGTGGTGTCGGCGATCCGAGGCAGCGCGGTGGGTGCAGGGCTTGCGATCGCGCTCCTCGCCGACGTGTCGGTGGCCGCGGATAACGCGCGGATTCTTGATGGACACACCAAGCTTGGCGTCGCCGCGGGCGATCATGCCGTCATTATTTGGCCGCTGCTGTGTGGCCTGGCCAAGGCGCGCTATCACTTGCTGACCAACAAATCCTTGTCAGGTGCGGAAGCGGAGCGCATCGGATTGGTCTCGGTCGTGGCGCCTGATCCAAAGGTGATCGAAACCGCCTTCGAGATTGCGCGAACTTTGAGCGCCGGCAGCGCCACGGCGATGCGCTGGACCAAGCATGCGCTCAACAACTGGCTGCGTCTGGCGGGACCGAGCTTTGATACATCGCTTGCCCTGGAATTTTTAGGCTTTAGACTGAAGGATGTGCGCGAGGGACTAGCCGCCGCACGCGAAAAGCGCCGCCCGGACTTCGACGCGCCGAAAGAGGCCTGACGGGCGTGACCAGCGTGACAGGCGTCCAAGCCATGGCTGCCGCCGAGCCGATCTTGAGCGCGTCGCGCACGGAATTGGAAGCCCTGCAGCTTCAGCGGCTGCAATCGACGCTACGTCACGCCTATGCCAACAACGCGAATTACCGACGAAAATTTGATGCCGCCGGGATGCGCCCCGATGAGTTGCGATGCCTCGAGGACCTGGCGCGTTTCCCCTTCACCACCAAGGCCGACTTAAGGGAGGCGTACCCGTTCGGATTCTTCTGCGTGCCGATGGAGCGCGTGGCGCGTGTTCACGCCTCATCCGGCACCACCGGCAAACCCACGGTGGTGGGATATACGCAGAAAGATCTGCAGAGTTGGAGCGGTCTTGTGGCGCGTTCGATCCGGGCGGCGGGCGGCCGCGCCGGCATGAAAGTGCACATCGCCTATGGCTATGGATTGTTTACCGGCGGCTTGGGCGCGCACTACGGCGCCGAAGCGGCGGGATGCACTGTGATTCCCATGTCCGGAGGACAGACCGAACGGCAGGTGCAGCTAATCCGAGATTTCGCGCCCGAGATCATCATGGTGACGCCGAGCTACATGCTCGCCATTCTCGATGAGTTTAGGCGCCAGGGCGTGGACCCCCGCTCGACGAACTTGAAGGTCGGCATCTTCGGCGCGGAACCGTGGGGTGAAGGCATGCGTGCGGAAATCGAAAATGCCTTCCGTATCGACGCCTGTGATATTTATGGCTTGTCGGAGGTGATGGGCCCAGGCGTCGCGCAAGAATTCGTGACAACCAAGGACGGCCCCACGATTTGGGAAGATCAATTTCTGCCCGAGATCGTGAATCCGCGCACGGGCGAGCGGGTGGCGGACGGCGAGGAAGGTGAATTGGTGTTCACATCGCTGACCAAGGAGGCCATGCCGGTGATCCGCTACCGCACGCGCGACTTAACAAGACTGCTGCCGGGAAGCGTCACCGCGATGCGGCGCATGGCGAAGATCAGCGGCCGCTCGGATGACATGCTCATCATTCGCGGCGTCAATGTGTTCCCTTCGCAAATCGAAGAGATGATTCTGCGCTGCGCCGGATTGGCGCCGCACTACGAAATTGAAGTTACGCGGCCGAATCGCCTCGATGAAATTCGAATTCTGGTGGAAGCGCGCGCCGATCTTGCCGAGGCAGCCCAGGCCGGCGAGGCGGCCCTGCTCGCTGCAAAGCTCAAGGATCACATCGGCATCTCGGCGCAGATTCAAATCGCAGCCTCAGGCTCGCTCCCGCGATCGGTCGGCAAAGCCGTGCGCGTGCGCGATGGGCGCTGACGGGGATTTCAAAACTTGTACCTGACTCCGACGGTGGGGTTGATGTTGGTCGGGCCAGGTAGCCGCCGGCCACGCCGCTGTACATGGCGCCACCGCGATACGAATACTATGAATCGCGGTTAGGCCGTCCAATGCTCGAATTGCATAAGCCTATCGTCGTTGCAGCCCGCGACGCCGCGGTTATGGGCTCATGCAATTTTGAGCTAAGCCCCCCAGCTGACGCAGCGCTAAAATCTGTCAGACATTGAGGCGTCTGAAAGGCGCCATAACATCGGCTGACCTATGGACATCAAAGCACAGCTCTCGCGATTGTGGGCGACTGAATTCGGCCCCGGCATTGCACCGGAGCTCGTCGAACTCAATCGTGCCATTGAGCACCTCTCGGCAGGTCAGCGTGTCGAGCGCGTCTTTGAGCTTCTTCCGGGAGAGCACGTGCTGACCTCGAGCTTCGGCGCCCAGTCGGCGGTTATGTTGCACCTCGTGAACACCGTCGCCCCTGGCGTTCCCGTCGTCTTGCTCGACACAGGGTATCTGTTCCCGGAGACCTATGGCTTCATCGATGAGTTGACCGAAAGACTCAAACTCAACCTCAAGGTGTTTCGCGCCGAGTCTTCTCCCGCGTGGCAAGAGACCCGATTCGGAAAACTGTGGGATCAAGGCCTATCGGGTATCGAGCGCTACAATCGCATCAACAAGCAGGAACCCCTGGACCGCGCTCTGAATGAGCTGCACGCAAGGACTTGGTTTACGGGGCTGCGCCGCGTGCAAGCCAAGACGCGTTCACGAATTTTTCCAATTGAATTCAAGCGTGGACGCTACAAAGTCCATCCGCTGTTTGACTGGAGCGACCGAGACATCGATCGTTATCTTGAAAAGCACCGCTTGCCGTTTCACCCCTTGTGGAAGGACGGCTATGTGTCGATCGGCGACTGGCACACGACCCGTTCGCTCGCCGAAGTGACAAGCCCGGAGGAGCTGCGATTCTTCGGCTTAAAGCGCGAGTGCGGGCTGCACGAATAACGTGGCGATTCGGTATCAGGCAAAGAGCAGGCGTTCACTGACGGTGCCCAGCATCAGCGCGATGAGTATGCGGGTGATTCGCGCGGGCAGTCGGATGCTGATGCGCGAGGCAATCAATACGCCGGGAATCGACCCGAGGAGAAGAGCGGCCAACACGTTGAAGTTCACGTGGCCCAAGAGCGCATGCCCGAAGCCTGCAATCAGAGTGACCGGCAGCGCATGAGCGATATCTGTCGCAACAAGCCGGTCCGCGGTGAGCCTCAAGGGATAGAGCGCAACGAGCATCACAACGCCGAGCGCCCCTGCGCCCACTGAAGTCAACGTGACCGCAACACCGAGTGTCAGCCCTGCGAGCACGGTGAGCAGGAGTTTGTGACGCTCTACCCGCTCGAGCGCGCGTGCCGTTGCTTTGAGACCGATGCGCTGGAGTTGTGTCTGAAAAATTAGCGCTAGTGCGGTGACCAGGAGGATTATTGCGAGGGCGTGCAACGTGATTGCATCGGCAGCACTCGGCGTGCGGCGCGCGAACCAGAGCCCGATCACTACCGCTGCTGCTCCTGGAACACTTCCCAACAAGAGCCGCCCGACGATCGGCCAGTCAACACGCCGACTAAATCCAAAGGAGGCGGTCGCCACGAGCTTCGTGGTCGCGGAGAACAGAAGATCGGTCCCCACCGCAACCGAGGGTGATTGCCCAAACAGCAACATCAATATCGGCGTCATCATCGATCCGCCGCCGACGCCGGTGAGGCCGACCAGCGTGCCGACCAGAAGACCCGCGCCTGCGTAGAGAGGAATGTCGGTCATGGCTGCTTAAGATGAAAATCACAGAGTCGCGATTTCATTAGGGTACCAGCCGGCACGGTTGTCATTTAGATCACGTTGATATGAGCGTATGCCGCGGCGGCACAGGGGAGGCAATTCACCCGTCGAGCGCCGTCGAGAAGGACGTCACCTGGCGCAATCCTCGCAACGAACTGCATAGATATATGGCATCGGCCGATCTAAGGTCATTCAGATTCAGCACGGCTTCTTGCGAACCATCGCGGGTCTCTAAAATGTGGCGGCGCAGAACACCCGGCAGAAGACCACTGGCGACGGGTGGCGTCAACAGCTTCCCCGCTCTCTCGATAAAGACATTGCTGATGGCGCCTTCGGTAATATCGCCATTTTCATTGGCGAATATCACATCCGCGAAACCGTATTCGCAGGCCTTTTTGTAGAGTCTGTCATACGGGTCACGCCGCGTGGTCTTGTGCCGTCGGAATGGGTCGCTCGATGAGATGCGCTCGTCGGTGAGCCAAATCTTGATCTTGGCAGGCTCTTCAGGGCAGGGAGAGACCTCGGTCGCCGCTCGGCCACCGGCCGCCAATGTCAGTCGAATTCGATGGCGGCTGCCGCGGTCGAAGGCGGGGTACTCGGACAAGTCGAATAGAATCGAGGTGATCCGTGAGCGATCGAAGGGAAACCCAAAATACAGAGCCGATGATTCCATACGCTCGAGATGTAAGTTCAGCAGTTTGAATTCGCCGTCCCAAAGCAGAGTTTCGATCAGCTGAAACGGTGCAATTCGACCGGTGAGAAACGAGGCCTTCAATAGGCACTCTCGATATTCGTCCTCGGGCTTCGAATCAGCGACTATGCCGCCGCCGACGCCCATGGTGGCCTCGCCGTCTCGCATGACGAGAGTTCGAATCGCCACATTGAAGACCGATGAGCGATTTGGGCCAATGAAGCCGATGGCGCCGGTATAAACGCCCCGAACCTGCCTTTCGAGCTCGTGAATGATTTGCATGGTTCGATGCTTCGGCGCGCCTGTGATCGAGCCGCTTGGAAACAGGCCACGGAAGATGTCGTAGAACGTAATGCCCGGGTGCAGGCTACCCACCACCGTGGAGGTCATTTGATGCAGAGTGTCATAGCGCTCCACGGAAAATGGGTTTTCAACCTCGATGCTGCCTGAGCGGCAAAGCCGGCCGAGGTCGTTGCGCAGCAGATCCACAATCATCACGTGCTCGCTGCAGTTTTTTTCGTCGTTGCGAAGAAGCTCTGCCATCCGCTCGTCGTCCGCCCGGTCGAGGCCGCGGGGCATCGTGCCCTTCATCGGACGAGTGGTGATGCGATCGTCCTGGGTTTTGAAGAAAAGCTCGGGAGAGAGGGAGACGACTGCGTGGCCTTCGATATTCAGGAAGGCGCTGTAAGCAACATGCTGCCGTGATGACAGAGACGAGAACACCGCCGCGGGAGAGAGCGTCGAGTTGAATGCCAGCCGGTCGGTGAAGTTCACCTGATAGGTATTTCCCGCCGCCAGATGTTCCTTGATCTTGGCGATTGCGGCGACGTAGGTCTCTTTCGGGATCTCGAGCTCAGTGCGCGCTGCGATCGCCTCGCACCGAGTCGTGGATTCGCTCACTTCGAGATCCGCTGTGTGTTCGCGGTCCTGCGGCGCGCAAAAATGATCAAAGACTTTGACTTGTTGATATACGCCAAACCAAGCCAGCGGCTTTGGCAATGCGATGTTCGGGATTTGCTCGAAATGATAACCGCACTCGTAGGAAAGGTATCCCGCCACCCACCGACCCTGATCCAGTGCGATTTCAATCTCGCGGAAGAGTTTCGGAAGGTCCTCGAGTCGGTCAGCAACGAGGAGACGAGCAGGATTCAAGAAAAGATAACTGTGTCGGTTTGCCGGATCAAAGCGCGCGGTTTCCAATAGCACGGCATTGGGATTTCGCGCTGCCTCGTCCCGGAAGCTGCGCGGCAAAGCTGCCCAAGGGTTTGCACTGAGCCGTAATACTGACGCCGTATTGCGTCGGTCGGCGAACTGGGAAGCCTGAATATCCCGAGCGTTCATCCCACGGGCGACCGTTGTGGCGGAATGGAATACGTGCCCACCGCGTGCGCAACCATTTCCTCGTTGCGGTCCGAGTATAAGGCCACCTCGCCTATCACCAGTATTCGCCCGACCTTGATCAGCTTGCACACACCCAGGATGGGATTGCGGGGCGAAGGCTTGCGCAGAAAATTGATGTTCAAGTTGGTGGTCACGGCCAAGGGTACGAGGCCGATGGTGGCAAGTATGGCCACGTACAGCGCCACGTCGGCGACGGCCATGAGTAAAGGGCCCGACACGGTGCCGCCCGGGCGCAATTGCGCAGGACCCACCGGATGCGAGACGGTCGCGGAGCGTTCACCGACCTCCTCGACCACGCAACGGCTCTGGGGAAATTCCCGCGCCAAAAAATCAACGATGTCCGCCTTGGTCGGCATGCCGGTCCTCGCAAGAAAAAATAGCAGGCCGCGACAAAATATCCTATCTCGGCAACGCGGTGTAGCCTCGCGGCTTTTTGGGCGGAAACGCCTTCAGCGTGCACCGTTTCTTGCCGCACTTGGAACAGCGCATGCGCTTGGCGATGTCCTCGAGGCGTGCATCCCAGCCGCACAAGCGACCCAGCGTAAGTGGCTCTGCCTTGCGTTCATGCCCGCACTCCGCACACTTCAGAACCAAGGTGTATTGGCCGAACTCGTCGCTCAATTTGTCGATGTGAAAGCCGGCGGACATGCAGGATTGTTGCCGCCCGACCGAGTCCGCGTCCATCCAGTTCCAACCGACTGCCCATACTGTATAGACGCTCAGAGATTTGCCTTTGCGGCACGCAGCAGCGCCTGGGAGTACAGCAGGTGAAACGACAATAACAGCCCGAAAACGGCGGGGCGCCGCGCGGCATCGGTCCTCTCGCCGCGCTCGGCCGCGACGGCAGATCCGAACCGCAGACGGGTGCCGCCCCTCTCGGGTTCGACGCAAAACCAGGACCGCGTGCGCTCGTAGCGATCGCACATGAGCAATTGCGTCGCTGTGCGCTGTCCGACATACCACACTGCGAATTTGTCGGACGTGCCGTCGGCGATCGCGCGCACGTCCGCACGGCTCGAGGGCGCGTTGATCAGCAGTCGCAATAACCCGCATTCGATGAGGAACAAGGGCGACGTGTAGAATGCGAACACGTATTGCGCCAGCGTGGCGTTTTGGTCGACACGGACCGCGAAGCAATCCGCATAGCGCCCCCAGCGCTCAGGATGTACTCCGCCTCGAAAGGTCCGCAAGAGCGCATCTTCCGGCACGGATTCGCGGGTTATGCCGAGCATACCGGGCGTCCGTGTCGTGGTGTGCGGGCATTTTCGTGATGTTCGTCATGACAAACTGCCGCGCTTGGAGCGCTGAATCGTGAATTTGGCGCGAATGTTTTCATGTTACTTTGAGCCGCATCCGCTCTCCAGAGAAGGAGTAATTTATGACCTTCCGCGCTGCCCTTGGCTTATGCCTCATTGCTGCAGGATTGGCCAGTTGTAATGGATCAGCGGGCTGCACTAAATGCACGCCCACTACCGTCAATTTGACGGGCAGTGTCAGCGGTTTGGTTGGCTTCAGGTTGGCGCTGCAGAACGGTACGACACTTTTGAGCGTACCGCTCAATGGTGCCGACGCGAACGGCAGCCAGACATTCGGCACGGTCAATGCGAATACGGCCTACAACATAACCGTGAAAACTCAGCCCACGAACCCGTCGCAAACCTGCGCCGTGGCGAACGGCATGGGGACGAGCGGCACCGGCAACGTGACCAATATCGCCGTGAGCTGCACGATCAATCCACCGCGCTTCTTGTACGTCGTCAATCGCGGCTCGGGCGACGTTTCCGGCTATGTCATCGACCCCGCGTCCGGCAACTTGACGACGATCACTGGCTCGCCGTTCGCCGCCGGCGGCAATCCCGTGGCCATCGCCGTGGATCCCACCGGCGCCTATGCCTACGTCGTCAATCAGCTGAGCGCGAATGTCTCCGCCTTCACGATCAACCGTACGACCGGCGCCTTGACGGCTGTCGGCGCAGGGCCGATCGGCACCGGGTCGAGCCCGACGTCGGTGGCCATCGACCCGACGAGTTCTTATGTGTACGTAACGGGCGGCGGCAACAGCGGCGCCGTTTCTCTCTACACCATTACCGCCGGGACCGGCGTGCTCACCGCCGCGGGATCGCTCACCGCGACCGGTCGATTGCCCTCCGCCGTCACGGTGGATCCGTTGGGCGAGTTTCTCTATGTTGCCAATGCATCGGACGGCACGTGTTCGGCCTTTTCGATTTCCTCCGCCAATGGCTCGCTCACGTCCGCATCCAATTCGCCCTTTGCTTGCGGCGCGAGCCCGAAAGCGGTGGCGCTCGATCCCACGGGCAACATTCTTTATGTCGCGAATTCTGCAGCGAACACGCTGACCGGCATCAACGGTCTTCCTCCGAGCGCCAACGCACCTCCGGGCGGCGTCAGCGGCTCGCCCTATGCCACGGGAATCACGCCTTCTTCAATCGCCGTTGATCCGATCGTGAACACCGTGTATGTCGCCGATCAAGGCGCGAGCGCGAATACGATATCCGGATTCACGATCGGCGGCGCGGCCGGGACGCTCACGGCAATGCCCGGATCGCCATTCGCTGCCGGACTGCAGCCCGCCGCGGTGGTGGTCGATCCGACGAGTCTATTCGCCTATGCCGCGAACTCGACCTCCAACAACCTGACCGCGTACTCGATCGATCCGAAATCCGGCGCCCTGTCGCCGCTGAGCGTCTCGCCGTTCGCCACGGGATTGATGCCCGTCGCGATGGCGATCAGCGACTGACCTTCCACCCGACTAACCTTCCGCCCGACGGGCCTTCGCCTGAAAAATAGCTTGCCGTGAGCCTGTGATTGCGGGTACTTTGCACTGCAAAGTTATGCGCACCACCTATTTTTCAAACCGGGCCGCTCGCGGCCGTTCGAGCGCCCGCCTGCTATTCTGCTGTACATTGCTGTCCCTGTCGGCGCTGCCGTTGCACGCGCGCGCAGGTGATGGCTTCTTAGGTATTGATCATGAGCTTGATCTCGATCAGCGCGGCATCTGGGCGCGAAAATATCAGGTCGCGCTTGAATTCGGCGTCATCGCGACTGAAATAGGCGGCAGCCTGTGGCTGGGGAACGACGATGAACTGGGACACACGCTGTGGCAGACGATCGATGCAACGGCAATTTCCTCCGTTGCCGCGGAGGCGCTCAAGTTCAGCTTCAGCCGCGCGCGGCCCAACCAGGGCAATGATCCTAATCAATGGTTCAAAGGACGCTGCTGCGACAGCTTTCCCAGCGGCGAGGTGACTCTGCAAGCGAGCTTCGTGACGCCCTTCATCGTGAATTACGCGCGCGACTATCCGTGGGTGTGGGCGTTGGAGTTGCTGCCCGCCTACGACGGGCTTGCGCGGTTGAAAAGCCAGGAACACTGGCAAACCGATGTCATTGCCGGATGGGTGTTGGGATCGGCGGTCGGGTACTGGGCCACCACGCGCAGCATGCCGCTCTCAGTACAGATTTTGCCGCGCGGCCTGTCGGTCGGTTTTAACAAGAGGTTTTGAGCCCAACTCAGACGAATTATTTGCGGGCAGTGGCTACGCCTTGAATTGCGGGTGCGTGAGAACCGCCTCGCGCCACGAATCATCCTGCTCGGTGCCGCCGATGGGAACTTGCGCATCGCTGCGCCCCCACTTCGCCAGCCATTCCTGTCCCAACAACTCGCGGCCATGGACAGTGGCCGCCGCGCGAGCCGACAGGCCGATGGTCGTCTCACCCTTGGGACCGGTGGCGCGCCCCTTGGCAACGTAGAAGCCGGCCGCCAGCATTGCGGCGCGAACGCTCGTGGAATAGGTGTAGGTATAGAGCTCGGTGGATTTGTCTTTACAGGCGCTCGCCAGTTCTCGAAATGCATTCAAGCTCCAAAGCTCGCTGTCAGTCTTGAATGAAAACGGGTCGAAGAAAATGATGTCGGGCGCCGGCGCCTCGAACTTGCGCACCGCAAAGTCGCCGCTGAGCAGCAGCCATTCAATCGGGGAAGCGGCGCTGGTCCAACGGTTGTCGCGCAGCAGCGCTCGCGGAGCGGCGTGGCGAAGATGCCTGAACCAGGCCGGGTGATCCAGCGCGAGCTTGAGTGAATCCAAGTCATTCTCGAAGCTCACGATTTTAAGCGGGCGGGAAGCCGCAGGTCCTAAATTCTCGACGGCAAGGATGGCTGCCATGGCATTGGCGGCCGCACCCAACCCGACATCCCAGACCACCAAGGGCGCTTCCGGGTGATGACCTGCGAGCGAGCCAGCCGGGAGCGACGTATCAGCACGCACGCTAAGCCGATCCAGCAAGCGCGACTGCTCCACATACAGGGATTGCGCCTCCTGCGCTGGATCGCCGCCGGGGTGCATCACTTCGCCGGAAACGGTGTCGCGGATGTATCCGAGGTCTTCTTTCACGATAACTTCGTAGCGCCCGCGCCTGCGCTTGCGTTCACGCAGCACTGCCTTGGTGACGTGACGCGCGGGTTTGCCGTAGGTGTCGCGCGCGTCGAGCACGTCGCGCTGCGCGCGGTAGAACTCGAGCCAAGTTCCGGCGAGGATGTGTTCGCGCATGGTGCGCATCAATTGCAGGTAGAAATGAATATTGTGCAGACCCAGCAGTTGCCATCCCGTGGTCTCGTGCACGCGCTGCAAGTGAAACAGGTAGGCAATGGAGTAGGTCTTGCAGGTGTAGCAGAGGCAGGAGGGGTCTATCGGACCTTCCATGCCGCGATACGCGGCGCGGCGCAGATCGCGCCTGCCGAGACTGGTGAATGCCACACCTTGCTTGGCGAGCGAGGTCGGCAGAATGCAGTCGAACATGTCGACGCCGCGATGCACGGCTTCGAGCAGGTCGCGCGTCGTGCCGACGCCCATCAAGTATCGCGGACTCTGTTGCGGCAACAATTCGGTGACCGTGGCGGTGCAGTCTTCGCGCTGCGCGCTGCTCTCGCCCACGGCGAGGCCGCCGATGGCGTAGCCGTCGAATGGCATTTGCGCGATAGTCTGCGCACTTTCGATGCGCAGGTCCGCGTAGCTCGCTCCCTGCACGATGCCGAACAGTGCTTGGGGAGATTCGCCGCGGGCCGCCAAGCTGCGCTCCGCCCAACGGTGCGTCATCTGCATGGCGCTGCGGGCTGCCGCGTGCTCCACGGTCGAGGGCACGCATTGGTCGAGCGCCATCATGATGTCGGCGCCGATGATTTTCTGCGCCTCGATGCTGCGCTCCGGACTCAAACGAATGCGCGCCTTGTCGGTATAGCTCGTAAATTCGGCATACTCTTCGCACAGCGTACGGCTGCCGGGCAGCGAGAAGATTTGGTAACCGCCCGAATCGGTGAGCACCGCTCGCGGCCAGTTCATGAACCCATGGATGCCGCCGAACTTCTCGAAGATTTCAAGACCCGGCCGCAACAGAAGATGGTAGGTATTGGCCAGCAGGACCTGCGCGCCGCTCTCCAAGAGATCTTCGCGGCGTTGCGAACGGACCGCGGCATGCGTACCCACGGGCATGAACGTGGGGGTAAGCACCTCGTGGTGCTGTGTAGTGAAGCGCGCGGCACGGGCGCTCGAATTTTCGGCCGTGGCTTCGAGCGTGAAATGCAGCCGCCCGGCGGCGGCAGCCGTCACTTTACCGCGAGCTTCGCGGATGACACCACGCGTTTGACATGGTCGAATTCGGGCCTCACGGACTGCGAGCCGTTATCGGTGATTTTCAGCAATGTGGCGTAGTACTGCTGCGCCTGAGGCGCATCTCCCGCCGCTTCGGCCGCCTTGCCGGCGTTGAATAGCCCATTGAAGCGATTCGGGCTCAAGGTCAGCGCCTTTTTGTACTCGACCAGCGCATCTTGCGGGCGGCCCAATTCGAGCAATATGTCTGCGAGCATCTCGCGCGCGGGAATATCGACCTCGCCCTGCCCTACTTTGTCCTGAAGATCCGCGGCTTCTCGCATCCGCTCGAGTGCATCGGCCGGCTTGTCTTCGGCGAAGGCGATCCACGCCAGCATCTCGCCGCGTTCGATGCGCGCCCCGGTCGAATCTGCAAAGTAGGCATGCCTTCCCTGTTTGATCTTTGCGATCAGTGCGTCATAGTCAGCCAAAGTGGCCTGCGCCTGCTGTGCCTGATGCAGATGACCCGCCGCCACCGTGCGCGCCCAATAGGTCAGCGTCTGGGTTTCCGGAGGCGCGCCCGCCACCGCTTGCAGCGCGGCGGCGGCTTTCCAGTCGCGCAATTCCAAGTTGTAAATAATCGGCAGCTTGGTGCGGTAGTAAGGGAACATGCCGGTCATATAGTGCTCACCCATGTCCGACATGGTCTCGAAGTGCGCGATCGCGGCGGCGGAATCGTCGAGCACGGATTTTGCCCGAGCCTCCTGGCCGCTCTGCAGATAGGCGTACACCAAGAAATCGTCCGAATGGAACTGATCCATGGCGCCGCTTTGTTTCCTGCTTTCGGCGGCGTGCGAAGCGGCAACGGAACCGACGTTGGCATCGATGTCGGCCTGCCACATTCCCAGACGCGCGAAGATATGGCCCGGCATGTGCACCGCATGCGGGGCGGAGGC
>Ga0210398_10001981_pt1 | contig 20421 bp, 27 predicted proteins | sample IncBWC4OmetaG_FD_161047 | JGI IMG/M metagenome (GOLD analysis project Ga0210398, IMG submission 161047) | Forest soil microbial communities from Barre Woods Harvard Forest LTER site, Petersham, Massachusetts, United States - Inc-BW-C-4-O | ecosystem: Environmental > Terrestrial > Soil >...
CCGTCGAACACGCTGTGTGAAATGTAATGTTTCCTTCGATCTTCTGCATGGTCTGGTGAATGTGTCCGTTCAAAACTGTCACGCTACCGAATCGCTTCAAGTAGGAAAGCGCTTGTTCGCTGTCATCGGTGCCCCAACCCCATTGCGGATAAACCGACCAGAGCGGGATGTGGGCGAAGACCACAATAGGAGTGCTGCTCTTCAATTTGGCAACGTCTTTCTCCAGCCATTCGAGCTGCTCGTGGCCGAGAGTGCCAAGACCGCCTGCCTTGAGGTTCAGCACGTTGACCAAGCCGATAAAATGCGCTCCCTTCTGATCGAAGCTGTACCAGCCGTCGCCCTGAGTCCCCTGCCCGAAACGCTCATGGAACATCGCGCCGTTGTCATTGAGTACATCGTGCTCGCCGGGAACGTAAAAGATGCGCTCGGTCTTTAGGCTCTTCAACGATTCAGACAGCGTGTCGAATTCCTCAGGCTTTGAGAGGTGCGTCAGATCCCCCGTGTGAAGAACGAAAGAAGGAGGAGTGGGCAGAGCGTTGATCTTGGCTATGGCTTCCCGGAGCGTTCCAGTCACGTCCGGATTCGCCGGCTTATTGAAGCCGACGTGGCTGTCGCTGATTTGGACGAAGCTGAGATCGCCTTTCAGGCTACCAACATTTTTTTGTAATACATCGGTCAGGGCAAATGATTTCAAAACGCCGCCCTGCACGAGACATAGGGTGCCGGTGCCGGCCCAAGCCATGCACTTCAGGAAGCCGCGACGATCCACTCCATCGTTATCGAGATTCTTTTCAATGTAGTCCGACATATGCTCTCCTCAGGTTGCGCAGCGGCTTTGGTCTGAAGGGCTTTTCGCGCTGCGTTCCCCTATCTAGACACGGCATGCCCGTCAAATATTCCCGCCATTTGCGATTGAGCCCAGGGGTCCAAGAACTGTTCTTTAAGAGGATTTTGTGGGAATAAATTAGGTTGATATCCGGTCTGGAAGACTGAGAATCTAATGCCCGTATGGGAGAACAGAAACGGGGGTCAGGCTCCGCGGGAAGTTTTGAGCAGGTTGTACTGCCGCACTTAGATGCAGCCTACAACCTTGCGCGCTGGCTCGTCCGCAACCCGCACGACGCCGAGGACGTTGTCCAAGAGGCGTACCTTCGCGCGTTCAAGTTCTTCGGCGGCTACCAGGGGGGCGACGCCCGTGCGTGGGTACTGAAGATTGTGCGCAACACCAGCTATTCGTTCTTTCAGAAGAATCGCCCCGCCGAACTGGCGGAGGAATTCGACGAAAAGGTTCACACGGCTAGCACTACAGAGGAGCCGGGCGCGGAAGCGGCGCTCTTAAAATCGGCCGATAGCCGCATGCTTCGCGAAGCGCTTGAAGAATTGCCCGTAAATTTTCGTGAGGTGCTAGTGCTGCGTGAGCTCGAAGGCATGTCCTACAAGGAAATCGCCGAGGTGACGGGCGTGCCTATGGGCACAGTGATGTCAGGTTTGGCTCGCGCTCGCACCCAATTGCGCGAACGCTTATTGCATGCTCGCGCAAAGGAGGAACAACGTGGCCTGCGAAAATAATCAGCTATTGCTGGACGGATATTTTGATGGCGAACTTGATCTCGTTCGCAGCGTTGAATTCGAAGAGCATTTGAAAACCTGCCCGGATTGTGCCGGGGAGTTGCGTGGCAAGAACGCCCTGCGCGACTCATTGCAGGCTGCGAATCTCTACGAGCGGGCCCCGGAAGGCCTCAGATCCCGCATCCGTGCCGCGCTTCCAGCGGAGGCTCGCCCGCTACCCATTCCGATGCCGCGCCGCCCGGTGCTTGAGTGGCTGGCAGTTGCCGCTGCCATCCTCGTCGCAGTTTTTCTAGGCGCGAGGTTGCTTCCGAACACAGGCGGCCAGAGAGAGAATTTCGTTGCCGAGGAAATCGTCGCGAGCCACATCCGCTCGATGCAGCCGGGTCACTTGTACGATGTTGAATCCACGGACCGGCACACGGTGAAACCGTGGTTCGACGGCAAATTAGACTTCGCGCCCCCGGTCGTCGATCTGAAGGATCAGGGCTTCCCACTCGTGGGAGGCCGCCTCGATTACGTCGATCATCGAAATGTCGCCGCGCTTGTGTATCAGCGGCAGAAGCATTTCATCAATGTGTTCGTCTGGCCTCAGGAATCGAAAACGTCGAAACTGCCTGAACTTCAGAGCATCCAGGGCTACAATGTCGTGTCCTGGTCACACGATGGAATGAATTTCTGCGCCGCTTCCGATTTGAATGTTGCCGAGCTCCGCCAGTTCGCCCAGATGTTGCAACAATAAGGCTCACTGATAGACGAAACATCTCGGCAATTTGCAACCGAGTTTGTAGTGACTCCGCCTCCAGTTATCCACTTATCAGGATTTGGGATTTGGTTGTAAAATACCCGACTTCGCTGGCTATCTGACCGGCACTCGCTGCAAAGTCAGCCGATGTTTCGTCTTGCGGATTCGGAGGTGAAAACCATGGCTGAGCCTGCTGATCTCCGGATGACGAGGATTCCTCTCAGCCAAGGAGCCGGCCGTATTCCCGCACTCGGCTTTGGCACCTTAATTCCTGACCCAGCCGTGACGATAACTGCAACCAGAGATGCGCTGGACGCCGGATTTCGGCACTTCGATTGCGCGGAACGATACGGGAACGAGCGCGAGGTAGGCACGGCGTTGCAGGCAGGCTCCGCTGCTGGAAACATCGCGCGCGAAGACATTTTCGTCACCACAAAGTTGTGGAACTCCAATCACCGGCCCGAGCGCGTCGAACCAGCTTTCGAAGCGAGCCTAAAGAGACTCCGGCTTGCGTATCTGGATCTCTATCTCATACACACTCCATTCGCTTTTCAACCCGGGGACAACCAGGACCCGCGAGACCAAAACGGCAATGTGATCTACGACCAGGGCGTGACTTTGCTCGACACCTGGAGAGCGCTGGAACCTCTCGTGGACCACGGCAAGTGCCGCGCCATCGGACTATCGGACGTCGATCTAAATCAACTGAAGCCCATCTATGAATCAGCGAGAATCAAGCCGGCCGTGGTCCAGGTAGAATCGCATCCGTATTTGCCGGAGAGGGAGCTATTGGAATATTGCAAGCAGAACGGCATTGTGCTTTTGGCTTTTGCGCCACTGGGCCACGGGATGAAGCCGGGGCTTTTCGAGGATCCAGTCATTTTGGCTATCGCCACCCGAGTTGGAAAGACGCCGGCGCAGGTGCTGCTAGCTTGGGCGGTACAGCGCGGCACGGCTTTGCTTACCACGCCCACGACTGCGGCCCGCGCGCGAGAGAATTTCGACATCTCTGCCCTGCCGCAAGACGCGCTCGACGAAATCAATCGCATCCGGACCAGACGGCGGCTGAACACAGTGGTGAGCACCGGCGTTCCGGGTTTTATTCCGAGAGCAGCAGGAGGATAGGCAATGGCCAAACTAACGAGCTACCAAGCGGACATTCGCCCGCTTTTTACGGAGCGAGACATTGAAGGCATGAAGAAGGGATTCAACCTGGCAAGCTATGATGAGGTCAAAGCGCACGCAACCGCCATCTACGACCGCATTCGCGGAATCGGTGGCCCGCTAATGCCACCTCGGCCCCCAATAGGAGAAGGTCCTTGGCCTCAATCTAACATTGATCTATTCGCAAAATGGATGGCGGATGGATACCAACCGTAGGCGCCTCAAAGCGTCCAGGCGGAGCTGCTTGGATTTAAATTACGCTTTGGAGCGAACCAAGGGAGGGCGAGCGCGGAAAGCAAGGTCGCATGCCGATGTTCCCTAAAGCAAAGAAACCTTCCGACCAGACAGGGACTGAATGAAGTGGTGAAAACCGGCGTTCCAGGTTTTATTCCGAAAGGAGATGAGCATGGAAGCGAAACCGCAGCGGGAGCAGACGCCGCAAGAGAAACAAATCCGTGCGGCGCTGGACCAGCATTGGGCGGCGTCCGATGCAAACGATTTTGTAACGGAGCACCTCATCTACCGCGAAGACGCGGTGCTGGAATACCCGCAGTCTGGCGAGTTAACCCGCGGTCGAAGCAACATACAGGGCCAGCGCGAGAGTCAACCGAACAAAAAGCGGTTTGCTATCCGGCGAATCGTCGGCAGCGGCGATTTTTGGGTCACCGAATTCATCCTGAAATATGACGACAAGCCATCCTACACCGTGAGTATCATGGAGTTCATCGGCGACAAAGTCGCGCGGGAAACACAGTACTTTGCGGATCCATTCCCTGCTCCCGCATTTCGCGCAAAATGGGTCGAACGGATGCCCACGTAATCTCCCAGGCACGGACAAGTGCTTTTGACTTCTCCGGTATTCGAGTATATGTCCGCTGGTCAACCGGTTAGGCTCGGTGGGTCGGCATGTTCATCGAAAATACTGGTCCGGGGACGCGGTCACTGCAAACCACCGCGACGGAACCCTCGGCCCGCGATGGAGTACGGACCCGTCCGACTCCTTAAAGGCAGCAGCTGCCGGAAAATCTCTTGGACGATTTGTCGAATTCCGGTACGACCGTTCGTCTATATAATGAAGTTGGGGCAATCGACCTGCTACCGGAGAAGTCAGGACGCGGTGTTTCGTGACTATTGAGTCGGTGTCCGAATTTGGACGTTGGTTGCCGAAAACGACCATGCCATATGACGCAGACCGTGGTAAGTGATTTAGAATGTTGGTATTTCTAATGGCACGCATGGTGCTGAAAAACGTCGAGGGGGAAGAAACATGTCATTTTTCCGCGATCTAAGAGTTGCGTTCCACTCGCTGATGCGCAGCAAAGGGCTGGCGGCGATTGTGATCCTCACGCTTGCGCTCGGCATCGGCGCGAACGCCGCGATCTTCACGCTCGTGCGTGGAGTGCTGCTGAAGCCGCTCGTCAACCGTGACGAGAACCGCCTCATATACATCCGCCAGAGCGCCCACGGCTTGGGAGACGACAACGTTACGTTCTCCGTACCCGAAATCAAGGACATCGAAGGCGGCGTCCACTCTGTGAGCGAGTTCGGCGATTTCTCGACGATGGGCTTTACGATGCTCGGACTCGGCGAACCTCGCGGGGTGCGAGGTGGCGTCGTCAGCGGCAACTACTTTGAAGTAATGGGCCTGCGTCCCGTTCTCGGCCGTCTCGTCGGACCTCAAGACGACGGTCCCAATGCGGCCGGCGTCATCGTCCTCACCTATCGTTTCTGGTCCACCGTTTACAAAAAAGATCCTAATGTGATCGGCAAGACCGTTCGCCTCGACAGCGGCATTGGCGATCGTTCGGCCACGGTGATCGGCGTCCTTGAACCCTCCGTGCCGTATCCCGCGGATACAGAGATTATCGGCAACATGGTCACCAGCCCGCATCATCTTTCCGCCACCATGGTCACCGGCCGCGTCCATCGCATGACCGAACTATTCGGTAAGCTTGCCCCCGGCGCCACGCTTGACCAGGCTCGCGCCGAGTTGAGCACGGTCTACGCCACCATGCAAAAAGATCACCAGGATGCTTATCCCGATCGTGACGGCTTCCGCATCGAGTCGCGTATGCTCCGCGACGAGATTACTTCCGGCGCGCGCACTGTTCTGCTCGTCCTTCTGGCTGCTTCAGGCCTCGTCTTCATTATCGCCTGCTCCAATGTTGCTAACTTGATTCTCGCGCGAACGGTTCGCCGCGAAGGCGAACTCTCGATACGCGCTGCGTTGGGCGCAAGCACTGGCGCGCTGCGCCGCATGTTGTTAGCCGAAAGCCTTTTGCTCTGCGGCGCGGGTGCAATCATCGCTTTAATCATCGCGCAGCCATTGGTCACCATCCTGGCTCGATACGCTTCGCGCTTTTCCGTCCGCGCGCTGGATTTGACGGTCGATTCCAGCATGCTTTGGGTGGGAGCGGCGCTGGCAATAGTCGCTGCGGTAATCTTGGCATATGTGCCGCGCCTCCCCTCGGCCAATGCCTCGAATGGCATGAACCTCGCGAGCGGCAGCGTCCGCATCACCAGCAGCACCGGCCGCCGCCAACGCATCTTCGCCGTCACGCAAATCGCAGCGTCTTTCGTGCTGCTCGCGGGCGCAAGCATGTTGATCACTACGCTGATCGCATTGCAAAAGACCCAGACCGGCGTCGATACGCGACGCGTCCTCGTCGTTGACGTTCCGGCGCTGTACAACGGAAAAACGATTGAGCAGGTCCTCGATTTCTACAAGGAAACGATACGTCGCATCGACGCGCTACCCGGCGTCACCGACACCGCTGTCGCTTCGATCGCTCCCTGGCGTGATGCCGATACCTTCGGTCCAGGTTTGCAATTCTCCGGTGATGGTCACGTTCACGGCAAAGACGATCCTCGCGCGATGATGCGCACCATCTCTCCTGGCTTTTTCAATTCGCTTGGCGTCCCCATTCTCGAAGGCCGCGATTTCAATTCGCAAGACGACCAGACTCAAGAGCCCGTAGCTGTCGTCAGCGAGTCTCTTGCGCGCCACATGTTTCCTGCCGGGGATGCCGTCGGCCACCATGTCTATTGGACCGATCCGGTGCTCGAATTCCTGCCTGGAACCGATGCTGAAAAGGCGCGATTCAAAGGGCCGCACCGCGTCATTGGCATCGTCGCCGATGTGGACGACTTACATATCGTCCCCACGCCAACTTCCACCATTTATGGCTCGTTTGCCGACGGCGGAATGTTCGGCGGTCACCTGTTCATCCACACCACTGGAAATCCTTACGCGCTAGTAACGCCGGTGACAAAAATTGTTCGGGATATGTCCGCCGATGAACCTGCGGAGCACGCTGCCACTCTCGAAGACATCCGCGCAAAAGTACTCGCGCCCGACCGCTTGAACTCCCTGGTCTTCGGCGTGTTCGCCGCGGTCGCGTTGCTGATTGCGGTCGTTGGCGTCGCGGGCGTGCTGGCGTTTTCTGTCAGTTCACGGACACGCGAATTCGGCATCCGTCTGGCGCTTGGGGCACAGCCGGAAAATCTCCTCAGACGTGTTGTAACCGAAGGCGTGGTGATGGCTGGCGTTGGCGTTGTGGCTGGCGCGGTGTTCGGGCTGATCGTCGCGCGGGTGGCGGGCAGTTATTTCGGCGACTTAAAAATGCCGGGCGTATTGCCTGTGATCCTTTCTGCATTTGTCCTGTTAGGCGCGGCGGTAGTCGCGTCGATGCTCCCAGCGGCACGCGCCGCCCGCGTTGACGTCATCCAAGCGCTTCACTCGGAATAATTTTCCCGGCGCGCCCAGGTTTCCCGTAAGCCAACGAAATCGTCGAAGGGGAACGACCCCTCAGGCCCCGTTGCTTCTGGCGTCGGTAGTCGAATTCAGTTGCCGGAGATGTCCAACTGTATGATATGAGGTGTCGTTGAAGCACGTCCTCCGATGGAGGGACAAGAGATGGATTGGAAACGCTTGGTCCAGTTTGCGCTGTCGGGTAGCAGTGATTGGGAGCAATACGCCATCCTGCTGGTACGCGTTTCGATCGGGCTGTTCTTCGCCATCTCCGGGGCAAACAAATTGTTTTCCGCCGGGGGCACGAAACAAGTCTACGATACGCTCGTTAAGGCCAACGTCCCTTTTCCCCGCCAGACGGCTTATTTCGTGGCCGGTGTCGAGTTCATTTGCGGATCCTTAGTGACCGTGGGGTTTCTTTCGAGTCCGGCCAGCGCGGCTTTGTTGATCGATATGATTGTCGCCATCCTGACCAACACGCTTTCCACCGTGCCTAAGGGACTCTCGTCTCTTAACTGGCTCGATGACGTCCTCTACCTTCCGGAAGTCCTGTACGTACTCTTCTTTATCTGGCTGATCTGCTCTGGCGCTGGAAAGTTCAGCGTCGATTATTGGCTCGCCGGCAAGTTGCTGAGCTGATCGAGCGTCCCGGAAGGCCTGCACGCGCTCTGCTTTTTCTGGCTGATCGAGTTCGGCGCCTTGATTTCGGCGAGCGTTAAGCCTAAAATCATAAATTCACTAATGAAGGAATTTCGCGACAAAAGAATCGTTCTGCAGCCCGGCGAAGCTCGCTGGGCTTTGTCGTTTATGGGCTGATTTGCAGACACAGGAGCAATGATGATTGATGGAGCTATTCCTGAAGGGCTGACGTTCGACGACGTTCTGCTTTTGCCTGGAAAGTCGTCGGTGCTTCCGGCGCAGGCCGACACGCGCACCTGTCTCACACGCACAATTTCGCTCAACATTCCGATTGTGTCCGCGGCAATGGACACGGTCACCGACGGACGTCTCGCCATCGCCATTTCCCGCCAAGGCGGCATCGGCTTTATTCACAGAAATATGTCGATCGAGCGCCAGGCGGAGGAAGTTGACAAAGTAAAACGGTCTGAAAGCGGGATGATTGTGGATCCGGTCACGATTGCGCCGGAACTTTCCGTGCGGCAGGCTTTGGACATCATGAACAAGTACAAGGTGTCCGGCCTGCCGGTAACGCGCGGAGCGCACTTGCTTGGCATTCTGACCAACCGCGATTTAAGGTTTGAAAGAAATCTGGACCAGCCCGTCAGCGGAATCATGACCAAGGACAACCTCGTCACAGTTCCCGTGGGCACGACGCTGGAGGAGGCGGAGAAAATCCTGCAGCGGCATCGCATCGAAAAACTCCTGGTGGTGGATGCGGATTTCAAACTGAAGGGACTGATTACCGTAAAGGACATTCAGAAAAAGATTGAGTTCCCGAGCGCGACCAAGGATGAGCATGGACGGTTGCGCGTCGGCGCGGCCATCGGCGCCACCGGCGATTTCCTGGAGCGCGCTCAGGAGCTTGCGCGCGCAAGCGCGGATGTTCTTGCGATAGACACAGCTCACGGCCACACAACACGCGTGATGGACGCCATTCGCGCCGTGAAATCCAAGCTGCCGCAAATGCAGATCGTGGCGGGAAATGTGGCCACAGCCGAAGGCACCAGCGATTTGATCGCATTGGGCGTCGATGGTCTGAAAGTTGGAATCGGGCCGGGATCGATTTGCACCACGCGTGTTGTAACCGGGGCCGGGGTACCGCAGATCACCGCAATACTGGAATGTGCGCGCGCGGCAAAAGGAACCGGAGTGCCGCTGATTGCCGATGGCGGAATTAAATTTTCGGGAGACATCAGCAAAGCACTGGCAGCGGGTGCATCTTCCGTGATGATCGGGGGGCTTTTCGCTGGCACGGAAGAATCTCCGGGCGAGACGATTTTGTACCAGGGCCGCACTTTTAAGTCCTATCGCGGTATGGGTTCGATTGGCGCGATGGAGGCGGGCTCCGCGGACCGCTACGCACAAGAGGGGGCGGCACGAGGCAAGTCCGTGCCGGAAGGCATCGAAGGCCAGGTGCCGTATAAAGGGTCGCTCTCGGCGCTGGTGGAGCAACTCGTGGGCGGGTTGCGAAGCGGAATGGGATATTGCGGCACCGCAAATCTAACTGAGCTACAGGAGCGCAGCAAGTTTATCCGTATCTCCCAGGCTGGATTGCGCGAGAGCCACGTACATGACGTGATCATCACGCGTGAAGCGCCAAATTACCGGCTGGAATAATGCGAAGGACTGCGGAAACCTTTCCCGCCATCCGTTCGCGATGCGCTGCGAAGCGTGCCAGTTAACATGAAATGGCTCCAGCGTTGGTGGCCCGCATTGCTGTGGGCTGTTGTAATCTCTGCATTCTCCACCGGTGTGTTTACGTCGGACAACACCAGCCGGATCATCATTCCGATTCTGAAATGGCTTTTCCCGCATGCGTCACAGCAGACTCTGTTCTTTCTCCATTATTTCATCCGCAAAACGGGCCATGTCACCGAATATTTCATATTGAGTTTGCTGGTTTTGCATGGAATCCGAGCGGGCAAGCGAGGTGTGCATCTCGCCTGGGCGCTCGCAGCGATTGCCGTCGTCGGATGTTATGCAGCACTCGATGAATATCATCAATCATTTGTTCCCGGCAGAACTGCGGCGGTTTCTGACGTGCTGCTCGATACTGCGGGTGGAATCGCCGCACAGGTAGTGGTCGGGCTGGTGATACTTTTCGGAGATATTCGAAAGAAACGGGGAGACAGTACTCTGCCTCGGGCTGAGCCGAGCGCAACGCCTCCAGATTAACCTGATTTGCGTCCCTCGAAAATAAAAACGGCCCGCCTTCAGTGCAACGCGGGCCGTTCATGATTGATTTCGCGGAGATTACTTTTTAGCGGCAGCCTCTTTTTCCTCGGGTACTTCTTCCGCAACTTCCCGCCTCGGCTTCTTTTCCTTTTTCTTCAACTCAGAACCGATGAACTCGAGGATTGCAAGTTCAGCGCCGTCCCCAATACGCCAGCCAACGCGAACGATACGCGTGTAACCGCCTGGACGATCGGCGAACCTGGGAGCTAAGTCAGAAAAGAGTTTCTGCGTTGCGCCTGGCGTGGTAAGGAAAGCAGCAGCCTGACGGCGTGCGTGAAGCGAGTCGCGCTTGCCCAACGTGATCATGCGTTCGGCCAGTGGACGAGCCGCTCTCGCGCGCAGAATCGTGGTCTGGATGCGTTCCTTCTCGATGAGGTTAGTCACGAGATTACGCAACACCGCGCGACGATGAGCCGGCTGCTTTCCGAGTTTGTGCCCTGAAACGAGGTGTCTCATGGTTTATTCCGCGGCCTAAAGCGCCCCGTGCTCCCCTTCTTCGGACGGCGGCGGAGCAGTCTGGCTCGGAAGTGGCGGCCAGATGATGCGTCCGTGCTCGTCAAATTTCATTCCCAGGCTCAACCCCATCTTCACCAGGATGTCCTTGATCTCGTTCAGCGACTTGCGGCCGAAATTTTTGGTCTTGAGCATTTCGGATTCAGTCTTCTGCACCAGTTCGCGCAGATTCTGAATATTTGCGTTCTTCAGGCAATTATAAGAACGCACCGAGAGCTCGAGCTCTTCCACCGAACGGTCGAGATATTCCAGACGCGGATCGCTGTAATTTTCGACCACTTCTTCCGGCAGGTCGGGTTGCTCTTCGAAATTGATGAAGATGCTCATGTGATCCTTCATCAGCTTCGAGGCAAGACCGATAGCGTCCTGCGGAGTAATCGCGGCATTGGTCCAAACCTCGAGAGTCAGTTTCTCGTAGTCAGTCATCTGACCCAAACGGGCGGCTTCAACCGCGTAGTTAACCTTGCGCACTGGAGAGTGCACTGAGTCAATCGGGATATAACCGATAGGCAAGTCCTCGTCGAAGTTGCGGTCGGCAGCCACGTAACCGCGGCCATTCTTGACGCGCAATTCCAGTTCGAGCTTTCCGCCTTCGCTGACCGTCGCGATATACACATTCTTGTCCAGGACAGCGATGTCCGCGTCTTCTTCTATTTTCGCAGACGTCACCGGTCCCGGCGTGTCAACGACTAGTGTGATCGTCTTGGGCTGGTCGGTGTTCAACTTCAGCGGCACTTGCTTCAGGTTCAGGATGATGTCCGTTGCGTCTTCCACAACGCCTGGAATCGGCGAAAACTCGTGAAGTACGCCTTCGATTCTCACCGCGGTGATGGCTGCTCCTTCAATTGAGCTCAGCAGCGCGCGGCGCAATGAATTGCCGACCGTGGTTCCCCACCCGCGCTCAAAAGGCTGCGCGGAAAACTTCCCGAATTTATCCGTAAGTGTTTCCGGTTCTGCTGCCAACCGCTTTGGCTTCTGGAATCCCTTCCACATATGCGACGTTCCTCCTGGCTCGCCCGCGGCGAACCTACGAACTTTTCAACGTTGACGATCTCTTGCGCGCTACTTCGAGTACAACTCGACGATCAGCTGCTCGTTCATCGGCGGCGTCTGCACGTCTTCGCGACGCGGCATGGCCACTACACGCGCTTTAAAATTTTCGCGGTCTATATCGAGCCACGGAGCCACCCCCTGGCTATTCGCCAGGTTGCGAGCTTCGAGCACCATTGCGTTCTGGTGCATCTTTTCCTTCAGCGCGATGTCTTCGCCCACTTGCACCAGATAGCTCGGGATATTGACCTTGTGTCCCTTCACGCGAATGTGCCCGTGCAGCACGAGCTGGCGTGCCTGCGAGCGCGAGCCCGCAAGACCCATCCGGTAAACCACATTGTCGAGACGGCGCTCGAGTGTAACCATCAGGTTTGCGCCCGTGGGCCCCTTAGTCCGTTCCGCCTTTTCAAAATAGGTGCGGAACTGACGTTCGAGCAACCCGTAGGTTCGCTTCACCTTTTGCTTCTCGCGCAATTGGATTCCGTAACCCACCATCTTGGGACGGCGGGACTGGCCGTGCTGGCCCGGAACGAAATTGCGCTTCTCGATGGCGCATTTTTCCGTAAAACACCGCAGGCCCTTGAGGAAGAGTTTCATCCCTTCCCGGCGGCACAAGCGGCAAACTGCTTCACGATGTCTTGCCAAAGCCTTGTCTCCTTTTCTTAAACTGCCAGATCTGTTTGCGCGCTATACGCGACGGCGCTTGGGCGGACGGCAACCGTTGTGCGGCACGGGAGTCACGTCCTTAATCGCGTTGATGTGCAAGCCCGAAGATGCCAGCGCGCGCACTGCCGATTCGCGTCCCGCGCCTGGACCCTTCACTCGCACTTCCACCGACTTCATTCCGTATTGATCACGAGCCACGCCCGCGGCGGTCATAGCGGCCTGCTGCGCCGCGTAGGGCGTGCCCTTGCGCGATCCCTTGAAGCCCACGGAGCCGGCCGAAGACCAGCTAACGGCGCGTCCGTCCGGGTCCGTCAAAGTGATAATCGTGTTATTGAAGGTCGCTTGAATGCACACCACTCCATGCGGAACGATGCGCTTTTCCTTCTTCTTGCGAAATTCCTTCTTGCGCTTCGAACTTTTCGCAGCTCCTGCATCTGGTGCAGCTGCCGCGTCTTTAGGTTCTTTTGCCACGCTGGTGTCTCTCCTGTGTTCCTCACGCGTTCAATCTTTACTTGCGCGCCATGGTTTTCTTCTTAGCCGCCACCGCACCCTTGCGCGGACCTTTCCGCGTACGCGCGTTCGTGTGGGTTCTTTGTCCACGCACCGGAAGGTTTCGGCGATGGCGCAGGCCTCGGTAACACTGAATTTCGATTAGCCTGCGAACGTTCATCTGGGTTTCTTTACGGAGGTCGCCTTCCACGCGGCCTTCGGCTTCGATTGCCGCGCGCAGATGCGTCACTTCCTCTTCCGTAAGATCCTTGATCTTTTTCGTAGGATCCACTTTCGCTTGGGCAGCTAGCGAACGCGCGCGCTGCTGGCCAATGCCGTAAATGGCAGTCAGCCCAACCCACAAACGCTTGTTTGGCGGTAAGTCAACACCTGCAATGCGAGCCATTTCGTGTTCTCCCTCTTCCTAACCCTGTCGCTGGCGGTGCTTCGCGTTTACACAGATCACGCGCACCACGCCGCGTCGATGAACTACTTTGCACTTCATGCAGATTTTCTTTACAGAGGCCCTGACTTTCATGTTCGATTCCTTTTTGCGTTTGATACTTCTACTTATATCTGTACACGATCCGGCCGCGTGTTAGATCGTACGGCGAAAGCTCCACCGCCACGCGATCTCCGGGCAGGATGCGGATGAAATTCTTGCGCATCTTCCCCGAAATGTGGGCTAGAACCTGATGCTTGTTCTCCAGTTCCACACGAAACATGGCGTTGGGAAGCGGCTCGACGACAGTGGCCATCACTTCGATGGCGTCTTCTTTTCCGCTGCCTTCCGTCGATTTCTTTTTTTCCGGCTCTGGCCTTCTAATCATGTGCTCCTATTTCAAGCTCGATAGAATATCTTTCTGTATTACCAGCAAGGCCCGCTAGCTTCGCGCGGCCTCGTCAAAATCCAAGGCCCCTTGGCCGTGACTGCCACGGTGTGTTCGAAATGCGCTGAATCACTGCCATCCGTTGTGACTGCGGTCCAGTCATCTTCCAGAATTCGCACGCCCGGGCCGCCCGTGTTCACCATCGGCTCGATGGCCAGCACCATTCCTTCTTGAAGTCTGGCCCCCTGTCCCGCCGAGCCATAGTTCGGAAGCTGCGGGTCCTCATGCATCTTCGTACCGATACCGTGGCCAACGAACTCGCGTACCACCGAAAATCCGTTCTTTTCCACCCACTGCTGCACCGCGGATGAAACATCTCCCAAACGGTTGCCGGGACGAATCTTTTCAATCCCCTGCTCGAGCGATTCGCGCGTCACTCGCAGCAGCTTCTGCCGCTCCGGAGCAACTTTTCCCACCGCAACCGTCAGCGCCGCGTCGGCGAAGTAACCATCCAATTCGACGCCGAAATCCATGGACAAAATGTCGCCCTCGCGAACTTTCCGCTTTGGCGACGGAATGCCGTGCACCACTTCCTGATTGATCGAGGTGCACACAGACCCCGGATATCCGCGGTACCCTTTAAAAGCCGGCCGCGCGTGGTGCTCCACGGTGAACGCCTCGGCAAAGTCGTCGAGTTCCTTGGTCGATATGCCCGGCCGTACGATGGTGCGCATCTTTTCGAGCGCACCCCAGACGATCTGTCCGGCCTGGTACATCTTTTCGAGTTCTTTCGGCGATTTACAGATGACCATCTCGCCCCGCCGCGCGCGCGAAAATTTCACTCAGTGCACGACTCACTTCTTCCACACTCTTCGAACCGTCCACGGTTTCCAGAACACCGTGTTTGCGGTAATACTCCGCCAGCGGTTTCGTCTTGCGCTCGTAAGCCGCCAAGCGCTCTTTCACGATCTCCGCGCTGTCATCCGACCGCTGAATCAGCTTGCCGCCATCCACGTCGCAGATTCCCGGAACTTTCGGCGCGCGCTCGTAAATATTGTAGGTCTCGCCGCCAACACTGCACGTCCATCGTCCCGAAACGCGTTTCACAAGCGTGTCGTAACTGACGAAAAACTCAATCACAAGCGGCTTGCCGAAACCGCGACGCTCAAGAATCGTGTCAAGCTGCTCCGCCTGTGGCACGGTGCGGGGAAAACCGTCGAAGATAAATCCTCCGGCGCAATCCAGCTGCGCCAGCCTTTCTTCGACCATCCCCATCACGATATTGTCGGGCACCAGCTCGCCACGTTCCATGATCGGCTTGGCCAGCCGGCCCAGCTCGGTGCCTCGCGTTACGGCATCGCGCAACATGTCGCCAGTAGAAAGATGCGGCACCCCGCAACGCTTTGCGGCAACGCTTGCCTGGGTGCCTTTACCGGCGCCCGGCGGGCCCAAAAAAATCATCGCCCGTTTCAGCGTCATACTCACCGCCACAGCTCCGTCATTAATTGCGACGGCCACGCACTCGGCCTTTACGGACAAACCCATCATAATTCCGCATGACGAGCTGGGCTTCGAGCTGTTGCACTGTATCCATGGCCACGCCGACAACGATCAGCAGCGAAGTGCCGCCGAAATAGAACTGCACATTCAACCCATCGAGCACAAACCGCCACATATGCTGATCGAACCAGTTCCCCACGAGCCACAAGTGCTGCAAATGAATACCGGAGATCATCCATTCCGGCAGCAAACAAACGATGGCCAGGTACACTCCGCCGACAAAGGTCAAGCGCGTCAAAATACGATTTATATACTCTGACGTGTTCCGCCCAGGTCGAATCCCGGGGATAAACCCGCCATACTTCCGCATGTTGTCCGCTAGCTCCGTAGGATTGAAAATAATTCCCACGTAGAAAAACGCGAAAAAGATTATCAGCGTCACATAAATCAGCGTGTACAGCGGCTCGCCCCACTTGATAGAATTCGCCATTCTTCCAAAAAACGGCGATTTACTCTGAAAAAACAGGGCCAGAGTCTGCGGAAAGGTCAGCAGAGAACTCGCGAAAATCGGCGGAATCACGCCGCCGGAATTCACACGCAAAGGCAGGTAGGTCATTTGGCCGCCCATTACTTTGCGCCCCATCACACGTTTGGCGTACTGCACAGGTATTCGCCGCTGGCCGCCTTCGACGAAGACGATAAAGGCCACGACCGCCAGCATCAGTGCTATCAAACCGATCAACGCGATGGGCGTGAAGGATCCCCACTGCGCCGTCTTGGCCTTGTCCCATAGATCGAATACCGCGCGCGGCAAGCCCACCACAATGCCCGCAAAAATGATGAGCGACATCCCGTTGCCAATCCCTCGATCGCTGATTTGCTCACCCAGCCACATGATGAACGCCGAACCAGTGGTGAGCGTGAGCATCGTCATCATGATGAAACGCGGACCGGGATGATAAACCAGCGCTTGGCCGGCCATGTTCTGGCGCGTCAACGTCTCGGCAATAGTGAAAGACTGAAATGCGCTCAGCACGATCGTCAGATAGCGCGTGTATTGCGTAATCTTTCGGCGCCCAAGCTCGCCTTCCTTTTGCAATCGCTCCAGGTAAGGCCATACCACCACCATCAACTGCAAAATGATGGAAGCAGTGATGTAAGGCATAATGCCCAGAGCAAAAATCGTGAGCCGGCGGAAGTTGCCACCGCTGAAGAGGTCGATAATGCCCAATACAGACCCGCGGCCCTGTTCGAAAAGCTGTTGCAGCAGCGCCGTGTTGATTCCCGGGGTGGGAATGAAGGCGCCGAGGCGATACACTCCCAGCAATGCCAGCGTAAACAACACTCGATTACGCAAGTCCGGCGTGCTGAAGATATTTCGAAATGCCTCGACGAGCTTTCTTAACGGGTTCATTTTAAGACTTCGACTTTTCCTCCGGCGGCTGTAATCTTTTCTTCCGCCGATTTACTGAATGCGTGAGCTTGCACCGTTAGCGCCACTTTCAAATCTCCGCTGCCCAAAATCTTCAGCGCTTCGCGTTCGACGCGGACGATTCCGCGGCCGAACAGCACGTCCGGTGAAATCGTCTCGCCAGCTTCAAACACGTTAAGGCTTTCGACGTTCACAACGGCATAGGCCTTTCGAAACGGACTCGAAAAGCCGCGCTTGGGCAAGCGCCGGTGAAGCGGCATCTGGCCGCCCTCAAAGCCCGCACGCCGGGAGTAACCGCGGCGAGATTGCTGACCCTTGTTTCCCGCGCCGGAAGTCTTGCCCAGCTTTGACCCCATGCCGCGTCCCACGCGCACCTTTCGATGACGTGAGCCGCGCGGCGGTTTCAAATTAGAAAGTGTCGGTTTGATGGCCATCCCTATTCCTCAATCCTAACCAAATGATGGACTTTCGCGATCATGCCGCGAATCGAAGGGTTGTCCGGATGCTCGACGACTTGCTGCATTCGGCGGAAACCCAAACCACGAATCGTCTGCCGCATGCCTCGCGGGCAACCAATGAAACTTACGACCCACTTGATCTTCAAAGTGCCCGACTGTTTGTCGGACTTGCTGCCTGATTTTTTCTTGGTCGGTGTCATCGTCTTGTTTGGAAGCCGCGGCTACGAAACCGGCTCTTCTGCTCCCTTGCCACGATTTTCGGCTACCTTGGCGGCATCTTTCAGGTGCAAAAGCGCGTCAAACGTCGCTTTGATCACGTTGTGCGGATTCGACGTGCCCAACGACTTCGTCAACACGTTCTGAATCCCGGCAACCTCCATCACGGCGCGCACCGGACCACCAGCGATCACGCCGGTCCCTTCGGGAGCAGGCTTCAACAAAACCTGCCCGGAACCATAACTTCCGAGAACCTGATGCGGAATCGTGGTGCCCTTCAGGTTCAGCTTCACCATATTTTTCTTCGCTGCTTCAATGGCTTTACGAATCGCCATGGGCACTTCGCGAGCTTTGCCCATTCCGAAGCCTGCGTGGCCGCCCTGATCGCCCACTACAACGAGCGCGGAGAAGCTGAGATTCTTGCCGCCCTTCACCACCTTCGTGCAGCGGTTGATCGAAACCACTTGATCCTTAAGATTCGCCTGATTCGTTTCCACAAGCCGGCGAATTGAAAGCGTATCTTTGAGCTCTTGTTTCGGCATAAGTGTTAGAACTTCAGGCCCGCCTCCCGGGCCGCTTCGGCAAGCGCTTTCACGCGGCCGTGATATTGATAGCCGCCGCGATCGTAAACCACTTTTTCCACGCCTTTATCGCGTGCGCGCTCGGCAATTGCTTTGCCAACGATTTTCGCGGCGGCAATGTTCCCGCCACCTTTGATCAGCTTTTTTACTTCTCCATCGAGCGAGCTTGCTGAGGCCAGCGTCCGGCCTGTTTGATCGTCCACAACCTGCGCGCGGATGTGCTTGGTCGAGCGATGCACGCAAAGACGCGGCCGCTCCGACGTCCCCGAAAGCGTCTGACGCGTTCGGACGTGAATCCGGCGACGGTGCGCTTCCCGCGATAACCTTCGAACTGGCGCTGCCATTCTGGTTCTCCCTGTAGGCTAAGCGGACGCCGACTTCGCGCCAGCCTTGCCGGCTTTTTTCTTCAGCCGCTCGCCCGTGATGCGAATGCCTTTTTGTTTATATGGGTCGGGCGGACGCAATGCGCGAAGATTCGCGGCTACTTGTCCCACTTGATTCTTGTCCGCACCCGAAACGGACATATGCGTTTGCTTTTCCACCGCGATCAAGATTCCTTCGGGAATCGGAAACTCAATTGGATGCGAATACCCGAGCGCCAGCACTACGTTCTTGCCTTTCACTTCGGCGCGGTATCCGACACCCACGATATCGAGGTCCTTCTTGAAACCGGTGGTGACACCCGTGACGGCATTGGCTACCAGAGCACGCGCCAGTCCGTGCAACGCCCGCTGCTGGTCCGACTCGCGCTTCGCGACAAGTGTCCCGTCCTTCTGTTCGAAGGAGATTCCGCGCGGGACCGGCACATGCATTTTTCCCTTAGGGCCCTGTACATCAACGGAACCCTCTTTGATCTGAATCTTCACTCCGGACGGTACCGGAATTATTTTGTTTCCAATTCGCGACATAGCTCTCTCAAAACCTCTTGGTTACGAATTCCTACCAGACTTCGCACATTATTTCGCCGCCAACGCCAGCCTTGCGCGCCGACTGCCCGGTCATCAATCCGCGCGGTGTGGACAGTATCGAGATACCCATCCCGCCGACTACCGGACGAATTCCGGTCTTCGCGATGTAGCGCCTCGATCCCGGCCGCGAAATACGCTTCAGATCGGTGATCACGCTGCGACGATCCGGCGTGTAGCGCAGAAAACAGCGTAGCGTTTTCTTTCCCTTCTGTTCTTCCACAACTTTGTAATTCGCGAGATAGCCCTCGTCCTTCAAAATGCGCGCGAATTCAATCTTCAGTTTCGAAGAAGGCATATCGACTCGCGAATGCTTCGCTCGCGAACCGTTTCGTATCCGTGTCAACAAATCAGCAATGGGATCAGTGGTCATTCTTCCTTCCTTACCAGCTAGCCTTTACCACGCCGGGGATTTCTCCCTTGAGCGCGTGGCCGCGGAAACAGATGCGGCACATTTCGAACTTGCGGAGAAACCCGCGCGGACGTCCACAAATCCGGCAGCGGTTCCTCTTGCGGATCTTGAATTTCAGCTTCCGCTTCATTTTCGCGAACTGACTGGTACGCGCCATGCTTCCTCGCTCTCCTTACGCCCGGAAAGGAACGCCGAGCAGTTTCAGCAGCTCGCGCCCTTCCTCGTCGTTTCGTGCAGTAGTCGTGATGGTTACGTTCATGCCCTTAATTTTGTCCACCCGGGTGTAATCGATCTCGGGGAACACCAGTTGGTCTTTAAGACCTATAGTGTAATTGCCGCGGCCGTCGAACGAATTCGGCGGCAACCCTTTGAAATCGCGAACGCGCGGCAGAACGATGGCCGAAAGCCGGTCGAGGAACTCGTACATTCGCTCGCCGCGCAAAGTGACCATGCAGCCGATGGGCATGCCTTTGCGAATCTTGAAATTCGCAATCGACTTTTTGGCGCGCGTAATCACCGGCTTCTGTCCCGCGATCTGTCCCAGTTCGGCTACGGCAGTGTCCAGTAGTTTCACGTTCGCGCTGGCTTCGCCCATGCCGATATTTACCGTCACCTTCGAAACGCGAGGGACGGCCATCGTGTTCGTGTATCCGAAGCGCTTTGAAAGCGCCGGAATGGCTTCTTTGCGATACTTTTCATGCAGACGCGTAATCATTTCTTCTCTCGGCCTCTAGCTCTCAAAAGTCGTATCGCAGCGGCGGCAAGTGCGTACTTTGGTGCCGTCCGGCAGCGTTGTATGTCCCGCGCGAGTGTGCTTACCGCATCCTGGGCAGAGCAACATCACATTGGACACGTGAATCGGGCCTTCCCGTTCCAGAATGCCGCCCTTAATATTTTTCGACGGATTCGGACGGGTATGACGCTTAATCATGTTGGTGTGTTCGACCGTGACCGTATCCTTCCACAAATTCACAGACAGCACCTTTCCGCTCTTGCCTTTCGAGCGGCCCGCCATCACTTTCACCATGTCGCCGTGGCGAATGCCGTGTGCGTCGGGTTTTACTTTAGGTTCTCTCATGGTTACCACACTTCCGGAGCCAGCGAGATGATCTTGGTGAACTTCTTCTCGCGCAATTCCCGGGCAACCGGCCCGAAGACGCGCGTACC
>Ga0210398_10001986_pt1 | contig 20402 bp, 14 predicted proteins | sample IncBWC4OmetaG_FD_161047 | JGI IMG/M metagenome (GOLD analysis project Ga0210398, IMG submission 161047) | Forest soil microbial communities from Barre Woods Harvard Forest LTER site, Petersham, Massachusetts, United States - Inc-BW-C-4-O | ecosystem: Environmental > Terrestrial > Soil >...
CAGGGCTCCGCCTTGCTCCACTCATTTTGCTGGTACGCGCCACTGTGCACCATCCACTCATAAAAACCTTCGAAGGTAGTGCCGCGCGGCGTTGAATCGTGAAAGATCTCGGGCTGGCTGCTGCGGCGTTCGCCGAGGATGGGATTGTATGCCTCAAAAGGCGTGCGACCATCGGGAACAACGACGAGTGCCGGTCCGTGGCCGCTGAGCCGCGTTACCTGCAGGTAGCCGGCGTCTTCGGCAATGGACGGATCGTAGAAGCTGCAGATTGCATGCGCCTCGTCGAGGGTGCGGTCGTTCATATCGTTGTTGAAGATCATGGGAATGCCGAGCGAGCCGATTTCGACGGGCTGCCGGCCGATGTTCTTCAGGGTGAAACGCAGGACCAGCTGGCCCCGGTCGACCGACCACGTCCGAAGAATCTGTAAGGGGATATCCGCGGGCAGGGTGGGAGCCAGGTCAGCGGAAGCGAGATCGCTGCCGGCAGCGGCAAGCGCGATCACCTGCTTGCGCGCGAGCGCCGTGGAGTAGTTCTGCCACGCGCCAGAATTTCCTACGCGGAGACGCAGGTCCAGATCGCCGAGGTGGTAGTAGCCGTCCCGCGAGCGAGCCACCAGGAGATCGCCGGGAGTGAAGTCGAAGCCGTTCGCGCCTTTTGGCAACAGCGCGGCAACGGTCTGCGAGGAACGCACCAGCTTCAGCGTGAACTGAGGTGTATCGACGGTGATGAAGCCCTGATCGAGCATCGGCCCTGGTGTCGGAGGTGCTTTTGGCGGATTTTCCTGGCTGAAGATCCCAGACGCGCACACCAGCGCACCGAGGCTGACGAGCAACGCAAGAACCACTTGTCGACAGCTCCGACGGGTTGGCGTCATGGGACCGCGTTGCTCGGGGTGTTTTGCATTGGCAGCAACGAGCCGCTGATTCCTCGCGAAGCTGTGCAAAACAAGTCGAAAATCATCGAACTGCCCTGCCATGGCACTCCCTCGATAGGTGTCGATTCAAGCTAAAGCGCGACCGTCAATGGCCGGCCATGAAACGTAACGAATCTTCGCGCATCCGATCCCGCAAGAGTGATCTGCAGAGGCATGCCGCCCGACCGGAGCATGCGCGAGCCGGGTACCAGGCGCAGGTCGAGCCGCCGCGCTCTGTCGTGCCAAAGCATTTCCACGCGTGTGTATTCACCGCTGCGAAAATTGAACGTTTCCCCGTCGTCCTGATAGAGGAATGCGTTTCCATCGGCGCCAGGATAGATGGTGATCGTCAGCGGTTCATCGACCGGCTCCGCCGTGTATTGGCGTACCGGGCCGGTGGGAAGGATGGCGCCGGCACGCATATAGAGCGGCATCGTGGCCAGGTCCACGTCACGCGTGACTTCGCGGCCACCGGTTTGGCGCTCGTTGGTCCAAAAGTCGTACCAGTCCCCATGCGGAAGATAGAGCGCTCGATGAGTCGCGCCCTTCTCGATCACAGGCGCGACCAGGATGTCGCGGCCATACAGATACTCATCGCCGCGCGCGATTGCAATGGGATCGTCAGGATAGTGTAGCCACAGGGCGCGGACGATGGGAAGCGCGGTCTCGCACGTGGCGCGCACTGCCGAATAGAGATAGGGCATCAGGCGGTAACGCAGCTCGAGATACCTCTTGCAGATGGGCTCGATGGCCGGGTTGCGAATCTGCGCGGGATCGGGATTGTAGCCCTTCGTCTCCGGATACACGATCTCTCCGGTATCCCAGCCCCAGGGCAGGTGCAGCCGCCAGTCGCGTCCATGCGAGCGAAACAGCGGGCAAAACGCTGAAAACTGAAACCAGCGCGCGTACAGTTCTCCGGTGTATTCCTCGGTCGGGATAAAGCCGCCAATATCGGTGCCCCACCACGGAATGCCGCTCAGTCCGGTGTTGATGGCGTTGGGCACGTGCACCTGCAGGGTCTCCCATCGCGACAGAACATCGCCGGACCACAGGAAGGCTGCGTAGCGCTGCATTCCGGCATAGGCGTTGCGATGAAGAGCGTAAACACGCTGGTTGGGACGATAGAGTTGCTGGCCTTCGAAGTACATGCGGTTGCGAGCGAGCCGCGACGGGGCGTCGAGGCCGTCGCCCTGATCCGGCCACCAGCCGTCGATGCCCATGTCAGCCAGCGGCCGATGCGCGGGCCAATAGCAGGAGACCTCGCGATCCGCCGGCCAATGACCGTCGGGTGTGCGGCCCGTGGGCAAAGCTTGCGCGGTACAAGGGTCGTGCACCGTCCCGGTGAGATGCTTGCCCTCCAGGACGACGTGCAGGACAACTTTGAAATGCTCGTCATGCATCTGCGCTACGGCGCTCGAGGGATCGGGGAAGGCACGCGCATTCCAGTCAAATTCGCCATTGTCGGTGTTCCAGCCATTCGGGCAAAAGCCGGTGCCGAGATAGATCATCGCGTCGCAGGGCAGCTTCTTTTCGCGGAACAAGCGTGCCTCCGCGAGGATCTCCTCCGGGGTGCCCAGCGTGCGATGCGATTGCTGATAGCCGAGCGACCAGAGCGGCGGCATCTCCGGATGGCCGGTGATGCTGGCATACTCGCGCAGGATGGCGGCAGGCTCTTCCGCGGCCATCACGAACACGTCCAGCGGCAACAGCGCCTGGCCCTCGGCCGGCGTGAGCCGACCCTGCGGGCTACTTAGGTCGAAGGCGCCGAGCGGCGCATGAACAAACATTCCCCAGCCCGCAGTTCCGATAAGGAACTGGATGGGCACGCGCGCGCCGTGGGTGCCGAGATGATACCCGCCCTGCCCACTGACCATGCGGTCAGCGTTCCCACGGCGATCGAACTGCGGGCCGCCCTGGCCCAGGCCGAGCAACACGCCAGCGCCAGTCTCGAAGCGGAACTCTCCAGTTGCCGGATCGAGAGTGAGATGCTGAACGAGTTTTCCGCCGGGAGCTTCCACCCGAAAAGAGAGAGGGTTCTCCTCAACCGTGACCCTCCACGGGCCGCACTGGATTTGCTTAGAACCGGAAAAATCGCGCAGCCGTGCTGTGGGAGCCGTTAATTCATCAAGGACGAGCGCGCCGTCACCAGGCAGCGTGACGGCGTTGCCTTCCTGCACCGGCTGGACCGTGATCCGGAGGGTGCGTGAGCTGATGGAGTAGAGCGAAATCTCTCTTTCGCCAGGAGGAGCGTCCAAGGGAAGCAGGTGCGCTGCGGGCCGGGCCAGCGCGAGCGTGCCCGCCGACAACATCCCTTTCAGAGCAACGCGGCGCGTCAGGGAATCATGCATCGCTTTGTGGTCCTCATGCCTTCCTCTCCGCCGTCGCTTTCGATCTGAAGCTCCCGGTCTCAGGTCGTCGCCCTGATGTTCTTCAGATAGACCGAGTAGCGCTCGTCCATGATCTGGTTGAGCGGCACCAGTGTGTGGACCGGGCCGCGCCCCCTGGTGCGGAAGCGCAGCGGATACTGGTACGACGCTTCATCCCGCTCGAACCAGATCGTACCTGGCGCAGGCGGAGCCGCAGCAACCAAATTGCCGCTCGAGTCACGGTGCATGCGTCCGCGCAGATCCACCGTGGGCATCGGATAGCCATCATCGAATCCGCGTGGACCGGAGCCGCCGTAGATCATGCCCGTGGTCAGGCCCTCTGTGCCCAGCAGCGCCGCGAGTACGAGGGGGCCGTACATTGCTGCTTGCACGTTTGGGTCATCTGGCGCGCTTTCGATACGCAGCGTGAGCGGCATCTCGATCACCACAACGTCGCCAGACTTCCAGCTGTGATCGAGCTTCACATAACTGGAAGGGGTGGGAGTGATGTTTTGCGGCTCGCCATTGATGCTGATGTTCACGCCCTGGGTCGCCCAGTATGGCACGCGAATCTGCAGGGCGGTGGAAGACGAGGGCGCGTTGTCAATGGTCAGGGTAATCCGGTCTTCATCGGGAAATTTCGACGTTTGGCGCAGCTTGAGTCCTCGCTGTTTCCACTCCAGGGTCGACGGAATGAACAGGTTCACGTAGGCCGCATCGTCATCGTGGAAATAAATAGAGTCGGTCAGTTTGGAATATTCCTCTGAACCTGTTCCCGTGCAGCACCAGAATGCGTCAAATGGTGTGCCAAAGGTCTTGTACATGCCCGGCTGCAGCGGCACGTAATACATCAGCATGCCGTTACGATCCTGGGTTCCGTAGCGCACGTTGATGAGCAGGCGCTCGTAGTAATCGAAGAATTTTGGATCGGGGTTTTGTCCATACAAATGCCGCGACAGCTTCATCATGTTGTAGGAGCAGCAGCACTCCTCGGCCGCCGGGCCCAGCTGCGAGGCAATGGCGTCCGGCGCGTGCCACATCTCGCCATTGCTCGTGCCGCCAGTGCAGTACGCGTGATGTTCCGTCACAATGCGGTAGAAGTTCTGGCTGATCTGCTGGTAGCGCGTGTCGCCGGTCAGTTCGTAGCCGCGTGCCGCGCCGATCATCTTCGGGATATTCGTATTGGCATGGTTGTGATCGAGCTGGTCCTCATTGGCTGCCAGGGGATCGAAGATCTTGTGGTGTTCGAAACGGTAACCAAGGTCGCGATACTTTGGATTGCCGGTGATGGCGTAGAGATTGAATGCGGACTCCATCATGCCGCCGTGCTCCACCAGCAGTACGCGCTGCCAGTCATCATCGCTGAAGCTGCGCGCATACGTATCGGCCCAGTCGGCCATGTGCAGTGCCATGTCGAGCGCCTGGCGGTTGCCGGTGTGTTCGTACATGTCGATCAGGCCGGCCATGATCTTGTGGTACGTGTAAAAGGGCGCCCACACCCGCTCGTGTTTGCGGAGCCGCTCGTAGAAGCCAACCGGGTAGGCGCCGAGGTAGCCATCCTTCGCCTGACACTCGGCGAGCATGGTGACCAGTTCGGTGGCTTTGGCGACGATGAACGGATCACCCGTGCTGGCGTGCATCAGCGCGCACGAAGACAGGTAGTGGCCTACGTAGTGGCCGCGGAGTTCGCAGTCCGGCGCTTCCCATCCACCCAGCGGATCGGCGTCGGTGTCAATTCCCGCAGTGACGCGGAAGTTATACGCGAGCCGCTCGTTGGGAAGAGAGTAAAGCCAGCTGCGGTTCAGCTCCATCGTGTCTTTCCAGAAGCTGGGCAGCAGGCGAACCTCCGGCATCGAAAACGGTTTCGCCCTCCACGGCACCTTCTCGACCGCCGCGCTGATCAAATCCTGGTTAGCCGTGTCTTCGACAACGGCTTGCGCCGTTGCTGACGACGCTTTCCTGTTGTCTTTTCCGGCGAGCGCACTGGCTGCGTGGGGCAGCAGTGCTGTCGCTCCGGTCATCGTTGCTCCACTCAGAAATCCTCTGCGCGTAATTCTGTGATTCATGATCCCTTCATCCTGTCCGAGCAGCTCGCGTCTCCGGCGATAGAGCTACTCTGATCCCAAAAGGAAATTTCGCTCGTGGCGAACAATCCTGGCCGCCGGGCCGGCCGCCATGCATTGCAGAAAACGTCTTCTCTTCATCGGTCACCAAAACCCGGCAGGCCGTCTCGTATCAAAGATCCGCGATGCTCGGCGGTCTTATGCATCTTCAAGCCGGTCTCGCGCGGGCGGCATAGGAGGCCGGGTCCTCAGCGCTGAAACTCTGGCGCCTTTGGGATGAAAGGCACTCGAGCTCGGGCGCCAGAAAAACTTTATACAGGAAACCCAGAATGTATACAAAGTCACATGCCACACAGACGCGCGTCTTTGGGCGCTCGCTATGGCCACTGCAGGGGACAAAACAATCCCTGATTGTTGTCGCGGGAACCCCGGCAAATCACATATTAGTCGAGGGTTCTCCCCATTCAGCTATCCCGCAGAGAGCGCCTGCCGTCTTGACAAAGCATACAAGAATGAATACAACCTATCCCTATCTGGGATTGCGGGGTTCCAGGTGAAACTTCGTATTTGCTGAGGCCAGTAAACGTTTCCAGAGACCACCGCTAATCTCCCCGGAGCACGCTGCAAAAAAACTGATACGAGGGTGACCCATGATGCTCAGCCGGCTCTACCTGCGTCTCGCCTGCGCAATCCTCAGCTGTCTGGTCGTAGTTTCTGAGGCCACGATGCCGCTTGCGGCCCAGAATCTCTCAACCGGTTCGCTCAACGTCACCGTGCATGATTCCTCCGGCGCTGCCATCAACGGCGCTCGCCTGAACCTTCGCGACCTGGAAACCAACGACCTTCATACCGCGGTCACCGCTGGAGAGGGAACCGCCGTCATCCCCTACCTGAATCCCGCGCGCTACAGCCTGAGCGTGACAAGAGATGGGTTCGCGACCCAGGTTTTCAATTCGGTGACGGTGCAGACCAATCAGGTGACGGATCTCGCGGTGACGCTGCAGGTAGGGGCTGCAACCCAGACCGTCACCGTCGCGGGCGACACCACGCCGATCCTCGATACGACGCAGAACGCCCTGTCCACAACGGTGGACATGAAGGAGGTCCAGGATCTGCCGGTCTTCGCGCGCGACGCCTTCGCCCTGGCTTTTCTGGTGCCCGGAGCTGTCGGCAATAACTTCGATAACCTGCCGGGTGGCGCCGTGGATGTCAGCGCGAACGGCTTTTCCACTATGCCCAACCGCAACAAGAGCGGCGGATTCGATAACGGAAACGGCTCGGTGATTACGAACCGGCTTGAAGACGTCCAGGAAATGACGGTTCAAACCAGCGAACTGGATGCCAGCCACGGCGGGACCTCGACGATGGACATTGGCTTCGTGACCAAACGCGGCACGAACGCGTTTCATGGCAGCCTGTTTGAGGACTATCGCAACGATGCGATGAACGCGAACAGCTGGTACAACAACTTCGTCGGCCTGCCTCGCGCGAAACTGATTATCGACGATTTCGGCGGCAACGTCGGCGGTCCCCTTCTGAAAGACAAGCTGTTCTTCTTTGCCAGTCTTGCGAATCTCCGCGAACCGCAGAAGTTCACCGTCACCACGCCCGTCGGCACGGCCCAGGCGCTCGCCGGCGTCTACTCCTACATCCCGAACGGGTCCACCGCGGTCCAAACCGACAACGTCCTGCAGGCAGGCGCCAGCGCCGGCTGCTCCACCTGCACCGCCACGGTCAACCCGATTATTGGTCAGGATATTTCCAATATCGAATCGACTTATACACTTCCTGGCGTCGTCCTGACACCGCTCGATCTGAACCACCAGAACGTCAACTTTGAGAACAAGGCGTATTACGTGGACAAATTCCCGACGATACGCCTGGATTACAACCTGACGAAGAATTTCCGTCTTACGGGCTCGGCCAACGAGTCGAATTTCTACAACCTGAATCAGGGAGGGCCTCCCTTTCCCGGGCCTCTCTACTCCAACCAGGCGTATAGCAACGTGGAAAGAAACTACCAGGCGGTGACCGGATTCGACTGGAATCTGAAACAAAACCTGGTGAACGCCCTACGCGTCGGCTATCTGTACGACGCGTTCACCTACAACTCACAGGGTCAGGATTCCCCTACGGCAGCCATGGTGCAGCAGGGACAACTGGACTGGGGCATGGGGCTCAACAGTGGCGTGAACGGTTTCGCGTCTCTGAAGGGTGGGCAACTCTATCCGGTCCTCGCGATTAAGGACAATTCCACCTGGGAACACGGCAGCCACACGATGCAGTTCGGCGTGGAAACCGCTACGGAGATCGACCACTACTACAACAATCAGTTCGTCCCCTACATCGGTGTCAACAGCATCGCATCGGGTGACCCGGTGACCAGCGCGCTAGTCAATTCACTTCCCGCCAATGCTCCGGCCTCTGCAACCGGCGATGTGGAAGGCCTCTACGCAACCCTGAACGGCCGCATGACCTACTATTCGCTTGGCCAGTTCGTGAACGCGAAGACGAAGCAGTTCCAGCCCGGCATTTCCTTCGACCTCCATGAGCGCCTGAACCAGACGGCGCTGTTCTTCGCCGACTCCTGGCGCATGAAACCCGATCTGACTCTGAACTACGGCCTGCGCTGGGATTTCACCGGCGCTTCGAAGGACGAGACCGGTTTCTACACCCATCCCACCATCCCTAATATGTGGGGACCAACGCCCGTGGGCGCCATCTTCCAGCCCGGCAATCTCGGCGGCATTCAGAATCCAATTGAGGGCCCGGCTTCAGAAGCCTATGCGCCCACCTATGTGCATCCGGAACCCAACGTCGGCATCGCATGGAACCCACGCGGCGACGGCGATTCCTGGTTCGACCGCATGTCCGGCAAGGGGAAGACCGTCTTCCGCGCCAGTTATACGCTGAAAAATTACACGGAGGGCGCACAAAACTTCTGGAACTTCGGTTCCAATTTCGGAGCGAACTTCAACACCTACTTCATTGCTAATCCGGTTGCGCCCAGCGGCACGCCGCCGGGAGCCGGCTTCTATAACGCGGGATCGCAAATCCTCGGGAATCCGCTGCCTGCGCTCGGATCGACCTCGCCTGTTCCGTACAACCCCATCATTACGGAAGCCAGCCAGGGATTCACCGGCACGGGCTTTTATACCTTCGATCCGAATATCAAACAGCCCTACGTCCAGTCCTGGTCAGCCGGCATTGAGCGCCAGCTCTCCCCCAACAACGTGTTCGAAGTGCGGTATGTGGGTAACGTATCCAAAGATCAGTGGCTGGGTGTGAATTACAACGAGATCAATATCTTCGAGAATGGATTCCTGACGAACTTCAAGGCGGCCCAGGCGAACCTCGCCGCCTCAGGAGGAACAACCTTCCAGGGATCCAATCCCACCCCCCTGTTCGATCAGGCCTTCGCCGCAACCGGCGCATCTGGCAACTACACGAATGGCCAGTTCATCACGTGGCTGCAGCAGGGGCAGGCCGGCGCCTTGGCGAACGCTTTGGCGAACAATCCCAGCTACCTCTGCTCCATGATTAATGCGGCCAGCTTCACCCCCTGTGCGAACGCCGGAGCCACCGGAAGCGGCTCCTATCCGATCAATGTTTTCCAGGCGAATCCGTATGCCGCCGGGGCAGCCATCGACGAGATGACGAACGACGGATACTCCAACTACAACGCTCTGCAGGTGGACTTCCGTCAGAGGATGAACCACGGCATGCAGTTCGACGTTAACTACACGTTTTCCCATTCACTGGACAACAACGTCCAGGGCAGCACTTCCCCGGGTGCTTACTCTGGAGCCGGAAACAACGGCGGAGGCAACAGCGCCCCCACTTACTACACGCTTCGGGATAAGCATCTGAATTACTTTCCCAGTTCCTTCGACGTGCGCCATGTGTTGCACGCGAGCGGAGTCTACGATTTCCCGTTCGGGCATAGCCAGCCGTTGTTCAGCCAGAACCGTGTGGCCGATGCGATCATCGGGGGCTGGACGCTGGGCACGATCATCGACTGGCAGAGCGGCGATCCGCACCTGTTTTACGGCGGGTCGTTCAACTACGCAGCCGCAGCCCTAAATCCCTGGCAGACGTTTAACCAGAACGACGGCGGCGTGACCCTCACCGGCATCACCGCCTCGCAGCTGCAGAGTCAGGTGCGTGTCCGTACCGCCGCGCCGGGATTACCCTGGAAGACACTCTTCGATCCGAAGTACATTTCCGCCTCCGGCCAGGCGAACCCTGCCTATATCAGTTCCAACATGAACCCAGGCACCATCGGCACGCTGTTGTGGCTGCACGACCCCAAATGGATCAATACCGACATGGCCCTTACGAAGGTGATCCCGATCCATGAACACATGAATTTCTCCCTGCAGGGTGAATTCTTCAACGTTTTCAATCATGTTGCCTGGAACGGCATGGACAGCTTTGCGCAGGACACCACTTTCGGAACCACCACCTCCGATTTGAATTATGGACTGAACACTTCCTCGGCGAATGGTCCCAGGAATATCGAGGTGCGCGGCAACTTCCAGTTCTAGACGTTACTCCGTGAGCCATCACCGCCCGCAAGGACGGTGATGGCATTTTTTCTGGCATTTGTTGGTCACGGCAACGGTTGGGTCGAATCATCCTTCGTTCTGAGTTATGGCAGGGCGGCGAGGTAGTTCTGTCGCTATGCTCAGGATCGCGGCAGCAGGCTCGGACGCCCGCTACACGCTTCGACTTCGGCGTGGCTCGCGACCGTGATGCGCAGAACATTTTCGAAACGGATGGCATTCTGGACCAGCCCTGCCGGGAAAGACGTCTCCAGTGCGCGCAACTGACGCTCATTCAGGCTCGGTGCGATCACCGCAACGGAAAACTCGCCCAGGTGCAGCGACCGTGAGGTTGGCTCAGCGCTGACCGCGACCTCTAATCCATCGCACGAAAGTCCCCGCGCGCTCAAATACTGCACAACGTACTGGCCCACGCACCCTCCCAGCGCCCCCAGCAGAAGCTCGGCGGGGGACATCCCGTGGTCCGTAGCTCCGTCCTCGGCGGGTTGGTCAAGCACAACCCGATGGTGGCGCGCCTCCGCCGTGAAGCGGGCACCGGCTACGTGCTGAACAGAAATCCTCAAAGTTTGTCCCTTGCTCAACCGTGGTTGGAATGCAAACTGCTCGCCATCGCGTGGAGCCTTGTAAGGCGCCAAAAATGCACGGGAAGTGCGCATATTCCTCGTCGCCTCTGCGCGCCTTGACGCGCCCATCGGCACGGATCTGAGTGAAATAGCGCAAGCAGCGCGGGTGCGCGGGTACACTGGGAGCCATTCCCATGACCCGCCGCCCCCGCGACAAACCTGCGCCGACTCCCGCGTCCAGTGATGGTTCGGCGGCCATACCGCACGCCGGTGACGCAACAGCGCGTTCTGCCGAGCCACCCGTCGACGTGTTGCGCGCACTGGTGGACAACCTCGAAGAAGCTCTTGTTGCGCTGGATCGAGAAGGTCAGGTGGAATTTGCCAACGCAGCCGCCCAGCGGCTCTATGGGATCAATCCGCAGGGGCCGGCGCTTTCCGAGTGGAGCAAAGCGTACGGCATCTATCTTCCCGATCGGCAGACTTTGTGGCCAACGGAGGAATTGCCGGGTACCGCGGCGCTGCGCGGACGCACCGTCGAGGGTGAACAGTATGTCTCCCCGCCGGGATCTGCTGCCGGATATTGGATTTACGTTCGTGCCCGCCCCCTGTTTGCGGAAAACGGAGAGGTGCGAGGCGCACTTCTGGCCTGGCGCGATATCTCCGAAGAGAGACGAACGGCAGAGAATCAGCGCAGACTGCTGGCGATTGTCGAGAACACGCCGGACCTGGTCAGTCTCACCGATCCCACCCTGAAGACGACCTTCATCAATCGTGCCGGGCGGGAATTGCTCGGTCTCAGCGCAACCGACGATGTTCATACCTTCCCGGTATTCGACGCCGATTTCGAAAAGCAGAGAGACGCATTCGATTCCGAGATTCTGCCGGCGCTACTGCGCGGTGAGGCGTGGTACGGGGAGTATCGGCTGAAGCATGCTCACACGGGCCAGCCTATTCCCGTGGACATGCGGGCATTCGGAATCTTTGGTTTGTACGGGCAGTTGCTTGGCTTCGCCAGTATCAGCCGCGACCTTACCGCTCGCCGGCAGTCGGAAGAAACGCGGCAACGGCTGGCCTCCATCGTCCAGTATTCCAACGACGCGATCATCAGCGAATCGCTTGAAGGCGTGATCACGACCTGGAATCGTGGAGCCGAACAAATGTTCGGCTACACGGCCGCCGAAGCCGTCGGTCAACCCATTACGTTGCTGGCGTGGCCGGGTTACGAAGACGATATGCGGGAATTGCTGCGGCGCATCGGAAGCGACGATGTGGTTGAGCATTACGAGACGCTACGCCGGCACATGGATGGGCGGTGCCTGGTGGTCTCGTTGACGCTGTCTCCGGTGCGTGACGATGCCGGGAAGCTGATTGGGATTTCCAAGATTGCTCGAGATATTACACAACAGAAGGAGCGGGAGGAACTAGCCCGGCGTCAGGCACAACTGCTCGATCAGGCCTATGAGCCGATCCTCGTCCGCGATCATCACGATCGCATCGTCTACTGGAACAAGGGGGCGGAGCGGCTCTACGGATGGACCGCGGCGGAAGCGGTAGGCCGCATCAGTCACGAATTGCTGCAAACCACTTTCGCCGAACCAGTAGAGGAAATCACCGGCCAGCTCGAACTTGATGGCCACTGGGAGGGCGAGCTATTTCATCGCACACGAAGCGGCCAGCGCGTGCTGGTGCTCAGCCGCTGGATTCGCGAGTTGGGCGTTGCCGAATCGCAGGTGCTGGAAACGAACATCGACATGTCAGAGCGGGAGCAGCGTCTCGCTCTCGAAGAACAGTCGCGGCTGGAGCGGCGCTTCCGGCAGTTGTTGGAGGCTGCTCCTGACGCGATCGTCGAAGTTGCTGCCGACGGCCGTATCGTGCTCGTAAATCGAATCGCGGAGGAGATGTTCGGCTATCACCGGGATGAACTGCTTGGCCAGTCGGTGGATCTGCTGGTACCGGATGCGATTCGGCACCAGCACTATCGCCATCGTGACAGCTACCTCGAGCATCCGCGCACACGCCCCATGGGTTCGGGGCTCGAGTTGCACGCTCGCCGCCGGGATGGGGGGCTGTTTCCTGTCGAAATCAGCCTGAGTCCGATTCAGACGGAAGCAGGGATGCATGTGACGGCGGTAATCCGCGATGTGAGCGAGCGAAAACGTGCCGAGAAAGAAGTGCGCAGACTCCAACAGCTACACACGGCGGAACTGGAGACGCGCAATCGGGAAATCGAGCGAGCCAACCGGCTGAAGAGCGAGTTTTTGGCCAGCATGAGCCACGAGTTGCGAACGCCGCTGCACACCATTATCGGGTTTGCGGAGCTGCTGCGGGAGGGGCATGACGGGGCCCTGAACGGGTCGCAAAGCCGCTTCGTGAACCACATCCAGCGCGACTCCGAGCACTTGCTGGAACTGATCAACGACGTTCTCGATCTGAGCAAGATCGAAGCGGGCCAGCTCGCGCTAAAACGCGAAAATTACCCTCTGGCGCGCAGCATTGGAGAGGCGCTCGATGCGATCCGGCCCGGCGCTGCGGTAAAGGGGATTCGCATCGAGGAGCGCGGCGATCGCGATTCGCTGGTGGATGCGGATCCGCTGCGCGTGAAGGAGATGCTTTACAACCTGATGAGCAATGCGGTGAAGTTTACCCCTGAAGGCGGCACGGTGTGGATCGAGACGAAGGTAGATGCTGGATTTGTCCGCATCACCGTGGGCGATACCGGCATCGGCATTCCGGCCGGGGAGCAGGAGAACATTTTCGATAAGTTTTACCAGGTGGGCAACACCACGCGTGGTATACGCGAGGGAACGGGTCTCGGGCTGTCCATCACCAAGGAACTGGTGCAGATGCACGGCGGCTGGATGGAAGTGGACAGTACGCCGGGACTGGGAAGCCGATTTACGTTTACGCTTCCCACGGTCGCACCGGAGTTGTAGGATGACTGCATCTTTTCCCAGAGCCAGGCACTTTTACATCATTCTGCCCTGGGCCTTCGTGTTTCGAACGATGGAGCTGAGTGGGTAGCATGTCGACGACTCCGCGAAAACCGCTGGTCCTGATTGCGGACGACCGGCCTGCCAGCCGCGAATTGCTGCGTCTGGTGCTGGAGCGAGCCGGTTACGCGGTGATCGAGGCAGAGGATGGGCAACAAGCCCTCGATAAAACGCGCAGTGAGGATCCCGATCTGCTGCTGCTGGATCTGCAGATGCCGGGCCTCGATGGATACGGAGTGCTGGCCGGGTTGCGCGGCGACGCACGCTTTGCAGGATTGCCGGTTTTGGCTCTGACTGCGAGTGCGATGCGCGGCGACCGCGAGCGCATCCTTGAAGCGGGATTCACAGAGTATCTGGCGAAACCCGCAGGCCCTGAACTGCTGCGGGAAACCGTGGCGCGGTTGCTCAGTGGAGCGGCTGAGCGTACGGAGCGGCGGGCATAAGCAGCGTCCGGCTGCCTGGCAATGCGTCAGAGCAAGCCATATTTCTTCATCTTATAGCGGAGCGCATCACGGCCGATGCCGAGCGCGCGCGCGGCCTGCGACTGATTGCCCTCCACTTTTTCAAGAGTGCTGACCACCAGCTGCCGTTCATGCTCGGCGAGCGACGCATCTTCTTCGCCAACAGCCGAATCCGCGGCTGGGGCGGATGCGCCATCGGAGGTGCGACTGGAAGGTTCTCCGACCAGCGAGGTGGGTAAATCGGCGACATCGATCTCCTCCGCCTCGGTCATCATGGCGGCGTGGCCTATCGCGTTTTCGAGCTCGCGTACGTTGCCCGGCCAGGAGTGCCGTTCGAGCACGAGGCGGGCGCGCGGCGAGAGCCCACGCACGCGCTTGGTGAACTGCTGCGAGAATTTTGCGATGAAATGCTGGATGAGGAGGGGTAAATCCTCTTTGCGGTCGCTCAGGGACGGAACCGGAATCTCCACCATAGCGAGGCGGTAGTAGAGATCTTCACGGAAGAGACGATCGGCGACCGCCTGGCGGAGATTGCGGTGGGTCGCGGCAATGACGCGCACATTCACTTTGCGCGTTTGCAGAGAGCCAACCCGCTGGATTTCCTGGTTCTGCAGCGCGCGCAAAAGTTTGGCCTGGGTGGCGATCGGCATGTCGCCGATTTCATCGAGGAAGAGCGTCCCTTCACTGGCAGCCTCAAAGAGACCGGTCTTATCGCGATCGGCGCCGGTGAAAGCGCCGCGCACGTGGCCGAAGAGCTCGCTCTCGAAGAGGGTTTCGACGACCGCGGAGCAGTTCAGGACGACATATTGGCCCTTTACGCCGCTGCGAGCGTGGAGCGCACGGGCGACCAGATCTTTGCCGGTACCGGTGGCGCCCTGAATGAGTGCGGAGCGGTAGTGCGGGGCGATGCGCCGGATGCGGGCAAACATTTCTGCCATGCGCGGGCTGGAGCCGATGATGCCTTCGAATTCGGCATCGGAGCCGTATTGTTGCCGCTGGCGCGCATCTGCGATGAGCCGGCCGACGCGCTCCCGCAGGATGGGGAGGCGGATGGGTTTCTCCAGATAATCGGCGGCGCCGTTGCGGATGGCCAGCACCGCGGTTTCCGTGGTGTAATGCGCCGTCATGAGCACGACGTCGGTAGCGGGGGCGGTTGCCATGATGCGATTGAGAACGTCGAGGCCGCTCATTTCGGGCATGACCAAATCCGTCAGCACGAGCTGCGGGTGGTGCCGCTCGATGAGCGCGAGCGCTTCTGTGGGCCGCGAGGCCGTGTGGATTTCGACTCCCGGCTGAGCGAGAGCCGTCGACAGGAGATCGAGGCTGCCGGGGTTATCGTCGAGGATGACGACGGATATATCCATAAAGGCAGGGAACAGCTACAGGTTACACGGTGCAGAACGCAGGGCGCGGGGTACAGACGGGTAGACCCTTCGGTACACTGACCAGTGGCGCGAAATCTGTACATCCTGGCGGGTGTGTTGCTCCTGTTTGCTGTGGTGTGCTTCTTCATGTCCCTAACCTCGGGGCGAATGCAGCCGGCGCTGCCCGCGAACGGAACCCTGTGGAAGACCACCTCGCTGTTTCTTACGGTTGGCGGGCTGGTCGTGGCGCTGCTCGGGGTGATGACGGCGATGTTCGAACAGGTCGACCGGCGCAACGAGGAGCGGCGGATGCGACAGCGGGGCCGGCGAAACCCCGGTGGGAATGGCAGATAAAATGGAAACAATGGACAGCTGCATTTGGAAAGCAAACACGAACTATGTATGAAGTGACGGTGGAGCGCGGGTTTTCTTCGGGACACTTTCTGCGGAATTACAAGGGGAAGTGTGAGAATCCGCACGGGCATAACTACAAGGTACGGATAACGCTGTGCGGCGAAACGCTGGATACGGCCGGGCTGCTGCTGGATTTTCGTGACCTGAAACACGTGATGCGCCCGGTGATTGACCGGCTCGATCACCAGATGCTGAACGATCTGGAACCATTTACGACCATCAACCCGTCTGCCGAGAATCTGGCACGGTATTTCTACGACGAGACGAATCGTCAGCTGAGCGAGATGACGAGCGGACGGGTGCGCGTAAAGGACTGCACTATCTTCGAAACGGATACGACTACGGCGACCTATTACGAGTAGCAGTTGAAGATCGAACGGAGTGACATGAAACCCCATTGGTGGCTGGGCATCGCGTGCGGAACGGGACTGATGCTGCTGGTAGGGCTGTTTTCGTTTTTCGTGTCGCGCGCGGCGAATCGCGAAAAAGAGAAATGAGCTGACCTCCCGGTGTATCTGATCGAAATCTACAAATCCATTCAGGGCGAATCGAGCTTCGCCGGATCGCCGTGCATCTTCGTGCGCCTGGCTGGGTGCAACCTGCGCTGTGCGTGGTGCGATTCGGAGTACACGTTCACCGGCGGTTACAAATTGAGCGAAGACCAGGTCGCGACGGAGATCGAAAAGCTGGCGCCGGTGCGGCTGATCGAGCTCACGGGCGGCGAACCGATGCTCCAGGAGCGGGAACTGGTTCCGCTGATGGAGAGGCTACTGGCTGCCGGCTACGAGCTGATGATCGAAACCAGCGGCGAACGCCCGCTCGAAAACGTGCCGCGTGCGGTCCATAAGATCGTCGACGTTAAGTGCCCTGGGTCCGGGGAGGTGGGCAGTTTTCGGCATTCGAATCTTGCCTGCCTGACCGAGCAGGACGAGATGAAGTTTGTGATTGCGAACCGCGGCGATTACGAGTTCGCGCGGGAGTTCATTCGAGAGCATGGACTGGAGCGGCGTGTGGGGCAGGTGCTGCTCTCGCCAGCCTTCTCCAAAACCCCTTCCCCGGAACGGAGCACGGACAACTGCCTGCTTGATCCGCGCGAGTTGGTGGAGTGGATGCTGGCGGACGGGGTTCCGGCACGACTGAGCCTGCAGATCCATAAGTATGTTTGGGAGCCGCTGAAGAAAGGCGTGTGAAGCGTCTTTCCGCTCCCAGGGTGCAGGCCACCGGGCCACAGGGTTTGGGGCACAAAGCCCAGATCGTTAGTGATCAGGAGGGTGGAGTCGGGGCGAAGATGGCACGCAGGATCTTGCGGTTCTGGGCGTAGTTGGCGTGAGCTCCGGTAGGAGACACGAGGAGCGAGGGGATTTTGAAGGCGGCGTTGCGGACGGAGATGTTGACGACGTGGACGCCAGCAATGGCCGGCACGTTCCAGGAGAGCAGGTCGTTAGGATCGCTCCACGCGACAATCTGGGGTGTCGGGGCAGAGGGCGTCGATCGCAGCTGAAGATATTGCGTGCGCTGGCATTGCCAGTGGGCGACCGCGGCTGGAGCGGCAGTTCCGGAGGGAGCGGCGGCCGAGGGAGTGGGCGTGGCTGCTGGTGGCTCGGAGGATGCGGGTGACCCTGTTGATATGCTCCCGGGCTCGCTGCCGGGCTGGTTATACGGCGCTACCGGACAGGGCGCGGTGTCTGCGGGTGTGGCCGGAGCGACATGAGCGAGTTCGAGGAGCTCAATCTGATTGGCCAGGAAAAAGAAGCCCGCAGTGTGCGCTGAGAAGTAGTCGGCGGCGGACTTCGGCTGGGGGGTCATGGCAAAGGCGGGCAGGACGTCGCCCTGCGGGCCAAGCCACTGGGAGTCGAGAGTGGCCAGGGCGAGATAGCTGCCCAGAGAGTGCGTGATGAAGAAGTATTCCGGCCCCGAGTCGGAGGGATTGGCATTGGGCAGATCGACGCCGTCGGCCTGAAGGGACTGAACGAGGAGCTCGCGAATGCCGGCGTAGAGGATTTGCTGGGTGGGGCCGAGGGCGAGAACGGCGTCGGCGAAGCCCCAGTCCATGAGGCCGTTTTTGAGGTCGCGATTGCCGATGGTGGCAGCACGATGAATGCCGGAGAGCTCGGCGATTTGCGAAGAGGGGATCCACTGATACTGCAGGAAGCGGCCGGGATGGGTGGGATCGGGCTGGGTGCCGGCGGGCGCCGCGGCACAGATATTGAGCTGGGGTTTCGCCGGGCCGGTGAGCGCCGCGTCATGCGCGACCAGCCATTTGCACTTGACTGGATAGACGATAGGCCACCAGTTAACCTCTTCCAGGACAATCGGGACGTGGCCGCCACCTTCGATCCGATAGCGGTCGATGAAAGGTGCGGAAGCGCTCCAGTCCTCAGCCGAGGGCCAGACCGGCGCTCCCATATCGACAAAGGGTGGCGGAGGAGCGCCAGGCGCAAAGGGCCCGGCGGCATAGAGACGGCCCAGAGGGCTGACGGTGCATTCGTGCAGGTAGCGGCAGATTGCTTTGCGGAGCTCAGAGGAGTCGCCTGCGCCGACCTGATTGATGCCATGCATGTAAAGGATGTGGATGGGCTGGGGCTTCGCTGGCGGTGGCGTGAGTCCGCGCGTATGGATGGAACCAGCGTGGGCGGCTGCGGCGTCCGTGGTGCGGACTGCGTCGCCGATGGAGATAGTGCCGGAGGGGGATTGCGGGCATGCGGGGAGAGTGGCGAAGAGGGCGGTGATAAGGAGAAAGGGAGGACGCATGGAAGACAGGGTACAGGGTGCCGGGTATAGGGCATAGAGATTAGGCTAGGCGGGAAGGCGGCTGAGGAATTTGCGGGCTTTCCGGAACCAGGGGCGTTCGCGGCGGCGCAGGTACGCCGGCATACCATGGGCTTTATCGAGGAGTCTGCGGGCCCACTCGCGGGCTTCGGCAGCGCGTCCTTCGGAGGCCAGCAGCTCGGCAAAATTCAGGTAAGTTTCCGACATAGTGGAAGTTTTGGTGGCGTCGCGGAAGAGGGCCTCGGCCTTCTCCTTCTGGCCGGTGAGGGCGTAGGCGTGGGCGAGGAGGCCCTCGGCGCGATAGAAGTCCCAGGAGGGATCCTTGGCGACGACGCGCTCGAGATCGGGAATGGCGGCCGCGGCATCGCCCATGAGGACGGCGCAGGCTCCGCGCTTGTAGAAGGGATCAATCGTGGTGGAGCCACCAGCGATAGCTTTGTCGAAAGCGGCGTGGGCCTGGGGAAGATGGCCTTCGTCCATGTAGAGATCGCCCAGTTCTTCAAAATTGCCGACAGCGGTGTTGACCCGGACGAGGGCTTCGAGCTCGCGGATGCGTTTGCGGCGGGAGAAGCCGCGGGCCGACTGCTGGGAGAGGAAGCTGAGGTCGGGTGCGGCTTCAACGAGGAGATAGATGAGGGCGCCGAGCGGGCCGAGAAAAAGGATGATGAAGATCCAGTACGTGTCTGGGCGGCGGCGGATGAAGTGGAGGACGGCAATGGCCTGGAGAATGATGCCCCAGGGAAAGAAGATGGAGCTTAACAGTCCCATATCAGCGTTCAGCCTACAGCGTCCAGCGTTCAGAACAAAGTAATCGGCGCCGCCGCTTCGGTCAGGAGGACGCCTGGGGGATTTCCATCGCGCCGATGAGGTCCGCGACGCGCGCTACGTGGTGACGGGCGCACCATTGCTCCAGTTCGGCCGCGATGCGTTCGGTGGCCCGCGGGTCGGCGTAGCTGGCGGTTCCGATTTGGACAGCCGTGGCTCCCGCGAGGAGAAATTCGACTGCGTCTTCGGGAGTCGTGATGCCGCCGAGTCCAAGGATGGGAATGGTGACGGCTTTCGAGGCTTCCCAGACCATGCGGACGGCGATGGGTTTGATGGCGGGGCCGGAGAGGCCGCCGGTGATGTTGGAGAGGCGAGGGCGGCGGGTTTCCGTGTCGATGGAAAGAGCGAGAAAGGTATTGACGAGAGAGAGGGAGTCGGCGCCGGCGCGCTGGGCAGCCTGTGCCATGAGCGCGATGGAAGTGATGTTGGGCGAGAGCTTCACGATGAGCGGGCGGGAGGCGCGGGACCTGGCGCGGGAGACGAGATCGAAGAGCATGTCGGCGTCGGAACCAAAGGCGATGCCGCCGTGTTTGGTATTGGGGCATGAAGCGTTGAGCTCGTAAGCGGCGATGCCATCGGCCGAGTTGAGGCGATCGATAACGGCGACGTAGTCGTCGATAGTGGAACCGAAGATGTTGACGATGACGGCGCAGGTTGGATAGTTGCGCAGGGGTGGGAGCTTGGTGCGAAGAAAGGCCTCGACGCCGATGTTCTGGAGGCCGATGGCATTGATCATGCCGGCGGCCGTTTCGATAAGGCGTGGTGCCTGGTTGCCGGCCATGGGCTCAGGCGAGATCCCTTTGGTGACGAAGCCGCCGATCCTTTTGAAGTTGACGATCTCCTCGAATTCGACACCATAGCCGAAGGTGCCGCTGGCGGCGATGACGGGACTGGTGAGGGTGAGACCGCAGAGTTTCACCTGCATGTCAGGTTTCATGCTCGCTGCCTCCGGCAACGACCGGTTACAGGTGGGCGGCGCGCTCTCGGCAGCAGACCGGAGGCAGGAGACCGGAGAGTGCGATCCAAGGGCCGCGAACCCTGATCCGTGCTCATGGGTGGGTGGCCTTGGGGGTGGTGGGTGGCCTGGCGTGGTGGGCGGCCGGAGCCT
>Ga0210398_10001987_pt1 | contig 20401 bp, 17 predicted proteins | sample IncBWC4OmetaG_FD_161047 | JGI IMG/M metagenome (GOLD analysis project Ga0210398, IMG submission 161047) | Forest soil microbial communities from Barre Woods Harvard Forest LTER site, Petersham, Massachusetts, United States - Inc-BW-C-4-O | ecosystem: Environmental > Terrestrial > Soil >...
CGCCGAACATGGATTCTCGTCGCTCAAGGCGCCGATCGTGCAGGTTACGGCGCGCGACGCCACGGTGCCCTACAGCGAACCGCTGGAAGCCTACGTCATCCCCGACGAGGAAAGAATCATCGCCGCGGTCCGCAAGGTGCTCCAGGCGCGACGATGACGGCCTAATTCAAGCGCCAGTCGCGGCCCTCGAGTATTGCGATCAATCTTGCGAGAAATCGCGAGGCGAGACGGCCGTCGGCCACGCGATGATCGACCGTGAGCGTGAGCTCGGACAGCGGCCGCACCACGATGGCGCCCTCTTTCGCCACGACACCATCGCGCCGGCGCCCGACGGCGAGTATCGCCGATTGCGGTGGATTGATGATGGCCGTGAAGCGGTCGGGCCCTTCCGCGCCCAGATTCGAGATGCTGATCGTGGCGCCGGCTTCCTCGCGCTTCAGTCGTCCCCTGAGGCTGCGCTCGACGCAATCCTCGCGGCGACGCGCAATCTCCGCGAGGCCCAGTTGCTCGACATCGTGAATCACCGGCACCAACAGGCCATCGTCGACTGCAACCACCAGGCCGATATGCGCGCCGCTTGCCGGTACGATGCGGGCATCCACCGACTCCGGATCGCCCGAGAACGTGGCGTTCAACGCGGGAAACTCGATTAAGGTCCGCGCAACCGCCTGGAGCAGAAAATCGTTGACCGATAACTTCGGTGCTGCCGGCGGAAGGCTCGCGGCGAACTCACCGCGCATGGCCTGCAACTCCGTCCAGTCGACCGAATTAGTGACCCCGAACTGCGGAATGGTGGCATTACTCAAACTCATGGCGCGTGCCAGAGCACGGCGCATCGGGGAAAGAGGCATCGGGGAGAGAGACTGCGCCCCGGTATCGGCCGGGAGCGACGCCCCGATGGCTCGTTGCACATCGTCGAGTTGCACGCGCCCGCCCGGTCCCGTGCCGGTGATGCCGCCAAGATCGATACCGTGCTCGCCGGCGAGTTTGCGCGCGATCGGAGTACTGCGGATGCGTGCAGCGTCGCGTTCTGCGTCGCGCAGTGCGAACGCGGTGGTCCCCTGCATGCGCGCGGCCGGCATGGTGTCGGCCGGCTTAGGATCGGCTGCGTGCGGCGCCGTCGTAGCACCCTGCGCTTCGGCGGACTCGATCCAGGCGACCTGATCACCGACGGTGGCCCGGCTGTCGGTCTGCACCAGAATCTGCGACAACCGACCGGTGGCAGCTGCCTCGATTTCAACCACCGCCTTTTCGGTTTCAACTTCGAGCAGCGGCTCACCCGCCACGACGGTGTCGCCGACGCTCTTGAGCCAGCGGACGACCCTCACTTCCTCCATCACGAGGCCGACTTTCGGAATTTCCTGCGCAACCTGGGTCACTGGCGTTCCATCATCCCGCGCGCGGCGCGCACGATATCTGCGCTGCCCGGAAGCAGCGCGCGCTCGAGTTCCGGAGCGAATGGAATCGGCGCAAAGCCGCAGCCCACGCGAAGCACCGGAGCGTCGAGTTCGTCGAAGAGTTCGGACCCGATGCGGGCCGCGATCTCGGCGCCGACCCCGCCGTTCAGTACCGCCTCATGCGCAATCAGCGCGCGGTGAGTCTTCGACACCGACTTCGCAATCGTCGCCATGTCGAGCGGCAGCAGTGTCCGCAGGTCGATGACCTCCGCCGAGATGCCGGCGTCCTCCAGTATGCCGGTGGCTTCCAGCGCAGTTTGCACCATCGCAGAATAGGCGATCACGGTGACATCCGTGCCCGGCCTCGCGATCCGTGCCCGACCGATCGCCGGCAATTCGGCGCCCTCCGGCAGCTCCCCCTTCATCGTGTACAGCCGCTTGTGCTCGATGAACAGCACCGGTTCACCGAGCCGGATCGCGCTTTTCAAGAGGCCATAGGCCTCGGCCGGCGTCGACGGCGCGACCACAATGAGTCCCGGCACGTGAATGAACCAGGCTTCGAGGCTCTGCGAATGTTGCGCAGCGGCCCCGCCCGCGGCGCCCGCCTGCGTGCGCACCACCAGCGGAACCGCGAGCTGGCCGCCCGACATGTAGCGGTACTTCGCGGTCTGGTTCACCAGGCAATCCATGGACAGCGTGGCGAAATCGATGAACATGATTTCGAGCACGGGCTTGAGGCCGCACAGCGCGGCGCCGGTGGCAAGGCCGGTGATGGCCGCTTCGCTGATGGGAGTGTTGCGGACGCGCGCCGCGCCGTGCTTCTGCGCCAGGCCCCGGGTGACGCCGAATGCGCCTCCTGCCGCGACGTCCTCGCCCAGGAGATATACCGCAGGGTCGCGCGCCAATTCCTCATCAAGCGCCCTGCGCAGGATCTCGATGAACGTGTGCTGCATCTGGGAGCCTGTCAGCCTGGAATCGCGGCCAGCGCCGGCGCGCGGTACACGAATTCCAGCACGGTTGCCGGATCGGGCCGCGGCGCCGCGAGCGCACGCTCCACGGCCCGCTGGACGTCGATCCTCGCTTGCTCGCCGATGGCGTCGAGTTCCTCCGGGTTGACCCCGCGTCCGGCCAGGTACCGCTTCAGCCGCTCGATGGGACATTTCTCGCGAACTTCAGCGAGTTCCTCCTTCGACCGATACTGCTGCGAGTCGCCGACGTAGTGCCCCGCCATGCGAAAGGTCATGCACTCGAGCAGATAGGGGCCCTCACCTCGGCGCAGCCTCTCGATCGCGGCACCTGCAGCTGCAAAGACCGTGGGCAGATCGTTGCCGTCGATGGTCTGCGTGGCTATGCCATAGGGTGCGGCGAAACTGCTCACATGCTTGACGTTGGAGTGCTCCTCGCGGCTGGTGAATTCGGCGTAGCCATTGTTCTCACAGACGAATAACACCGGCAGGTGCCACAGCGCGGCGAGATTCAGCGTCTCGTGAAAGGCGCCGGCGCCCGTCGCCCCGTCGCCAAAAAATGCCACGCTGATGTCCTGTCGTCCCTGGGCTTGTGCGGCCCACGCGGCGCCTGCGGCGAGCGCGAGATTGCCGGCGACGACACCGGTTGCGCCCAGCACACCGTTCGCGGCGTCGACCAGGTGCATCGACCCGCCCCGGCCGCCGCACAGGCCGGTCCGCCGTCCTAGAATCTCCGCGAAAGTCGCCTCGATATCGCTGCCCTTGGCGAGCACGTGGCCATGCCCGCGATGGCTGGTAAACAGCACGTCTTCTCCCTTGAGCTGCGTGCAGACGCCGACTGCCACGGCCTCCTGCCCGGTGGAAAGATGCGGAAATCCGGGTATCTCGCCGGCGGCGGCGAGCCGCTGCACGTGGCCCTCGAACAGGCGTATCCGCCAGAGCGCGGCGTACATCTCCTTCCAATCAGTCAACTTGGGTTCGGTCATTACTTCCTGGCCTGACGCGCCGCTGTCACCACCCGCTGCGTCTTTGTAAAGGCCTCGGTCGCCGCCGTGTTGAGATCCCACTTCCTCATGTATTCGTTCAGGACCTCCACGCCGATCGGCCCATCATAGCCCACCGTCCAGAGGGCCTGCAGGAATGAGGCGATGTCGAACTCACCATCGCCCGGCAACAGGCGCTTGTTGACCACGGAATCCAGAAAGTTCAACGGCACGGCGAGCGCGCCGTCGTTGATCTCGACGCCGATCAAGTCGCCGCCCTTGAGTTTGCGCACGATCTCATCGGAGCCGATGCCGATGCGCTGCAAGTGCAGATTATCGAGCATGATGCCGCCATTGCGCTCACCCGATCCGCGGGTGAGCGCCAGCACCTGATCGAGCGACGGCGCGTGCGAGAATTGCGCCGGTAGCATTTCGAACAGGATGTTGGTGCCGCGTTCGGCGGCCTGCCGGCAGAGCGCCGCAAACGCCTCCGACATCTGGGGAACATCGGCGCAGTCATTCCCGCGATCGGCAATCTTGATGTGCTGCGCGCGCAAAACCTCGGCCGCGTCCAGCAGCAGCGCGCGGATTTCATCCGATGCGGCCTTGCGGGCGTCGGTGCAATACCAGTCGAGCAGCCATTCCACTTCGACGTTGACGATACCGTTGGCGTCGAGGATGTGCTTCATGTCCTCGAAACTGTGTTTCTTGCGGATTTCGAGGATGTCCGCGTGCCAAAATCCCATCCCGGTGAATCCGGCCTTGGCAGCCATCTCCACGCGCGTGCGGAAGTCGTGCAGGCAGCGTTGATCGCCGAGTGGGTCTGCGCCGACCGCGAGCGTCCAGAAGGACCCGATGAATTCAAGTGGCTTGGTCATGGCATTGCTCGCATCAAGTGACGGTCCGGATGATACAACCAGGGCGGTGAGGCTCCCAACTGGGAGCGCATGAGAAATCTGCGTTCAGTGCGCGCTCGGTTTCCGCCGCATCAGCGACGCGGGCGCCGTCTCGCGCAGCATCGCCGCCAATGCAATAATTACTGCGACGAGACCGACCAGAATCCACAGCGTCGAGCTCAAGCCATCGAGGTCGGCGACTTTGCCGGCGACGCTTGGCGCCAACACGCCGCCCAGAATCTCACTGATTCCCATGGTCAGCGACAATGCGGTGGCGGTTCGGGCCGGACCGACGATCTCCGAGGGAATGGTCGCCATGGCGAGCGGAAACACCCCGCTCAGCGCCGAACCCACGGCGATGCAGGCGATGAGCGGCATGAGCTGCCTGCCGCTCGAGAACAACAAGCCGAGCGGCAGCACCAGTCCCAACAACGACGCCACGATGATGACCGGCTTGCGTCCGAATCGGTCGGAAGAACCGGGCACGAGAAAAGCGACGGCCATGGACGCCACGCCGAATGAGGACATGAGCCAGCTCATGTGCTGTTGGTCGAAGCCGCGGACCTGGATGAGATACAGCGGTGCGAACGTGAAGAATACGACGAGGTAGGCCACCAGCAGGGTCGAGATCGCAATACACAGCAGCATGGAGCGGTCGGCGAGCACGGCGGCGAACCCGGGACGCGTGGAGGGCGAGGCAGGCGCGAGCACCGCGGGCTCGCGCACCAGCGCGGCGATCAACAGCGCCATGACGACGCCCGGCAGCGCGGCAAGAAAAAAAGCGTTGCGCCAGCCGAAGCGGATCGCCATCCACACGATGATCAGCGGACCCAAGGTGTTGGCGAGCAGATTGGCGCCGAAATTCTGGGTGATGCCCTGGGCCAGCCCGCGGCGCCCGTGCGGCACTTCCGCCGCGATCAGTGTCTGTGTAATCGGCATGATCCCGCCCTCGGCGATGCCCATCAGCAGCCGGGCGCCGAGCAGCCAGGCGAACCCGGATGAAAAACCCGACAACACCGATGCCATCGAGAACGCGACGGTTGCCGCCACGAGCATGGGTTTGCGGCGTCCGAACCGGTCGACGAGGCTCCCCATACACAACCCGGCAATCGCCCAGCTGAAGGAGAAGGCCGAGGCAATGTTGCCGATCTGGAAATTGCTGAGCTTGAGATCCGGCTGTATGAACGACGTCAGATAGCTGAAGACATTGCGATCGAAGAACACCACGCCGAAATTCGCACTGAGCAGTGCCACCAGCAGCCACTGGTAGCGGCCCATGGATGAGGGCGATCCCTTGCCCGCGTCCGGCGGCATCAGTGGCGAATGGTGCACAGCGCGCCGCCGTCCACGGACCAGGCCGCACCATTGACGAAGCTGGCCGCGGGCGACAGCAGAAACGCCACCGTCTCGGCCACTTCGCGCGGCTGGCCGATGCGCTCCTGCGGCGCGACCTTGCCCAGGGTGCGCTTGCCGAGCTCGATGTCGCCGTTGAACAAGGTCTTGAGCATGGCCTCCAGCAGCGGGGTGTCGATGACTCCCGGCATCACGGCGTTCACGCGCACGCCGCGGGCGCCGACGTCCGCGGCGGCCGTGCGCGTGAGCCCAATCACCCCGTGCTTGGTGGCGTTGTAGGCGCAGGCCCCGGCAAGCCCGCGCTCACTGGCGATCGACCCGGTGTTGACCACCGCACCGCCGCCCTGGGCGAGCATGACAGGAATGACGTACCGCATGCCCAAAAAGATGCTGCGCAGGTTTACCGCCATCAGGCGGTCGAATTCAGCCTCCTCGTAACTCTCGATGGACGCCACCTTGCCTTCGGTGCCGGCGTTGTTGAACAGCCCGTCGATGCGACCGAAGGCCTTGCAGGCCGCGGCAACATATCCCTGTACGGCTTCGGACCGGCTGACGTCGGCATGAAAGGTCTCGACCTGCGTGCCGAATTCGGCGACGGCGGCACGGCGTTGCTCGAGCCCGTCGCGATTGATATCCACCAGCAGAATATCGGCGCCCTTGGCCGCGAGCACGCACGCGGTCGCATGACCGATGCTGCCCGCGCCGCCGGTGACGATGATTTTCATGCCCGCAAAGTCTTTCATTTCACTTCCCCAAGAGAAGATCCGCCGCCCGTTCGGCCAGCGCATTGACGGGAATATTGGTGTTGCCGGCGATCACGGTGGGGATGACCGAGGCATCCACCACGCGCAAGGCATCGATGCCCCTCACTCGGAGCGTTGCATCCACCACCTCGCCCATGCGGCAGGTGCCGCAGGCGTGGTGCACCGTCACCAACGAGTTGCGGATATGCGCCTCGATTTGCGCGCGCCCCTGCACCTCTCGCCCCGGCGACGTCTCCCGGCCGGCCAGCGGCGCGAACGGCGGCGCCGACAGTATCGAGCGCGCGACCTCGAAACCCCGCACCAGCACATCCATGTCGCCCGCGTCGGCAAGGAAATTGAAATCGATATTCGGTTTCTCGTACGGGTCGTTGCTCGCCAGCGTGACGCTGCCCCGGCTCACCGGCCGCACGTTCACGAACAGGACGCCGTAGCCGTGCCCGCGCGGCAGCCAGTGGCCGCTGGCATTGCGATGCGCCGGCATGAAGATGATCTGCAGATCGGGGCGATCGGCCTGCGGCCCAGAGCGCATGAAGCCGTTGGCTTCGAACACATTGCTCGCCAGCGGCCCGGAACGAAGCAGCAGATATTGCGCGGCAATTCTCACGCTGCGCGGCACGGTACGCCACGACAGGCCGTAGGACTCGGTATTGTCCGTGCGCACCGCGATCGACGCGGCCGGGTGATCGTGCAGATTCTTGCCGACCGCGGGCAGATCGAGCAGCGGCGCAACCCCCAAGGATTGCAGGGCCGCGGCATCGCCTACCCCCGACAGCTGCAGCAGCTGCGGTGAGCCGTAGGCGCCGCACGCGACGATGACCTCGCGGCGGGCCTGCACGCTGCTGCGCGCGCCGGCGTGCTCGATCTCGACGCCCGTGGCGCGCCTTCCGTCGAACAGCACGCGGGTGACCAGCGCGCCGGTCACGATTTTGAGATTCTGCCGGGATCGCGCGGGATTGAGGTAGGCGGTCACCCCGGACTCGCGCCGCCCGTTGCGGATGGCCGCCTGCCGTGGGCCGAATCCTTCCGGGTCGCCGCCGTTGAAATCGGCGCAGCGCGACAGCCCCAGAGTATCGATCGCGGCGAGAAAGCGCTGCACCAGCGGATTCGGATTCGGGATGTCGATAACATTGACGGGACCGCCCCGATGGCGCAGCGGCGTACGCGCCGCCTCATAGTTCTCCAACCGCTGAAAATAAGGCAGGAGATCCGCGTAATCCCAACCGGGTTGTTGCCAATCATCGTAGTCGCGCGGATGGCCGCGAAAATACACCATGCCGTTGATCGACGAGCAACCGCCGAGCACGCGGCCGCGCGGCACCGGCAGCACACGGCCATCGACATGCGGCTGCGGCACCGTCTGGTAGCCCCAAGACTGGCGCGGATTGCCGATGGCTTTCGCCACCATGGCAGGCACATGGATCGCCGGGTCGTCGTCCGGCGGCCCCGCTTCGATCAGGGCGACGCGGACCCCCGCTTGAGCCGACAACCGATTGGCCAGCACGCAGCCGGCCGTACCGGCGCCGGCGATCACATAGTCGAAGATCTCGCTCATGGCAGCGTTGACGAGTGCTTAGGGCTACGCGCCGCCGCCGAACAGAGTCGCGACGTAGTGACTGTCCATGTATTCGCGGATGGCGAAGATCTTGCCCTCGCGCACGTCGATGCTCCAGGCGTAGCGATTGTCGTACGCCCGGCCGTCGCGCAACGTTCCCCTGCCGCGCGATTCGCACATGACGGTGTCGCCGGTGGATACCATGCGATCGACCGTGGTTTTCGGATCGCCGGGCAGAAACAAACCGCGCACCGGCGCCAGAAACTCATCGACGATCTTGTCGCGCGGTCCATGAGTGCCGGCGCCCGGCACGCCCTCGACCATGGGCCGCCAGGTGGCATCGGGATGCAGGGTTGCGCGGATGGCCTCGAGATCGCCGCTGCTCAAGATGCGAAAGAAGTCGAGCACCAGCTGCTCCTGCGGGGTGCGCGCGGTGACCATGTGCGCTACACCTTCTTCGCCTGATCGACCTCGGCGAATGCCTCGCGCGCAATGCGCGTGCTGTCGATGCCGGCCGGCACGCCGCAGTACACGGCCACCTGCAGCAGCACTTCGCGAATCTCCTCGCGCGTCACCCCGTTGTTGAGCGCGGCCTTGACGTGCAATTTCAGTTCATGCGGTCGGTTCAGCGCGCTGATCATTGCGATGTTGATGAGACTGCGATCGCGCAGCGCGAGCCCCGGCCGCGTCCACACATAGCCCCAGCAGTACTCGGTCGAGAGCTCCTGCATCGGCAAACTGAACTCATCGGCCCCGGCCATGGAGCGTTCCACATAGTCCGCGCCCAACACCTGCTTGCGCAGCTTCATGCCATCTTTGAATCGATCCTGTCCCACGGCCTTACTCCTCTGTGTTGCCGATCCGGCAGCCCGCCCAGTCTTCTACGACCTTCACCAGCTCGGTGCAGTCCGCTGCTGCGCCATGGATCTGGTAAGTAATGGATAACATCTGCCGCACGGCCGCGCCGACCACCATCGGCACGCCGAGCGCCTCGGCTTCGTCCAGGCACAGCCGCACGTCCTTGAACGACAGTGCGTTGGCAAATCCGAAATCGAATCTGCGATTGAGGACATGCTTGGGGATCTTGTCCACAGTCGCGCTGTTGCGCCCCGATGAGGCGTTGAGCACATCGAGCATCGCCGCCGGATCGACACCGGCCTTCACCCCCATCGCGAGAGCCTCCGCGGCGATGGCGAGCGATGCCGCCGACATGAGATTGTTGGCGAGCTTGACGGTCTGGCCCAGGCCCGGCTTCTCGCCCAGCGCATAGACCTTGCCCAGCACGTCAAGCAGCGGACGCACCTGTTCCATGGCCCTCGCGGAGCCGGAGGCCATGATGGCGAGTTTGCCGGCGGCCGCCCCCTTCACGCCCCCTGAAACCGGCGCATCGACGGCGGCGATTCCGTGCGGTGCGAGCAGGGCAGCAATCGCCTGCGCTGCCGCCGGGCCCGAGGTGGACAGGTCGACGAATACCTTGACCACGCGCGAATCGGCGATCGTGCGCGCAGTCTCACGCGCTTCGGCGGGACCGGGCACACTGGCCATGACTACGGTGCTTAGAGAAGCGGCGTCGGCCACCGAGCCCGCAACCTTGGCACCGAGCGCGGCCAGCGGCGCCGTCGCCGACGCCACCGGATCGTAAATCGTGAGTTCATGTCCGGCCGCAATGAGCCGCGCCGCCATGATTGAGCCCATGCGGCCCACGCCGATAAAGGCAATCGTTTCGCTCACTCGTCCCCCGTGTTTGGACCGAGATCCACTCGAACAGCATTGGCGAGGCCGGCGCGCGCCGCAGGATAGCGCGCCAGCACTTGAGGGTCGTGTCCCGGAATGACATGCCGCGGCGAACTGGCGAGCGCCTCGATGGTGGTGAAGGCGTCGAGATAGGCCGCGACATCGTCGACGATCGGAAACGGCCGCCGCTCCTGCCAATTGGCGTAGAAGTGCGCGGCGTCCGACGCCAGCACCACCCAGCCCCGCTGCGTATGGACGCGTACCACTTGCAGGCCGCGTGTATGGCCGCCGACGCGGTGGAGCGTGATGCCGGGCGCCAGCTCGGCTGTTCCGTCGTGATACACCACGCGCCCAGCAAACAGCTTGCCGACCATGGCCTGCACATCGCGCGCCTCATAGGGCGCCCGCATGATGGCGTGGCACATTGCGCTGCCCGTGCAGAATGACATCTCCTCGGTCTGCAGGTGGTAACGGGCGCGCGGAAACAGTTCGTGGTTGCCCGCATGATCGTAGTGCATGTGACTCACGATCACATCGTCCACCTGCTCCGGGTGGACATCAACGGACTTAAGGCCCGCCTCGACAGTCTGCACCAACTGCCGGCCGCGCGCGGCGCCCATCGCCGCATCGAATCCGGTATCGAGCACGAAGCAGACACCGGAACCCCGGATGGTCCAGACGTAGTAGTCGAGCGGCATGGGACCGTCATGCTCGTCGCCGCCGATGAAGTTGTGGCTGGCCGTGCGCTCGAGATGGCCGTAGCGGATCGCGCAGATTTCATAATTCGGCAGCATGGCGCTATGCTCGCGGGATCCGCCGCAACAATCAACTCCGAGAGTGAACACAAACATGACGACCGCGGACATCGTTGCCGTGGGGTCGGGCCACAACGGCCTGGTGGCTGCCGCCTACCTGGCGGCGGCCGGCAAGAAGGTGCTGGTACTCGAGCGCAACGCCTGGTTCGGCGGCGGCGTGGTCTCTCGCGAACTCACCCTGCCCGGCTTCCGCCACGACCAACACTCCATGAGCCACATCTTCATCCAGGCCAATCCCCTGCTGAAGAACGACGAGCTCAAGCTCAAGTCGCGCTACGGGCTGGAATACATCTTTCCGGATGTGCCGATGATGTCGGTGTTCGAGGATGGCAGCACGCTCAAACTGCATCGCGACCGCGAAAAGTCGGCGGCCGAGATCGCGAAGTTCTCGAAGCGCGACGCCGAGGCTTTCCGCAAAGTGTCGCTGCAGGCCGCCGCCTGGCTGCCGATGATCGCCGCCTCGCTGTATGCGCCGCCGGCTCCGGCCGGCGCCACCTTCGCAATGTTCGACCAGAGCCGCGAAGGCCGCGAGCTGTGGCGCATCATGCAGATGAGCAGTCACGATCTGCTCTGCGATCTGTTCGAGCACGAGCAGGTGCGCATGCACTTTGCGCGCGTCGCGGGCGAAAACCTGGTATCTCCCGATGAAAAGGCCACCGCCATCGGCGTCTACGTGTTTCTGGGCTTTCTCGAAGCCTGCGGTTTCGGCGTGGCGCGCGGCGGCGCGGGCCGGTTGACCGACGCCCTCATCGCCTGCATCCGGGACCATGGCGGCGATGTCATCGCCAATGCCGATGTGGCGCGCATCAAGGTCGCCAATGGCCGCGCCACCGGGGTCGAGACGGTCGACGGCCGCACCTTTACCGCGAAGGACGCCGTCATCGGCGCCATTCATCCGCACCTGCTCGGCGGCATGATCGACGGCATGGATTCGCGTGTGCGCGCGGATGCAGAGGCCACGCACATCACCGCGGCGGCCTGTATCACGGTGCACGCGGCGCTCAGCGAGCCGCTGCAATTCCGCACCCGCGATCCGGTCGAGGCGGTCATGGTCGAGATGCTGCCGATGAGCTATGAAACTCTGCGGCGCGACTTCGACGAACTGCGTTACGGCCAGCTCATGCCCTACCCCTTGCTGGGCGTGGGTTCGCTGTCGCAATTCGACCCGAGCCGCGTGCCTGCGGGCAAGGCCATCCTGCATCTGTGGGATTATGTCCCCTACCTGCGCCCGGACGGGCGCAGCTGGGATGACACCAAGCAGGAATACGGGGACCGCATGCTCACCCATCTGTCGAAGTTCGTCGCCAACATTCCCGACTGTGTGCTGAAGACCCATATCGACAGCCCGGTCGACATGGAACGCACCTCCCCGAGCTTCCGGCGCGGCGATCTGCACGGCATCGCCACCGCCACGTATCAGAGCGGCGCGCATCGCCCCACCCCGGAACTGGGGGGATACACGGTGCCCGGCCTCGAGCGCTTCTATCTGGTGGGTCCGTTCCAGCACCCGGGTGGTGGCGTGTTCGGCGCGGGGCGCGCCACGGCGATGAAGATGTTCGAAGCGCTTGGGCTTGACTTCGAAAGGCAAGGACGAGTCAAGTGAAACTGCACTCCGCCGACGGCAGCGAACTTCTGACCGTGACCTCCCTGGCGCGCGATGGCAACTCCCTGCTCATCAAGGGCAAGGTGTTCGGCGCCATGCCCATGACCGCGCGCTTGGACCCTAAGGCTGCGCGCGCGGCGCTGAAACTGCTGACGCCGCGGCTCATGTTGTTCTTGCTGATGCTGCCGTTTCGCAGGGGCTGAGAGCCTCGCGCCCCCGCATCCTCGCACTCACGAACTCACCTACCCACGCACCCGTGACCATCGACGCCCAGGCCCGCTTCGACTACGTCATCGTCGGTGCCGGCACCGCCGGGTGCGTACTCGCCGCCCGCCTCTCGGAAGACCGCCACGCGCGAGTCTGCCTGCTCGAAGCCGGCGGGCCGGCACGCCACATCTTCATCCGGGTGCCTGCGCTGGTGGGCGCGGCCATCATGCATCCGGGCCTGACCTGGGGCCTCACCACCGAACCGCAGACTGCGCTCAATGATCGCCGCCTGCCGCTGCCGCGCGGCAAAGTGATCGGCGGTTCAGGCTCCATCAATGGCATGGCCTATCACCGCGGCCACCCGAAGGACTACGACGACTGGGCGGCCGCCGGCAACTTGGGGTGGAGCTGGCGGGAAGTGCTGCCCTACTTTCGGTTGTCGGAGAACAATGCCGACCGCCGCGACGTCCACGTACATGGCGTCAGCGGACCCATCCACGTGACCTTCATCCCGAAACCCAATCGGCTGAATCAGGCGTTTCGCGAAGCCTTCGCGGCGGTCGGCGGCTATCCGGCCTGCGACGATTTCACCGGCCCCGATCCCGAAGGCTATGGTCTTCGCCAGGGCACGATACATCGCGGGGTTCGGGATTCGTCCGCGCGCGCGATGTTGATGCCGGCCCTCGCGCGACCGAATCTCACCGTGCTGACGCGGACCGCGGTCACGGGTATTCGCATCGAAGGCGGCCGCGCCACCGGCGTCGACGTCGCGTCCGCCGACGGACGGCATGTGGTGTTCGCTTCACGCGAGGTGCTGTTGTGCGCCGGCGCGGTTCACTCGCCGCAGCTGCTGATGCTGTCGGGCGTGGGTCCGGCGCGGCATTTGGAATCGTTCGGGATACGCGTCAAGGCCGACCTGGGCGGCGTCGGTGCGAACTATCATGACCACCCCGCTGTCATCGTAGCGCTCGAGATGCGCGATACCACATCCTACGGTCTGTCATGGCGCACGCTGCCGCGGGCGCTGTGGAATCTCGCCGAATATGCACTCGCGCGGCGCGGGCCGCTGGCGAGCAATGTATTCGAATCGACCGCATTCATTCGCGGCGGCACCGGCGCCGATCGCCCCGATATCCAGATCGCCTTTCAGCCGGCGCGCCGCAATCCCAATGCCTTTCCGCTACCCCTGGGTCATGGCTTCGCCATGAGCGTGGTGAATCTCTACCCACGCAGCCGCGGTGACGTGAGACTCGCCGGCAGCGACCCGCGGCTCGCACCGCGCGTCAATCCGAATGTGCTGGCGGATCCCGAGGACGGCGCCCCGCTGCTCCACGGCCTGCACCTTGTCCGGCAACTCTGCGATACACCCGCCTTTGCGCCCTACCGGGCCAGCGAAGTGCGTCCCGGCCGTAAGCTACAGAGCGACAGCGAATTGAAGGCGTATTTACGCGAGGCCACCGCCACCGTCCATCATCCGGTGGGGAGCTGCCGCATGGGCATCGACGCACTCGCGGTGGTGGACTCGGACTTGAGGGTCCGCGGCCTCGAGGCCTTGAGGGTAGTGGACGCGTCGATTTTTCCGGGTATCGTGGGCGGCAACACCAACGCACCGATCGTGATGGTGGCCGAAAAGGCTGCCGACATGATCACCGGGCGAACCTTGAGGGCGTGAGCAATGGCGGCTGAACACATCAGGCACTGGCGCGTGGGCGACGTCGATATCGCGCGCATCGTCGAAGTCTACGGTTTCGAAGATGACATCGCCATGTTGCTGCCCGAGGCCACGCCGCAATTCGTGCAGCAGTTCGGCTGGCTGGTGCCGCACTTCGCCACGCCCGCCGGCCGCATGATCATCTCCTTCCAGTGCTTCGTGCTGCGCTCGAAGGGCCGCACCGTGATGATCGACACCTGCATCGGCAACGACCGCCAGCGAGAGTTCGACGTGTTCTGCAACATGCAGAACACCTTTCTCGAGGATTTGAGCAGCGCCGGCTTTCCGGCCGGGCAGGTCACCGATGTGCTGTGCACGCATCTGCACTTCGATCACGTGGGTTGGAATACCCGGCTCATCGACGGTAAATGGGTGCCGACCTTTCCCCAGGCGCGATACCTTTTCGGGCGGCGCGAATGGCAGCACTGGAAACATTTGCGCGACACCGCCGGCTACCATCACATGGACCATCTGCAGGATTCCATCGACCCCATAGTGGCCGCGGGCCTCGAGCAATTCATCGATGCGGATTTCCGTCTCACCGATGAGGTCTCGCTCATCGCGACGCCGGGCCACACCCCCGGCCATGTCAGCGTGCTGATCGATTCGCGCGGCGAACAGGCCGTCATTACCGGCGATTTGATGCACAACCCGATCCAGATCGCCATCCCCGCCACCGAAGCGCGCTTCGACATGGACAAGCCGCAGGCGGCCCGCACACGCTGCGACTTCGTACGACGTTTCTGCGACACCGGCACGCTCGTCATCGGCAGTCACTTCGCCGAGCCCACCGCGGGCCGCATCGTGCCCGACGGCGCGGCGTGGAAGCTCCAGGTATGAGCGGCACTGCAGGTTATCCCGGTCTATCCGGCCAGCACGTGTTGATCACCGGCGCAGCACGCGGCCTGGGCAAATCGGTGGCCGAGAAGCTGGCGGCTTGCGGTGCCACGGTCGCCGTGACCGATGTCGATGCCGGCGGCTGCAAAGCGGTCGCCAAGGGTATTTGCGCCGCGGGCGGCACGGCACTCGCGTATCCGGTCGATGTCGCCGTACGCGATGAGTTCATGGAGGCGGCCGCGCAGTTTGCCAAGGCCTGCGGCTGCATCGACGCCGTGGTCAACAACGCGATGTTGCTGCGCTACGAGCCGGTGGAGAACATCACGCCCGAGACGCTCAATCGCATGACCGCCATCGGCATCAACGGCAGCGTCTGGGGCGCCCAGGCGCTGCTCGCGCACTACGATGCGGTGCGCGGCGGCGCCATCGTCAACATGGCCTCGCCCGTGGCGGAGAAGGGGTTTCCCAACACGGCCGCCTACAGCCTGGTGAAGGGCGCCATCGTCACGCTCACCAAGGTTCTGGCGGCCGAACTGGGGCCGCGTAACGTGCGCGTCAACGCCATCGCACCCGGTTCGGTGCCGACCCCAGGGGCGCTCGGGCTCAACGACCAGGCCGAATACGCCCGTCGCACCCGCTCCATTCCGCTGCGCCGGCTCGGCCGCGAGGAGGACAACGCCGAGGCCTGCGCATTTCTGCTCTCGAGCGCGGCGTCGTTCATCAACGGCGAGATTCTGCACGTGGACGGCGGCATTGCCGCCGCGGGATAGCACCATGCCAAAGGCCATTCCTGAATTCGATACCGATCCGTTCTCGCGTGAATCGGTGCGCGATGCACGCGCGGTGGATGATCGGCTGCGCGAACTCGCGCCCGTGGTCAAGCTGCCGGGGGAGAACATCACCATGCTCGCGCGCCACGAGCACGTGGCCGCGGGCCTTCGGGATTGGAAGAGCTTCTCATCCACCTCGCGCCCCTGGCACGATCCGAATTCCGTCCGTCCAGAACTCTTGCTCACCGACGATCCGCCCAAGCACACCCGCGTGCGCGCGGTGGTGGCGAACGCGCTCTCGCCGCGGGCGCTGTCGCACATGGCGGAAGGCTTTCGGCGCGATGCCGGCAGCATCGTCGACGGATTGCGCGCGCGCGAAGGCGAGATCATCGACGCGGTCGCGGATATCACCCAGCCATTCGTCTACAAGGTGCTGCCCGATCTGATCGGTCTCCCGCTCGAGGGGCGCGAACACATGTACGCCTTCGGCAACATGGTGTGGGCGACGATGGGGCCGATGAACGAGCTGTTCCATGAAGCCATGGAAAACACCGAAGCCGTCATCGCCTGGGCGAGCCAGTGCTGCAACCGCGAGAACCTCGCGGCGGGGAGCTTGGGGCTGGCCATGTACGAGGCGGCCGATCGCGGCGAGGTCACCGCACAAGAAGCCAATTTGCTGGTGGGCATTCTGCTGTCGGCGGCGGCCGATACCACGGTATTGACTCTTGCCAACACCATACGCGCATTCTGCGAATTTCCGGACCAGTACCGGCTGGTGCGCTCCGACCCCGAGCTCATCAGGGCCGCGTTCGAGGAAAGTTTGCGCTGGGACTCACCGTCCCGCATGGCCGGACGCATCGCCATGAAGGAGGTGGAGATCGAGGGTTACGTGATACCGGCGGGCGAACGCTGCGGCCTCATGTTCGCCGCCGCCAACCGCGATCCGCGCCGCTGGGAGGCGCCGGATCGTTTCGTCGTGCGGCGAAACAATAGGGACAACCTCGGTTTCGGCTACGGCGTGCATGCCTGCGTGGGCAGGATACTGGCGCTCCTCGAGGCGGAAGCGCTGCTGGGAGCACTCGCCGAAGGCATAGAACACTTCCAGCCTGCCGGCGAACCCGAACCGTGGATGACCACCATCGGTCACGGTCCCATTCGGCTTCCCGTCAAAGCGCAGTTCGCCGCGCCGAGCTGAGCTGAGCTGAGCTGAGCGATCCCCGCAGCCGGGCGATCAGCGGCGGGTCTAGGTCGCGGCCGAGATGACCATATCCGACAGCCTCTGGAAGCGCTCGATATTGGCGTTGCTCTCCATCAGGCCCGCCGAGAGAAAGGTGAACGACAGATCGCGCTCCGGATCGACCCAGAACAGCGTGGTGCCCGCGCCGTAGTTGCCGAAGGTGCCGGGGGAGGCCAGCGTGCCGAACATGTGACGGCACAGCGCCGTGCCGCGCAGCGAAAACCCCAGACCGATGTATGCCGGCGCCGGATCCCAACCGCGCTCGCGGCCCCGTGCCACGTACAGCTCATTGGGCTTCTCGAAGGTGAAGTTGCGGCGCGCCAGGGCGAGCGTCGCCGGCGACAGTATGCGCGCACCGTCGAGTGTGCCGTCCTGCCGGAACATCTCCGCAAGCCTGAACATGTCCGGCACCGTGGAGGCAATGCCCACCCAGGGCATCTCGGCGTGCTCTTCCTCGAACGCACCATTCGGACCCAAATTGCTGTGCCCGCGATGCCCGATGGGATAGTTGCCGCGAAAATCCGGCACCACATGGCGCGGCTTGAGATCGGCGCGCAGTCCCACCGAGGTATCGTTCATCTTGAGCGGCGACAGAATTTCATCCTGGACGATTTGGCGGTAGCCGCGGTGCTTCGGATCGTATCGACGCACGCACTCCGCCATGAGCACGTGATTCACCAGCGGCGAGTAGGCCACGCTGGTGCAGGGCGGTTCCGCGGGTCTCACCACCTCGATGACGGCGGCGATCATCTCGTCGAACCGATCGATGTACATGCCGGGCTTGATCTCGAAGATGATCGGGAAGCCCGCCTGGTGCGACAGCAAGTGCCAGATCTGCACCTTCTCGCGGCCGTGACCCTTGAACTCAGGGATAAGCTCCGAGACATTCGAGGTCAGCGCGAACTGCCCCTGCTCGATCGCCCGGAGCACGAGCGTATTGGTGAATGCCTTGGTGATGGAGAAGATGCTGAACACGGAGTTCATCTTGAGCGGCCGGGTCTGCCCGGCATCGGCGGCGCCGATCGCCGCCTCCAGAGCGACCGCACCCGCACGTGCCACTTTGATGACCACGCCGTGATACAGCCCGGCCTTGATGTCCGCGCGGATGACATTGGTAAGGTCGGCAAGTCGTTGTTGATCCATACCTGGCGATGCCATTGAACCTCCGCGGGTCGGTTGGGTGGAGACCGCCAGTATAGCCTCCCCGCTCCCCGATCTTTCTCGCCGGCCACCCGATTGCCAGGGTTCTGGACGGGTGTTTGAGGCAATGACCCTGTGGGACAAACAAGAGTTCGCTCTCAATTGAATCGGCCCTGCGCCGGTGGTGTATAAACCGGGGCAAGTACGGCCTCGGCGCGACCCATTGTGGCGCGTTTTGATGGATGAACGGCCGTGCAGGGGAAGAAAAAAGCTCATTGGGGGAATCGGCATGTCAAGTAGACCTATGCTCGGGGAGATACTTCCGGCACACGCTCGCCGCCACCGCTTTACGGTGGGTTCGATCGCGGCGCTCGCGACGGTGTTGATCGGGTCGGCGGCATTCGCCGATCAACAACTGGAGGAAATCGTCGTCACTGCCCAGAAGCGCAGCGAGAATATCCAGAATGTACCCATCGCAATCACGGCGTTCACCGCCGAAACCTTGCGCAGCAAAGGTCTCTCCGATATCCACTCGCTGTCGAACCTGACGCCGAATGTCAACCTGGACGGCGGCGCGCCGTTCTCGGGCGACACTTCCGTGCTGTCGGCGTCGATCCGCGGCATCGGCCAGGACGACTTCGCCTTCAATCTCGATCCCGGTGTCGGCGTGTATCTGGACGGTGTGTATCTCGCCCGCACCATCGGCGCGAACCAGAGCCTGCTCGATGTGGATCGCATCGAGATCCTCAAGGGTCCGCAGGGCACGCTGTTCGGACGCAACACCATCGGCGGCGCGATCAACATCGTCACTCACACGCCGGGAACCGAATCGACCATCAACGGCAGCATGACCGTCGGCGCCTACAACCGCCACGACGTCAATTTGACCGCCGACATGCCGATCTCCAGCGACATTCTGACGACCATCAGCGTGTCCTCTCAGACCCGCGATGGATACCAGAAGACCGTCCCCTATCCGCCGAGTTCGGGCATCGGGAGCGTGCCGTATCAAGTGGATGCACAGAGCGACTTTCCCAAGGCCACCGGCAATCAGTCCTCCTCCGACGGCGGCGGCCAGAACGTGCAGGCGATTCGCGGCAAGATGCTGTGGCATCTCAGCAGCGACCTGGATCTGACGCTGTCGGGCGATTACACGCATGAGGACCAGCCGGGACTCGCGAACACGGTCATGAGTGTCACGACCGCGAACGCGAAGACCTATATCGACCCTGCCAGCCTCTTCACGGGCGGTAGTTTTGCCGGAGTCCCCGGGGCGGCGCTGCCCGTCGTGTTCGCTGCCGGTCCCGGCACTTCGAATTTGGGCGGCACGAACCTGATGGGCAACTTCTACAACCTGTGCATCGTCACGCCGGCGTCCGCGCTCACCTCCGGCCAGTTCAATAACACCAATGGCCTGTGCGGCCCGCTCGGCGTGGGCACCTGGAATTCGACGACCGGCGCTTTCCGGGGCAACGGCCTTGGTTACCCCGGCAGCCCGGCACTGGGCGGCGTAGGTGCCGTCGGTGTTCCGAACTCCGTTCTGCAGGGCCTGGTCGCCGCGTACCCGGGTGTCGCGCAGTACGTCAAGATGGGCGCCAACGGCATCGGCAGCGTGATCTATCCGGGGCAGACGCCGCGGATTTACTGGGACTTTGCCAATACCCAGACGGGCAACATCGACTCGACCTACGCCGACGGTCCGAGCTTCGCGAAATCGAATTCGTACGGCGGATCGGCAACCTTCGACTGGCAGATTACCCCCGACATGAAGTTCAAGTCGATCACCGGCGCGCGCGCGATCAGCTGGGACATCGGCACCGACCTGGACGGTACGCCCGAGTCATTTCAAGAAGTCACCGACAGCCAGGGACAGCACCAGCTCTCCCAGGAGTTCCAGCTCACCGGCAAGGCCATCGACGATCGCCTGAACTATGCCGCGGGTCTGTACTACTTCACCGAGGCCGGCTACGTGCACGATTACGTGCCGTTCGATACCGGATACCTGTATGTCTATGACTACCAGAATGACGTCAAGACGGATTCCTACGCGGGGTACGCCCACCTTGATTTCAAGCTGACGGATAATTGGGGTGTGACCGCAGGTGGCCGCTATTCCGACGAGCAGAAGCACTTCATCGGCGGCCAGGGCGATCTGGACGGATTCAGCTACAAACTGCTCGGATGCTTGGATCCGTCGGCACCCGTGACCAATTTTCCGCAGTACATGGCATTTGCGATCGCCACTCATGGGGCGACCACCGGCACTTGTCAGCAGGCACTCGGATTCCCGGATCCGAACAATCCGTTGCGCTACTTCCCGACCACGCCGGACAAACAGACCTGGAATGTGTTTACGCCGACCTTGGGGACGCAGTACCACATCACGCAGGACGTGATGGCCTACCTGAGTTTTTCCAAGGGCTTCAAGTCGGGTGGC
>Ga0210398_10001988_pt1 | contig 20400 bp, 11 predicted proteins | sample IncBWC4OmetaG_FD_161047 | JGI IMG/M metagenome (GOLD analysis project Ga0210398, IMG submission 161047) | Forest soil microbial communities from Barre Woods Harvard Forest LTER site, Petersham, Massachusetts, United States - Inc-BW-C-4-O | ecosystem: Environmental > Terrestrial > Soil >...
GACCTTGCCCCAAGTGAGGAAGGGACTACAACGGCTGCTGATTAGGCTCAGCGGGTTTTGTCCCTGGTGCCACATGCGATTTCGGGTTCTGGACAGCTCTTAACAACTTAACCTAGTATTACTAGCGGCCTCGGGGCAGAGCGCGCTCCAGGCCTCCGGACGCCGCCGGTTGTTTTGCCGCCCTTTCGCCCGGCGCGGGCTTCAGCAGCTCCGGGATGCGTCCGAAGAGCGCGGACGCGCCCTGCACCTGGGGATCGCCTTCGATCGCCACCTCGTCGCCGATGGTGACGCCGTAGACCAGATCCATCAGTTCGGTGCGGATGCGGAGCTTGAGGTAATCGCGATCGTGCTCCCAGTAGTTTTCCGGAGCGCGCACGCCCCTCTGGTGTAGAAAATTCTGAAAATCGCCGAGGGTCTGGTCATCGGGCTCGAAGCTGCGCGGGATCTGCTGGTGAGCGTTGCGGTAGTTGTCGGCGAAATCGGTAAATGCGCCGCGCTGGTCGACGAACTGCACCCAGGGGTCGAGGTCGCGCCCAGGCAGGATGACGTCCGGCGTGACGCCGCCGCCGGCCGCCAGAGACCGCCCGTCGTCGGTGATGAATCCGGACGTTTCGCCCGTGCGGCTGGGCGCCATACCCTCGAGCGAGGTGCCGGGAATGGGGCGCTGGATCGACCGGCCGCTGGGCGTGAAATACTGCGCGACGGTCAGCGCCAGTCCCATCGAGTCGCTGAGCGGCAGGACGTTCTGCACCACGCCCTTGCCGAAAGTGGGCACGCCCGCGATCACGGCGCGGTCGTGCTCCTCGAGCGCCGCCGCCACCACCTCCGACGCGCTGGCCGTCTCCCCGTTTACAAGCACCACCAGCGGACCGCGCCAGGCGTGAAAGGGGGGCGGAAGCTCCGCCGTGCGCAGGGTCTCGGGCGGCTGCGCTCGGCCGCGAACGGTGAGCACCGAGAGCCCCTTGGGCAGGAAGATACTGGCCACACCCAGGGCCGCCTGCACCTGGCCCCCATGGTTGTCGCGCAAGTCGAGGATGACTCCGCGCAACGCCTGATCGGCCGCACGGCCCGGATCGGCTGCGCCTGCGTGGTTGCGTCCCGCTGCGCTCGAAGGCGCCCGCGCCGGGCCGGAATCGGACCGGGCTGTGGGTTGTTCCAGTCCGGCCAGGGCCTCGGATACTTCCTCCGCCGACTTGGACTCGAAGCTCGCGAGGTGTAAGTATCCGATGCCGGGCTGCAGCAGGAACGCCTTGTCGACACTGGACTGGTTGACTTCGGCGGGCTTCAGTTCGTACTCCTGGGCCACGATTTTGCCGGGATGAATAACTCCCAGCCGCACGGGTTTTTCGCGCGCCTGCTGCAGGAGTTGGATCATGGATTGAAAGTCGAGGTCCGCGATGCGGGTTCCGTTGACCTGCACGATCTCGTCGCCGGGCCCGAGGCCGGCGCGCCCGGAGGGCGAGTCCGGGGCAGCGGAGATCACCAGCAGCTTGCCAATCTGCACGTAAAGAATGGAGCCGAAGCCCATCGCCTGCCCGCTCTGCTGTTGCTGGAGCTGCTGGAACTGGTCGCGATCGAAAAACGAGGAGAAGGGGTCCAGGGTAGCCAGGCCCTGGCGGATGGCGCCGTCCAGAATCACGTGATCGGGGTCCGTCGGGTCAAGAGAGTTCGCCTCCAGGGCGGCATAAATGCGCGCGATCCTGGTCGCCGAATCGGCCACCGGATCATCGGGGGCGCCCTTATCCGGGGCGGTTGACCCGGAGACCGCCGCCTTCTGCGGGCCGCCCTCCCGGGCCGAGGGCCGGGCGGCCGTGAAGTGGAGGCCGAGCACGATAGCCACGAGCGCCGCTGCCACCAGCTCACTTCTACGGAAAAAATCCGTCCAACGGCTTGTGCCGGTGCGCCCAAGGCGGTGCAATTGCATTCATGCCTCCCGCACTATCTTAACCGCGAAAGTCGCGCTGCCGCGCGCGGCCTTTCGGGATCGCCCGCATTGGTCAGGATGCGCGCGGGGCGCGGGGCGGCTTGGCCGGCCGCCAGTATCGAGGGAAAAGGGGTGGCGCGCGCCGGATTCGCGTTGATGAATGCTATAGTTTGTAACGGGCCGGGCCCCGGAGGAAGCGCGCGTCGTTCGCGCGAAGGCCGGCGATCTCGAGGGAGTAAACATGGCAATGGGTGCAACCGTTCTGGTGCTCTTGGTGCTGGGTCTCATTGTGGTGGGGGTGCTGCTCTACTTTATTACCCTTTACAACGGCCTGGTGCGGCTGAAGAACGATATCGACAAGGCCTGGTCCAACATCGACGTGTTGCTCAAGCAGCGGCACGACGAACTGCCCAAGCTGATCGAGACCTGCAAGGGCTACATGCAGTATGAGCAGAAGACCTTTCAGGCAATCACCGAGGCGCGCAGCGCCTACCAGCGCGCCACCACCTTCGAGGGCAAAGCGCAGGCCGACAACATGCTGAGCGGTGCTCTCAAGAGCTTGTTTGCAGTGGCCGAGAACTACCCGGAACTCAAGGCCAACGCCAATTTCACGCAGTTGCAGGGCCGCATCACCGATATCGAGGAGAAGGTGGCCGACCGGCGTGAGTTCTTCAATGACGAGGTCAACACCTACAACATCCGGATCCAGCAATTTCCTGACATGTTCGTGGCTCAGATGATGAAGTTCCAGCAGCGCACCCTCTTCAAGGTCCCGGAGAGCGACCGCAGCGACGTAGAGGTGAAGTTCGCTTAGGCATGCGACTGATCGGCCTTCTTGCTGCCGGCTTCTGTCTTGGCCTCTACTGCTTCTTCCGGGGCTTTGGTTTCCTGCGCCGCTACCAGGTGCTCGCCGACACGCCCGAGACCCCCGTCCGCGGCGTGGCCATGGGCTTCGTCGAGGTTGCGGGTACGGCCGGCGGCGACGAAACCGTGTCGAGCCCCACGACGCACACGCCGTGCTATTTTTACAAGATCGATATCGATCGATGGAATCAGGACTCGAGGGGCGGCGGCCGTTGGGCCCGGTACGCCAGTGACGCCGACGGCGTGCGATTCTACCTTCAGGACGAGACGGGCCGCGTCCTGGTGGATGCCCAGGACGCCGAAATCGATCTCCAGGATCCCTGCCAGACCGAAGTCGATGGCGGGTCCTTTCTCCCGAGCGAAGACGCGGCCACGGCGTCCTTCCTGCCGCCGACACAGGACGCACTACTCGAGTACATCAACCTGGTGGGCTCGGGCTCGCGCACAGCCGCTTTTCAGGGGGCCGATCCCTCCCTCGAATACCGCGTCAACCCGCCGCGCAAAAGGCCCCGGATGCCCGGCCGCGAATACGCGGGCTCTCCGGAGCGCTACCGCCTGACGGAATACTGCATCGTGCCCGGCAAGGCCTATACGGTCTCGGGCACCTGTGCCGAGAACCCGCGCCGGCACGGCGAGCAGGACCGCGATCTGATCCTCAAAGGCGAAAACGAATCCACCTTCCTGATCTCGGACCAGAGCAAGGCCGACCTCCAAAGTATCCTGGGCTGGCAGACCGGCAAATACATCTTCGGCGGCGCCGCGCTTTCGGTGGCTGCGGCGGCACTGCTGCTCCAGTCTCTTGGCTGGCTGCAGGTTGATTTCCTCAACGGACTCCTCAAGTAACCGGGGGCGCCTCCAGATTCAGTACTTGCGCAGCACGCCGATCACGCGGCCCTGGATTTTCACGTCGCGCGCCGCCACCATGATCGGATCCATGCGGGAATTGGCGGGCTGCAGTCGGATTTTACCTTTGTCAGGACCTTTGTCCAGGCGGAAGAATCGTTTCAAGGTGGCGTCCGTGCCTTCGATCAGCGCCACCACGATCTCACCATTCTCGGCGCTCTCGACCCCCTCCACCAGGATGTAGTCGCCGTCGCAGATATGGTCATCGATCATGGAGTCGCCCTTGACGCGCAGCACAAACACCTTACCGCCCGCGCGCGCGAAGTCACCGAGCGACAAAGTCTCCGGATTGGCGACGGCTTCCACGGGGCGGCCGGCCGCGATGCGCCCGAGCAGGGGGAACTCCAGAGCGCCGAGTTCAGCGGCCGTGGCCTTCGCGCCCGGCGCGGTCTTCGTAAAGGGCACGGGACCGGGCAGGGCGACCACGTCAATCGATCGGCTCTGGTTGTAGCCTCGGCGGATGAAGCCCTTGCGCTCGAGCGTGGCAACGTGCTTGTGCACCGTGGCAAGCGACGAAAGGTCGAGCGAGTGCGCGATCTCTTCGAAGCTGGGCGCGTATCCGTTGTGATTGATGAAACCGACCAGAAAGTCGAGCACCTGCTTCTGCCGCTTCGTCAACGCCATAAGAACCTCCTCGCGGGAGGGCTCGCCGGACCCTGGAGCGCGGCGTCGCCATCCGCCAATCGCCATTTTAGGCGAATAAAAGGCGAACAGCAAGCGGGAAGTGGTCAGTGACAAGTGACGAGTGGCAAGTACCGCCCCTGGTCCAGAAGGGGTTTCCAGGACAAAGAGCGTGGTTCAGGAAACTCGCCGCCTGTGACTCACCACTTGCCACTGCCATTGAGTCACTTGCCATTGCTCTCGAGGTCCGGCCAAGGCAGCCGCGCTACCTTGCGAATCCGGGGCAGAGCGACCAGCAGAATCGTGAAATAGCACAGGCAGACCGACCCGCCGAGAGTGAGCGAAAAGCGCGTGCCAAGTTTTTCAGCCACCGACCCCACCCAGAGGCTGCCAAGCGGCGCGAGGCCCATCACCGAGAGCGCGTAGAAGCTCATGATGCGGCCGCGAAGCTCAGGCGGGCTGATGAGCTGCAGGGTGGTGTTGGTGAGCGCGAGCGCTCCCACCATAGTGGCCCCGAGCACCGCCAGCAGCGCGAAGGACCACCAGAAATCGTGGGCGCGAGACAGCAGAATCAGGGCCAGCGAGAAGACGGCCGCGCATGAAAAGATGAACCCGCCGCGGCCCTCGGCGCTGCGCTGGGTCGCCAAGGTGAGCGCGGAGGCCACCGCGCCCAAGCCCGCACCAGCCATCAGGTAGCCGAGGCCCGAGGCGCCGAGATGCAGCAAGTTACGCGCGAACACGGGCATCAGCACTACGAAAGGCAGGCCGAAGAGCGCCAGGAAGGCCGGCACCGAGAGTAGGATCACAACCAGGCGGTGGCGATTAATGAAGCGCGCTCCGTCGAGCACCGCGCCCCACATGCCCGGGCCCGGCTCCACGCGGCGCGCCGGCATCCGCAGCACCAGCAGGGCGATGATCAGCGCCAGAAAGCTGATCGAGTTCAGGTAGTAGCATCCCGCCACGCCCACCGCGCCCAAAGCCAGGCCGGCCAGCGTGGGTCCGATGGCGCGCGACAGGTTGAATTGGGCCGAGTTCAGCGCCACGGCGTTCACCAGGTCCTCGCGTAGGACCAGGTCCGGGACAATCGCCTGATAGGCGGGACTGTTCAGCGCCGAGGCCAACCCCGTCATAAAGCTGATGACCAGGATTTCGTTGATGCGCACCACCCGGAACGACGTCAGCACGCCCAAAACGAGCGCCATCACCGCCATGGTGGTCTGGGTGACGAGCATCAGGCGGCGCCGGCTCAACCGGTCCGCGATTGCGCCGCCGGGTAGGGAAAAGACGAGCGAGGGTATGGTGCCGAGGAATCCGTTCAGGCCAAGCAGGAACGGCGAGTTCGTCAGCAACAGAATCTGCCAGCCGAGAGCCAGATTCTGCATCCAGGTGCCGATGTTCGAAAGGAAGTTGCCGGTCCAGAAGAGCGCAAAGTCGCGATGACGCAGCGAGCGGAAGATCGCCGGCACGCGGCTGGCTGGCGGCTCGGGTTCAGGCGCCGCCACAACGGCGGCTACGGGATTGGTCTCTGCAGGCTGCATCGCGCGTTCTCTTATTATAGGCGACCGCCAAGCAGCGACCGCTCGGAGTCCCCGACAATCAGCGGCTCTGCCGCGAAGCGGCAGAGCCGCAAAGTCTTGGCTGCAGGGCGGCATCGCTGCCCAAAGCCCAACCGGGCGCTCCCCACACCGGCCTTCTTTTATTCCTGTTGACTTCCAACATAAGACGGCGCATACTCCTGTTGGATTTCTAAAGGAGTGACCATGACCGGAGGCAAGGAAGACATTCTGCGCGGCACCCTCGACCTGCTGGTGCTCAAGACGCTCGAGACGCTCGGGCCCCAGCACGGCTACGGCATTGCGCGGCGCATCGAGCAGGTCTCGGAGAATTTGCTCCATCTCAACCAGGGGACCCTTTACCCGGCGCTGCTGCGCCTCGAGCAGAAGGGCTGGATCGGCTCGAAGTGGGGCACGTCCGACAACAACCGGCGCGCGCGCTATTACGCGTTGACGAAATCCGGCAAGAAGCAATTGGCGCGCGAGGCCGAGAGCTGGGAGCGCATGGCGGGGATGATCGCGCGACTGTTGCAGGGCGAGGCGATCGGATGATCGTCTTATCGGGGCATCAGGCAATTAAGCGATTGACGATGGGTGATTTGCGATGGGTAACGGGATGGCATGGCTAAGGGTCGCGGCGGCGCGTTTGCTCGCGCCGCTTCGACGTAGGCATCTCGACGAGAGCCTGGATGAGGAACTTCACGCGCATCTCGACATGCTCGTCGAGGAAAACGTGCGCCGCGGCATGACGCCGGACGAGTCGCGCTACGCCGCGCTGCGCAGTTTTGGCGGCGTGGAGCAGGTCAAGGAAGACTATCGCGATCGAAGGAGTCTGCGCATGATCGAGATGCTCGGTCAGGATGTTCGGTCCGGTTTCGGCCAACTGCGCCGGAATCCGGCGTTCGCGGCCGTGGCTGTTCTTACGCTGGCGCTCGGAATAGGCGCCAATACGGCCATCTTCAGCGTGGTGTACGCCGTGCTGCTGAAGCCCCTTCCCTATCAAAGTCCCGGCCAATTGGTCCGCTTGTTTGAGGCCAATGACCGGGAAGGCCTCCCGGCAGCGGGTTGCTCCTACCAGGAGTTCCTGGAATGGCGCAGGCAGAATCACGTTTTTAGTGGAATAGCCGCGGTCCAGGGGCACGAACTCAACCTGACCGGGCGCGGCGAACCCATGGTAGTGAAGGTCGGCGACGTGACGGCGGAGTTCTTTCCGGTTCTGGGCGTGCCGCCTCTTGCAGGCCGCACATTCCTGCCTGAGGACGACGTACATGGCGCCGCCCCGGTAACAGTGGTCAGCTACGGGTTGTGGCGCAGCCGTTTCGGCGCCGACCCGGGGCTGATCGGGAGGACAATCGACCTCGACAAGCGGGCTTTCACGGTGGTTGGAGTGATGCCGGCCAATTTTCGGTTCGTGCTCGACGGCCGCGGAGGGCAACTTTGGATCCCGGTGGTTCAGGACCCTTATCTCGGCCCGTTGACCGAGAGCCCCACCGCACACTTGTTTACCGCCGTTGCCCGGCTGAAGCCGGGAATCACCGCGGCCCAGGGCCGGGTGGAGATGGAGACGCTCGGCAAAGGGCTCTGGCCACAGTATCGTCCCGGAGATGAAGGGTGGGCGATTCGCACCGTGTCTTTACGGAGCGCGATGACTTATGACGCCTCGGCCCCCCTCCTCGCGATTTTGGCCGCGGTCGGACTCGTGCTCCTGATCGCGTGCGCCAATGTGGCCAATCTTCTTCTGGCGCGCGCAACTTCCCGCGCCAGAGAGTTCGCGGTAAGGGCCGCTTTGGGCGCAGGGCGAGCCCGGCTCCTTCGCCAGTTGCTGACCGAGAGCGCCGTGCTCGGTCTGCTGGGCGCTGCCGTTGCCATCGCTCTGGCTTACTGGGGCGTTCGAGGGTTAGGCGGATTGCTGCCGGCGAGCTTTTCTCGCACCGAATCGATTCGCGTGGACGGTCCCGTGCTGGCGTTTGCCCTCTTGCTTTCGCTCGGGGCCAGCTTGCTGTTCGGAGTGGCGCCTGCCCTATTCGCTGCCGATCCCCGGCTTCAGACAACCCTTCAGGAAAGCGCTGGGCGCCCGGGCGAAGGAAAGGGACGCCGGCGGGCGCGGAATTTTCTGGTCACAGCGGAAGTCGCGCTGGCCATGGTGCTCCTGGTGGGAGCGGGCTTGCTGATTCGCAGCTTCGCCGCTTTGCTCTCCGTCAACCCGGGGTTCGAGACCCAGAAGATTCTGAAGGCTGAAGTGACCCTGCCACGATTTCAATACTCGACACCGCAGCAGTGGGTGGCGTTTTCGAACGAAGTACTGGGACGAATCCAGGCCGAGAAGGACCTGCATGAAACGGCCATTGCTCTTCCGCTGCCGTTGGCTGACGGGTGCGCCAGTCTGCCTTTCCGGATTGCAAACGCTCCTGCCCTACCGCCTGGAAGGAACAACACCGCCGACTACGTTACCGTGAGTCCAAATTATTTCCACGTGGTGGGCATTCCCCTTCTGCGCGGGCGCTATTTCAGCCGGCAGGATGAGATGTCCACGCCCGAAGTTGCGATCATCAGCGAAACGCTGGCGCGGCTTTACTTCCCCCATCAGAATCCGCTCGGCCGGCAGCTCATCTTCGGGTTTCCGCCGGACGGCGACGTCAAACGGGAGATCGTCGGGGTGGTCGGGGACGTACGGGATGCCGCGCTCAACCAGGTTCCGGGGCCGATCCTGTACGTGCCGTTCGCCCAGGCTCCCTTATGGGGCGTAGGCCTGGTGGTAAAGACTTCATCGACCGCTGAGGCCGCGACTCGCACGATCCGGCAAGAGGTCCGCGAAGTGGATCGCGACCTGCCGGTGACCGACGTCGAGTGGATGTCGGCCGTCGTGGACACGTCGCTTGCCCAGACCCGCCTGCGCACCTGGCTGCTTGGCCTGTTCGGCGCCATCGCCCTCACGCTCGCGGCGGTGGGAATTTTCGGCGTGATCTCTTATTCGGTCTCCTGCCGCACGCGCGAGTTTGGGATTCGCATGGCGCTCGGAGCGACCCGGCGCGAGATCTCGCAACTGGTGCTCAAAGAAGCGCTGCGGCTTGCCCTGGCCGGCGTGGCAGCCGGAACCGTGGCGGCGCTCGGCCTCGCACAACTGATCTCGAGCCTGCTGTATGGCGTCCGCCCGAGGGATCCGGTGACGCTGATCGTGTTGCCCCTGCTGCTGACGGGTGTCGCGCTGCTCGCGGCATACCTGCCCGCGCGCAGAGCCACCAAAGTGGATCCCATGGCCGCGCTCAGGCACGAGTGAAGACATCGGGTGATTGAGGGATCAGCTGATCGGGCGATTTGTGATTGGCGATTGGTGAATTTATGGCATGGCTCAAGATGGCGGCGGGGCGTTTGCTGGCGGTGTTTCGGCGAAAGGGTTTCGACGCGAACCTGGATGAAGAGCTTCGCAGCCATCTCGAGATGTTGACCGAAGAGAACATCCGGCGCGGGATTCCGCCGGAGGAGGCTCGCTACGCGGCGCTCCGTAGCTTCGGCGGCGTGGAGCAGGCTAAGGAAATCTATCGTGAGCAGCGAGGTTTGCCCGTGATCGAAACATTCCTGCAAGACATCCGCTACGGTTTTCGCATGCTGGGAAAATCACCCGGTTTCACGGCGGTAGTCGTACTCTCCCTGGCGCTCGGGATCGGCGCCAACACCGCCATCTTCAGCTTGATCGACGCCGTCATGTTGAAGACGTTGCCCGTGCGCCGGCCGGAGCAGCTCATGCTGTTGAACTGGGTCTCGAAGGGCCATCCTTATCTGATCCAAGGGTACGACGGCAGTTCCCACACCGACAAATCGGGACGCTCCACTGGCACGTCCTTCTCCTATCCCATTTACGAGGCGATCCGCGCTCGCAATACTGCCTTTTCTGAAGCCCTGGGGTTCGCGGACGCTGACCAACCGGTGAACGTAATGGCGGGCGGGCAATCCGGCTTGGCCAAGGGTGAATACGTTTCGGGAAACTACTTCTCGCTGCTTGGAGTCGGCGCTGCCCTGGGCCGCACGTTTGTGGACTCCGACGATAAGGCGAACTCGGCTCCGGTGGCCGTGATCAGCTACGCGTATTGGATCAGCCGGTTCGGCCGCGACCCCTCTTTGGTGGGCAAGGGCATCACCGTGAATAACGTTCCCTTTACCCTCATTGGCGTGAGCGCGCCCGAATTCTTTGGACTTCAGGCCGGACGGCCCACCGAAGCCTGGATACCGCTCAGCACGCATTCGCAGGTCGATCCGGGTTGGAGCCGCTGGCTGCCTAAAGGGGAGTCGGTGTTCTCGGCGCGCAGCGAATGGTGGGTGCTGATGATGGGGCGCCTCAGGCCCGGCGTAACCGCCGACCAGGCGCGCGCCTCGCTGGACGTGATCGTGAGGCAGGAGGCCGCCGGAGTCGAACCGCCGCCGCCCGCGCAACGACGGCCGGACACGTCGCTCCAGCCCCCGACGATCGACCTGCAGCCGGCCAGCGGGGGCCTCGACGCACTGCGCCGCGAATTCTCGCAGCCGCTATTCGTACTGATGTCGCTCGTCGGACTGGTTCTCCTGATCGCGTGCGCCAACGTCGCGAATCTGTTGCTGGCGCGGGCGGAGTGGCGCCAGAAGGAGATCGCGGTCCGGCTGGCGCTCGGAGCGGGCCGGCGGAGACTCGTCCGCCAGTTGTTCACCGAGAGCCTCTTGCTCGCGCTCGCGGGCGGCGCCTTCGGGGTGATCCTCGCTTACTGGGCGAGCAGCCTTCTGCTGAAATTCATGTCAGGCGGAGGCGACGCGGTCCAACTCTCCGTCTCGCCGGACCTGCGTGTGCTCGGTTTTACCGCGCTCGTGTCGATCGCCACAGGGATCCTGTTTGGACTCGCTCCGGCCCTGCGCGGCACGCGCCTCGACTTGACCCCGGCTCTCAAAGAAGGCGCAGGAAGAGTGATCGGAAGGGGTCCGCGCAGCGGGAGAATGGGCCTGGGGCTCGGCAAGGCCCTGGTGATTTCGCAGGTGGCGATGTCGCTGTTGCTGCTGGTCGGCGCGGGCTTGTTTGTGCGGACCCTCCGGAACCTGGAGCAGGAAGATATCGGCTTCGATCGAAGTAACATCCTGCTGTTTACGGTTGACGGGTCACGAGTGGGTTATCACGGCACCCGCCTGGTGAGCCTTTATCAGGAAATGCAGCGCCGCATTGAGCTGATTCCCGGTGTGCGCTCCGCCACGCTCTCCCGCCATGCCCTCATCAACGACGGCAAGGGCGGCGAAGGACTCTTGCTCCCGGGATATATTGCGAAACCGGGCGAGTTGCAGGAGGGACTGCTCTCCGTCGATGTTCACTATGCCGGTCCGCGCTTCTTTGAGACGTTTAGGATTCCGCTGCTGCTGGGCAGAACCATCGGCGACGGCGACGTCGCAGGCGCGCCCATGATCGGCGTGGTGAACGGCGCTTTTGCCCGCCGTTACCTGGAAGGCTCCAGTCCCATCGGGCGGCGATTCGGGTTTTATCCCGCGAAGAGCGCCGACATGGCGATCGTCGGCGTGGTTGGAGACGCCCGATACGACGAGATGCGTCAGGCGCCGCCGCCGACCATATACGTCCCGTACGCCCAGCATCTCGACATCCTGGAATTCATGACCTTTGAGGTGCGCACGGCGGGCGATCCTCGCGGTCTCACTGCTGCCGTTCGGCGCGTGGTCCAAAACTTGGACAGAAATGTTCCGATCCGCGACGTGATCACTCAAACCGAGCAGATCGATCAGGCGACTTTTCAGGAGCGGCTGTTCGCGAGGCTCTCGACCTTCTTTGCGCTGCTGGCGCTCGTGCTGGCCTCCGTGGGCCTGTACGGCATGATGTCGTACGCGGTGGCGCGGCGAACGAACGAGATCGGGATTCGCATCGCGCTCGGCGCGGAACGCGGCAGGATTCTGCGGACGGTGCTGCGCGAAACGATAACTTTGGCCGGTCTCGGGATCGTCATCGGGGTGCCCGCGGTTGTGGCCGCGTCCCGCCTGGTTGCCAGCATACTGTACGGCCTGAAGCCGACGGACCCGTTGACGATCACGTCCGCAGCGGCTGTTCTGGCCGCCGTGGCGCTTCTCGCCGGGTATCTTCCGGCGCACCGGGCATCCCGGGTGGATCCCATGGTGGCGCTGCGATATGAGTGAGGAAATCGGGTGATTGAACGATTGGGTGATCGGGCGATTTGTGATTGGCGATTGGTGAATGTATGGCATGGCTCAAGATAGCGGCGGGGCGTTTACTGGCGCCGTTTCGGCGGGCGCGTCTCGAAGAGAACCTGGAAGAGGAACTGCGCGGCCATCTCGAGACGCTGACCGAGGAGAATATCCGGCGCGGGATGTCTCCCGAGGAGGCCCGCTACGCGGCACGGCGCAGTTTTGGCGGCGTCGAGCAGGTCAAGGAAGAGTATCGCGATCGAAGGAGACTGCCTATGCTCGAGACGCTGGCTCAGGATGTCCGCTACGGCCTTCGCCAATTGCGCCGGAGTCCGGGGTTCACTCTGGTGGCGGTGCTGACTTTGGCCCTCGGCATCGGCGCCAACACGGCGATCTTTAGTGTGGTCAATACGATTTTGCTGCGGCCTCTGCCTTACCCGGACGCCGATCGGTTGGTGATGGTGTGGGGCAACGACCGGCCTCACGGTTACAACACGGACCAGGTCTCGCCGCCGGATTTCCGTGACTGGCAGGCCCAGAGTCGTGTGTTTCAAGGCATGGCCGGGTCTACCGACGTCATGTATACGCTGACAGGCGCCGGCGAGCCTGCGCCAATCACCGGCTACGAGTTCGCGGCAGACTATTTTCACGTCCTGGGCGTCACCCCGCTGATCGGGCGCACCTTTACGCCCGAAGAAGAGCAAGCCGGCAAGAACCATGTCGCCGTGCTGGGATATCACTTGTGGCGGAGCCGCTTCGGCGGCGACCGGGGACTGGTCGGCAAGACCATCACCCTGGACGGCGCGCCGTACACCGTTGTGGGCGTCATGCCGCCGGCGTTCCCCGACAGTGTGACTCAGTTGTGGACTCCCCTGGTCACACCTCCTGAGGCTGTGCAGGACCGCAATTATCGCTTCCTGCGCGTAATCGCTCGCTTGAAGCCCGGTGTAACCCTTCAACAAGCGCAAACCGAGATGAACACCATTGCCGGTCGCCTGTCCAGCGAGTATCCAAAGACAAACAAAGACGAAGGCGTCAACATCATGACCCTGCGCCAGAAGACCACGGGTGACATTCGCGCTCCGTTGCTGGTGCTGCTCTGCGCGGTAGGCTTGGTATTGTTGATCGCGTGCGCCAACGTCGCCAATCTCGTGCTGGCGCGGGCCGTCACCCGGCAGAGGGAAGTGGCAGTGCGAACGGCGCTTGGTGCGAGCCGGTCCCGGTTGCTGCGCCAACTCCTGACCGAGAGCGCTTTGCTCGGCCTCGCCGGCGGCGGGCTCGGCCTGCTGCTTGCGTACGGGGGGACGGGGGCGCTGGTCGCAATGTTTCCGCCCACCATCGCCAACCTTAACATTCCCCGCGTGGACAAGATTCCCATCGACGGCTGGGTGCTCGGTTTCGCGCTGGCAGCCTCGTTGCTAACGGGCATTCTCTTCGGCCTTGCGCCGGCAATGCAAGCCTGCGGCCTCGACGCCTTCGAATCGCTGAAAGAGTCGGGCCGCAGTCTGACGGGCAGCAAGCAGGGACGTCTTTTCCGCAGCGCCCTGGTGACGGTCGAAGTCGGGTTGTCCCTGGTTCTGCTTACTGGTGCCGGCCTTACGATCAAGAGCTTCGTCCGCCTGCTCCGTGCCGACTTAGGCATCAATCCGGACCATGTTTTGTCGATGAGGGTACTGCTACCGGGCTACAAGTACGGAAAGGAGGCCCAGCAACTCGCATTCAGCAATCAGGTCCTCGATCGCATCAAGTCCCTTCCGGGTGTGGACTCGGCTGGAACAGTGACCTTTCTGCCGTTGAGCGGCTGGTGGGGCGTGCGTACTGTGGTCCTCGAGGCGCAAGCCAGCTCCCAGCAGCAGCGACCCGAGGCGGTATGGGGTTCCGTCACCCCAGACTATTTTCGATCGATGAACATTCCCCTGCTCAAGGGCCGTTACTTTGCGGACCAGGACGGACCGGACGCGAACGGGGTTGCCATCATCAGCGCCACCTTGGCGAAGCGGGTCATGCCCGGCGTTGATCCCGTAGGCCAGCACATTGTGGTGGCCGGCATCAAGAATCCCGTGGAGGTGGTGGGCGTGGTCGGAGACGTCCATCAGCTCGGGCTGACCTCAGATGAAATTGCGGAAGTCTACCTGCCGTTCGCCCAGGTTCCAACGCCGCTGCTATGCTTCGCCATTCGGACCGCGTCTGACCCTGTCGGCCTTGCCAAAGCGGTCCAACGCCAAATATGGTCCGTGGACAAGGATCAGGCGATCTCGTACGTGATGACCATGGATCAATTGGCCTCGGAGTCGCTCGCGCTCGAGCGCGTGGTCACGATCCTGCTTGGCGTCTTTGCCGGCGTGGCCCTGGGGCTCGCGGCCGTCGGGCTTTACGGCGTGATTTCCTATTCCGCCAGCCAGCGCACCCACGAGATCGGCATTCGCATGGCGCTGGGCGCGGGACGATCGGAAGTGTTGCGCATGGTGCTTGGCGACGGCCTGAGATTAACCCTGCTAGGTCTCGCGCTCGGTCTCGCGGGGGCCATGGCCCTGACGCGCCTGTTGTCGAGTCTGCTGTACGGCGTACGCCCCCACGACATTGCGATCTTCAGCGGAGTCTCGATTTTGTTGGCTGTTGTTGCCCTGCTCGCCAGTTACATCCCGGCGCGGCGCGCGACCCGGGTGGATCCTATGGCGGCGCTGCGGCAGGAATGAGGACATCGGCGATCAGGCGATTGGGCCATCGGGTGATTTGACGATTGCTGATTGGTGATTGCATGAGTCGCGTAAGAATGCTCGCCGCACGCTGCGCTGCTTTGTTTCGACGGAAGCGCCTCGAAGCGAACCTGGATGAGGAGCTGCAAGCCCACCTTGGAATGCTGATTGATGAGAACTTGCGCCGGGGGATGGCGCCGCAGGAGGCACGCTATGCGGCCTTGCGGAGTTTCGGTGGTGTCGAGCAGGCCAGGGAAACCTATCGTGAACAAAGGGGACTACCGATGATTGAGACCCTGGTTCAGGATTTGCGTTACGGGGTCCGGCAGTTGCGGTCGAATCCCGGATTCACGATTGTCGCGGTGCTGACGCTCGCGCTCGGGATCGGCGCCAACACTGCCATCTTCAGTCTGGTGGATGCCTTCCTGCTGAGGAACCTTCCCGTGAAGGACCCGCAGCAGCTCGTGCTCGTCAACCGGGTAACGCCGAAAGGGCAAATGGAGAGCGACTTCCCCTACCCGGCTTTTGAGCAGTTTCGCGACCGGAATCACTCCTTCTCCGGGATTTTCGCCTGGGACGACAGCACGATGAGCGTAACGGTTGACGGCCAGGCGGAATTCCTGAGTGGCGACTTCGTGTCCGGAAGCTACTTCAGGGTGCTCGGCGTGGGCGCTGAGGCCGGCCGGACTTTCACGCCGGACGATGACCGCACTGGCGGCGCGCCGGCCGCCGTGATCAGCCATAACTACTGGAAGCGCCGGTTCTCCCTGGATCCTGCCGTAATAGGAAAACCCATCTATCTGGGCGGAACGCCGTTCACGGTGGTTGGAGTCACCTCGCCCACGTTCTTTGGCAGAAACGTCGCCGGAAGGTCAGCCGACGTGACCCTTCCGATGTTCGTACATCCCCGGCTGGCGCTGAAGGATCACGATACATTTGAAATCATGGCAAGGCTCAGGCCCGGCGTCACCCCCGAACAGGCACGGGCCGACCTGCAAGTCATCTACCAACAGACTCTGACCGACGCTGCTGGTTCTCGCCTGTTTCCGGAACTGGAGCAGCAGATCCGCGCCCAGAAGATTGAGTTGAAGCCGGGCTCAAGGGGCGTCGGCCAGCCGAGTGATCATTTCGCGGCCGAGATGGGTATTCTGATGTGGGTGGTTGGCATCACGCTGCTGATCGCTTGTGTGAATGTCGCAAACCTGCTGCTGGCGCGCGCCGCGGGACGGCGGAAAGAAGTAGCCTTGCGCCTGGCGCTCGGCGCCAGCCGCGGCCGCCTGATCCGCCAACTGCTTTCCGAAAGCGCCTTGCTGGCCATCCTGGGAGGAAGCCTGGGATTTCTGTTCGCGAGGTGGGGCGTGAGCGCGCTGGTTGCGGTGCTTTCTCTCGGGGGCGAGGCCATCCCGTTCACCCTGAAGCCTGACCCGGTGATCCTGGGCTTTACGGCGGGCGTATCTTTGCTGACGGGAGTGCTCTTCGGACTCGCTCCGGCGCTTACGGGCAGTCGCGTCGAAGTGAATCCGGCTCTGAAAGGAACCGAAGGAGCGACTGAGTCGCGGTCGTGGCGGGGAGGCCTGGGAAAGCCGCTCGTGGCCGCGCAGGTAGCCCTGTCCCTTGTCCTGCTGGTGGGCGCCGGTCTTCTGATCCGCACACTCCGTGCGGCGTACAGCATCGATAACGGCTTCGAGCGCGACAGGGTCCTGTTCGCCTGGGTCTGTCCGGCGCTGAACGGCTACGATCACGCCAGGGAAATGCGACTCTACCGGGAGTTGCTCGAAAAGATGAATTCAGTCCCAGGCATCCAGTGGGCCACACTGTCCCGATACCGCCCCTTCGTTGCCCGCCCCGAAAAGAACGTCTGGGTGCAAAGTTCGGAAATCGCAGAGCCCCGCGAGGTGTACTACGACCCTGTGGCTCCTCGTTTCTTCCGGGCTATGGAAATCGGACAACTCCAGGGCCGCGATTTTTCGAGCGCCGACACGGAAACCGCGCCCAAGGTGGCCGTCATCAGCGAGAGCATGGCCCGCACATTCTTCCCGAACCAGAATCCCATCGGCAGGCGACTCGGTTTTGACGGGCCTCAGAGCGCCGGCGACATGCAGATCGTCGGAGTGGTTCGCGATACCCGGCATCATTTGCTCGAAAACGGATCGCTCGACGCCGTCTATATTCCATACACCCAGGCGGCTCCCGACGATTACGGTCAAATGAACCTCGTTTTCCGCAGCGCCGTTGATCCGGCCGGCGTCATTGCCGCGCTTCGTCACCAGGCGCGGTCCGTGGACAAAGACCAGCCGCTGAGCGGGATCGAGACTCCGGCGGCCGACCTGGACGAATACCTTGGCGACCACCGGTCGCTCGCCGCGCTCCTTGGCTTCTTCGGGGCGCTTGCACTCGTCCTGGCGTCGATTGGCCTTTACGGCACCATGTCCTACGCGGTGGGCAAGCGGACCCGGGAGCTCGGCATCCGCATGGCCCTCGGCGCACAAAGGAACGACATGCTCCGAATGATCCTGCGCGAGACCTTCTACCTGGTGGCGACGGGAATTGCCGTCGGCATACCGCTCGCAATCGCGTCCAAACGGCTGGTCGCCAGCATGATTTTCGGCGTCACCGTCACTGACCCCGTCGCGATTTCGATCGCCGTCCTGGTGATGCTGGCAACGGGTTTCCTGGCGGGCTACGTCCCGGCGCGGCGGGCCACAAAGGTGGATCCGATGGTCGCGCTGAGGTACGAATAAAGGTGATTGCGTGGTATAGGCTACAACCATGGCCTCGATCGAGCAGGCCTTGACGAACAGTCTGAAACTCTGCTAACGTCGTGCCAGTTCTGCAAGGGACCCGAGGCTGTTATGTCCGTGCGCAGCGCCCCTCCGTTGTCCGCGAAACCGAAAAAGAGTGAAGCCACCAGACGCCCGCCCGAGATGAGTGCCGTGAGTGAAATGTACTATACGAATGAAGCTCGAATGCCTCATCTAATGAGCGAGATACGCGGAATCGGTTTTCGGCTGCCGGAGCTCGGGACTCGGCCCCACGAAGAGGGGCCTAAAACTGAAAACTGAATACGAGGAACGTCATGGAGAACCTCCTTCAGGACCTGCGATATGCCGCGCGGCAGTTGCGGCGCAGCCCGAGCTTCGCTTTCCTCACGGTATTGACCATCGCCCTCGGTATCGGCGTCAACACGGCCACCTTCAGCATTGTCGACGCCGTCTTGCTGCGGCCCCTCCCGTATAAGGATTCAAATCGCCTGGTGGTCGTCTGGGCGGCTCAGATCGGACACATCGGGTCTTCGGAGGTATTCGACAGCTATCGCGAATTTGAGGCCTGGCAGAGCTCGAGCCACAGCTTCGAGCAGCTCGAAGCCTTGACCTGGGCCACGGCCGGCCAGACATTGAGCTGGCGTGGCCAGTCGCAGCGCGTGCTGGCGATTCCCGCAACCCAGGGGATCTTCGCGCTGCTCGGCGTGCCTGCCGCTCGCGGCCGAACGTTTGTGGCCGGCGATTTGAAGGCCGGATGCACGGTCGTGTTGAGTTACCGCTTTTGGCAGGACCGGCTGGGCGCTTCGTCGGATGCTGTCGGCGGCACCCTGACCCTCGACGGAAAGGCGTGCGCCATCATCGGTGTGATGCCGAAGGAATTTGAATTCTACCCGAGGCAGTCCGACCTGTGGACTCTGATCACGCCCGACAGCGAATACGCCCGTCAACCGCTCATCTCGATTGTTGGCGTGTTCGGCCGGCTTAAGCCGGGAGTCACGCGAGCGTCCGCCCAGGCCGAACTCACAGCCATTCACCGGCATACCCTTGAGGAGGTCCCCGCCGAGAGCTGGATCGCCCAGTTCGTGCCCGTGGTCTACGAACTGCAGTCGGAATTCACCTACCTCGCAGGCCGAAACCTGAGAATGGGCCTGCTGGTCCTGTTCGCTGCCGTCACGCTGGTCTTGCTCATCGCCTGTGTCAACGTCGCGAATCTGACGCTCGGACGCGCCGGAGAGAGGAACAAGGAGCTTGCCATCCGCTCCGCTCTGGGCGCCGGGCGTTCGCGCCTGGTCCGGCAACTTCTGGCCGAGAGTCTGCTGCTCTCGGGGCTCGGAGCCGCGCTTGGAGCCGTCCTGGCGGCCGCAGGGGTCGCATATTTCCGGTCGGCGAGCCCCGTCGAACTCCCTCCCGGCAACGCGGTGGCGGTGAACCTGCACGTTCTGGTGTTCACGGCGCTGCTGGCCGTTCTCACGGGTCTTGGGTTCGGGCTGGTTCCGGCCTGCAAGGCGTCCCGCCCGGACATCGACGAGGCACTCAAGCAGGCGGGACGTGGAGGGACGCGGAGCGCTCCCGGCCACCGTTCCGGAAGACTGTTGGTGGTCTTTGAGGCGGCGCTGTCCCTGGTGCTGTTGGTCGGAGCCGGACTGCTAATTGAGAGTATCGCCCGCCTGGGCTCCGTTTCACTTGGTTTCGACCCGGGCGGCCTGCTCACGGCTGGAATCAATTTGCCAAAGTCCAGCTATCCGGACGCGAACCGGCAGGTGGGATTCTACGGCAAATTGGTATCGAGCCTGGGCGTCCTTCCGGGCGTGCGAGGGGCGGCCTTGACCTCGTCGCCGCCTCCCGCCGGACCAAGCAACGCTGTTTTGTCGGTTGAAGGACGGCCCGCGCCGCGCACCGAAGTCGGCGACGTGGCGTTTAATACGGTGAGTTCGGGGTTTTTCCGGGTGATGAGCATCCCGCTCCAGAGGGGCCGAACGTTTGACTCACGCGACCGCGAGGAATCGCAGCCGGTCGCAATCGTGAATGAGGCCCTCGTCCACGAGTATTTTCCTCACGAAGATCCGATGGGCAGAGAGATCAGAGTTGGAACCTCCCTGGAGGAGCAACAGAAAGCCCCCTGGCTCACGATCGTCGGCGTGGTGGGAAGCGTTAAGCAGACCATCGTCTACCAGGAGATGAGCTACATCACGCCGGCGGTGGTATACCGGCCGCTCGAACAGGCAGGCGGCGAAGCCACCGGCATCGTCATCCGCACGTCGGGCAAGCCCCTGAGTCTGCGGCCGTCCGTGGGGCGCGCGGTGGCTGATCTGGACAAGGACGTCCCCGTCTCGGACTTCCGGACCGCGGACGACAGGATTGACGAATTTCTGTCGCAACCGCGCTTCCGCACGGTTGTGATGGGCGTTTTCGCCGGATTGGCATTGTTGCTCGCCGCGATCGGGATTTACGGCGTGCTCTCGCAGTCGGTGACACAACGCACCCACGAGATCGGGATTCGCATGGCCTTGGGCGCGCAGCAGAATCACGTTCTCCGACCGGTCGTTTGGCAAGGAATGATCCTGGCTCTCGGGGGCGTGGGCGCCGGCCTCGTCGCTGCGCTCGCCCTGACCCGTCTGCTCACCAGCATGCTCTACGGCGTGACACCTGGCGACCCGCTGACCCTGGCCGCGACGTCCCTGATGCTGATTGTCGTTGCGATACTGGCCAGCTACATTCCGGCGCGGCGCGCGACGAAGGTCGATCCAATGGTGGCGCTGAGGCACGAGTGACGAAGTAACGGGAACGTCTAGTGTCGTGTAACTGAAATAGGTGACACGCGGAATCGCTTTCTGGGATTGCGGTACGTCCAGTGGAAGGGCTGGGCGTGCCGGTTGTAGAGCCGAATGTAAGCCATGATCTTCTTGGTTAAATCC
>Ga0210398_10001990_pt1 | contig 20386 bp, 17 predicted proteins | sample IncBWC4OmetaG_FD_161047 | JGI IMG/M metagenome (GOLD analysis project Ga0210398, IMG submission 161047) | Forest soil microbial communities from Barre Woods Harvard Forest LTER site, Petersham, Massachusetts, United States - Inc-BW-C-4-O | ecosystem: Environmental > Terrestrial > Soil >...
GAACTATCTCCAGCTCAAGAAAGACCTCATCGCCAAGGGCCACAACTTCCAGTCCGAGACCGACACCGAGATCATCGCCCACGTCATCCAGGATGAGTTGGCATTGCATGAAAAATTAAACAGCAGCACGATCGCGTCCGACTCCGCTGAAGCTGTTGTTGGCACGAAGCGCGCCGCGCGATCCGCCGTCCGCGCAGCACTCCCGCTCGAAGAAGCCGTCCGCCGCGCCGTCAAGCGTCTCACCGGGGCCTTCGCCATCGGCGTCCTCTCCGCCGGCGAACCCAACAAGATCGTCGCCGCCCGCATGGGCCCGCCCGCAGTCATCGGCGTCGGCGACGGTGAGTACTTCATCGCCTCAGACGTCCCCGGCATCCTCCACCACACCCGCGACATCTGCTTCCTGCAGGATGGCGACGTCGCCATCCTCACCCCCACCGGCGTCACCTGGACCGACTTCGACGGCAAGCCCCTCATCCGCGAGACCCAGCGCATCACCTGGGACCCCATCCAGGCCGAAAAGGGCGGCTACCCGCACTTCATGCTCAAAGAGGTCAACGAGCAGCCCCGCGCCATCCGCGACACCACCCTCGGCCGCGTCTCCCTCGACACCGGCAAGGTCTTCCTCGAAGAGATGGGCATCACCCCCGCCGAGTTCAAGAACGCTTCGCAGATCACCATCGCCGCCTGCGGAACGTCGTGGCATGCCGGCCTCGCCGGCAAGTTCATGATCGAGCGCCTCGCGCGCCTTCCCGTCGACGTCGACTACGCCAGCGAGTTCCGCTACCGCGACCCCATCGCCGATGCGCGCGCCATCGGCCTCCTCATCACCCAGTCCGGCGAAACCGCGGACACACTCGCCGCCCAAAGGGAACTGATACAGAAGGGAAGCAAGACCCTCGCCATCTGCAACGTCGTCGGCGCCGCCATCACCAGAGCCGCGCAAGGCACCATCACCACGAATGCAGGCCCCGAGATCGGTGTCGCCAGCACCAAAGCCTTCACCGCCCAGCTCACCGCATTATTTGTCTTCGCGTTATACCTCGCACAGGTCCGCGGCACCATCTCCGATGCCGAATCGCTCCACTACGTCACCGAACTCTCCAAGCTCCCCGGCAAGGTCGAAGAGGTTTTGCGTTCGGTCGACGACCAGTGCTTCCAACTCGCGAAAGAGTTCTCCAACGCACGCGACTTCCTCTTCCTGGGGCGGGGAATTCACTACCCCATCGCCCTCGAAGGCGCACTCAAATTAAAAGAGATCAGCTACATCCACGCCGAAGGCTACCCCGCCGGCGAGATGAAGCACGGCCCCAACGCCCTTATCGACGAGACCCTGCCAAGCGTAGTCATCGCCACCAAAGACCCCGCCGACCCGAGCAGCGTCCTCAAGTACGAAAAGACATTAAGCAACATTCAGGAAGTCACCGCCCGCGCCGGCAAGGTGATCGCGATCGCGATCGAAGGCGACGAAGAGATTGGCCAGATCGTAGACCACGTCATCCACATCCCCCAGGCCCCGGAGCTCCTGCTCCCCGTGCTGGAAGTTGTGCCCCTCCAGCTCCTGGCGTACCACATCGCTGTCCGCAGAGGCTGCGATGTCGACCAGCCAAGAAATCTCGCCAAATCCGTCACCGTGGAATAATCCCTATTCACTTGTCATCCCGAGCGCAGCCGAGGGACCTGCTTCTTGTTTTTGCTCGTCATTCAGAGGAGCGGAGCGACGAAGAATCCGCCATGCAACTCGTCGGCCCATACCGCTCCAGAGTTTCTAACCCTAAAGTCCGTGCTTGATTTGTCATTCCGGCGCACGCCGGAATCTGCTTCTCTACCCATACAGTCAAACTCGTCCATACAGCGGGTGCCCCATATATGCGCAGCAGTATCGCGCATATGTGGGACATCGCGCGTGTAGCGCGACCGTCTTTGTCTTCATCTTTCGGAAGGGCATGGCTTCATCCATGCCGTAAAAAGCCCATCGCGCTTTTGTGATGACTAGAAACCTGTCGTTTCGCTAAAAACTACGCCAGCCTTTCATCAAAATCATCAGCCGGATAGATCTCCCGTCTGCGAGCATCGCGAGCACCACGCGAAGCGATTAAAGCGCCCACGGCGCCCGTGCAAAAACGCGCACTTTCCGTCACGGATTTGACACGGACAACTCCCGAAGCCGCCCACCCCAAACCCCCGCTCCCGCCAAAGATGCTCCGTACATCGCCCACAAACCCCAAAACTGCGGCTGCCAATGCAACTTCGTGACGCGGAACTGCCTCATACCTTGTAACTGCCACGCCACTTCCGTTCCCCGCGGAGCGTAGACAGCATAAGGGGCACTCCAATGCGTACTCGTTTCGCTGCTCTACTTTTTTTCCTCGCCGCTTCGACGCTCACGCTCACCGGATGCATCTCCGGCCTCACCTATAACACCGCCAATCCTGTCGCCGCCACGTTTCTCTTCACCACGGCGCTCGCCAGCAACACCGCCGGCTCCGTCAACACCTACCCCGTCGCCTCCACCGGCAGCGCTGTCGCGGCCAGCAGTTCTGTGCCCGTCACCAGTACGTACGTGGGCGGTATACACGGCGACGGCGCGGGCAACATCTACCTCGTCAGCGCTCCATACCTCAGCAATAACCTCACCGTCAGCGTCTACTCCACCGCGGCCGGTGTGCTCACGCTCACGCGCTCCTTTACCTACAGCACGCCCGTTTATTCCTTTACTGTCGATCCCACCGGCATCGTCTACATCTCCAATGGCCGCGGTGTGATCCTCAAGTTCGCGGCCAACGCCACCGGAGCCGCCACGCCCAGCACCATCGCTGTCTCCACTTCTTCTTACAGCGCCATGGCCACCGACACTGCCGGCGATCTCTTCACTTACGACACCAGCGGCATCATCACCGAGTTCCTTGCTGGCACCAGCTCGTACTACAGATACATCGGTCCTACCTCCGGCCTCAATTATTCCAGCGTCACAGACATGGCTCTCGATTCCGTCGGCAACATCTACATCGCTGGCGATGTGGGATCGACACCGACCATCTTTGAATATCCCCAGGCCGCCGGTACCGTCGCGGCCATCAAGACCATCAGCGGCAGCAACACACTCTTCGGTCCACTTCAGGCTCTCACCGTCGATGCCGTCGGCAACATCTATGTAGAAGATGCCGCCTCCACCAGCAGCCCGCACAACGTTGATCTCTATACCTTCGCGCCCACCACCGCCACAGGGAACGTCAACGTCGCGCCCACCAGCCACTTCACCCCCACCGCCACTACTGAAGCCAGTGCAGGCGCCGTCGGTCTCGTGGCCTACTAAACTCGCTCCAAAAGCAGCGGTCCGCGCATAGCTCTATAGAGTCGCGCCGTATCGGGATCGGGTGATGATTCTTCCGGCTCCGGCGCTGACTCGGGTTCCGGCGCAGCCTCTGGCTCTGGATCCGGTGCGGCTTCCGGAGCAGATTCATCTGGTGCAGGTTCGGGTGCAGACTCATCCGGCGCAGCCTCTGGTGCAGGTGCATCAGGTGCAGCTTCCGGAGCAGATTCATCTGGTGCAGCTTCGGGCTCTGGATCCGGTGCGGCTTCGGGTGCAGACTCATCCGGCGCAGCCTCTGGCTCTGGATCCGGTGCGGCTTCCGGAGCAGATTCGGGTGCAGACTCATCCGGTGCAGCCTCCGGAGCAGATTCGGGTGCAGACTCATCCGGTGCAGCCTCCGGAGCAGGAGCATCCGGTGCGGCCTCAGGTGCAGGCGCATCCGGTGCAGCTTCCGGAGCAGGAGCATCCGGTGCGGCCTCAGGTGCAGGCGCATCTGGTGCAGCTTCCGGATCCGGTGCGGCTTCAGGCGTAGACTCATCCGGCGCAGCTTCTGGCGCAGGCTCATCCGGTGCGGCTTCGGGAGCAGGTGCATCTGGTGCAGCTTCCGGGGCGGGTGCATCCGGCGCAGCCTCTGGTGCAGGTGCATCAGGTGCAGCTTCCGGAGCAGAAGCATCCGGTGCAGCTTCGGGAGCAGGAGCATCCGGCGCAGCCTCAGGTGCAGGCGCATCTGGTGCAGCTTCAGGTGCAGGTGCATCCGGTGCAGTTTCAGGTGCAGGAGCATCTGGTGCAGTTTCAGGTGCAGGCGCATCTGGTGCAGCTTCGGGAGCAGGAGCATCTGGTGCAGCTTCCGGTGCAGGAGCATCTGGTGCGGCTTCGGGAGCAGGAGCATCTGGTGCGGCTTCCGGTGCGGGTGCATCCGGCGCAGCTTCGAGAGCAGGAGCATCTGGTGCAGCTTCGGGAGCAGGCGATTCTTCAGGCGTGGGTTCGGGAACAGCTTCAGGAATAGTCTCAAGCTCAGCTTCCGGAGTGGCCTGGACTTGAGCGATTCCGCCCTCGAGCGATGCCTTCAGATCCTGAAGGTGCTGCAGCGCCTTATCCATGATGGCGAGGCCGGCTGCTCCCTGATCGGACACTTCTTGTACCTGGGCCGGGACATTTGTAAAGTCCGTGTAACCCTTGGTTATTTCGGCGATTCCTTTGATGATTCCACCGGCCGTCGACCATGAATCGAGATTCGCAGCATCACCGGCCAGAGATGTAAGCGAGCCCATGGCTGACAAATGATCACCCTCTTTGCCGCTGTTGCCTATCTCTATGCCGCCGGAGGCTATTTTGAGCGGAGTTGAGCCGCTTGCAGCGGCCAGTGATGCAAGCAGCGCCGCGTTTTTCTCATTGGCTGAATCGGCCGACGCAGCCTTGACCAGGTTTTCGGCACTGTCCGAGGAATCCTTGAGAAGTTTCAGCAGGGGGTTCTCGGGATCGATGGCGACGATGCCTTCTTTGATGGTAGAGGTCGCGCCGTGAACCACCTCAAACACAGCGTATCCAGTAGCACCGATCTGCATCTGTTGAATGCTGTCCTGGATAAGCTGGGCCTGAATTGCTCTGTCCTGTTTCGTCTTTTCGATTAAATCGTTGACCCGCTGCAATTCAGCCGTAAGGTTTGTAGTGTCGACAGTCGCAGCTGTTTGTTGTGTGGCATCCGCCGTGGTGGATGCGGTGGAAGCTGAATCAGGTGTCTGTGCGTGCAGGCCCGCATGCGGGAATACGGTGCAGCTCCCGAACACTAAGAGAAGAATGCGAATGGATGAGGATTTCATTGGTCGCCCTCTTTGACTTCGCCGTTACTCGCCGCTGGCCCGTTCCCAATGCTGGATAGGAGAATGGTGCCATATCTCAGGGTGATTTCAGAATGAAATTTTTCGACTGTGAGATGCGGTTGCAAGAGGACTAGAGAGACCAGGGATCGATCTTGCCTATCAAATCCACCTGTTACCCTGTATCTGGCATGCAAAACGAACCCCATCGCGAGACCCTCACGGCCCGTCTGCGATCGAAGAAAGTCCTCTCCGAATCCTCTCAGACCTGGCACCTTGAGTTCACCGCGGACGCGCCCTTCTCGTTTATCCCTGGGCAGTTCCTCTCCATCCTTGCCGAGCGGAGATACCCCGCAGGCCACGCCCGCGCCGGCGAATCCAGGATGGACACCCGAGCCTACTCGCTTGCTTCAGCTCCTGCCGGAACCTCATTCGACCTTTGCCTGAACCGTTTAGATACAGCAGGCGGCCGCGGCTACTTCTCCAACCTTCTCTGCGATCTTGTTCCCGGGGCCGCGATCCAATTCCATGGCCCGCATGGAAACTTCACTCTGCGCGAGAGCACCGGCCCGGTTCTTCTCATCGCTGAAGAGACCGGCATCGCTCCCATCCGCAGCATGCTGCAGGCAAATCAAGATCTATCCGCGACGCTGATCCAGACCAGCACAGCCAGCAGCGCTCCGCTCTATGGTGAAGAGTTTGGGGGCGAAGAGTCTGCCGCCACAGGCCCACTCCACTACCTGCCCGTACACGACGATGCTACGCATGCCGCATCACTGGCGGCCGTCAAGAACACGCTCGCCGCGAACTCTGCCGTCCGCGAGGCATACATCGTCGGGCTCAGCCCATTCGTCAACGCGCATCGCGCGCAATTAAAAGAACTTGGCTGGGATCGCAAGCAGATTATCTTTGAACGCTACGATTGATCTGCGCGCGGCAGCTTAGAGGTTGAACAGTTCACGCAAACGCTTTGTCTGCGCGCGGCTCACCGGAATATCTTTCTTGTTCCGGTCGTCCATTCTCAGCTGATAGCTGGACTTGAACCACGGCACCACCTCGCGAATATGTTCGATATTGACGACGAATGAGCGGTGCGTTCGCCAGAAGGAAGCCCCATCCAGCTGCTCCATCAGTTCCTCCAGCGTGCGGCAGTTCGATGTTCCTTCCAGCGTCGGCGTGGCTACAGAGATGGTGCCGCCCTCAATAGAGGCATAGCACACGTCCTTCTGATCGACGAGCAGCAGCCGGTTCTGCGCGCGCACAATGATCTTTCCCGCGCCGCGCCGCGCCGGCTCCGCCATCATCTTCAGCAGGGCGTCCAGTTTTGCATCGTTGCCGTTTTCATTGCCGGCCGCGCGTTGCTGCGCCTTCTCCAGGGTCTTCTGCACGCGCGCCAGATCAAACGGCTTCAGCAGATAGTCGACCGCATTCACCTCGAACGCACGCACGGCATACTGATCGAAGGCTGTTGCAAAGACGATCTGCGGTAACCGCGCCTTCTTGTCCTTCTCCAGCAGTTTTTTGATCACGGCAAAGCCGTCCAGCCCCGGCATCTGCACATCCAGAAAGACCACATCCGGCTTGTGGGCGCGGATGAGTTGAACACCCTCAATGCCGTTGCCACCTTCGGCCAGGATCTCCACTCCGCCGGCGCGCTCCAGCAGATAGCGCAGCTCCGCGCGGGCGAGCTGTTCGTCATCGATGATGAGAGCGGTCAGGGCCATGGAGTAAAGCTGTGATTATAGAAGAGTTTTTAGCGGTAGGCCTTCAGTCGCTCGGGCACGGACTCGCCACCGCATTCATGGCCGCACTGTTTGCAGTAAACGTCCGTAATGCGAACATCGCGGAAGCAGCGCTCGCAGACCGGCGCCGTCTGAAACTGGCACTGCGGGCAGAAGTTACAGGTGGAGTTGATCTGTGTGCTGCAGTTGGGGCAGCGGGAGAGAATCGGCTGGCGCAACAGGAAGTAAACGACCGCGCCGATTCCGCCCGGCATCACCAGCACAAGCAGCATCCACAGCTTGGCCGACATGCCGCGGCGCTTTACGTCGCGGCTGACGTAGCCGATCAGCAGCACATAGCTGGCCAACAGCGTGCCCCAGGAGTAGCCTGCCAGGATGCGCATGGGCAACTGGTTCTGCTTGCTGTGCGGCATCACATGATGGAAGAGATACTGCACCGCGATAAAGACGATCACGGCCAGCACCATGGACCACTTCGGGATCATCTCCAGTTCATGATCGCCGTCGTGCAGCTCGCGATTTGTAGTCCAGTCATTCATGGCAGTGCCGGTTCCACCGATTCAACAGTTACTGATTGCGATTGCGGCTCCGGCTCAGCCACACGAAAAAGAGAGCCGTGGCGGTGACGGGAAGAAACCAGAGACCGATGATCAACATCTGGCTGCCATGCAGGGAGCCGGCAAGCTCATCGGATATCTCGGTCACGTCGTACTGCGCCAGGCCGCTCCAGGCAGCGTAGCAGAGCAGGAATATCATGGCGGAGGCGATGGTAAGCGGAAGCCAGAGCGTGCGGCGCTGGTAGCGCGCCTCCTGCATCACGAGCGCGCGCTCGCGCACCACGCGGTGGGTGCGGCCCACGCTCGCTGCGTCTGCCGCGAGCGGAATGCCGCGCAACGCGGCACGGGCCTGCAGCTCGGTTGCTGTGTGCTGTCCGCTCAAGCCGCCACCTCCTTGCCGCCGCTGGGCGCGCCCTGCAGTGTCTCCAGGTGCGGACGGAGCGCGGCGAGTCCTCGATAGAGCCGGGATTTCACAGTGGAGAGCGGTGCGCGCGTGACGTTTGCGATCTCTTCGAGCGAGAGCTCTTCATGAAAGCGGAGCGAGAGCACCTCGCGATAGGCTGCGTCGAGCTTGAGAAGCACCGTGGCGAGATGAGCGGCCTGCTCGCCGCTGCGCAGATGATCGAAGGGCGATGGTTCATGGCTGGCAATCTCAAAGGCCTGTGCGTCTTCGCTGTTCTCGCTCATCTCGTCCAGGCTGGCGAGCCGGCGCTTGCGCGAGTTGTCGATGACGAGGTTGCGCGCGATGGTGAAGAGCCAGGTGTCGAAGCGTGCACGGCCGTCATACTGGGTGCCGCGTGTGAGCACCCGCATCCATGTCTCCTGGAAGAGGTCCTCGGCGAGATCGCGCTTGCCGGTGAGGAAGAGAAGATAGCGGAGCAGGCGGTGCTGGTACTGCTCGATCAGCAGGTCGAGCAGTTGCGGGTCCTGCTTCTTCAACCCGCGGGCGATGACGGCGTTCGACGCGAGCGCCTCCTTGAGTGCATCAAGGGCGCTTGCCCGTGTCCGGCCGGCGGCTATGGCGGAGGTGCGCATAGGATTCTCCCTATAGATATATACGCATAGTTACATCAAAAGACTCTCCGGAAAAGCATATTTTGCTGTGGAACCTGCGGGTTGGCGTGGACTCCCGTCGGTCTTGAGGCTCGCTTACCCCTCCATCCGCGATGGCAGGTTATAGCGGGTAAAATGGCAGGATGGACGTTCTTTACGGCCTCCACCCGGTGGAGGAGGCGATTCGTGCGCGGGCGGGCGCGCTGGATCGCGTGAGCATCGCAAAAGAGGCGCGCGATGGGCGGCTGGAGCACCTGGTGCAGGCCTGCCGGGACGCCGGCATCCGCGTGGCCGTGGAGCCGCGCGAGCAGCTGACACGCTATGCCAATACGGAGGCTCACCAGGGCGTCGTCGGCTTCATCCGCGAGCGCAAATTCCTGACCCTTGAAGACCTGCTGGAGACGCCGAAGCAGGAGGGGCAGTACCGCTTCTTTCTGGCGCTGGACGGCGTGGAAGACCCCCACAACCTGGGCGCGCTGCTGCGCACGGCCGATGGCGCCGGCGTGGATGGCGTCATCCTGACCGAGCGGCGGGCCGCGCCGGTGAATGCCACGGTGGCGAAGATCTCGGCTGGAGCGACCGAGTATGTGCGCATCGCCAAGGTGACCAATCTCGTGCGCGCGCTGGAGAAGCTGAAGGCAAATAACGTGTGGTGCATTGGCCTGGACGAACGCGGTAAGAAGAGCTACGACGAATTCGACTTCAAGGCGGATTGTGTGCTGGTGCTGGGACGCGAAGGCGAAGGGTTACACGACCTGACGCGCAAGACCTGCGATCATCTGTTACGGATCCCGATGGCGGGCGGCGTCTCGTCGCTGAATGTATCCGTGGCGGGTGCGGTGGTGATGTATGAGGCCGCGCGCCAGAGGCGTTTAGACACTCCGGCACACGCTGCACCGGTGAAGCCAGCAAAGCCGCGCAAAGGATTAGGTTCCTGATGAAAAAAGCAGTCTGGATCACGCTGTTTGCGGTCTCTATGGCGGCATGCGCTCAGGATGCCGCTGCGCCGCCCTCAACACACGGCACGGTTATCTTCTCGCGCGGCAATGACTCCTCTGTGGCTCCGGATCAGAACGCGACTCCGACGGCTCATGATGTGGTGGCCGCCATCGCACTAACGGCTCTCGAGGACAGCCAGCGCGATGCCGTCACCTTCACGCGCTATGCGCTGGATGTGCATCTGGCGCCGGCGGACTCCACGCTCGCAGTGCACGCACGCATGACCGTCCGCAATGACGGCACGGCGCCGCTGCCCTATCTGCCGCTGCAGATATCGTCGACACTGCAGTGGGAGAGCATCGAGATCGACGGCAAGGCGCTGACGGCGGGGCACGACTGGCAGCAGCATGCTTTGGTGACCGACGCCGACCACACGGGCGCGGCGACGGAGGCTGTGATCACACTGGCCACGCCGCTGGCAGCGGGCGCGAGCGTGGAGGTGACGGCGATCTACTCCGGCACGATCACGCAGAGCGCGGAACGGCTGGAGCGCATCGGCGCGCCGACCGATGAGGCAAGTGCCTCGGAGTGGGACCGCATCACTCCGGAGTTCACCGGTCTGCGCGGCTTCGGCAACGTGCTCTGGTATCCAGTGGCCGCGCCGGCTCTTTTTCTTGGCGATGGCGCGAAACTCTTTCAGGCCGCGGGCCGCATGAAGCTGCGCGAGTCGCAGGCGCTCTTCAGTCTGCGCCTCACGCTGGAGTATACGGGTGCGACGCCATCCGCTGTTCTGCTGAACGGAGAGAGCCGGGCATTTCCCGCGAACAGTGACGAGGCGGTCGCCGCGGACGCAGGCGTGCCGCGCGCCGCGACGGTGGAGTTTCCGGCGAAGCCGATGGGCTTTCAGGCACCGAGCCTCTTCGTCGTGCAGGCTCCGCTTGCGCCGCACGATGCCGATAGCCCGCTGCTGGCCTACACCACGCAACCTGAGTTGCTTGCGCCTTATGCCGGGGCCGCGCAACAGGTGACGCCTCTGGTGACGGACTGGCTGGGTGCACCGCCGCCGCTTGCGCTGGTGGGTCTGCCAGAAGAGATGGACCAGCCGTTTGAGGCAGGCGGCATGCTGGCGCTGGGACTGCGCGCGGCGCAGCCATCAGAGTTAACGCTGCAGATGGCGCATGCGCTGGCTCGCGCACAACTGGCGAGTGCAGACGCACCACCACGTGCCTGGATGGATGAGGGGCTGGCGCAGTTCATCGCCCTGCTGTGGATCGAGCAGACGCATGGACGCCAGGCGGCCGTGGACGAGATGAACGAGCACGGCGCGGCGCTGGCGCTGGCGGAGCCTGATCTTTCGGCTGCGAGCAACGCGAACACTCCTGACGATGCGGGTCAAAGTTTAATTCTCGCGACGGATGAGATCTACTACCGCACCAAGGCGGCTGATGTGTGGTGGATGCTCCGCGACATGGTGGGCGATACCGCTCTGCAGCAGGCACTGGCGATCTATCACACAGAGGCGCGCGTACAGGCAACGCAGGAGAAGGAGCCGTCGCTCTTTCAGCAGCTGCTGGAGAAGACATCTAAGAAGGACCTGGAGTGGTTCTTTGACGACTGGGTCTATCGCGACCACGGTCTGCCGGATCTTTCCATTGCCGCCGTCATTCCGCGCCAGGTGTTGGGCAAGGACGACGAGTATCTGGTAGCCGTCGAAGTGGCCAACGACGGTTATGCCGCGGCCGAAGTGCCGGTGACGGTGCGAACCGGCTCGATCTCCATCACGGAGAGTCTGCTGGTGCCGGCGCGCGAGCATGCAACCACGCGCATTCTGTTTGAGGTGAGGCCCGAAGAGGTGCAGGTGAACGACGGCAGCGTACCGGAGCTGCGCGCCACGGTGCATCGCAAAGAGATCGTGCTTCCCAGTAAGTAGCTAGCGTCCGCGCGGTTTGCGCTGCGTGGCGGAGGTCCAGAGTCCGCTGCTTTGATTCAGCAGACTCGAGCCCGCGTACATCCCCAGTCCAGACCATGTTCTCTGCGCGGTCGCGTCGATAAAAATGGGCAGCGGCGGCGCAGTTGGCGTCGTGGCAGGCAGCGCATTCTCGATCCCATCGCCAATCTGCGGGAGTGCGTGGGCCAGTGCGAGCAGTTGCGGCTCGATCACGCTGCCGCGCAGATGCAGCGTGTAGCTGTCGTGATGCAGCGAGCCGTCCAGGGTTGCGGGCGCGGATCCGCCGAGCGCGAGCGTGACCGGATCAAATACCGCGCCGGTAAAGGCGTGGGCATGGCTCTTGCCTGTGGCAGCTTCGTCCGCGGTGTGCAGATGCAAGTCTGTGATCGTAAGCGATCCGGGAATGCCGGGTACGGCAAGCGTCAGCGTGGGCAGCGTGATCGAACCCTGCCAGACCGGCTTCGTGTTGGAAGGAAGTGCGTGCGGCTTCTTGTCTGCCGGTGCCGCAGGCGGGCCGTAGGAGAATGTGCCATCGGCCGCGCCTGCGGCGGTGAGCTCCGGCGCTATGCGGTTGGTGGCGTGGCGCGCGATCTCCAGTAGTTGTGCTGCCGGCACCTGCTGCGCGGTGAACCGGAGCGCAGGCTGCGGCGACTCGCGCAGGTTCGCGATCTTGCCCTCCATCAGAACGCTGCCATCGCCCACCGGGAGCGTGCAATGGATCGCATCAAACGAGCGCAGATTATCGAGTGCATTCGCGGTGCAGGCAACATGGAGTGAAAGCGCGTGATCCGGTTCGAACTCCGCGCGGCGCACCTCATCCAGATTCATCCTGGCATCGATCTGTGCATCGCCGAAGTGTCCGGTGACATTCGCCTGGGTGTCGATCGAACCACGCCAGCCGGCGTTCTCGCCCATCAGTATATGGCTCACATCACCGAGCTGCGCATCGCGCCATCTCGCGGAGAGCTCAAGCGGAATGGCATCGAGCGTGGCCGCGCGCTGGAAGGTTCCCTCCACCTGCGCCAGACCGGTATCGTTCGCATTCATGTCCGTGCGCAGAGGACGAGCCTCCATGCGCACATGCCAGGTCTCCGGTTGTGAGAGCCAGAGTGCAAGCTTTGCGTCGGTCAGCGAGAAGGGCATCTTCTCCTCGCCCATCTTGATGTTTACGCGCGCCTGCGTTGCCTCGATATACGGGAAGCGCGGCAGATCTCCGGCGCTGCTCTGAGCGGTGGGCGCGGTGTGGATCTGCGAGGCCTGCAACAGGATGCTCTCGACGTTCCACTTGCCTTCGGCATTGCGCACCAGGTTCACGTGCGGCTCGTCGAGCGAGATGGTGGCGAATTCGAGATGGCCGCGCCAGAGGGAGCTGATGTGCAGCGTCGCCGTGACGGTGTTGGCGAGCAGAAATGGTTCGTCGCCAAAGGCCGGGTTCTCGCCGACGACAAAGTTCTCAAGGGTAAAGCCGGGCGTGGGCAGGATGCGGAAGCCGACGGAGTCAAAGTGAACGGGACGCCCCAGCGAGCCGCTGATGCTGGCCGCGATGCGGCGGCGGAAGCGGTTGATGTTGAGAAAGGGCGGAAGCAGGACGAGCAGTATCAAGGTGATGACGGCAAACAGCCACCATCCGCGGCGCGATCTCTTGGTCGATTGGGGTTGTTCGTCCGTCATGTTATTGGATCAGGTGTAGAGTGCGCTTCCAGCGCGTACCGTCGAAGAAGTGGATTGCGACATGGAACATAAAGCCGATGCGGTCGCCGAGGCCGGTCTTGTCGATCTGGTCCTCCGGCGTCTCGAACGACCAGTAGACGAAGAGCGGGCGGCCGACGATGTTCTCATCCGGCACGAAGCCCCAGTAGCGGCCATCGAGCGAGTCGAGACGGTTATCACCCATGGCAAAGACCTTGCCCGGAGGCACAACGAGATCGTCGCCCTGGATGTGGTTGGGCAGGTCAAGCGCCCAGCTGGCGGTGACGTCGCCATCTCCCATGCTGACCGGAATGGCGGGGAAGTCGTCGCGGTAGGGTTCGTAGAGGTGGTTGGGGTCACCGTCGTCGACGGGCATGGAGGCGTAGGGCTCGTTCTGCGCGACTCCGTTGCGATAGAGCACGCCGCCGCGAAGATGAATGCGGTCGCCGGGAATGCCGACGACGCGCTTGACGAGGAAGATGTACTCGCCGTCCGGCTCAGGTGATGGCTTGATGAAGACGATGATGTCGCCGCGGCGCACATCGCGGTAGTGGACGAAGGGCATCCAGCGCGTGGGCGGCGCGACGGTGATGCGGTCCACCATCACATGGTCGCCGATGAGCAGAGTCTGCACCATAGAGGCCGAGGGAATCTCGAAGTTCTGGAAGACGAAGCTGAGAATGAAGAGCCCAACCACGAGCACACTGCAGATGGAGGCGAGGGATTCCAGCGGAGTCTCTTCGCGGCGTGGCTCGGCGTCTTCGTTGTGGGGTTGCGATGTCTTCGGCAACTTGTGCTCTCCTGTGCTGTATGGAAAGTGTATCGCGGGAGCACGTTGCCTTGTTTTGGGCTAAAAATCTTCAGCGGATGACGTGCAGCGTCCGCTCCCAGCGGGCCTTGTTCAGCGGGGATTCTGGTATGGCAGGGACGTTGGGCAGCGGCTCTTCGGTATCCGGCTCGCGCAGCGAGAGATAGACCAACAGCGGCTCACCCTCAATGGCAGCACGCGGGACGAAGCCCCAGTAGCGGCTGTCCTGGCTGTCGTTCCGGTTGTCACCCATCACAAAGTAGTCGCCGGGCGGAACCGTGAGCTCGCCATCCTGCACGAGAGACCGCATCTGGATCCACCAGCGCGTTTCAATGGCAGGGTCGGCCTCGTCCATCTGTGGGAAGTTGTCGCGGTAGTTGTCCGCGCTCGAGGTGCGGTAGACGGCGTAGGGTTCGCGCAGTGCGGCACCGTTGACGTAGACGCGGCCATCGACGAGATGCAGCCGGTCGCCGGGAAGACCGACGACGCGCTTGACCAGATGCAGCGATGGGTCGACGGGATAGTAAAAAACGATGATCTCGCCGCGCTGGATATTGCGATAGGGAAGCAGGTGCGACCAGATTCCGGGCGGCCCGTAGACCTGCTTGTTGACAAGAAGAAAGTCACCGACCAGCAGCGTGTTCTCCATCGAAGCAGACGGAATGCGGAAGGGCTGGACAATAAAAGTAAGAATGAAGAGCGCTATAGTGATGATGCGAGCGAGCGACTGCAGCATGGGCAGAACGCCGGCGTCGTGCGCGTAACGCGGCGCGTCCGTTACCGCATCTGTGACGTCAATCGGCGGTGCGGTTTGCTGAATGACCGTCTGTTCCGGCGAATGCGCGGAGCCGGCGCTCACCGCTTTGCCTTCCCGCGCAGCTTTTCATAGGCGGACTTCGCGGCCATCTGCTGCGCTTCCTTCTTGGTGGCGGCAGTGGCCGAACTGAGCGCGCTGCTGCTGCCGTCCTTTTCCAGGCGCAGCTCGACGGAGAAACACTTTTGATGGTCGGGACCGCTCTCCGCGGTGACGGCGTAACGCGCATGGCCGGCGCCGTTGGCCTGCAGATGCTCCTGCAGCGCGGACTTCCAGTCGCCGATCGCGCCGCCTTCTCCTATCTCCGCGGCCAGCGCGGGCAGTGCAGGCTGCACGATGTACTGGTCCACGAATGCGGCAGCGGCGGTCAGACCGCCATCGAGATAAAGAGCAGCCACTACGGCCTCCAGTGCATTGGCCAGAAGAGCTGGTTTGCGGCGGCCGCCGGTGCGCTCCTCGCCCTTGCCAAGATGCAGATGCTCGCCGAGCTTCATCGCGGCGGCGGCTTCGCCCAGGTGTTTGCGGCTCACCAGTGACGAACGCAGCCGCGTCAGGTCGCCCTCACGCAGATGAGGAAAGCGGCGGTAGAGCGTCTCGGCAACGATCAGCCCCAGCACGGCGTCGCCGACGAACTCAAGCTGTTCGTTGTCGGCAGGAGCGTGATTCGCAGAGGCACTCTTCGCCGGCGATGCACCCACGCTTTTAGCCATCGTTTTTTCATACGCGAGCGAGCTATGGGTCAGCGCGAGCTTCAGCAGCGCGGGATTGCGGAAGTTGTGTCCGGTTATGTGCCCAGCTAACGGCTCGGCTTTGTCGGTTGGTCCCCGCTGTTTGGTCACTCCAGCCTCCCTCTATCCACTGTAGCTGGTGCGCGTGTTCAGGGCTTGGCCGGGAGGGGTACAACGATGGGTTCAGGCTTGTAGGAGTCCTTTTGGGCCTTGCCGGTGGGGTCCAGCGGAGCATCCTCGTCCTGTTGGGCGCGCTGGGGCACACTGAAGGGCTGCGAGAGGCCTTTTTCGGCAGCCGCTTTGGTGTCGGACCGGCCATCGCGGCTGTCGAGCGCGGCGCGGTATTCGGCCAGCGCCTTGTCCCGCTGCTGCTGGATGTCATAGATACGGCCGAGATAGATGTGCGACCACGCGGTGGTGCGCGGATCGTTCGAGAGCGCGATGGTCTGCTGGAAGCTTGACTGAGCATCGTCCATCAGTCCTTCGTGGGTCTCGATGCGGGCCATCATAAAGTGTGCGCGGGCGGCGTCTGGGTCCTTGTCGCCCAGCTTGCTGTCGAGCGTCTTCTGCACCAGGCCGGCCGCGCCGTCCACATCGCCGTGCTCCAGCTTCACCTCGGCCAGATCCAGACCGGTGAGCTGTTGCGGCACGCGGCGCAGTACATCGGAGCTGCCCTGGCGGTCAAAGACCACCTGCGATGCGGTGTGCTTCTCGCGATCCACATCCATGCCGTAGACCATCTCGCCGATGTTCTCGCTCAGGCTGACGTCGGCGTGCTCGAAGATCTGCATCTGCGTGTAGAAGTACTGCGTCAGCACATAGCCCTGCTTTACGGCGTCGGCTGCATATTCGCGGCGCAGTATCTCGGCGCTTTTCTCGTAAGCATTGAGTTGCTCCTGATACGCGACCTGATCGGCGCGTTCTCTGGAGGCCGGGGGCTTCGGCTTGGCATCCGGAATCTCCAGCGTGCGCGCCTCAATGGCCTTGATCAGGCACTCTGTCACCAGAGCCACTATATCGCTCTTGTAGATGTAGTCGATCGGCGCATCCTGCACCGTGATCAGCATAGGCGCGAGCCGAGCCATGGAGCTGGCGCGGGAGTAGATGAGCGGCTCCAGCTCATAGTGCAGGTAGATGTGGCGTATCAGGTCAAGCCGTACGGAAAGAGGCGCGTCCGCATCGTCCGCATTCGCCGCCGATTTTGAGGGCGAGGCCACGATGATGTAATCCGTTCCGTAGAGGCGCGCATTCGTCTCGGCGGGAGAGAGCATCGGCTCCAGCAGCACCAGGAAACTGCGGCCGTCATAGGCGCTGGTCGGCTGCTTCAGGTAGATATTGGTCTCCAGGATCATGGTCGTGAGCGGATCGTGTATGCGGGCTGCAAGCGCCTCATACTCCGGACGGTGCTGGACCCAGATGGTGTGCAGTTTTACGGAGTCCACGAAGGCGCGCAGCTGCGGAAGCATGTTGACGACGTTATTCGCATCCGGCGGCATGTCCGCTTCGCTTACGCTGGGCTCGAGCTCCGGCGTCAGATAGACGGCGAGCGAGACGTACTGCGCCAGGTCGTTACCGGGATCGCCGAGCTTGTGGTCGGCGATGTAGCCGCAGAGCGCGTCGCGATCATCGCGGGCAGTGGAGGAGGCGAGCAACGCGGCGTTCACATCATCGCGCACGTGCTGGCGGACGGGATCCGATTCGGCGAGTCCTGCGTCATAGCCGCAGGCGTTGAGCGCGGTGGCGATATCAAAAAGAGGTTCGCTGCTCTCTAGCGTGATGGCGGGGCCGGCCGGGTCAATCGCATAGGGCCGCTGCATGGGCCGCGGCGCGGGTGTCTGATCCTGTTCGCCGGGGGCATTGGGATCCGCCTCTCCCGGACTGGATACAGACGAGGAGCTCTGTGCATGCAGCGTGAGCGGCAGCAGCCACCCGGCCAGCAGGCAGGCCAGCAGCAGGCTTTTGCGCGTAAGGCGGGTGCGCGACGGGCCGATGCGTACGGAGTGACCTTGGATATAACGAACTGGGATGGAATCGGAGGACATCAGGATCTGGAACTCACCGTGGGCTGCGAAGTTGGCTCTCGCGTTTGGACGTTCGCGGGCGTATAGGGTGAGTGTAAACAGGGAACAGGGATTAGGGAAACAGGGATCCCACACTCCACACTTATAGACCGACGCATTTGCTGGCCTTCTATTCCCTGATCCCTAATCCCTGTTCCCTGTATTTCAACCGCGGACGGAGATGTCGGTAAACGAGAGCAGAATGCGTCCGCGCGTGGGCTCACCCAGCAGCATGGCCGGCTCGAACTTGCTGAAGAGCAGTCTGTTCTCGATCAGGGCGCGCACGGAGTCCGTTACCGTGCCGGAGACGATGCGGTAGTCATAGACATTGCCGCTGGTGTTGACCAGGGCCTGGACCACTACGGGCTGTCCATCCGTTCCTGAGGCAATCTGCCGGGTGTCCGATCCGACGGAGGTATAGAGGAAGCGCGGCGCGGTAGCACCTCCCGTGGGTTCGTCGTTCGCCACCGCCTGCTCCGGCACGGAGACCACGCCGAGCAGAAGAGCCACGGTTCCCAGAAGGATCACGGCGCTGGCCAGTCCGGTAGAGGCCTGCAGTGCGAGCGGGGCGATGGTGTTCCTCCACGCCAGCTCCAACCTGTCGAGCCATGTGATGCTGCTCTGCGCACTCTCGTGCGACAGTGCGACGCGGAGACGCAGGGCGAGATCGGCGGGCGCTTTGGCGGGGCCGAGCGCCGCCAAAGATCGCTGCATAGCCCACCATTGGGCGAACTCGGCGCCGCACGCGCCGCAGCTCTCCAGATGGCGGCCAAGCGACTGCATCACCGTGCCGCTGACTGCGCCGTCCAGATAGGCGGAGAAGTGCGCGCGCGCGGCTTTGCAGTTGAGATCGAAACTGGGAGTCATCGCGCGGCCCCCTGTAGATGGTTCTTGAGGGCGGCGCGACCGCGGAGCAGCCGCGATTTGACGGTGCCGATGTGGATGTCCAGTATCTCCGCGATCTCGTCGTAGGCAAAGCCTTCGATCTCGCGCAGCACCAAAACGGTGCGGTAGTTCTCGGGAAGCTTCTGCAGGGCTGCTGCCACGCGCATCCTGGTCTCGTGCTCAGCTGCAAGCTCAAAGGGAGAACGGCCGCCGTCGGTGAGCGTATCGCCCAGGCAGAGAGCATCGCCGCCGTATTCGCTCTCGGCAACAGGTGAGTCGATGGTCAACTCCTGCTTTTTATGGCGCGACCACCAGCGGCGGCGGTTGGAGGCCTCATGCAGCGCGATGCGGTAGAGCCAGGTCTTAAGGCTGGCATCGCCATGGAAGCTGCCGATGCCGCGGAAGACCTTCAAAAAGACCTCTTGCGTGATGTCGGCAGCGTCGCTGGGATCCTGCAGGCTGCGGGCGATAACGGAATAGATAGGCTGGTGGTACTGCGCGATGAGCAGGGCAAAGGCCGCCTCGGAGCCAGCCTTCAACTCGGAGACGAGGACTGCCTCACCGGACTGGACTGCAATTGCGCTCGCCAGATTGCTCACTGCGGTGCCCGCCTGCATACCGGGTGTCCTCTACACTACGAAACCGCGCTCAGGGTGTGCAAGTCACCCGTTTTCACGGCTGCACCGCCGGCGGTGAGAGTGCTCGCTCACTCTACTGAAGTTAGACACGTTCCTGGGACGGTTTGTTCCTGAAAATTTTATTATTCAGGCCTCCCGCCGCCCCACGGAGCCATCCAACGCTGCTAGTGGGTCTGTTAGTAAGACCGGGCAGGGAGACTTTTTTGCCCTGTGCGGTTTAGAGCTCTTCAGCAATCTTGAGCAATAGAACATAATCGCTAGCTGCACGAAAGGAAATCGAGAGATGAATCGTAAACTCCTGACACTTGCCTTTGGAACTCTGCTTGCCGTGGGCACGGCAGCCAACGCACAGGTTGTGGTCCGCATCGGCCCGCCGCCTCCGCGGCCGGTTGAAGTGGTGCCGGCGCCTCCGCCGGAGCATGCTGACTGGGTTTGGCAGCCCGGCTATCACCAGTGGGATGGGAACCAGTATGTCTGGGTGCCCGGCCACTATGAACAGCCTCCTCACCCGCATGCACGCTGGGTACCGGGCCACTGGTCGCACCGCAATGGCGGCTACGTTTGGATCGACGGACACTGGCGCTAGACGAAATCCAGCAGGCACAGCGCCGGCGAGCTGCACGCTTCCGGCGCTGTATCTGTTTTCAATCTCATTTCAATCTCAGTCCGCCGCACCTCGCCGTTTGACTTCACTCGCAGCGGAGGCGACAATAACAACTGTCCCTTCTGTCAACCAGATGGGCGAGTGGGCCTGTGGCGCAGCTGGGAGCGCGCTTCCATGGCATGGAAGAGGTCGTCGGTTCGATCCCGACCAGGTCCACCAATACAACATCCCAGAAAATCCAATAACATCCAAAACCCAGCGTAAATGCTGGGTTTTTCACGTTTTCACGTCCAATGGGGTTCAGGGCCGTTTCTTGACATCTGAGGGCAACTGGGGGCAACATTGGGGGCAACTGCTGATTTCCGAAAAGGAGTTGCCCCCAAATGGCCCTGACGAATACTGCGATCCGGAACGTCAAATCTGGCAAGAAAACCGTCAAACTGTTCGACGACCGGGGGCTCTATCTGGAAGTTTCTCCGTCCGGCGGCAGATGGTGGCGGTTAAAGTACCGGTTTGACGGCAAGGAAAAGCGGCTGTCCCTGGGTGTCTATCCCGATGTGTGTCTGAAGGATGCCCGTGACCGCCGGGACGCAGCGCGTAAGCTGGTGGCCGATGGCATCGACCCGAGCGAAAACCGCAAGGCGCAAAAGTCCGCTCATGTAGAACGGGCAGCAAATAGCTTCGAGGTAGTGGGGCGAGAGTGGATTGCCCAGCATTCCGCGACCTGGGCAGCGACCAACACAGACCGTATTGTTCGGCTCTTTGATCGCGACATATTCCCATGGATCGGTGGG